>SXGS01324896.1_pt1 | contig 84803 bp, 78 predicted proteins | sample 3174681 | NCBI WGS metagenome assembly SXGS01 (sample SAMN11356861, study PRJNA531348) | freshwater metagenome | isolation source: freshwater sample F1-80 | place: China: Fuxian Lake, Yuxi | collected 2017-12-25 | reverse complement strand
TCCATCCGCACGGACAATTGCCGATACTTTCTCCTGACCTGGGCGATGATGATCTTGAGCCGGATCCTTCGAGCTTATCTCTCGATCCGTTTCAAAAGCCAGCCTATTTGCTCAAGTTATTATTTCGCTCGCCCTTAGTGCTTCCGGGGATTCTGGCGTGGGAACATTTTCTTCCCGAAGACTCTCGATCAAAATGGACACGATAGTTTGGCGCGTAAGTGGAAACATCTGAAAACCGCTGATTAGCGTTCATTCATAACCGAGAGTGCTTGTCCGAAGGCACTGGACGCGCAGGCACGCCGACCACTGTGGTGTGCGGAGGAACATCCTTGTAGGCCACGCTTCCGGCACCAACCATTCCGAACGTACCAACGCGCACGCGCGGCATGACACTGGCATGGCTGCCCAGCATCGCGCCACGTTCCAGAACGGCAGCGCCGGTCACGTCCGCGTGACAGGCAAGAGTAGCACCATGGGCGAGAACTGAGTCGTGGGCGACCGTGCCGTGCATGTTCAAGACGACGTGGTTTCCCAGAGTTGCATTTGCTGAAATGATCGCTCCCGGACAAATGATACAACCGACGCCGATGCGGCATCGACGACTTACATAGGCGGATGGATGAATGACATTAGTGAACGCCGCTCCAAGCGCACTCAGCATTTCGGCGATTCGCAGGCGCACCGCGGGATTTCCGATGGCACAAACAAACAGATGGCTCGGTGAAGGTGCAAACGACTCGGGAGATCCAAGGATTGGCAGATCGCAATCAAAATGATTCAAGGCATGCGGATTGGAATCCAGAAATCCAATCACCTTCCAAACGGAACTTTCGGCCTGTTGGTCGAGCGCCCACTCCAAAACTTCACGCCCGAATCCACCAGCACCGATGATGATAAGCTTGGCCACTTGAAGCCTACCACTTTCCGGTTGCCCTCAAATGCGCTTCGCGAATGCGATCGATGACGAACTGCTGATCCTCTTGCGACAACGAACTCGAACTCGGCAAACAGATGCCGCGACGATTCAGATCCTCAGCCACTTCGCCCCCGACGCATTCGTATCGTTCAAATAGTTTCTGTGTGTGCATCGGTTTCCAAACAGGGCGAGTTTCAACGTTTGCAGTATCGAGAAATCTGATCAACGCAGCTTGGTCACAACCAAACAATGCCTCATCGATAAGAAAACAACTGAGCCAGTTGAGATGGCGTGCATCCGCCGGCTGAGGCATGAATTCCAGCCCCGGCACATCCAACAATGCATCCCTATACCGAAAAGAAATGGCCCTGCGAGCCTCAACTCGCTCATGCAGCACCTCAAGCTGTCCTCGCGCGATGCCAGCGAGAACATTGCTCATGCGGTAATTGTATCCAGTTTGAGAGTGAAGGTAGTTTCCATCACTGCTCGGATCGCACGCCTGCTGACTCCAATGGCGGGCGTTGTCCACCCAGTCCTTCCTAGGTGAGACGAGCAAGCCGCCGCCACCGCTGGTTATCACCTTGTTTCCGTTAAGCGAAAACGCACCGACATCCCCAAAAGTTCCTACAAGTTCCCCTTTGTGAGTAGCGCCAAGAGCTTCCGCAGCATCTTCGAGGACTGGAATCTCGTAACGGCGGCAAATTTCAAGTATGTTTCCGATGTCGGCACTCAATCCGAACAAATGCACCACGATGACCGCCTTCGGGAGCTTGTTGGAGCGGGCTCGCTGCCCAAGAGTATCGGAAAGTCGCTGAGGATCGATGTTCCAAGACTCCCGATCACTGTCCGCGAAAACAGGTTTGCATCCTTCATAAAGAATCGGGTTGCAACTCGCAACGAAGGTGAGTGTTGGACAAATGACTTCATCATCGGGCCGCAAGCGGAACAATCTGAGCCCAAGGTGAATTGCTGCGGTACCGCTGCTCAATGCTAGTGTCGGGAGTTTTGCAAGTGTTGAGAATTCCTGCTCCAACGCCGAGACGCTCGGCCCAACAGTAGATACCCACCCGGTATGTAGTGCCTCCTGAACATAACGACTCTCCTTTCCACTCAGGTGAGGGACCGAAAGTAGTATGCGTTGTAGCGAAACCCTAGACGGCTGGGGCATTGGAATGGGCTGAAGCAGAGCTTTCTATTGCCTGCGATCTACGGAAAACCACTTCCGCGTAGGCAAAGAAGCCGAGCCAAAGTAGGACCACGCTCAGATAGAGGAATGCTTGGACCAAAAGAGCTGCTTGCAACGAAGCCAACAACAACAACAAAGCAAGAACCTGCAAGCCTGCCTCCCACCCTGTAACCCAAGAGTGACTCTTCCCAGCACGTACAAGGCGCTGATAAAAATGCTCACGGTGCGGCGCGTACCAACGCTCCCCACGAGCGATGCGGCGAATCAATGTAACCGCCGTATCAAGGACGAAGTTCGCGTGAAGCAATCCGAGCGGCAGCAGCAACCACCCACCATACGAGGCTGCAGTCCAGAGAGCCAATGCTGCCAGCAGAAAACCGAGAGGAGCGCTGCTGACGTCATCCATGAACATCCTATTACTTCGTCAACCGTGAGTTGGTGGGTGGATAAATTTGTACTTGTACTTTTGATAAGCATGTCTAATTGGAGTGGATGCCTATTAAATACCGCATCCGGCTAGCTCCTCAGGAACGAGAAAAGTTGATGAACATTCTCCGCAAGCAGCGATGTGCGACGGCACGTCAATCGCACACCCGCATCCTGCTCAAAGCCGACGAGAACGGGCCTGAGGGTGGCCTGTGTGACCTGGACATTGCCGCAGCGGTCGAGATCTCCCTCGCCACGGTCCAACGTGTGCGCCGACGCTGTGTGGAAGAAGGGTTGGACCGAGCCTTGGAGCGCAAAGCTCCCGAGCGGGAATATGAGCGCCGCCTGGATGGGGCCGCTGAAGCCCGCCTCATTGCCGAAGCGTGTGGAGCGCCTCCAGCCGGCTGTGCGCGTTGGACGCTGCGCCTGCTGGCCGACCGGTTGGTCGAACTGGAGGTCGTTGACTCCATCTCCCACGAAACCGTGCGCCAGACGCTGCAGACCAACGAGATCAAGCCTTGGCGCAAGCGTCAGTGGTGCATCGCCCCGACGGCCAGCGCGGAGTTTGTCTGCCGGATGGAGGACGTGCTGGAAGTCTATCAACAGCCTGAGGACCCCAAGCGTCCGTTGGTGTGCCTGGACGAAACCACCAAACAACTGGTCCAAGAAACCCGCCTGCCTTTGCCGGCGGTGCCGGGCCGACCCCTCAGTGAAGATTACGAATATGAACGGCACGGCGTGGCCAGTCTGTTCATGATGTGCGCGCCTCTGGTGGGCTGGAGGGAAGTGAGCGTGCGGGAACGCAAGACCCGTGTCGATTACGCCCAGTGCTTGCGCGCCTTGGCCGAGGAACACTTTCCCGCGGCGGAGAAAATCGTGCTGGTCCAGGACAACCTCAACACCCACGCCGCCGCCTCACTCTACGAAGCATTTGAACCGGCCACCGCCCGGCGGCTGTTGGAACGTTTTGAGTTTCACTACACTCCCAAGCATGGCAGTTGGCTCAACATCGCGGAGATTGAATTGAGCGTGCTCAACCGGCAATGCCTAGACCGCCGGATCGGAGACTGGAACCTCCTGCGGGAGGAAGTGGGCGCTTGGACAAAGCGTCGCGATCATCCCGCCTGTAAGATCAACTGGCGCTTCACCACTCAAGAAGCCCGCGGCAAACTCAAGAAACTTTACCCCTCATTTGATGCCTGACGAAGTACTAGCCAGATTGCGAAATGGTTTCGATGGCTTCAGTTTCCTCTTCTAATCTCATCCTCGGTGACAATTGTATCGCGGCCAGGCGGCGGGAAAGTTGGCAATGCTTCTTGCCGCGCTACGATTCTGCAAAGTTGTTCGTCGCCTCCCAGTTCGCGGACGATTAGCTGCAAAAACTGCAGGGATCTTGACTTAGAAATTGCAGCCAAGGCTGTCAAAAGTATTAGTTTAATATCCAAATCGAGACTGGCGCAATCGACATAGAGCAATGCTAGACGGGACTTCCAAGGACGGACATACCTGCTGTAATCGAGATTTGCATTGGTGGAACTTTTTAATATCTGATTTAGGTCCGAAAATACGATGGAAGAGATGTCTGTGATGCCAGGCCGGAGGTTCAACATCCGCTGCTCCACTGCCGTGTAATAGCGAGTTTCAGTTTCGACGTTTGGGCGTGGGCCAACCAAAGACATATCACCGATTAGTACGTTGATGAATTGTGGTATCTCGTCGATCTTTACTTTGCGTATAATACGCCCGACGCGAGTCAATCGTGGGTCGGACATGGACGTGGAGTCCACTCCATTGCGGTCTGCATTAGGTATCATAGTGCGGAGCTTGAACATCCAGAAGGGTGCTCCATTCCTGCCGACCCTCCGCGCTAAGTACACCGGAGATTGGAAGTCTTGCAGCCATATTGCTACCATGGCCGCTCCGAGAAACGGTGCGGCCAAAAACAAAGCCATCAAAGACAGCCCAATGTCTAGAGCACGCTTGATCACATCGTCAGACTTTCTTTAGCAGGGACATGGCTCGCTCAACTACTGTCGTCATCTTCGGATAGTAGGCTGATTCGAGCGCCGAGCTGGTAGGTGCCGGTGCGTCCGGAAGGGTCACTCGTGCGGGGCGGCATCGCAACACTGCCGGTTCGACACATTCAGCAACCTGCGCAATCACCTCAGCAGCAAGTCCGCAACTCGACCAGTCACAGTCGACAACCAACAGGCGACCAGTGCGCTGAACAGACTCGACAATCGTCTCGCAGTTCAAAGGGTTAATGACCCGCAAGTCGAAGACGTCACAAGTCACTCCGTGGTTCCTCCTGAGTTCCTGGTCCGCCTTTTTGCACAACAAGCTGGCGTAACTGGCACCTACGAGGGTAATGTCTTCGCCCTTGCTGGTTTGTCGAGGACCCTCGCGACGCAGATCAAGGATCTGAATTGGAGCCAGCTCTTCTTCCTGTTCATAGAGCCATCGATCGTCAATGTAGAGGACTGGATCTCGACCCAGTACGCTGGCGACGAGCAGGTCACGCGCGTCTGATGCTGTGGCAGGCAGGATGACCCGCAACCCTGGGATGTGGGCAAACCATGAGTAGAGAGACTGAGAGTGTTGGGCTCCTTGCTCTCCACCACGATTGACTATAGCCCTGATGGTCAAAGGCACACTAACTTGCCCCCCGAACATATGGCACCATTTAGCGGCCTGGTTCACGATCTGATCGATAGCGAGTAGCGCGAAGTCAACTCTGGGGTGGATAACAATAGGGCGTTTGCCTGCCAGTGCCGCTCCCAAGGCTGCGCCAGTGCATGCCAACTCGGAAACGGGAGTGTCAATCACTCGCTCTTTTCCGAATTCTTTATCAAGGTTGGTCATGCTATTCCCAACGTACCAAGGACTCCACAACCCCTGGCCTATGGTAAATACTTCTGGATGATTAGCCAAGAGGTACACGAATCCGTCCCTGATGGCAGTGCCATAATTAGTCATACGCTGCATTTCTTCACTTGAAATAGACTCGGTCGAGTAGTGCTTCAGCGGCTGGGAAAGGATCCAGCCTAGCTTGTTCCCAAGCCTCCGCTACCACAGTTTGAGACTTCTTCCGCATGTCTTGAAGCATCCCTTCATCAAGGCGACCACTGGTTTCCAATGCCAAAGCCAGTCGTTGGATCGGGTCACGTTTCTTCCAGCTTTCCAATCCTTCCTTCCTTGCAACTCCCACGTCTTGATCCTCGCGGTCACCCACATGCCCTCTCCAGCGATAGGTGACCGCCTCAATTAGCTGGGGGCCTGCACCTGCTCGGGCTTGGCAAACAGCCAGCGACGAAGCGCGTTTCATGGCCACCAAGTCGTTACCATCCACTCGTTGCCAAGAAACCCCGTGAGCTTGGGCAAAGCGACAAGTCGAGTCAAACGGCTGGCGGAGGCTCATATGAAGATGGCTAGCAAAAAGGTTGTTCTCTATGACAAAAACGACAGGCAGTTGAAAGTTTGATGCGAAGTTTAACGTTTCGTGAAAAACACCTTCCTCTGTAGCACCGTCCCCAAGGAAACTCACCACCACCGAATCCGACTTATCTAGTTTGGCGGCCAGCGCGGCACCTGCAGCAATCGGAATTGTAGCCCCAACGATTGGAACGGTTCCGTAGAGGCCCTGTTCCAAGGCGATCAAATGCATTGATCCACCCATACCTTTGGAACAACCGGTGTCACGTCCCAGCACTTCCGCTAAAAGTTTACGCAAGTCACCACCAAGCGCCAAATAATGGGCATGCGAACGATGGGCTCCGAATACCTTGTCTCCCTTTTGGATTCGGCTCGCGAGACCCACTGCCGGCACTTCCTGTCCTATGACCAAGTGACAAGGACAGCGAATAACTCCTTTCCCAAACCCCTCCCCAATCCGCTCCTCGGCGCAACGAATCAGGACCATGAGACGAAGCTGATCCAGCAGTTCACGTGGATCTTCCCCATCGATATTAATGGGATCCCAGTAGCTATTGGAATCGGCCAGTTTCCCAAGATGATGACTGTCATCGGTTGTAATCATAAATCAAATGTCAGGCGCTCAGTTGCTTTAGCTGTTCAGCATCCAACCGGAACTCAATCGCTGCAACGCTGTCTTCAATTTGGGACGCGCTCTTTGTACCCACGATCACGGAACTTACGCCACATTGAGAAAGGGTCCAGTTCAAGGCCACTTGGGTGCATGTCTTGCCTGTCGTGGAAGCGACTTGCCTGATCCGGTCCAGGAGTTCAAGGGCATTTTCGAAAGCCTCCCCTTGGAAGAGCTTTACTCGGGCACGCAAGTCCGTGCCCGAAAAAACGGATTCACGGTTATACTTGCCTGAGAAAAGGCCGTGGGCCAATGCATTGTAGACCATAACCGTCATGAAATGCTCCCGAGCGGCAATCTGAATCAACCCTGTGTTCTGGCGCTCGGCTAGGGAGAAAGGTATCTGCAAGCTTTCCAAACGTGCTATCTTTTGGCAGGAACGCACATCCTCCCCTGTGAGATTGCACACACCAAAGTGCCGGATTTTTCCCGCTTGCTGACATTCAGCTAACGTTGCGACTGCATCCTCCAAGGAAGTTTGGTGGTCAGGCCAATGCACTTGATAGAGGGTGATCGAGTCACAACCCAGTCGCCGCAAGGAACCCTCCAAGGCGCGCCGAAGATGGGCCGGTGAAATGTCACGCATAGTCTCACCTTCTGCGCTCCAGCGAACTCCAAATTTCGTTGCAATCACCAGTTGATTGACCCGGGCACCCAGGGCTTTCTGCAATGTTGATTCGGCATGGCCGAATCCATACACGTCTGCCACGTCAAAGAAGTTGATGCCCAAGTCCAACGCCTTATGGATCGCTCCGATGCTGATCGCATCTTCCACAGGACCATAATCATAGCCTCCGATCGCTGCGCATCCAAAGCAGATTCGCGAAACCGCAAGTCCGGTCTGTCCCAATCGGGTGTATTCCATACGCGGCACGCTCAATTGGAGAGGGCGGGGGCGGCAGCTACTTCCTCGACGTAGTCCGCATATACCCCATACACCGCATCCTCACGAAACCTGCGCGTGAAAAGGTCAGATGCTTGTTTGGCGCAGCCTTTCTGAAAATCGGTTTCGTCCGCCAGTTTTAAGATAGCCCGGAGGAGTTCAGCGGATTGCCCCTTTTGGTAGCAAAGCCCGATGTGCTCTGTGTCAATCAGGTTATTTAGTTCTCCTTCGGCAGATGCAATCACAGGAAGCCCAGCAGCAATATATTCAAAAAATTTGTTTGGCATCGCGTCATTGATGGAGTTCCAAGGAAGCAGACCAGCTGTCGTTCTTGAGAGCACCTCGCCAATCTCAGTGACGTCGATCCATCCCGTGAGGACCACGTTACTCAGACCCTTAACCTGATGCCGGATTCTTTCCAGTAACGGACCGTTTCCAGCCAGTACCAGACCCACATCCCTTCGTGACAAGGCTTCCAACTCGTGTGCGACCTGAGCTAGCAGCGGAAGGTCGTAAGTGTGGCCAAAAGTACCAACGTAACTGAAGATTCGTCGTCCTTGAAGCGGAGCAAGTAATGCCGGGACACAGATCGAGGTCTGTCGGACCAAATCCAAGGTCGGATAGCCGATAGGTATCACTCGGTCCCAAGAACCTCGTTCTCGTCTGGCATAATTCAGCCCCCATTTCAGCACGCCGTTTGACATGGCGCAGAGGCAGGTCGCGTGCGCCATGGCATGCTGCGTATTTTTGAAATCTGCCCTCAGAGCCCAGCGTGCCACCGATCTCGCCCACCGGGGGAAAATATCAAGAATCGTATCGGGCCAAAGATCTCGCACATCCAAAATGACGGGGATCCCCCTTTGCTTACCCCAAGTAACGATGTGCATGGCTACATCAATCAGTGGAAATGAACAAACCACTACATCGGGAGGCGTCTGCTGCGCGCAATACGATCTGATTTTTTTCGCGTAGCGTTGGTAGAACGCATACCTCGCGTAAGAAAGGTTCCGCTGGAATTGCCCGGCGTGTAGTAGATGCAGCGTCAACCCTGTGGAAGGTTCAGTGCGCAGATCCGACGACGCGTGAAGAACCTTCCTGTGATGAAGAAACGTGCTCGAAAACCAGTGGACTTCGTGCCCGCGCCGCCGCAATTCCTCGGCAAGCATGCCCGTACGCATTCGTCGGCTTTTGAGTTCAACAGGCAACGATTCACCATCCTTGAAGAGCCAAATCCGCATCACTTCTTCTTGGGCAAGGAGAGCTCAAATGTGCATTGCCACGCCATTCGTTGCACTCCAGGAACGGACAGAACTAAACGATCCACCTTTTCGAGGATGCTGAGGACGGTGTTGAACAATGCAGTTCGACGCAGGGGCACCGCGGCCAAAGAGAAGAGATAATGATACCGGATATCGATCTTGCCAAAAAACTCGCCTGCTCGCATCACATCAGCTACTCGGAGGATATGCGGCACTTCCCACGGGGTGCGCAAGTGGGGGGTCTTTCTTCTGTAAAAGTGGAAAACTGGATTGTGCGCTAGCGACTCGTTGCACATGACCCGCCCGCCGGGCTTCAGAACTCGATGCAACTCCTGGTATGTCTTAGAAAGATCAAGGTGGTGGAAGCATCCCGCAGCGTATACGACATCAAAATAGTTATCCGGGAACTCGAGGTTCTCCGCGTCCATTACCTTGAAGGCAGGCGGCTTGGTCAAGTGCCTAGCGGATTCAGTAGCAGTGGCGAGTGAATCCGCGCTGATGTCAATCCCGTGGACATCCGCCCCCGCTTTACTCATCTTGATGGCACCCTCTCCCTCACCGCAGCAGAAGTCGAGCGCTACGGAGCCGGGGCACCACTGCGCAATCCAGGCGTCAATGCGTTTCCGGTGATCTCGGGTAACAGCATAGAGTTTCTTGTTGGGGTACTTTGACTCGAATTCGCGAAGCGAAGCGGCTTGTTTGTCGCGCGCTCTCCGGTCGTGAAAATCGGCCTCAATGAGTTTGCGTTCTTCCATGGATCGGCAGGTGGAGGTGGGTGAAGATCTTAATAATATATCGCACGAGGTCTGGTTGTGCTGGTTAGATCACTCTTATCATCGCCTTTTTGCGGGAAGATCACGTGTGTGCGGAGCTTCCCCCCAAGCATGAGGCCTCAATCAACGGGCTGTTTCAATGGGATCAGTTTTTTCGCGAAGTGGCCATCCGGCGGACGAACTGAGCGACCCCGGATTCTCTCATGGTAAAACACCAATTGGTGGGATAATCCATGTGCGACCTACAGGGGGCAGACATTATTCTTTGCCACTCTTCACGAGAAAACATCATTTTTTTCAGGAAAAAAGTAGTCACCTCTTCCAGTTCTTCGGAAGAAAACATGGGATTGTCCAGTTGGGTGAGCGCCTCCGCCCTAGTCATCTGGCCCGAGTTGATCAGCACCGAATAATGGAGACGGCGTTTGTCATATCCGAATTTGACCGGCAGATAATATTCCTGGTAATAACGAGTGAAAATCGACTCCCCGTGCTTTCTCCCATATTCTGCCCAGCCCAGCTCCGACTTCAATGTCGCTATCGCGTCGTTCTTGACATAGGGCATGTAGTTTAGGATTGGGACGAAACGAATCCGATTAACAAACACGCGATAGAGCAATTTTGACAAAGACAGGCGTGGAAACTTTTGCAAAGGAGTCTCTCCGAAGACTCGGTGAATTGCTTTCAGGTGTGTCCAATCTCGATAGTCTCGTCCCCAAGCCGTCGGCAGAGTGATGCCCTCACTTGCCAGATTGGAACCGCTCAAGATAAAGCGCACACCATGCTTGGCAGCTGTGTCGAACAGCACGGCCAGAATCGCATGGTCTGTCGGCACTTCACAGTTCGGGACGGAAGCGCGGAAAAAAGCCCGCTGTAGCCCTCGAAATTCTTCCCAAGGCAGGACGTGTGAGTAGAGGTCGATACCGAGCTTGTTGACAATCTTTTCGATGTTTCCTACCGCCGGTTCAGAATTCCAAGCGTTGTCCAGATGTACACCCAACGCTCGGAGTCCCAGATTCGCTACTTGGTAGGCAACGTAGGAACTGTCCACGCCCCCACTCAGGCCGATAATACAGTCGTAGTCCTTGCCTTTCCCCTCCTGCTTCATTTCTTCAACCAGAGCGGAAAGAATCTGGCGGGCCTTCTCGGGATCTGGCAGCTCTTCCGATCTCCTTCGTAGATACTGAGAGCAGTGGTGACAGACCCCAAGAGGGTCAAACTGTATACCCGGATCACTGGTATCCATGACGCAGCGGGTACAGATTCGATAGTTCCGCTGGTTCAGTAAACTGGAGGGGAAAGCTTCTGTGTCTGATCTTTGAGTTTCGCTGATATTCACGTCGGAATTGAATTCACAGGATACTACTGGCCATAAAATGAGCGAATGCTTTCAGCCACATAGCGGATCTTTTCGACCTGCATTTCCGGGTAAATTGGCAGCGAAAGAATCCGTGACTGGTTTTCGAAGGCGTTGGGGAACTCTTCTGGCTTGTGATCTAGATAAGAGTAAGCCGGGTAAAATGGCAAAGCACGGGGATAGTTCAGCACAGTTTCGATGCCACGCCCTTTCAAGTGCGCACGTAGCGCGTCACGCTGTTTTGTTCGCACCACATAAAGGTGGTAAACATGATCGCGGCCTTCCGCTACCTGTGGTAATCTCAAATCACCTACCCCAGCCAGCAACTCATTGTAGTGTTGAGCCACTTGACGCCGACGTTCAGTCCAATTCTGGAGGTGCGGAAGTTTTACCCGCAGAACGGCTCCTTGGATTCCATCCATGCGGCTGTTCATTCCCTCAATCAAATGGTCTCCCTTGCCGCCGTGGCGGGCAAACATAGTCATCCAAGAAGCGAGATCGTCACGATTGGTCAAGATCCCCCCTGCATCGCCTATCGCCCCCAAGTTCTTGCCGGGATAAAAGGAGTAGGTGGCCACATCGCCAAAAGTGCCTACAGTTCGGCCCTTGTAAGTCGCCAGATGAGCCTGCGCACAGTCCTCAATGACCCAAAGGTTGTGCCGACGAGCAATCTCCAGTATCGGGTCCATGTCCGCCGCCTGGCCATAGAGGTGGACGGGGATGACGCCTCGTGTTCGAGATGTGATTTTGCCCTCGATTTGCTGCGGATCAACGGTAAACGTGTCCGCATCCGTGTCGCAGAAGACAACCGATCCACCCGCCTGGGTGATTGTCTCGGAGGTGGAAATCCAGGAATGCGCGGTCGTGATCACCTCCTCGCCTGGCTTGAGGCCCAGCGCGCGCATGGCAATATAGAGAGCATCGGTGCCATTGGCACAGGAGACACAGTGTTTGACCCCGTGCAGAGTCGCGAACTCCTTCTCAAAGGCGTCCACTTCGGGCCCTCGGATGAAGGAAGATTCGGCCACCGTCTTGGCGATGGCTTGGTTAAGCGCCGGCTGCAGGGAAGCATGGTGAAGGACCAGATCGTTGAAGGGAACGTGCATGAGCGATTTGGAGTTCTAAACGACTAGGGCCGCGTAAATGAGCGCATGAACTTGGCCGGATTTCCCGCGTAAATGCCTGGCTTGAGGATGTCTTTGCTGACGACGGAACCGGCACCTATCACGACATCATCGCAGATGCTCACAGGCAGGATGGTGGCGTTTGAGCCGATCGATACACGATTACCAATACGTGTGGCAGACCAAAGGCTGCGGTTGCCCTGTGCCGGTCCACCGATCTTGAACGAGTCGTTGATGAAGATGACGCCATGGGCGATGACACAGTCATTGCCGATAGTCACCAGCTCGCAGACAAAACTGTGTGACTGAATACGACAACGTTCCCCGACAGTCACATTACGCTGAATCTCGACAAACGGCCCAACAAAAGTACCCGACCCAAGCTTGCAGCCATAGAGATTGACCGGTTGGATGATGGTGACTTTTTCACCGCACTCGATATCTACAATTCCCACCTGCTTGATGAGTGGCTCCATAAGATCAGCCCATTCCCAAGCGACAGCGTTTTGGGTTGAACCTCAATTGAACTTCCCGGCCGCACTCAATCGCCTCGTAGATGGCTGTTATCAATTCCAGGCTTTTTCGGCCCTCCAGTCCATCCACCAACTGGCGCTTGTTCTCGGCCAAGCATTGAACCACATGCTCGTAATACTTTGCGTGGCCATAGCCGTAGGGATGGTCTGGATTAGAACCGAATTTATCGAATACGGTGCCATCTTCCGGGTGGTTATTCGCAAAGTTCCATATCTTCAGGTTGTTTACCGCAAATCCACCGATTTCCACGGCTCCGAATTCGCCCATGATGGAAAGGCTGCCTTCCAAGTCCTTTGGGCGGACGGCGGTGGTGGCCTCCACCACTCCCAATGCCCCACTGCGGAAGCGCAAAACAGCGACCGCCGTGTCCTCAGCTTCAATCTTCGCCAACGCCCGAGTGGACATCGCGGAGACGCTTTCCACCTCTCCCATCATCCACTCGAGCAGATCGATGTGGTGGCTGGCCTGATTGGCCAGAACACCACCATCGTGAGCCCATGTGCCACGCCAACTGGCCGAATCATAGTAAGATTGGTGCCGACACCATCGGACCCGCACCGTGCCCATCACGAGTTTGCCGAAACGGCCTGCTTCAAGCGCTTGCCGAAGGGCCATTACAGGGCGATTGAAGCGATTTTGCTTCACGACGAAGAGCCGGGAAGAATGGCGGTCGCAAGCTTCGATCATCCGATCCGCGTCAGACAGAGTTAATGCCATCGGTTTTTCCACGATGATAGCCTTGCATTGAGGTGCCGCTTGCATCACGTGGCTCGCATGCATCCCGCTCGGCGTAAGTACGGTCACTGCATCCACCCCGTCGTTCAGAAGTTCGGCGATGGTGCCGAAGGCTTTGACTCCGTATCGCTGACCAAATTCTTCAGCGCGCCTGGCATTCGCGTCACAGACCGCGACAAGCCGCGCACCGGACACGCTTTCATTTGCGAGCAATTCAGCGTGCCGCCGTGCGATGGCACCGCATCCAATCAAACCAAAGCGCATCATAGCGTCGTTATGCTGTAGTCGTTTGGATCTATCACCTGCTCCCCGCAGGGGCTATTTCATCCTTTGAGCAATCCACCGTGCCACAATCCTCCACGTAGATTCGCCGATAAGTTGGGACCACCTTCTTTACTTCCTCCGTCCAAGAATACTGAGGAACCACCTTTTTCAAGGCTTCACGTTTCAGAGCGATTTCACTAGCGGTGAGGGAAACAATGAGAGCCTTCCAAGTCGTCTCGTCGCTCGGAGCAACCCAACCCCAAGCACCTTGTTCCACAACACGCCGCATTTCGGGTAGGTTATTCACAAGAGCGGGGACCCCCGCACGCATATACTCGAAAAGCTTATTTGGTAGAGCGTAGGAGTGGCACAAGCAGCTGTCTTCCAAGCCTACGATGCCGACATCCGCACCACTGGTCCATGACAGCAGTTCGTTTGGGGGCACAGCGGACAAGTAATGAATGTTTTTGAAAGATTTAGCTGCCGCGAGAATCTTGTCTGTCAACAAACCGAACCCAAGGAAAACTAGATGACGCTTTGTGTCCATGTCCGAGAAAATGCGAAGAAGTTTCTCAATGCACCTCCCAGGCCCCAATCGCCCTTGATAGAGAAATATCAGCTCTCCCTCCGGAATTCCAAGATGCCGCCGGATGAGATTGGTTTCTGGCATGATGAAGTCACCGCTGAACTCCGGAATATTCCGGACTACGGTCGGCCGAAGGATTTTATAATGGTCTCGATACCAATCAGCGATCGAATCGCTGACAACCACGATCTGGTCAGCAAATCTTACAAGATGTCTTTCCAACAACTTGTAGATAACCCGCTTGAAACCATGGCACTCGACTGTTTCGGTTTCCAATTCATGGGTTTCGTAAACTAGCTTCCCTCGGGTGACGAATTTGAGGAAAACGCAAAGTGGAAGAACTGGCAGGCTATGGCAGCTTATACAGGCACCTGTCTGTTTAGCATACGCGCGTGCCACACGGGCACTCCACTCAATCGTGCGAATGGCTTTGCCAACCGTGGAACCACCTCCGATCGTGGACTTTCTTCTTAGCCGGACGACCCTTCGCCACTCGTCAAGAGCTTGAATCTCGGGCAAATCTCCTTCATGTATCCCGATCAGTTCAATGGAAGTGAAGATCCCCGCCTTCGCAAGTGCATTGGTGATGCGGAACATGCGCGCCTCCTTCACCATGGAAGTTGGGTAGATGTGTAAGTTTACCATATCATTAAATGCTCACGAGACGCTGAAGATCGAAAACGAATCAAGCGCCTGTTGAGCCAGCAAGCGCTTTCACGATTATTTCAGCGGCATTGCCGCTCCCATAGGGGAACGCCTCCGAACCGACCGTACCTAGCTTCGACAATACCGTCTGCACAATGATTTCGCTGCTTATGGGATCGCATAGCGTGTTCCAACCCAGCTCGATTAGTTCTATCCATTCGGTTTCCTCTCGAAGGGTGATGCATGGCACTTTGTGGAAGAATGCTTCCTTTTGAACCCCACCAGAGTCGGTTACTATGAGCGCAGCCCCGGCTTCGGCTCGTAACATATCTAGAAACCCAAGTGGTTCGACAATACGGAGGTTCTTGAATTCCCCCATCCTCAAAGCGGAAAGTCGATGGCGAGTTCTGGGATGAAGAGGGAGCAGAACTGGGACTTGCGAAGCAACTTGATCGAGTCCGCTGGCGATAGCACTTAACTTCACATTATCGTCTGTGTTCTCGGCTCGATGGATCGTAGCCAAGATATATCCCTTCTCAGGCAAGGCGAACTGAGATAGCACTTTCGACTGCTTGAACGCCCTGTCTCGAAACATCAAGCAGGCGTCCAGCATGACATCACCGGTTTGAACAACACGTTCGGAAGGAATCCCTTCTCGAAACAGATTGTTGGAAGCTGTTTCAGTGGGGGTAAACAAGAGTGTTGCCAAAGCATCCGCGACAATTCGGTTGATCTCTTCTGGCATTCGCCGGTTGAACGAACGGAGTCCTGCCTCAACATGGGCTACAGGCACGTTCAGTTTCGAAGCTGCAACCACACCGGCCAATGTCGAGTTTGTGTCTCCGTAAACCAACAACCAATCAGGCCTTTGCTCAATAAGCGCCTTCTCAACCCCCACGAGCATCATTGCAGTTTGTTGAGCATGAGATCCAGAACCAACCGCCAAATTTATATTGGGCAGCCGCAGGCCGAGTTCCTTGAAAAACACATCGGACATATTGGTGTCGTAATGCTGCCCTGTATGAAGAAGATGCTCCTCAATTCCAGCTTGAATTAAGACCTCGCTGACTGGTGCTGCCTTGATGAACTGCGGTCTGGCGCCAACTACGGTAAGAATTTTCATGATAGCTGGCTAATATCGCTAGCCGGGCGGCGTTCTCTTGGATAAGCATAAGCGAGGATTAACATCAGTCCAACCCCGTGAGTAAGTAAGCCAACCGTGACCTGAGTGTTGGACAGCACCAAAATCATTACTGATGAGAAAGCGGCACCCAGTTTGGTCTCGAGACCTTTGCAAACGGAGTCTAGCGTTCTAAGCAGAAACCCCACTATAAGGGTGGACAAAATGATTCCAAGAAAACCAAATTGACTGAAACTAGAGGCGATATAACCGGTGTTAGCTGATGAACCAACTCCAAAGTAATTATTAGCGATGAGTTCTGGGGTGCTAACTTCATAGGGGTATTTCACGAAGTAGCGTAGTAAGCCATCACCCATATACGTAAAAGGGTTTTCACTGAAAAACTCAATGTATTTAGCCGAAACTGAGGCTGGGATGATGAAGACGCGTCTGAGTAGGAAGAGAGAAAAATTGAATTTGCCTTCCCACAATGACTCGGCAATGAATGCGATGAAGCTTGAGGCGAGAAAGAAGAAGGCAATAAGTACGGAGTGATAGCGATGTTTTCTTGAAAGTAATACGTAGGCTACAAACGCGAGAATGGGCAAGAAAAGAGAGTGCTTCCCTCCCTCGATCGAATACGCAAAAACAGAGCTCCCAAACGAAACCGCAATCCAGAAAATATTGCGAGACTGGATTGCGCGGATGACAACGACGGTATTGAGACCATTTGCAAGCAAGCCGTATAGGTAGCTTGAAAGTCTGTTATGCTGTGTCGAAGCCATGTCGCGCAGTTCATACACGTCCGAGAACGCCGTAAACTCCCAGCGGAAGCCTACCTGCAAGCCGATAGCTATCACGGCCGCACTCAAAAGAAACAACAAGATTGACCAATATGCTGGCCCGGCGAGGTGAGCTCTAGGGATTTTGAATGGAGGACTGCTGCATAGAAACTGGAGCGTGGCCATGCAACATGCATAAGCGCATATCCAAGCCACAATTTTTGGAAACGGCTCGTTTAACATGTAGGGAAATACTGCTGAAACTGGAACATACATCACGAAATAGAATCCCCAGAGCGCAAATTTGGAAGGTCGATCAATTCTAAGTGGGAGCCAGAGCGCGGGAAGTGCTGCCAGAACGGAAAGAGTTAGCTTTTTAGCCAGCGAAACGTCTAAGTCAACAAAGTAGCTGCCATAAACGGGCAGTAAAATCGTGACGTAAAAAGTATCCAGAAGCCAAAAGAACGCGAAACCGAACAAAAGGACTGTTTGACGCTGGCCGATTGACGACTCCCTCTTGACAATGACTATTTTGTTCATTCTTGAACCGCCGACCACTGATGATTCGACTAACTGAGTCTTGGTAGTCGTTAGAGATGACATCGGGAAGCCAATTGCTTACGTTCAGCCACTGTAGGGAATGAAATCAGGACAGCACGATGTTTTCCTTGGAACACGAAACAGCTTCCCGCTGAGGCGGCTGAGGCACCCGCGTCCCTGATGACGGTTTCAAAATCTTGCACCCCCCTGGCTCCACCGCATGAAATTACCGGGATAGTGACGCTAGAGGTCACGGCCTTTACCAATTCGAGATCATATCCGCTCAGGGTTCCATCGCGATCAATTGAGTTTATTAGAATTTCCCCGGCTCCGGCTTCCTCATACTTTCGAGCTAAATCAGCAGGTGTCCAAGTGGTCCTTTGAGTGCCTCCTCGAGTGAAAACAGCGTAGGATCCGAACAAGGAGCGTTTTGCATCGATACTTGCCATTATACTCTGGCTACCAAACTCCTTCGCAAGTTCAGTCACTAATTCATGATTGTCGGCGATTGCGGAGTTAAGAACGAGCTTTTCCATCCCGACTTTGAAATATGTCCGAGCCGTGGCAACGTCTGTGATGAAGCCGCCGAATGCCACCGGCATGAATGCCTCGCTGATGATTTCCGAGATTAGACCAGGGTCCGGCTGCTTGCGGTGTCGTGATGCATCAATATCAAGAAGCACCAGCTCATCGGCCTCTTTGTCGTTGAATATCCGGACAGCATTCCGCGGATCGCCGATATATGTTGGTGATTTGAATTTGATCGTCTTGACCAATCTTTCTCCTTGGAGAAGGAGGCAGGGAATTAGGCGCACCGCATTCATTCGATTTTGGCAAAACTCGCCAACAACCGTAAGCCATACTTGTGGCTTTTTTCGGGATGAAATTGTGTTCCGAAGATGTGATCTCTTTGGACAGCAGAGTCAAATTCGATGCCGTAGCATGTTTTTCCGATGGCGTTCTCAGAGTGAAGACACTTGAGGTGATAGCTATGAACGAAATAGAAGCGATGGTCGGGTTCATCCAGGGCGAGTACCGGATTGAGACGTGTGATCTGCACCTCGTTCCATCCCATATGAGGTAGACGCAGCGGCTTTTCTAAAGGTTGATCTCCGCTTGGAATCCTACACGATACTGCATCGAGCCATCCTAAGCCAGGCAGAGATCCTTCTTCACTGCGAGTTCCAAGCATTTGCATCCCCAAACAAATTCCTAGAAACGGCTTGCCTTGTTCCAAAACAGCCTTGTTCAGCGGTCCCAGCCAGCCCTTGTCCGCCAATTTCTGCATCCCGGCATCAAACGCCCCAACACCAGGAAGGATGAGCGACCGAAACTTGCGAAGTTCCGCGGGCTCACGGCAAATACCTGTAGGAATGTGAAGTCGCTGGAATGCGTTTGCGACTGAGCCAGGGTTGCCAAGGCCGTAATCAATGATCCCAATCATTTTTGCAAATAAAGTTACTGGCCCCGGCAAGTTCTTGGTGTAGGGAGTAGGAAGGGTTGCGATTCCGCCGGCAGATGTAGCGGGGTAGTGCGGGCTTCATCGGTAGGTAATCAACAGAGTGAAACGTGATGTCGTCTGCTCCATCGGGCCAAATTATACCAACGCCACCATGTTTGCTCCATGACAGACAGCGAGTTCTCGTGGCTGACTAACGCCCGATACACAGTTTTTCCCCCCGCGAGAAACGGCAAGTCCTGCCACCCAAATTCTTGGAGAGTTTCCTGAATGTCAGGTAGCAGGGCGCGAAGCCAATCCGACTGTGGAGCTTCAAAGCCAAACTTTTCCCGACGTTCCAAAACACTGCTCGGAACGAACGGCTTTAGTGCATGACGCAGCACATTCTTGGTTTCGCCCTCAGGCGACATCAGGTATGAATCTGGTAGTCTAGAGATAAAGTTCGTGATCTGAGGATTAAGAAAGGGCACACGGCTCTCAATCGAGTAGAACATGGAGTTCCTGTCTTCGTAGCGCAACAGGTCGCCAAGCATCATCCCAAACAACTCGTCATGCAACAGTTCCTGCAATCGCATACCAGGCCGCATAGATCGGGGCGAGCAAATCTTAACACCATTTTGATTGAACCAGAACGAGTTCATCCATGAGGGAACGAGGCCCTTTCCACTTAACTTGCGGAACAAAACCTTGGCCTTGTCCGGTAGCAAAAATTCACCGGTCCAACTGAGCAGACGGAGGGGCGGGCTGTCTGGGTATTCTGAAGCTGAACTAAGGAAACGGAGTGAACCGGCAAAATCCCCACTCCGTAAAAGTTGAGCCAGCCGGACGCCACGGTAAAGGTCATAACCGCCGAAAATCTCATCGGCTCCCTGCCCATCAAGCATGACTTTGACTCCTTCGCACGCAGCTTTTCTAAAAACAAGGTTCTGTGCGATGACGCTCATGCTGCTAAACGGCTCATCTTGCGCCTCCAGAGAATTCTCGACGGCCGTCTGTAGTTCGGGAAGGGAAGGACAGATCTTGTAGCTCAGGATTCGGCGCCCTCGTGTGACCTCGTCAATCCATCGCTCCTCGCTAAAGCGTGTTCCCCTCGCGATGAAGCTAAACGTTCGCAGTTCTACGTCTGGCTGGAGCGCCGAAATCATCCCTACTATTCCGGAGGAGTCAACTCCTCCGGAGAGGGCGGCTCCAATCCGTACATCGCTTCGCAAGTGGATGCGTACACTATCCAGGAGGAGGTCGCGAGTAGTCTGGACCGCATCCTCGAATGGAATACTCTCAGCCAATCTTGGTTGCGGTAGCCAGTAGGATCGAGGCTCGGTGATAAGTCCATTTCCAAGATGCACGGTCATGCAGGTTCCGGGATTGAGTTGTTCGATGCCCGTGACCATCGTCTCTCGACCATTGGAAGTTCTGCCCCAGCGAAGATACTTGAACAAAGTTTCGGGATTGGCGATCCATGCGCGGCCAGGCAAAGTAAGGATAGCCTTAATCTCTGAAGCAAAGGCAAGGGAACTCCCACATTTTGAAAAGTAAAGGGGCTTGATTCCGTAAAAATCACGCGCCAGTAAAAGAGTGTTTTGAACAGTATTGACAAAAGCAAGCGCGAACATACCGACCAGCTTCTGAAATGCACCATCCCCCCAAAGGACTAGGGCCTGAAGCAACACCTCGGTGTCCGAATGCGTGTGAAACTCGATCTGCTCGGCCTCCAATTCCTTTCTGAGCTCGAGGTAGTTGTAGATTTCCCCATTGAAAAGTAGGGCATATCGACCGTCTTGAGTACACATTGGCTGCCAGCCCGCTGGGCTCAAATCCAGTATGGACAACCGAAGGTGTGCGCAAGCCAAGTCGTAGGAAGTTCCAAGCTCCAGTGTGCGACCGACTGTGGCATGTTGGTTGCAGCACAAGAGGTAACCAAAGTCATCGGGTCCCCTGTGTTTGAGAACTTTCCGCATTCCCTCAAGCAATTGGGGTGAGGAACTCCCATTCCAGAGGCCTACGATGCCTGCGATTCCACACATGATCTGGTATTGACTGATTTAAGTGATTGAATTGCGTGCCAGCACAGGGAGAAATAGAGCACGTATGCGGCAAGGTTCAGCCAACTGAGAAGCATTATTGTTGAGTGGAAGCCCATTCCAAAGCGTTGGGCGGCGTAGAAGCAACCGCAGGTCAGCGTTAGGCTGGTCAAATCGTACAGCAATTTCAATTGTGGGCGGTTGAGAATTATGAGAACCCGGCTGAGCGGCGCGACAATTGCCGCAGCCCATATCGCAGGAAGCGCCAGATTGGCTAGATAGCCAACCTCCGCATATTCACGCCCCCAGATGCGCTGCAGCGTGGGAGTAAGAAGCAATGCAGTAAGAAATGCTCCAGTTGTACTAAAGAAAAAAAGTTTTCGTGCATGAGTTCGGAAAGCCTCATTTAGTTCTCGCGGCGCGCTCGCGGATATGTCCTGTAGGTGCTTTTGCAGCGGATCAGCTATGCAGCCAGCCAACACCGTGATTGGCGCTGTGACAGTCCTGTTCAACAGAAACAGGATCCCCGCCTCCGCTGGGGAGAATAATGTTGCAACTAGAATAACTGGCAGCCCCGAAGAACCTGCATCGATTAATTGAGATAAGGTCGCTGCGAGGGGATAAACCTTAAATTGCTTTGCTGTCTTCCAGATTAGCCTAAACCGTTTCGGGGTGGTCAACAGTCTGCCTATTAGTCTTGCCTCGAATGGCCGTGCCCCATTGCCCGCAACTTTTCCCGCGATCTCGCCCAGGCCTAGTCCGATCCATCCGATCCCGGCAACCCCGGAAACAAGAGCTACCGCACTTCGGCACGATGCCTGGAAAAAAGTGAGGCGGCTTAAAGTACCGAAATCACCCGCACGTAGAAGCGTGCCACGGAGCACCAAACTGATGCCAAAGAAGAACAAGTAGAAGCCAGCGAGGAGCGCAGCGGAATGAGGCAATTGTGCGAAGGAAAGTGTGCCAGCTTGGATGAAGCCCAGCAGGATTAGGCTGCTGGCCAGCGAACTGGCCAGTGCACACATGACGGAGAGTGCAGATAGACGTATTAGTTGGCCGGTGGATGCCGCACCTACCAAGGCTGCGTCATAGCGGAGACAAACAATCCCCGCGACGATGCCAATATAGGAATTGAAGACTGCAAAAGTGCCGAACTGCGCTCCTGAGTAAAGCCGGACCAGAAGCGGGGATGTGGCCAGAAAAAGAAGGTGACTGAGAGCGTTCGATCCGAAGAGTCGTAAGGCATGATGAACAACCCCGCACTTTGAAGGTGCCAGTGTCTTGGTGATCACAGGCAACGATGTGATCTGGGGGCGCAAGTGGCTATTTATTAGCTTCCAGAAAATTCAGAACCGGACTGAGCACTTAATCAGGGTCTTACAACCCCAGTGCCCCTCACGCAGCCCTTACACATCCAAACCCGGGTGCGTAGTCAGAGGCGCGTCCTCGGGCAAGGCCAAACACACTAGGCGGTCTGGTCCTTCTTCATGATATCGAAGCCCACTTTCTGGACAGACTAGGTTCCCATCAGAGCTGGGCATTAGCCGATGGCCATGCCGACTCATCCACCCCTTCTGTCGCGCTGGCACGCCAACCATCATAGCGTAGTCCGGAACATCCTTCGTTATCACCGCCCCAGCCGCGATGAAGCAATATCGCCCTAAAGTGACACCACAGACGATGGTTGCATTTGCCCCTATTGTGGCTCCCTTCTTGATCACGGTCTTCTCATAAAGATGTTGGCGCCTCACCTCCGACCTCGGATTGCTGATGTTGGTCAGCACGCAGGACGGCCCCAAGAAGACATCATCCTCACAGGTCACGCCCGTGTAAATGCTGACATTGTTCTGTACCTTGACATTGCGGCCAAGCTTGACCCTTGGGCTGATGACCACGTTTTGCCCAAGATTGCACTCTTCCCCGAGTTCTGCCCCCTTCATAACGTGACTGAAATGCCAAATCTTTGTTCCTTTTCCAATCACCGCACCTTCGTCAATCACTGCTGTCGGATGGGCATAGTAGGATTGCGCAGGCTCCGGACAGCTCACGCGTTCGACCGCTCCGTCTTTGCTCATGCTCCGCTGGGCGGCTGCAAGAACACGCAGTACTCGCAATCCTTCGGATGCATCCGTCCGAGGCGGGCGACGATCGTTGCAGCATTCGAGGAAGTGAACGCACTCGTTTCGCAGAGGCTCGGACTCAGGCACTTGAATGGCCTCCCCAGCGGCTTTGCTGGGTGTGGGAGTTCGTCCGTCGGTCCAGGTGAGGTGCTGGCGGTAGAGAACCAGTTTCTCACCCCAAGGCTTTCCGTCATCGAAAACAGCCATGCCGTTTGAACCCACAACAGCCAGTTTCTGCTCCTTGAAGGGGTTCAGCCAGTTCACATAAACGTGCGCACGTACTCCTCCGCTGAACCGGAGGGTTGTGAGAGTCATGTCTGCAACGCCATGTGAAAGGTACGCCTGGCCGGAGCATTGGATGCCGTCTGGAAGCTGATTAGCGACCAGTGAAAGAATCACAGAAATGTCATGGGGTGCAAAACTCCAAAGGGCATTTTCCTCCTGTCGAATCTTACCGAGGTTCAGGCGGTTGGAGGTGATGTAGTAAAGCCTGCCTAGTTCTCCACTGCCTACCAAAGACTGCAGCTTCTGGATATGCGGATGGTACTGCAGGAGATGACCAACCATCAAGACTTGTCCGGTCTTACTGCCGAGATCGACGAGTTCTTCACCTTCAGTTTCGTTCAAACAGAGAGGCTTCTCCACCAATACATCTTTGCCATGCGACAATGCAGTCTTTGCAAGCTGGTAATGGAGTGCCGCAGGAGCTACAATTGCAATCTTCTTGATCTCAGCGTTCTTGAATGGGGACTCGACATCCGAAGTTTTGAGAACACGCTCGTAGCCATCTGAGTAACCGGCCAGAGTTCTTGGATCGAGGTCGCAAATGGTATGAAGCGCACCAAGAGCATTGAAGCTGCGGGCTAGATTCTTGCCCCAGTAGCCCGCGCCAATGAGAGCAACATCACGTGTAAATGACATGTGAAATAGTGAATGGTTCTTGATGCTTGTAAAGAGGCCAAGCCGCCGTCAGTTGAGCGAAGCCTTCAAGGCAGCGACGATCTGGTCCTGATCCGCATGGTTCAGAAAAGGGTGCATTGGGAGGCTAATCACTTCTCGCGAAGCTTTCTCAGACTCCGGAAAATCCCCAAAAACATAACCCAACGAAGCAAACACCGGTTGTTCGTGAAGGCACTTGGGATAGTATATGCCTGTGGGGATCAGATGTGACTTTAGTCGATCCGTGATTGCGTCATGGTTAGGTACTCGTACGGTATACTGAGCGTAAACATGAGTATTGCCCGACACCACCTCGGGCACGACACATACGCCACGGAGCAATTCAGAGTAGCGAGCCCCGATTCGCTGACGTTCATTCACCTCCCATTCGAAGTGTGGGAATTTAGCCAGAAGCACAGCAGCTTGGATTGTATCAAAGCGCCCATTCATGCCCACGAGAGTGTGGTGGTGGCGTTTCACGCCTCCGTGAGTTCTGATGGCCCGCATGGCATCGGCAAGTCGATCATCCTGAGTAAACAAGGCGCCACCATCGCCGTAGCAGCCGAAAGGCTTGGCAGGGAAGAAACTGGTACTGCCGATCAAGGTGGCGCCGCAACTCCGCCTCCCTTTCTGAGTGGCACCGAAGCTTTGCGCTCCATCCTCGATGACGGGTATCCCGTGACGAGCGGCAGTGGCGTTGATCGCGTGGAGGTCCGGCATCTGTCCGAACAAACTCACCGGGATGATAGCCTTGGTCCTGGGAGTGATGGCGGCCTCGAGTTTCGAAACATCCAGATTGAAAGTGGCAGGTTCAATGTCCACGAACACTGGCTTTGCCCCCACTTGAGAAATGACTTCCGCACTGCTGATCCATGTGAATGGAACAGTGATTACTTCGTCTCCAAAGCCCACCCCCAAGGCTCGCAAAGCGATCTCCAAGCTATCGGTTCCGCTGGCCACGGTGATGGCATGCTTAACACCGACGTAGGCTGCCAGCTGGGTCTCGATCTCCGCAATCTCGGGTCCCATGATGTAGTGTCCATGTTCGAGGACTTTGTGAATGCGTGCATCAACGGCCACTTGATAGCGGCGGTACTGTGTCTTGAGATCAATGAACTCCATCAGGGTATGGTTGGTTGGTCTATTGGCGAGTCGTTCTGTGGTTTCTTGGTTGTGATTATGCAATTGAAATGGGGAGTGCTGCCGTCTCGATTGTAGTTCTCGGCCTCGTGCCGAGAATTGAGCACGTCATGACCAGTCACCAGATAGTGAGTTTCCGGAGCTGACAGGTGGTCAGCGGGACGCTCACCAAGCGCGGGCGAAACACAAACTCTCCCTCATTGCGACTGAATAGTGCCCCGGAACCTCAGCGGCAGCGCCGCGCTACTGCCGTTGTGTTAATGCAGCTTTCCAAGGCTTCGATGGAGTTCCTCGAATCCCTTGAGAAATCCGGGCAATGCACCATGAAGCCTGTCGGCCAGTTCTTCGTGATAGACGTGAACCGCCGTGTTTCGCGTGGCAATCATCTTTTCCCACAGGACTTCATCGGTGATCCAGCCCAGGAGAACGCCCGCTCGAAAGCTTGCCGTGGGCTGTTGACCTCGAAACCTTGCTCTCGCGCAAACTGCTGCACCGTTTTGCAACCTACTTCAAAAGCCAGTTCAAAGCGAAGGATGGCGGAATCGCGAGCCACGGAATCGGGAGGTAACGCCAAGGATTCGCGTAGCCGACAAATGATCCGCGCTAGATCCTTCAGCTTTTGCTCTGGGAGGACGGTCATAAATCAATAACCGCCTTTCCCGCCAGGTCCCTGAAAGCATCAGAAACCTGTCCAAAATCCACCAAGTCCACTGGCCTAATGGTAGGCAATTGATCAACGGCTTTGTGCAAACGAGTCTCTGCCAGAGGGTGACTACCGGGAGGAAGCTCGTAGCCGAGATCCAGATCGGAATTCGGACGGGCATCGCCACGCGCGAACGAGCCAAATACGAACAGCTTCACCCCATCCTCTCTTGCCGCTTGAGCTAAAAAGCGAACAGCTTGCTGTACTGTGTCTGGTAATTCACGGAAATTCATCGGTTCTTAGAAGCTCAATGTTACCCTGAATTCCTCGCCCGATTCCTCGAAATGCACCGTTTGACCGAGCTTCCCCGCTTCGCGCACTACCATGGGCAAGCCGCGCCCAAGTTTGTCCATATAACCGAGATTTTCCATGAACCGGACCAAAAGCGGGTTGCGGGCGTAACTGGTGCCCACGGCGAGCTTCTCAATGCTGACGGTGTTGGGCAGCCTGCCAGGGCTGATAAATTCGCACCGGTCCGGGAAGAGAAGAACCCGGATTTGTGATCCGATGATGCTGTAGTTGCGATGGACGCAGGCATTCACCAGCAGCTCGCGAAAAACCTTGTCAGGATAGAAGGTGGCATTTTTCCGCCGCGCTCCTTCAATGGTGGAAGCCAGTGGCAGATTTGCTTTGATCTCAGACATGGCATTATCCACCTGCCGCGGCAGGCTGCCGCCAAATTCCTTCTTGTCCCTCAATTCGGCACTCAATTCATGCCCGGCGAAATGGGCGAAATGAACGCCCGCCTGGGGCAAGCTTCGCTCTGGCGAGATCCCAAACATGAGCAGCCCTCCAACAGTTGGATGCCCGGCAGGTCCGAGGATGTCACTTGCGCGGAGAAGTCGTGTCTTCTCGTCCTCACTTTCGCGCTCAAAAGAAACTTCATATTGTCTGAAATAGTCAGCCAGTTCAGAAAAGTTCAGTTGCTCGCGCACGGCGGTGCCAAGTTCCACGAGATCGTAATGGAACAAGCCGGACGCCTGGAAAAGGCGCACCAACTCTTCGCAGGAGGCGATGCGTTTGGTGGAGCCCACGCGGATGTAATAACGGTTCCGCGAGGTATAATAGGGACGGTCCGGTCCTTTCGGAACACTGATCCGCGCGATGGGGAGCCCGTTCACCGTAAGTGCCTCGTAAACGGGCCGGATCGGCGGGATGCAAGCGGTCCGACTGATGTTCATCACATCTTCCTCGTAGGAACGGCTCAAACCCCGTGCAACACCGGCATCATCCACGCCAAGCCATATTTCTCCACCTTCCGCATTGGCTAATGCGACCAGTTCCTCAGCCATATCCGCGGCATGGACAGATTCGAGCTTGAACTCGACATATTGGCTTTCGCGCGCAGGAATCACGGGCAGAGCTATTCAATCTTCACTACAGCGGCGTTTACTGGAGAGGAGACGATCCTTCGGTCTCTCGCGAACGGCGGGATCTCAATGTCACCCGCCACTCAGGCAGGTAATTCCTCTGGAATTTCTCCGGTGCCGCCAGGTTTTTCATAAAATCGGCGCAAAATGGTTGCCAGCCTCTTGAGTTGGGATGCAGCTTGATAGCGCAGGACTCGCGCAAAGACGCCCAGGCACGAAGCCAGAACAGGAAAGGGCGGATGGCTGATTCGCTCCAGAGATTGGGTTCAACTGCCAGCTCTCAAGTCTCACGCACGCCACAGTTGATTCTTGCATGCGTTGGACTGCGGGACGGAGTTGCGCGTGTCGATGATGCAGGGCGACCAATCGAGCAATTGGGTGTGATCAACCGATGCATGTGCAGTCGCGACCAGGACAGCATCGTATTTGGAGACGGTTTCCTTGTTCCATTCGACAGATTTTGTTCCAGCCCAGTGCGGGTGCTCGCGTGTCGGGCGGATGACGGGGACGTACGGGTCGTAATAGGAAACTTCTGCTCCTCTTTGCTTCAGCATGTCAAGGAGGTGGTAGCTCGGGCTCTCGCGGTCGTCATCGACGTTTGGCTTATAGGCGAGACCAACGAGGAGGATTCTGGATCCGTTAATCGGTTTTTTGTGCGAGTTGAGTGCTTCACCGACCTGTTCAACGACATAGTGAGGCATGGAAGTGTTCACCTCCCCGGCCAGTTCGATGAACCGGGTGTTCTGGCCATACTCGCGAGCTTTCCAAGTCAGGTAAAAGGGATCGATGGGGATGCAGTGTCCGCCAAGGCCTGGGCCTGGGTAGAATGCCATGAAACCGAAGGGCTTGGTCTTGGCCGCATTGATCACTTCCCAAACATCAATGCCCATTGCGGCGTAAACGACTTTCAGTTCGTTGACCAGTGCGATGTTGACACTGCGAAAAATGTTTTCGAGGAGTTTGGTGGCTTCAGCCGCGCGGCAGGACGAGACCGGCACGACAGTCTTGATGGACAGGGAATAAAGTGCCTTGGCTTTTTCCAAACAAGCAGGCGTGTAGCCGCCGACCACTTTGGGAATGATGGCGACTTTGCTGTTCGGATTGCCAGGGTCTTCGCGTTCAGGTGAGAAGGCGAGATGGAAGTCGGTTCCCGCTTTGAGCTTCGAGCCTTGTTCAAGAACCTTCTTCAAATCCTCGTCGGTGGTGCCTGGGTAGGTGGTGGATTCCAGCACGACCAGAATACCCTTGTGCAGATGAGGTGCGATGGCGCGGCCAGTATCAAGGATGTAGGAAATGTCCGGCTCGCGATTCTTGTTGAGCGGAGTAGGCACACAGATGATCACGGCCTGAACTTCTTTGACCCGGCTGAAATCGGTCGAGGCTTCGAAGCGTCTGGCGTCGATCTGTTCTTTGATTGAAGCGCTCTCGATGTGCTTGATGTAACTCTGCCCCCCGTTGATCGCCGCAATTTTCGGCGGATCAATGTCCAGTCCAAGGACGGACACGCCCGAGCGGGCGAATTGAAGTGACAGCGGAAGGCCTACATATCCGAGGCCGACAATGGCGATTTTCATACTCATGGTTGGATGTTGCCGGGCATCATTGGTTGCAGATGAATTTGCTGATGGCGGAAGTGACTTCTTCTTTTTGATCTCCGGTCAGTTCAGGAAAGACGGGAATGCTCAGGCTCTCTCCTGCCAGGCGCTCGGCCACAGGCAGCCTCAATGTTGGGGGAACACACGCCGCGAAGCATTCCTGCTGGTGCATCGGCACAGGGTAATAGATTTCGGACCCGATTTCCCGGCTGGTCAGCCAATCACGCAGTGCATCACGCCGGCCACCGGTCACACGCAAAGTGTATTGGTTCCATACGTGATGGCGTCCTGGAATCTCCAAGGGGAGAGAGATTTGAAAGTTTGAGGAACTTCCATCACCTGACGTTTTCGAGACCGCGCAGCATTGATTGTCCGGCTGTCCAAGGAGGACTCCGGGGATTTTGCTTAACCGATCTGCATAGAAGCTGGCATTCGCAGCCCGTGATTTTGCATAAGAAGCAAGGAGTGGGAGCTTCACAGCGAGCAGGGCCGCCTGCAGTGCGTCCATGCGAAAATTCGCTCCGATATAATTATGGTAGTACTTCGGCTTCGCACCATGTGTTCTCAGCAAACGCGCTCGTTCAGCCAGCGAATCATCGTTCGTCACGAGCAAGCCACCGTCGCCGAGGCATCCCAGGTTCTTTGAAGGAAAAAAACTGAAAATCCCAAACGCCCCCATAGTGCCGGCCGATTGCCCCCGGAATTTCGCCCCCAGTGACTGAGCCGCATCCTCGATGACGCGCAAGTTGTGTCGTTTGGCAGTTTCCAGAATTCGATCCATCGCCGCAGGTTGTCCGAAAAGATGCACCGGAATGATGGCCTTCGTTCTTGGAGTGATCCTTGCGACAATATCATCCGGATCAATGTTGAAGCACACGGGACAGGAGTCGGCGAAAACAGGAGTAGCACCCGTGCGGGCTACGCAACCGGCTGTGGCAAAGAAGGTGAATGAAGGGCAAATGACTTCATCGCCGGGACCGATTCCCAAAACCATCAGAGCGAGCAAAATCGCATCGGTCCCGGACGAAACGGAAATTGCGTGGCGCGCACCGACGTACTCGGCAAGGCTTCTTTCAAAATTCTCGATTTCCGGACCCAGGATATACTGCCCAGATCGAAGCACTCGTTCGAAAGCATCTTTGAGCGCACGTTCCAGCGGTGCGTGCTGAGCCTTAAGATCGAGAAGTGGAACAGCCATGGATCGGATTCAGGTTGCAAGGAGAACGGGCTGGGAGCTGTCACTGGATTTGGATGTAGATATTCCCGTACCACTCCAAGGTTGTTTCTTGTACCATGCCAGAGCCTCGGAGAGTCCCGTTTCGACCGTGTGGGTCGGGCTATAACCGAGGAGTTCCCGGGCCTTGGAGATGTTGGCCTCCGAATGTCGGACATCACCGTCGCGGAAAGCACGGTATTGGGGTTTGGAATCGCCCAAGTGAGGAAACTCCGGCAGGAGCCGCTCGCGAATCATGGAAAACAACTGGTTCAATGTGGTCCGGGTCTGGACAGCCACATTGTAAACCTGCCCCACCGCTTCCGGATTCCGAGTCGTCGCCGCGAGGAGATTGGCTAGCACCACATTCTGCACAAAGCAGAAGTCTCGGCTCGTCTCGCCGTCGCCGTTGATGTTACAAGGCTCATTCTTGATCATGGCCGCAACCCATTTGGGAATCACGGCAGCGTAAGGTCCGTCAGGATCCTGACGCGGCCCGAAGACATTGAAGTAGCGCAGTCCAATCGACTGCACACCGTAGCAGCGCCCAAAGACGTCCGCGTACAGTTCGTTGACGTACTTTGTCACCGCGTAAGGAGAAAGCGGTCGGCCAATTTGATCCTCGACCTTTGGCAAAGCAGGATGATCGCCGTAAGTAGAGCTGCTTGCGGCATAAACAAACCGATTTACGCAATTATCCCGCGCGGCGATCAGCATGTTCAAGGAACCGGTAACGTTTGCTTCGTTGGATAGTATCGGATCCTCGATAGAACGCGGGACGGAGCCCAAAGCCGCTTGATGAAGCACATAGTCGGCGTCCTTCGAGGCCGCCTGGCATGTCGCCAAGTTCCGAATATCGCCCTCAATAAAATGAAATCGCCGCCATTGATCCACCGAGACAATTGCCCGGACTTCATCGAGATTTGCGCGATGACCAGTGGCGAAATTGTCCAAACCGATGACGCGCTGGTCGAGCTTCAGCAAAGCTTCAAGCAGATTCGAACCGATGAATCCACCCACGCCCGTGACCAACCAGGTCCGGGGACTTTTGGGGAGTTCTGATCGAAGCTGGTCGTAAGCGGTCATTCAGAGGAATGCTGTCGTGAGGAGATTCGCAAGCCCGTGATTCAATATGCGCTTGCCCCCACATGAACCATCCGTTTCCTGAAGACGAACGCGGGTGCGAAGGGCAGCAGAAGCAGGACGATATTGAAGATCAGGGGGAGCCCGAATTCGAAGGCGTATCCCGCGCCGAGTAATGCAAGCCCCATTGCCGGCAGGATGTAGTTCAAATTTTTAGAAGCGCCTCCAAGCATCCAGCCGACGGCAACTGCGAATGCGCCGGTGACGAAACCGCCAAAAAACAACGTGACACCTGAGAGATAAAACAGCGGCGAGATGAACTGATAGCGCTGTTCAGCGCGCCCCGACGCGAGATTCAGGCGGATTACCTGCACAAGCAAAGCCACGGCAACCATGGCGGCACAGGCAAGGACGACTCTGGTTCCATCGGGCCGCGTTGGATCTTTGACCATGGCCAGTTCAACAAGGATCAGCGTCCCGAGAGCGCCACGAAAGAGGTCGAACCAGTTTTGCCAAGGCTGGACGAGCGACTCCATGGTGAGGTTTGAATTTCGTCTGGAACTGATGACATTTCTCCTCAGTGCGCCAGACAGGAACGGAGGCGGCAGGAGCAGTGCACATGCTGCGGTCAGCCATTGCCAGTGAATGCTCATCGGAGCTGTGCGAGGGAGGGGCTCGAAATTCAAAGAAACTTCTCAGCCAATGGGGCCAGCGCTTGGAACTTTTGCTCCAGGGCTGAGATGTTTTTCAAACGTTCGGAGCAGAGCTTATGATCTGCTTCTGAAATCCTCCCCCGGGCGAGATCATCGTTTAGCGCCCCCGACATCCGTTCGAGCCGCGTACGGGAAGATTTCAGGCGCGGCTGGAGGAATTCGGTGTAACCAATGCGGAGGAGGGCGCTGATATCTGGTTCGGCTTCGAAGTAATCGCGTCGATCTCCTTGAACCCATACCTGACGGATCGCGCGCAATGATGCGAGTTGTCTTGTGGCGGTACTCGCGCTGGCTTTGCTGATCCTGAGCAACTCAACCATGTCATCGAGCGACAACGCTGACGGCGACAGGTAAAGCAAACCGTAGATTTGTCCGGTTGATCTGGGTAAGGCGATCAACTGACACAAGCGAGCGGCGGCCTCAATCATCTCCACACGAGTGCGTGACAATGAAGGAACTCGAATCTCTGCGTGAGCCTGACTGGACACTTGGACGAGTCGCGATGAGCGGTAGGAAGACAGAGTCTGGATTTACGCGGAGGCACTTCGTGCCTGTCAGTTCGCGGTTTGCCCACCAACGAACCTCCAAGAGGGAGGGTTTAGAACGTTCAATTTGAATTGAACGAGATAAAGTCAAGCGCACGAAATGCAAGCTTTTTGAAAGGGATGGGGTAAGGCTCATTTGGATCTCAAACCACTCCCCGAAGGCTATCCATTGTGGTTCGCGGAATTCGACAGACTACAGGTTGGGTGTTGGATTCTTCCAGGCTGTCGCGGAAAGTCGGGTCCGCTCAGTTGGTCGATGCTACGCCTGTTTCGTTAGTTGGGACGTGTTCTCAAGGTTGGTGAGCAACAAAAATGCGTTCCCACCAACTTCCACCCAGACCAAACGAGCGACCGGACCGTCCACCTCCATTCCCAAGCTCACCAGCCGGCCTGCTTGGCTTGTGTGTCACTCATGTTTGAATGACACCCTTGTCGTGTCAAAGCCGGCCTGGATATTTCTTGCCCTTCCTTCTGCAACTTGCTGCGAGCTCGCCTGACTGCATTGGCCTCGCAAGACTCGCTCGCGCGGCGTCTCGCGAAGAAAGTGTATGAAATATCCGGGCCAGAACACCGCCATATACGGGCCGTGAACGGCGGATTGCGCGCGCTCCACACCTCCGGCTATGCTGGAGCCATTCATGAACCTGCGCAAAGTAATGACCCGGCACCGCCGGTCGATCCTGTCCTGCCTGATGTTGATGGCGCTGCACTCCTCGATCGGATGGGTGCGATGCGCGGTTGATTTCAATCGGGAAGTCCGACCTATTCTTTCGGACAACTGCTTCCAATGTCACGGCCCCGACGAGAAGGCTCGCAAAGGAAAATTCCGGCTCGATACGAAGGAAGGCGCGTTTCGGATCAAGGACGGCAAGCCGGCAATCATTCCAGGAAACAGCGCGGAGAGCGAACTGGTCCGGCGGCTGACAACCACCAACGCGGACGACCTCATGCCGCCGACTGAATCGGACCGCAAACTGACGGCGACACAGATCTCGACGTTGCGCAGATGGGTTGAAGAAGGGGCGAAGTGGGAAACGCATTGGGCATTTGCAACGCCGCAGCGCCCACAGGTGCCAGCGCTGCGAGGGAAGCATTCGGTGCGCAATCCTGTCGATAACTTCATTCTCGAACGGCTGGAAAAAGAAGGTGTGACTCCAGCACCGGAAGCGCGACGCGAGGTTTTGCTTCGCCGCCTGACACTCGATTTGACCGGCCTGCCACCGACTCAAGCCGAGCTTGATGCCTTCCTTTCCGACCAGGCATCCGACGCCTATGAGCGCCAGGTTGACCGCCTGCTCAATTCACCTCGTTACGGAGAGAGAATGGCCGTTGAGTGGCTGGACATTGCCCGCTACGCGGACACTCATGGTTATCAGATGGATCGTTTTCGCGCGGTCTGGCCGTATCGCGACTGGGTGATCAAGGCGTTCAATCAGAATCTTCCTTACGACCAGTTCGTCACGTGGCAGATTGCCGGCGACCTCCTCCCGAACGCAACCAAGGATCAGCGACTTGCCACGGCGTTCAACCGGCTCCACTGCCAGAACGAGGAAGGCGGCATCGTTGAGGAGGAATATCGTGTCGCTTACGTGGTTGATCGGGTGAACACGTTTGCGACGGCGTTTCTCGGGCTCACCACCGAGTGTTCCCGATGCCACGATCACAAGTACGACCCTCTCTCGATGCGGGATTTCTATTCACTGTCATCCTTCTTCCAAAACATTGATGAGTCGGGGCAGACAGTTTATTTTGGCGAAGTCATGCCTGTGCCAACAATGCTGTTGAGCACGGATGAACAGGATGCGCAACTGGCTCGCCTGCGAGAACAGATTTCCACAAAGGAACGCCAGGTTCCAAACCTGCGGAGCCAGGCCGGGACAGCGTTCGCACAATGGCTGGACACTGGCAGGGCGGCCTCAGCCTCGACGACTCCGCAACGCGCCCCAACCATCGCCGAACTTCGAGGCCTTGTGGCTTACCTGTCATTTGATGAAATCGTTACCAACAAGGTGACCAACCTTGCAAACGCAACAAAACCCGCCAGCACGGTTGAATCCCCAAAACTTGTTGCCAGTCGGAACGGGCAGGCGGCTGAACTGACTGGCGAAAACGGCTTCACTCTTCCAGGCGTTGGACATTTCACCCGGACCGATGCCTTCTCGATCGGCATGTGGCTCCGAACGCCCGTGCACAGTCCCCGGTTTGTCGTGGCGCACCACAGCCGTGCACCCGTCGATGCAGGCAGTCGTGGCTATGAGTTGCTGCTGGAGAGTGGGCGCGTCGCACTCGGGTTGCACCATGCATGGCCAGGAAATTCACTGAAAGTTTCAACCCGGCAAACACTCGCAACCAACGAATGGACTCATGTGGCGTTCGCTTACGACGGTTCCAGCCGCGCTGCTGGCGTCCGAATTTTCATCAATGGCCGTCTGGCTGATACCGAGGTGATCCGCGATGGCTTGATCAAGGACATCACGTATGAAAGCGGGGAACCTGATCTCGCGATTGGCCATCGTTTCCGCGACAGCGGTTTCAGGGGTGGCGTGGTGGATGACTTCATGGTTTTCAACAGGGCTTTGACCTTGCTTGAAGTGACACACATCGCCGGCTTGCCTGATTACACCCAGGCGTGGAACACGGATCCAGCGTCGTTGACAGCTGAACAGAGGGATGGGCTGCTCGACTACTTCGTGGCGAACTCTTACGCCCCGGCTCAACGATTTCTTGAAAACCTCCAGACTCTCAGAAGGGAACAAAGCAAACTCATCAATCCGATTCCTGAATTGATGGTCATGCAGGAAATGGCGGAGCCGAAGCCGGCCTTTGTGCTCAAACGCGGCGCTTACGATGCCCCGGGCGATCGCGTCTCCGCCAACACACCGGCAGTCATGCCGCCATTTCCTACAGGCCAGCCGACGAACCGGCTCGGTCTTGCGCGCTGGCTCGTCGCGCCGGAGAACCCATTGATGGCCCGAGTCACCGTCAATCGAGCCTGGCAGATGATGTTCGGAAAGGGCATCGTCGAGACGCCCGATAATTTCGGGAGCCAGGGTGCCACGCCGACTCATCCCGAGCTGCTGGATTGGCTGGCTCGCGAGTTCTCCGACACAGGTTGGGACATGAAACGGTTGCTGAAACTCATCGCCACCTCGGCCACTTACCGCCAATCGTCCCATGCCAGCGCCGACCTGCTGGCCCGTGATCCGGGCAATCAATCGCTGGCGCGCGGACCTACCCGCCGGCTCACCGCCGAGATGCTCCGAGATCAGGCACTGGCCGCAAGCAGTCTGTTGGTGGAGCGGTTGGGCGGGCCCAGCGTGAAGCCCTACCAGCCCGAAGGCTTGTGGGAGGAAATCGCCATGGGTCGCCCGCGGTATGGGCAAGGGCACGGCGATGATCTCCATCGACGCAGTCTTTACACCTTTTGGAAGCGCACCGTGCCTCACCCAGCCATGATGACTTTCGATTCCACTGAGCGAAACACTTGCGCTGTGCGGAGGCAGGACACCAGCACGCCACTACAGGCGTTGACCCTTCTTAACGACACCCAGTTCATCGAGGCCGCTCGCCTCCTGGCTGAACGCATGTTCAAGGAAGGTGGTTCATCGTTGGAAGACCAGCTCGCATGGGCGTTTCGCACCGTCACTTCACGCCGGCCCGCCGCGAGGGAAATCGCCGTGCTGAGGAAGTTGTACGATGATCAACGGGAGCTGTTCGCTGCTGACCCTTCGGCGGCGGCGAGACTTGTCACCGTCGGCGAAGCGGTCAATGACCCGTCCATTGCTTTGGAGAACCTTGCCGCCGGGACCGTGCTGGCAAAGGCCATCATGAATCATGACGAAGCGATCATGCGAAGGTGACACTCGACTGCTGTTGCGTGCCTTGAGTTGATCCCTTCGTCGTTTTTTCCGAGCCACATCACTGATTTGGGATCACGAAGGGTTTTCAAGGTTGCATCAGCCAGCGAAACCCGGCCATATCTCTTTGCGACCAATCGAACGCCCGGCGGGATCAACTCGACTTGCGGTCGGATCAAAGAAGGACGCGACTCTTGATAGCACTTTTTGCAGGATTGATGGCGGGGCTGATTCATGTCTTCTCCGGGCCGGATCATCTGGTGGCGGTCGCGCCGCTGGCCGCACATCGCCATCGTGACACCTGGAGGACGGGACTTCGATGGGGACTCGGGCATTCGGCGGGTGTCGTTCTCGTAGGTGCGCTCCTGCTTGGCTTGAGAGGACTCCTTCCCATCGAGCAGATGTCTTCGTGGGCAGAGCGACTCGTTGGAATCATGTTGATCGGAATAGGCATCTGGGGATTGCGAAGGGCCTGGCCGAATCACATCCATTCGCACACGCATCAACACGACGGCAGCTCGCACATTCATGTGCATGTCCATCGAACTTCGGATGCCCCATCGCATTCGAACGGGACTGCGCATCGGCATAGCCATGCCGCGTTTGCGGTGGGAACCCTTCACGGATTGGCGGGAAGTTCGCATTTTTGGGGAGTTCTGCCGGCGTTGGCCTTTCCCACTTTGCCGCAGGCGTCCACGTATCTTGTGGCATACGGTGCCGGCACTGCGCTGGCCATGGCCTCCTTCGCCGCAGTGATCGCGGCTGTCTCCCGTTCCATGTCTTCCAGCGGCACTCGTGCTTATCGATACTTGATGGGAACCTGTTCCGGGCTGGCAATCATCACTGGGAGCTACTGGCTTGTAGTGTGAGGGAATCTCCCAAGCCGTCCGCCTGATGCGCGAGGGCAATGGCTTGACCCAACATTCCCTGTCGAAATTGCCCTTTGCTCTATCCGTGGCTGTTTTCTAACCTTCATCCATGCGCAAAAAATCGTTGAGTTTTCTGGAGAAACTTCTGAACACCCCCAGTCCTCCGGGGCACGAGGCGCGTGGCCAACGCGTGTGGCTGGATTACGTGGAATCCTTCGCCGATGAAACGTTCACCGATTCATACGGCAACGCGGTTGCAGTCCTCAACAAGGGCGGTTCGCCACGGGTGATGCTCGCGGGCCACGCGGATGAAATCGCGATGGCGGTCAACTACATCGACAACGAAGGTTTCGTGTACGTTCGCCGGCTCGGTGGAGTGGATCCTGCGATTACCAAAGCACAACGAGTCACCATCCACACCAAGGCGGGGCCCGTGAAAGGCGTGGTAGGAAACGTGGCTCCTCATCTCACGAAGGATGATTCGGAAAAGAAAACGCCAAAGATTCATGATCTGTTCATCGACATCGGTGCTTCGGACAAAAAGGATGCGCAGAAACTCGTGAGGATTGGCGACCCGATCACCCTCAACGACCAGTTTGAACTTCTGAGGAACGACCTCGCCATTGCCCGCGCTTTCGACAACCGCATCGGCACGTTCGCAGTCGCGGAAGCCTTGCGACTGTTGAGCGAGAGCAAAACAAAGATTCACGCCGAGATTCTTGCAGTGTCCAACATCATGGAGGAGGTCGGCCTGTTCGGTGCGAGGCAGATCGCCTACACTTTGAAACCGGACGTGGCTCTTGTCGTCGATGTCACGCACGCGACGGACTATCCCACGGTGAGCAAGATTCAGCACGGCGATGTGTCGATCGGAAAAGGCCCGGCGCTCACGCACGGCGGTTGCAATCACCCGGAAGTCGTCGCTCGAATTGAAAAAGTTGCCGAAGCCCGTGGAATTCCTCTCCAGCACGAAGCCATGTCAGCGACTTCCGGCACCGATACTGACGTGATCTTCTGGACTCGCGGCGGCATCCCCAGCGCGCTGATCAGCCTTCCGAACCGCTACATGCACTCGCCGGTCGAAATTGTCAGCCTGAAGGATCTGGTCCTGATCCCCGAACTTATGGCCGCCTTTGCGGCATCCTTGAAGAAGGGCGAACAGTTCAAGGTTAAGATTTGACCAGAAAGAGCTGACACTTCATGCGAGAGACGCCTCAGCGGGAGCCGGCGGAGGGCGAAGAGATCTATCCAAACAAAGGGCGGAAGGGGTGGGATTTGAACCCACGGTAGCCTTTCGACTACGCCTGATTTCGAGTCAGGTGCCTTCAACCACTCAGCCACCCTTCCACACTTGGTTTTATTGGACTTTTAGACGATTGCAGCAGACCACGATTTGACTTTCTATACTGCATTTCTATACTGCCGTTGTGAAACAGGGCAAAATAGAGCCAAAGAAGGATTCCCCTTGGCTGAAGACGCAGTACTCGAATCTGATCCGCTACAAATCATCGGGCGTTTACTTCGCACGATTCAGGGTTCACGGCAAGCTGATTTGGAAAAGCCTCAAGACGGATCAAGTCACCGTGGCAAAACTGCGCCTCGGAGACCTCGAAAAGGCGGAACGCCAGTCGGCTGAATCACAGGCTGGCTGCGCCAATGGGAAGATGACGTTCAGCTCAACGCTGGACATCTACAAGGCGAGGCTCAACGGGGATGTCTCCCTAAAGCCGAGGTCCAAGTCTTACTATCACGAACGAATCAATGCGCTTGAGCGCTCCTGGCCTTCGCTTGGGAAGCTGGATGTTCGGAGGATAACGAGAACGGAATGCCTGGACTGGGCAGGGCGGTTCAGTCAGGAAGCGAGCCCGACTGCTTACAACAACACGGTGTCTGTCCTGAGGCACGTCTTGGATGTCGCGGTCGAACTGGGGGCCAGATATGACAATCCCGCCAGGTTCGTCAAACGAGCGCGACCACAACTGAAGAAGCTTCACCTTCCATCACAGATGCAATTCGAGAAATGGGTGGCTGCTATCGAGAATGCAGGCGTGTGCCAATGCCACGGAAGCGCGGATCTGGTCCGCTTCCTGGCCTACAGCGGACTTCGGAAGGGTGAAGCCTCAAACGTCACCTGGGGGGATGTCGATCTGGATCGGGGGACAATCAGGGTTCGCGGTGATGCGGAGTCGGGCACAAAGAACTCCGAGGAGAGGATTGTGCCCATCATCGAGGAAATGCGGGGGCTGCTAGAGCGATTGCGAAGCGAGCAACCGCATGAAGACCATGACTGTGTGATGCGTGTAGGCGAATGTCAGGGGAACATGGATCGGGCAACCGAACTGGTGAAGATGAAAAGAATTACCCACCATGATCTTCGCCATCTGTTCGCGACACGTTGCATTGAAAGCGGCGTGGACATCCCGACCGTCTCGCGATGGCTTGGTCACAAGGACGGGGGCGCTTTGGCGATGAAGGTTTACGGACATCTTCGGGACCAGCACTCGGCTGAGATGGCGAAGCGTGTTTCGTTTTCAACGGCAACGCCGGCCAACGTTGTTCAACTTCAGCAAGAGGCCATCTCGTGAAAGATTCAGACCGGGCTGAAGCGTACGGATGGTGGTGGCGTACTCCCAAAACTTTGGGCCCTAAAAAGCTCTGGACTTACTATGAAAAGAAAGGGCGCACACTCAAAGGAGATCATTACGCCTCGACTTGGTTTTGGCGTCGCGGACGCGAAACCGCCGCGCATGACTATGAGTTGGTTCGCCGCCTTAAACCCGATCTTCAGCTTCCGCCTTGGCCCAAGTTGGACATGTATGAATCTCAGTGCCTCATCAAGGCGATTGGGAAGGCACATGTGGAAGAACCTTGGAAAATTTCCTCCGACCATTGCGACACATCGCCGGTTGACCCGGATTTTACATGGCCGATCCGGTTCAATTTACGTGCGACCGATTCGACCATCATCAAAAGCTTTGGCGCGATCATTAAAACCTTCCTTGTCGGGCAACGGGACATCAAAAAACGGCAGCCTGAAAAGCATCGACGCAACCCCGTTTCCTGGCGTTGGGTCGAGATTTGGGACATCGATCTTCACGAGCAAATCGTGTTTAGCAATTCCTGGAGCGCTCAATTGTCGAAGGCGAAAAAGCGGGCGCGGGAAGTCGCTCCCAAGGTGCAAAGTGCGTTGACGGACGCAAAAAAGTTGAAAGCAGACTTGGGCTTTAGAGTCCCGAAGCGGCAGCGAGTTAAGCGCAACGATTGATTCCTTGGAAACAATCAATGGTGTTCCAATGAGCTAAGATCGGCGTAAATACATTGGGCGCATGACAAACCTTGCGCCCGCAGAAAAATCCGTTCCACAGCCGATTCCGATTCCACGGATGGCCTTCAAGATCGAGGAGGCCGCACAGGCTCTCGGTGTCAACTACCACTCGGTTTACCGCCTGATCCAGCGCGGCAAACTCAAAGCGTCGAATGCGCTTCGTCACAAGCTGATCAGCGTGGCGGAGATCAACAGGTTCCTGGCTGAGGAGGCAAATTGAAGCGTGGTCTCCGTGCATCCCGCAGTTCTGGCAGCACCCGCCGTCTCGTTGAGCGCGTCCTGCGTCGCGGCTGGTCGCCGGGACAGCGCGTCTCGGATTTTCGTGGGAAGCGCCAGCGCGCGATGAAGGGCGGTGTTGAGTGAATCAACCAGCAGACGATGCACTCCCTCCGCTCCGTTGGTTCTCGGGATTGCGAGTTTCAATTTTTGGCGATGCCTTCGCGAAAGAGCCGAAGGATTGCACGCTTGCATCCGTAATCGAGGCCATCCGTGAAGGAAAATATGCAAGGCAAGTGGCGCGACTGCGAGCACTCCGCGCAACAGACAACGAAGGTTACCAGCGCGCAAAAAGAAGCCTGCCGGCGTTCCTTGTATCCGGCACAGCAGCCAGCAGAACCAAGCCGCTTACGCATTCCGGCTTGTTGCAAATCGACTGCGACCAGCTCGACGGCACGCTCGAAGTGTTGCGCGAGAAAGTGAAAGCCGACCCGCACGTTGCTTTTGGTTTCATATCACCAAGTGGCGTCGGCCTGAAGTTTGGATTGTCGATCGACGGCAGTCGGCATAGTGAAAGTTTCCAAGCGGCTCAAAACTACTTCCGGGACACATACGGCGTTGAGATCGATCCCGCTGTTAAAGACCGGCTGCGTTTGTGTTTCGTTTCGGACGATCCTGGCGCTTGGTTGAAAGACACTAGCCCGCTTCCGTTGCCTGAAGGTGCCTCCTTGGAAAACTGCGCGCCGACACCGCCGGTCATGGAATCCGCCGGAAGCGCCGAGCCGAGCATCATCATCCTGCCGTCTGGCCCCGTGACAATCAGCGAATCGGCGCGCGTGATATTTCAACGCATCGCACCAAGCCGATCCTTGTTCTGGCGTGGCGGCGCGCTGGTGGAAGTGGCGACAGTGAACGGCGTGACGAGTCTGGACATGGTGAAGCCGGAAGGCTTTTGCAGTCGCGTGGACAAATTCGGCAACCTGTATGCGTGGCGCGCTGGTGGAGAAAGCGGACCCGCGCTGAAGCCAGCGCACATGTCCGTCGAATGCGCCAAAAAATTATTGGCTGCGAGTGAGGCACGCGATTTTCTGCCACCCATTGCCAATGTGCTTCGTTGTCCAGTCCTGATTGAAACCGCGAACGGTGAAGTTGAAATTCTTTGCCGTGGTTATCACGTCGAGCAAGGCGGCTTGCTTATTGTGGACGGCGATGCACCGCCCCAAGTGCCGCTTGCCGAGGCCGTGAAAACTCTGCGCTGGCTGGTGGATGAATTTACCTTTCAGGGCGAAGGCGACCGTAGCCGCGCCCTGGCCGCCTTCCTGACACCAGCGCTTCGCATCGGTGGATTTATTCGAGGCAACATCCCGGTGGACTGCGCCGAGGCCGACCAAAGTCAGAGCGGGAAGGGCTATCGTCACAACCTCATCTGTGCGCTATTCAACGAGGCCAGCTATTTCGTGACGGCCAAGAGTGGCGGCGTCGGCAGCGTGGACGAATCATTTGCCGCTGCGCTCGTCTCGGCACGGCCATTCATCTGCCTGGACAACTTCCGTGGACGAATGGACTCGCAAAATCTTGAAGCATTTTTGACGTGTCCAAGTTTGTTCCCTGCCCGCATTCCCCACCGTGGCGAAGTCCTGATTGATCCGCGCCGTTTCATTTTGCAAATGAGCAGCAACGGGCTTGAAACAACCCCCGACCTTGCCAATCGTGCTGCCATTTGCCGTATCCGCAAAAGACCTGGCTTCGCCTATCGCGACACATTGGGAGAACTTCAGAAGCGCCAGCCGTATTTTCTCGGCTGCACCTTCGCAGTAATCATGGACTGGATCGCCAACGGGAAGCCGCGCACCAGCGACACCCGCCACTCCTTCACCGAATGGTGCCAAGTTCTCGACTGGATCGTTCAACACGTCCTTGGCTGCGCGCCGCTCATGGATGGACACCAAGCCGCACAGGAACGCACCAGCAACCCGGCCTTGTCATGGCTTCGCGCCGTGGCGCTGGCCGTCGTAGCCGACAGCCGACTTGGCATTGCCCTTACCGCGTCCGAACTGGTGGAGGTTTGCGAGCTGCACGGCATCGAGGTTCCCGGCAAACCAGCCGACGAAGACCGCGCCAAGCGGCAAGTCGGGAGCTTGTGCAAGCAAGTGTTCCGCGAGTCTGAAACTGTGGACGTGGACGGCTTCACCGTGACGCGCGGTAAAAAGGAATACCGCAAGCCGTCGGGCGACATGGATTTCACAAACGCCTATAGCTTCACGCGATGAATCAAAACCACCCAACCACCCAAGCCCACCCAAGGGTCTATAGACTATGAAAAACCGTGTCTTTCTTAAGGAGTATAGCCCCTTGGGTGGAGTTGGGTGGAGCAAGGAAAGCCTGCCATGAATGCCCTTACCGCCTGCCGAGCCTACCTTGCCAAGGTTCCGCCTGCCGTGTCCGGCGCTGGTGGACACCCGGCGACATTCCGCGCCGCGTGCGAGTGTGTCCGCTTTGGTTTGTCAGACGCGGACGCAATGGCCGTGCTGCGAGAGTGGAATGGCACGCATTGCCAACCGCTCTGGGCTGAAAAGGAACTGGCGCACAAGTTGGAGGATGCACGGCGCAAGGCTGGTGGACAACTCCGCGCCGTCCGCCAACCAAGGTCAGCAGCCGTCCGCGTAGTCTGGAAAATAGAGCCCAAGACACCCCCGCCACATCCTCTCATCACGCCACCCACTGCTCAGGAGAGGATCGTCACCAGACCAACTGAAGAGTCCAGGTCATGTCGCAAAAGCGTTCCGATGGTCTTGCGTCCTGACGAGCCAATACCTGGAGACTTCGTTGACGTGTTGGCAACCTGGCTGGCACTACGCAACGACCCGAGATGGTCTTCGCACCCACAACTTGGAGCACGCGGTCGGCTGATTGGCTGGAGTCGAACAGGCCAGCCACTTCACTCAGCACCACGAATACAGGAGCGAATGCCAAGGATACCTCGATGACCACAAACACAAACGCAAATCCGCTGGCCCAAGCAACCGCACACTTCATCGCCACACTCGGACCTGACTACGCGCCGGTCGCCCGGGTACGCGTCCGCATTCTTGGACCATCCGAGAAAGCCGGGTTCTTCCGCTGCCTGGATGAACACGGCCAACGGCTGACAATCCATCGGCAGAAGTTGAAAGCCATTCAGGCATGACTGAGCAGCCGCCAAACTATGTGATTCTCCTACGGCCATTGCCAGACCGTGTGTTGCGCCGGACGCCTGAGCAACGGCTCAAGGGCGCGTTGAAGGTGGCGCTTCGCGGATTCCGGCTTGCAGTGCATCCAAGCGCGTCCGCAGGCCAGCCAAGAGCGCGGGCAGGCCATTCCCGAAGGCCACCCCACCCCCGGTAAGGAATCTTTTACTTCCTCCCAGGGCAACAGCCAAGGCCACCCGTCGCAAAAAACGTGAGACATGAAAAAAACGGAAAAACACCCGAATCACAAATCCCAATGAAAACTGACGGCACAAAAGCCAGGAGCAAAACGACAGCGGAAGCCATCCCGACCGACCGCACTTATGACACGCTGAAACGAGCTTCCACAGCGTTGAGAGTCTCGATGGCCGCACTCAAGCGGCTGAAAAACTCCGGGCATCCATCCATGCGCGGCGGCAGGGTTCGACCTGGAGAATTTCCCGAAGGCTGGCTTGATGCGAACGTGGGCGTGCCGGACCCGATGGAAGCCCTGGAAACACGCAAACTCGTCGCACAAGTCGCATCACTCGAAGCACGAACGCAGAAGATCAATGACGAGTTGTGGACCGAGGATGAAGTTGGAGAGTTGATGTGGGCGCTTCTAGGTCCGGTTAAACAGTGGATGCAAAACATGATTTCAGAATGCCCTGTTGTGCTGAACGGAATGACGGTTGACCAGATACGCTCCGAACTTGAGAAGCGATGCAACGAATGTCTCGCGAACGTTCGAGCCGTCAGCCGTGGCGCGAACATCACGGAGCGATGAGGTTTCCGGGATCATTGGCGGGTCTGACGAGGAGAAGGAGAAAACACTGAAAGCACTTATCGAAGAGGTCCGTGAGACCCTTGAAAGAGAGTCTCCCGAAACGTTTCCGGGCTGGACGAAAAAACAGTTCAGGACGGCGATACGGAGCCAGTTGGAAGAAATGCTACAGAACGCCCGGAGCCGTGTTTGAGAAGCTGCCGGTGGAGAAAGGACGCTTTTTGCATCAAGCCTGATCCATGTTCATGGGAGCGGTTGAGCACGGTAAATTCTGGACGGAAGTTCCCGACCGTGCGGCGGTGATGGACTGGATCGACGCCAATCAGCTCGGACGGTGGAATCTCAAGCCGGACGTGATCGTGGACTGAAGCGGTCCCAATGTTGCACCGCTCAAAATTGTCCGGTATCAGCGGATAGCCGACAGGATGAGGGTGAACCGGTCGATGCTTGAAGGCACACGGCTGCGTTCACTCGGAGTTTCCCGTGATGGTGACTGATTTCGATTGAGTAATTCCCGATACGGAGGAATGTAATCGTGTCCCTGTGGGAGAAAGAACTTAAGCGAATCAAAACATGAAGACTCCGATTGCAGTGATGCTGGCAATTCTAATGTCCGCCGTTGGCACCCGTTCCTTGGACATCTCCCTGACCCCGTGGAAGCAAGCGGCATCGCAGTTCAATCTCGTGGGCTACGCTGTGGACGGCGTGATTGTCGGGCAAGGCAAGGATTTGGACCCATACTCTCCAGGTGATTACGCTGCCTTCTCTATCGATGGAGGGACGACTGCAAAGAACATCGCGCGGCTAACATACAGCTTCTTAGGCCATATTGACCGCACCATCCATCGTGGTCTCGGAGTCTTCCAAGTCGCGACGAACCTCTATCGAATAATCGATGGCAAGAGCGTAAGAATTGCGCATTCCCGCCCTGGTGCCCTGGGTACATCGACAGCAGTCAACGGGGCGCGGTGGATCACTGTGGCGCAGAACATTGTTTACGTTTCTGAGGATTCAGGTGCCACATGGAAAGAATACCTTAACCCGTGGGGGCCGGTGAACGGAACCAAGATCTCGCTAACTCAAGTGTATTTTGACGGAGAGAGTTTCGTAGGCACAGGTACTGGAACCTGGCGCTCCTTGGACGGCAGGCTCTGGCATCAGGTCACGGATCTCATCGTCGAACCGGTCTTTAGTGGTGAACTTGGAACCTTCATCAGAGACAGTTTGAACCTCAAGTGGAGGCTCTTCGTCCTGCGAGGCGAGTCTCTGGTGCCCTTGGCGTTCATTGATTCCGGCTGGAAGGTTCTGCTCGTGCCCGGTGGGATTTTCGCCTGGCAAAGAGAGACCCTGCGCTTTCACGCGACTGACGGCACCACTGTGGAAACAGTCATGCCACAGCCTATCCTTGGTGTTTTCAGAAGAAGCGATAAAAGCATCCGTGTCTTCACGTCTAATGACACGGTCAACTTCGCGCTGGCGTGGGATTCATTACCGCTTACCGAACCGCCGTTCCAGCAACCCGTAATCACATCCATCGCGATGGTTGCACGCCTCGTCGTGACGGGCACACCGAACTCCACTGTAGTCGTGGAGGGCTCACCCGTGCCTAACGGCCCTTGGGAGCAGATAGGCAACGTAGCTCTGGATTCAATCGGGAAAGGGACTTGGACCGATGGCGTCGTCGCGGATCGTCCCGGATGGTTTTATCGGATGAAGGCACGATAAGGTTGAGTCGCATTTTGCCTCTCTTTCGGTCAGCTTCGCTGCGTTTTGTTGATCTTCGATCTATGTTCCGAACCTTTGAAAATTCCGTGGCGTTCCCTCCCCAAGGCTGCGGAAATCTTCCCCGGAGAATTGCTGCCCTCTCCACACACAAAATCCCTGCTGTCGAAACTCGTCGATTCGGTTACACTGCATTCCATGAAACGAGACGACTTGCTGGAACGAATCGTGATCGACCCGAAGGTCTGCCACGGCAAGCCCGTGATCCGTGGCACGCGAATGCCCGTGGCATTGGTGGTAGGCAGCCTCGCGGGAGGGATGACTTTCGACGCCGTGCAGAAGGAATACGACCTGAGCATGGAGGACATCCGGGCGGCCCTGAAGTTCGCCGGGGATTTGGTGGAGCAGGAGCAGTATCATCCGTTGCCCGGCTGATCTGCCAATGCACTTTCTGATCGATGCCAACATGCCGCGTTCGACCGGGCCATTGCTCCTTCGCCACGGGCACGAAGCGGTGCATGTCCGGGATGTGGGATTGGGGCCGGATGACGCGGCAATTGCGCGACACGCGCGAGCGCATGACATGGCCCTGGTCACGCGGGACTTCGACTTTGCCGACATCCGCAATTATCCGCCGGAAAACTATTCCGGCATTGTCGTGTTGCAGTTGCCGGACGATGCCGTGGCAAATGTCGTCGTGAGCGCGTTGGACTCGTTTCTTTCGCAGAGGGAGTTGATCGAACGGTTGCCCGGACGACTCGCGATCGTGGAGACTTGGCGCGTCCGCTTTCGCCCGACCTGATCTCGCCAGATAAAGTAGAAGAAGGTGGCTGCGATCACGCCGGCACCGGGGCTGCCGAATGAAGCGGCGACACTTCGCGTTCGATTTCCCTCTCCGTCTCGTAACGCGCCATCCGCAACTCATAGTCCGCCTGCAAGCCCGTCCACAATTCCGCGCTGGTGCCAAAGTATCGGGCCAGCCGCAAGGCCGTGTCCGCCGTGATGCCGCGCTTCTCCATCACAATCTCATTGATGCGCCGGGGCGGAACCCGGAGCGCCCGCGCCAGCGCGTTCTGAGACAAGCCGAGCGGTTGCATGAACTCTTCCCGGAGGATTTCTCCCGGATGGATCGGTTCCAGTTTCTTCGTCTTCATGCTCAGTGATAGTCCACGATTTCCACGTCGTAAGCGTCTGCGTCCTGCCAGCGGAAGCACAGCCGCCACTGGTCATTGATACGGACGCTGTGCTGCCCGTTCCTGTCGCCCTTCAACGTTTCCAGCCGGTTTCCTGGCGGCGACCTTAAATCATCGACGCGCCGCGCCTGGTGCAACAGGAGCAGCTTGCGCCGGGCTACCCGCTGAATGCCGGGTGGAAGCCGCCGCACCGCCTCGTCATAGAACAGCCGCTCTGTCTCAGGGCAGGCGAAGTTCCGTATCATTGCCGGGACACCGTAACGCTCCCCGTTATAGGATGCAAGGCTTGGGCGTCCTCGGATTCAAGGCAGGAAGTGCCAAAGGGTCAGAGCCGCTACCTTTCAGGGAACCCATCATTCTATACTGCATTTCTATACTGGCCGGTCATTTTTGCGCTAAAGTGGGCAAAAGTGGCGGCAAGCTAAAAGGCGATTCCGACCAATATCCATGTGCATTTGATGCGTTGCGCTAATGTGGGCAAAAATGAGAAAACCGGCTGCTTTGAATTTCGAGTCAGGTGCCTTCAACCACTCAGCCACCCTTCCACACTCGGTTTATTGGACTTTTAGATGATTTCAGCGGACCGCAATTTGATTTTCCACACTGCATCCCAAAACTGCTGCTGTGAAACAGCGGCAAAATAGCGCCAAAGAAAGATTCACCTTGGCTGGAGACACAGTAGTCGAATCTGATCCGCTGCTCATCATCGGGCGTTTACTTCGCACGATTCAGAGTCCACGGCAAGCTGTTTTGAAAAAGCCTCAAGACCGGCCAGGTCGCCGCGGCAATATCCCGCCTCGGAGACGTCGTAAAGGCGGAATGCCTGCCGGAATGCCTGTCGGCTGAATCCCAGGGTGGCTACGCCAATGGGAAGATGAGGTTCGGCTCGACGCTGAACTGAGCCGCAATGGAACTCTTCACGAGCTCGGATCGCTCGGCGGACTTGGGATCTACCAGAAACCCGAATGCGGAGCGTGCGGATCCAGACGAACGTTGAGGCAGGCGGGAACGCCCGAAGCGAGGGCGTGTTCGAATCCAGGGCGAATTGCCGCTGCTTCCGTAATGTATTCGGCATGGCCTCCGAACATGTCCATGATTCGCTCATACCGCAGGCCTGGGAGGAACTCCGAAAACCGCTCGGGGTAGCCGACAGGGAAGAATTTTTTCTGCCTCACCGAACCGCTGTTTCCATCGTTGTTCGCGATCACGACGATGATAGAGATGCGATGGCGCACGGCAGCTTCAAGATCCATCGCGCTCATGCTAAACCCTGTGTCGCTGCAAAAGGCAACAACCGGACGCTCCGGACAGGCCAGTTTCGCGCCCATCGCAAAGGGGATGCTGGCGCCAATCACGCCGTTTCTGCCCGGGTCCAACCAGGAAGCGGGACGACGGGCTTGCAGGATCTTCTGCGCCGCTGCCAGGCAGATGTTGCCTTCGACTGCGATGATGCTGTCCGCCGGCAGGACATCGCGCACCGCCAGAAAGAGCTGTTGAGGCAGCAGCGGGACGGCCTGTTGGTAAAGCCACTCTTCAGACGATTTGCGTCTCTCGGCGATGGCTTCCACCATCACCTTGCGCCATGCGGCATACCGGTGCCCGCCGACACCGTTCATATCGGTGCCGAGGGCGTCGGCCAAAAGGGACAGAAATTCTCCCGGTTCGCCCATGACGGCGACTTTGGGTACACCGTTTTTGCCCAGGGTTTTCGTGTCGGTGTCCGCGTGGATCACTCTCGCATCCACGGCCAGCTCCGTGCCGAATCGAAACCGCCAGTCAAGCCACGCCCCAGCCATGACAACGACGTCGGCCTGGCCTTGAAACCACCGTCGCGCTTCGTTCGCGCAGAGGGGATGATCATCGGGCAAATAGCCGCGTCCCATCGGCGACGTGATGAATGGGATTCCAAAACCTTCGACCAACTTGCGCAACGACTCCGGCTGAAAGGACCAGCGAAGGTCTTCGCCGAGGATCAGCAAAGGTCGCTCCGCTTCCGCAACGAGCCGGGCCGCGCTCTGGACAGCCTTTAAGTCGATTTCCGATCGCGGCGGCAGTTCTGGGGATGGCGTCCGGCGCTCTAGCGAATATCCTTCCAGGACATCCTCCGGGAGATCGATGTACACGGGCCCGCGCCGTCCGGTTTGGGCCGTGGTGAAGGCTTGAAAGACCGAATCAGTGATCTCGGAGGTGTTTCGAACCGTGGCAGACATCCTGGTCAATGGCGAAAGAATCGGCACGGCATCCAGTTCCTGGAAGTAGCCGATGCCTTCTTTGTGGAGCGCCCGGCGGCCGCCGAAAACGAGCACGGGCCATCCGTTGTCGTGCGCGACGAGTATTCCCATCACAGAATTGGCCACGGCGGGCCCCGCAGAGAGCACCACGACGGACTCGAGGCATCCGGCCACATAGTTGCCCGCCGCCGCCATCAGAACGGCGGCATTTTGATTCGCCGCTGAGATGGGCCGGATGCCGCGCGCGGCGCACGCTGCGAAGATCTGGTCCACCGGCGTGCCGCTGATGCCATACACTCGCTTGATCCCACAACGCTTGAGGGACTCGGCCACTTGAGCGTGACCGACAGTCAGGCGAGAAGCGACCTCCTGCCGGAGTCGGGCCAGTTTCTCCGAGGGGAGTGACTTTAGCCGTTCGATCAAGCCTGACTTGTTAACACTCATCACAGCGGCTTGGAGAGCGAATCATCAAGAAGTCGGGCAACCTCCTCGGGAGGGAGTTTCCGCAGATCTTCGGCGAGTGACTCCACGTCCAGTTCCGCGACCCGGCTCTCCAGTACAAGTGCCAGCATTGCCGGCGTTGGGTTCTCGAACAGAGTGGACACAGGCAATTCGATCCCGAGGGATTCTCTCAACCTGAACATGACATGCATTGCGCGGATGGAGTCTCCGCCGACGGCGAAGAAGTTGTTCCCTCGCCCGATCCGGTCGTGTCCCAGCACCTGCTCGTAGATCGAGGCAACCAACTCCTCGAATGTTCCCGATGGAGGTTCGTAGGCGACGGCAAGCTCCCTTGACAAACGGTCAGCCATCCCGATCCGCTGGATCTTGCCTGTCGGCCCCTTTGGAATGTCCTTCAACACAACGATCCGGGTGGGAAGCTTGAAGGGCGGCAAATGATGCGCGACAAAGCGGCGCAACTCGGATTCGCTCACGCTCTGTCCGTCCTGTACAACAACGGCGGCCGCGATGTCTTCGCCCAGGGTGAGGTGAGGCACCGCAAATGCCACCGCCTGCCGGACGGCCGGGTGGTTCAGCAAGGCCTCATCGATTTCACGCGGCGCAACCTTCTCGCCGCCGCGGTTGATCAATTCCTTGAGCCGTCCAGTAATGAACAGATAGCCATCCAAATCCAGATAACCCTGGTCGCCCGTTCGAAACCAGCCGTTCGTGAATGCCGTGGCGTTTGCGGTTGGATTATTCTCGTAACCCTTGGTGACGTTGGAACCTTGAATCACGATCTCGCCTGTTTCTCCAAGCTTCAGCAACCCGCCCTTTGGATCCATGATGGCAACCTCGGGACCGGCGGCCTGGCCAACGGACCCCGGCTTGCGTTCGCGCGGCGGCAACGGGTTGCTCGCCATTTGATGGGAGGCTTCGGTCATCCCGTAGGACTCGATGACCGGTGCGCCAAAGACCGCTTCGAGTCCCCGCATGACCTGCGGTGGCAGAGCGGAGGACGATGACCTGATCAGCCGTAGGGGACGGCTCTTGATGATGGAAGCATGGCTCGCGGCCTGCGCGAGAATCGCCTGATGCATGGTGGGCACGGCCGTGTACCACGAAGGCTCGAACTCATCCAGCCAGGCGAAGAAACGCAACGCCGAAAACCCCGGAGCACAGACGACGCGCGCACCAGCCATAACCGACGACAACAAGGCTCCGATCAACCCATGGATATGGAACAACGGCATCACGCACAACCCGAGATCCGCGGGCGTCAGTCCGAGCGTCCTGGCAATGTGGAGGCCAGAGCTGCAAAGATTCCGGTGGGTCAGCGGAACCATCTTCGGACGCGAAGTCGTACCTGAAGTGTGGAGGACCAGAGCGACGTCATCAGAGTCTGCCCACTCCACCGGGAGATCGACAGACGACTGGTGAGCATTCTCGGATTTCAATCTGAACTGGCCGGCCGGCGCGCCGGGTTGAGCGGTTAATTCAAGAATCGGAATGCCACGTTTTCGTGCAACCCCACGGGCGGGTGATTCCTGGCCTGCGGAGAGAATCAGCGCCCTGGCCTGCAGGTCGGCTAAGTAAAATTCAAAATCTTCAGCCCGATACGTCGGATTGAGCGGGGCGAAAGTGGCGGCCGTGGAGACGGTCAGAAATGCCACAGCCATCTCCGGACCGTCCGGCAGGACCACGGCAACGCGGTCGTTCCGGCCGATGCCTCGTTCGCGCAAAGCCTGGCCCGCATAGTCCAGTTGAGCACCAAGAGCGGCCCAAGTCAGCGGCTTAAAGTTGGGTGCAAACAGCATGGGAGTGTCAGGATGGGTCCCGCATTGCAGTCGGACCACTTGATGGATGGATGAACCCTCGGTCGGAGTAATTCTTGGATTCGATGTCATTTGAAAAAAGTTCCTGCCGGTCGCAGTGTCTATCCAGACCGTGCGGTTCACACAGCGGGGCACTATGCTCACCCTCTGCAACGACGCAGGGCAGCGACTCGAGGGTACGCCTGCGGCACCATCCCCCTCTGGAGCTGACTGGCGGTGAGGACGCCATTTACTTCTGATTTTGTCAACGCCGAGCGGTTTTCATTTCTCCTGTTGATGGGTCAGCCGCTGCGGCATCACGGGTGTGCCTCCTCACGCCGGTTGTTGTGTGAGATCCGGAGAGTACGACCATCCCGTCTGCACCAGCAGGCGTCGCATTCGATTGAATCAGTGGAGCATGGCTCCGGAAGGATGATCTGTCGCTGGATTGGATATTGCACGCGCCTGCGGACAAATTCAGTGCTCCAACTCAAGTGCCGCAGCTCGAATCTGGTTTGGCGGTCGATTGTCTTGCCATTTGAGATGGCTTGCGTTTGTTTCGTGGGAGTCTTTATGAACCAGGCCATGGCCGCCAGCCGCCCCTTTTCCGCGCGTGCGAATGACATTCGCTGCCGGGATTTTTCCGCCCGGTTGAGCCGGTTTCTGCGGGCGCGGTTGCAACGACTGTGCAGCGCTGGGCTTTTGCTGGCGGACGATCCAAGGGTCTCGTCTGCATGGAAACACGGCTGGGAGGGTGCCCATTACATCCGGCTGTTGCGCTGGCGTGATGAAGGGTTTCATCCGCAGGTGATTTATGACATCGGCGCTCATCATGGCGTCTGGTCGCAGATGGCGCACTCGATCTTCGAACCACAGAAGGTGATTCTCTTCGAGCCTCAGCAGGCGTTCCGGGAGAAGATCATGAGCCGAAAGCCGGAGCGCGCCGGGTGGGAACTTGTCCAGTCGGCACTTGGGGACAAGGACGAGACGCAATGGATGCATCTAACTGAAAATTCCGCCGCGTCCTCGCTGCTGGCGCCAACTGGTTCGAGCGATGTCCCGGCAAGCTGGGGAACGAGGCCGGTTCGCCGCGAGGAAGTGAAGGTGGCGACGCTGGACCGTCTCGTTTCTGAAAACCGCTGGCTGCCACCTGACCTGGTGAAAATCGATGTTCAGGGGTTCGAACGCGCGGTCATCGCTGGCGGTCGCAAGACGCTGGCGCTGGCGCAGCGCGTGGTGATCGAGGTTTCATTGCAGACGATCTACAGCGGCCAGGCCCTCATGCCGGAAGTGGCGCACGAACTGGCAGGATTGGGATTTGAGATCGACGATATTACCGAAGGCTGCCGCATCTGGCCGGGACCTGTCTCCCAGGTGGACCTCTGGTTGAAGCGCGCGAAGTAAATGTCACCACACGACCTTCTGCAAAGTTTCCGAACGTGCCAGCGCTACAAACTTGCCAGGTCATGGCAAAAGCCGTTCATCAACCCGCGTCGATTCGTCGTCAATCAGCTTCGAAAGCGGGGTTTGTTCGCCGGCTTGACGGGGAGCCTGCGTCGCAGCACGAGCTTCCACCTGGATGGCTTCACCGTGGTGCAAGGCGAGGCGGTGAGCCAGCAGATTGAGAGCTACGGCATCTACGAGGATTCGCTGACGGAGGCCTTTCTAAATCTCGTGAAACCAGGCCAACTGGTTGTCGATATCGGGATGCATCTGGGCTACTACACAACCCTCTTTGCACGGCTGGTGGGAGCGAAGGGACAGGTTCACGCGTTCGAGCCCACTCCTTCAACGCGCGACATTGCGGCTCGAAACGTCGGGGCATTTTCCCAGGTGGTGGTGCATCCGGAGGCCGTCTGGTCCTCGGTCAAGAAGTTGTCGTTCCGCGATTATGGTCCGCAATGGATGGCGTTCAATAGTTTCACCAACGCGAAAGCCAACGGCGCTCCGGAGCCAAAATTATTCGATGTGACCACCACGACGCTGGATGAATTTCAACGGCAACTGAAGAAGCCCGTCGCGCTGCTGAAGATCGACGCCGAGTCGGCGGAGGCTGAAATCATCTCCGGCGGAAAACGGCTGCTGGCGGAAGATCACCCGTTGATTTCACTCGAAGTAGGCGACTCGGAGGGCGCTCCGACAGGTCGATCGCTGGTGGAATTGCTCTGTGGACTTGGATTTGTTCCGTGGGAATTTCGCGACGGCGGTTTCAGGAGGCATGAAGCGCGTGGAGTGTATGCCTATGACAATTTGATCTTCGCGCCGAGTGGCCGGGAGCTGCTCGCGGACTGATGCGCTCGCTCGTTCCCATCGTGGCGAATCAGTTGATGATGCTTCTGCTGGGGCTTGTGGGGGTGAAGTTGATAACCAGGCTGGTTCCACCCGATGTGAATGGACTCTACACCCTCTTTGTGTCGCTCACACAGATCGGCCCGCTGATCACACACTCGGGAATCACCAACCACGCGTCGCGTTACTGGCAACGGGAAGGGAACCATGCATGGATATATGCCCGCTTCCTGTGGACTGAATCGTGGCGGGGACTTCGGCTTCTGGTGCCGATCGTGGTGCTCACGGTACTGATTCGGGCATTGAAGGATGGCAACTGGATCTGGTGCTGGTTGCTGCCGTTGTTGGTCGTCTCAAATCTGGCGCTGGCACTCAATGGAATCGGTTCGCTGGTCCTGAATGCGGCCCAACGCCCGTGGCAGATGCTGCTCCTTTCGACAGTGGGAAATGCAACCCGTGTTCTCGCGCCACTCGGTTTTGCCTGGATGACCACGATGAGTCTGGGAATGCTCAGTGTGGGTTACACGCTGCACGGGATCTTGATCATTGGCCTGTTGCTGGCGCTATTTCACAAAGCAATCGGCGCGTCCAAGCCCGATGCTGCGAGGTCTGTTTATTGGCATCAGGAATTGAAGGATTACGGGGGTCCTTTCATGTTGCTGGGAGTCGGTGCATGGCTGCTTCAATACGCTGACCGCTGGATCGTGGAACAGTCGTTTGGCTCTGCCCAGGCGGGACTGTTCGGTGTCGCGCTCCAGCTCGGAGGAATCATTCCAACGATGGCGGTGGGCGTCTTGATGCAATTGTACTTTCCCGGAATTTTTCAAAAGTCGGATCACGCCCGAACGCCTGACGACTGGCGAACCATTGCTCGCCAATGCGACCGGATCACCATCGGTTTCGTGGCCTTGACCCTCGCGGGATTGCTGACGCTGCATCTTGTGGCGCCCATGTTCACGGGCTGGCTGATCGACGACAAATATGCCGCCGCACTGCCGATGCTGGCGGCTGCCGGCCTTGTGATGCTGGCGGCTCTCGGGAACCAATTCTATTACCTCCTGCTGCAAGGCCAGCATAACAGCTCGGCAATGGTGAAGGTGATGTTGATGGTGGCCGGACTCAAGACGCTGGCCAGTGCTGTTGCGGCGGCGCTCTCGTGGAACACCTTCATGGTTTGGTTATGGCTTTCGCCGCTCGTGTGCATGGCTGTGGGCCGGACGATGATCTTGCGCCTGGCGCTGGCTCCCGGCACTGTCGCGCGACCCGCGCACAACAAGACGCGGGACTGACGTTATGGACCGACTTATCCTGACTGACCGCGAGCGCTTCTGGCACCCGGACATTTACCAGCGGGACCACTGGATCAAGGAACACGCGGAAAGTTTGCCCAAGGGAGCGAAGGTTCTCGACGCCGGGGCAGGCGCGAGCAAGTACCGTCCATTTTTCGCGCACTGCGACTACAAGACGCAGGATTTCTGCAAGTACGAAGGCCCGCTGGTGAAGTATGTCGAGCCGATTGATTTCGTTGGTGACATCACTTCGATTCCACTTCCAGACCAGTCGCTCGACGCCATCCTTTGCACTGAAGTCATCGAACACGTGGTCGATCCAATGGTGGTGCTGGACGAGTTTCGGAGACTGCTCAAGCCGGGAGGGCGATTATTCCTGACTTCCCCGTTGTTGTCGCATCTTCACATGGAGCCGTACCACTACTACGGAGGATTCACCCGTTATTGGTATGAGCATTGGCTGCCACGAAAGGGTTTCGAAGTTGAATCGATCACAGCCGTCGGCGGACCGGCGCGGGCCGCGATTGTCTTTGCCCAGGCTTTCTACATGAGCTGGAGCGCGGCCGAGAAAAAACTTGGACCCGTTCCCCGCGCGTTGTCATGGATGATGCGAATGGTGGCCAAAGTTTTCGTGCATTACCTGGTGCCGTGGACGATTTCGCGCTTCGATGACTGGCTGGGCAATCGTGTCATCTGCCTCAGTTACCTGGTGGCCGCGAAACGTGTGTGAGCGCTGGTGAACCTGAATCAGGAAGTTGAGAAACCACGGATGACTCGGATAACACAGATAACAATTCGTTTCGGGGAGAGCCGGCGCATCTTTTACATTCACCCGCCTGGTAAGAGCCCTCTCAGTCGCCAGCTCCTCTTCATCCGTGAAATCCGCGAAATCAGTGGTTTCGACTGCCTTTTCTGAGGTGAAGATTCCCCGCAAAATTTTCGCCCTCTCTCCCGATTGTCACGTGTCCAGTGGCTATTACCGGTTTCTTTGGCGAAGACACATTTACGATGCGCTGCGGCCACTGACGGAAATCCTGATCACGCCCGAAGGAATGAACTTCGACTGGGCCCGACAGGGGCATGACGTGGACACGGGGCCGTTGGACGAACCACGTGCGACTTCTAGCGAACGACTGTGGAAAATGATCAGTGAGGCGCACCAGCAGCATGGGCTAGATGCGGTGATCTCTTATTGCTTCGCGTGGGATGTCGATCCGGAGCTGGTGAAACGGACAATCCAAAGGGGCATTCCCTGGATCAATTTCTTCTGTGACAGCACGCACATGTTCGAGAAAGTGGAACCGCTGGCGCGCGTGGTGTCGCTCAACTGGTTTCCTGAGAGCGCGGCAGCGGGCCGTTATGCGGCGTTGGGTGTGCCGAGCCTTTGCGCACCTTACGCGATGAACCCTGAGTGCCTGCCGGATTTAGGCTGTCGAACACCCGAAGTTCCGATGGCCTTTGTCGGCCTGCCTTCATCAAACCGGATCACGCAACTCGGATGGCTGAGGTTGTTTGGATGCCGGGTGACGATACGCGGTCGAAGCTGGGTGGCGAACGATGGACCGGACCCATTCCACAGCGCAAAGCCGCGATCTGAGCGAATATGGCAAGCGTTGTTCAAACGAGGGCTCGTCGAAAAAGCACTACGCCGGGTGTTCTGGCAATTCGTCCGGGCGCAGACGGGAGGGGCGTTGAGCGATGAGGAATTCGGACCGTTCATCCAACGCTGCGGCGTGGTGTTGGGCCTCAATCAAGGGAAGGATGAACAGGGACGATTCATGAGCTACATGAAATTCCGCGATGTAGAATTCCCAGGCTACGGGTGCTGCTATCTCACGGAGCACAATGAGGACGTGCCGAGAGCCTTCGAGGTGGGAAAGGAAATTCTCACGTATCGCACGATGTGGGAAGCGGCGGACAATACCCGCCGGATGTTGCGGGAGCCGGAGCGTGCGCGGCTGATTGGGCAGGCAGGCCGTGCAAGAGTCATGCGGAGTCATACGTGGGCAACGCGACTGGGCGAACTGGCAGCCAAATTGTGACAGCCGACGCGCCGCTTGCATGACGAGAGCTTGACGACAAAGGCGGCAGCTTCCTTGAATTGAAGATGAGTCCGATTCCGGTAACGCATTATTTCACATTCTACCGTTCGCTTGGCGGTGTGCAGAGCATGTTGCGCCTGCACATCAAGAACGACGCAAGGTTCGGGCTGGACTCCAACGTCGTCGCGTTCTTCGACCCAAAGGGAACGATTGAGAATGGGCGTGTTCGTGGAATCGGCTTGAGCTGGAAAAGCACTGTCTGGAGTGCCCGCCGCTCCTACCTCCGTGAACTTCCTTCGGACGAGCGCAAACCAGTCGCGGTTTACAACAACTTCTGGGGGCTGCCATTTCTGGCTGACCTTGACCGTTCGACGCGGCGCATCGCAGCACTGCATTCCTACTACGAGCCGCTGCTGGGCGAATGCCTCGCGGCGGAGGAAGGCCTGGTGGATGGCGTCCTTTATCCAAGCGAGCAGATGCGGGAGACGGTGAGGCGATTCCTCCCCTCGCTTCCGCCGGAGCGCATGGCCTTTTTGCCGATGCCACTTCCTGAATGTCCATTTCCTGTGGAACATCCGCCCCTCGGAAAACGGACGTTTGTGATTGGGTTCTCCGCCCGCCTTGTGAACGAACAGAAACGGGTGGATCGATTGCCCGAGGTGGTTCGCGCGCTGGAGAAAACGGGCGTTGATTTCCGTCTTGAGCTTCTCGGCAGTGGCCCGCAGGAGTCGTGGCTGAAACGAGAGTTCGGCGGTTCGCCGAAGGTTCGATTCCACGGACACCTGAGTGGCGAAGCTTATTGGAAGGTGGTCGCCGGTTGGGACGCCATTTTGTTCACGAGCGACTTCGAGGGGCTGCCGTTGTCTTTGCTGGAGGCGATGAGCGTGGGCATATTGCCGATCTTCCCAAACATCCAGAGCGGTGGGGATGATTACGTGCGTCGATTGGATGGCCGGTTTGTCTATGAGCTGCGGGATCTGACTCGCGTCGCGTCGATTGTGTCCGAAGTGGTGCGGGCGGGGGAAGCACAGGTTGCCCAATGGCGCGCGCGTTGCCGGGAGGTGATCGAACCTCACTTGAATGACAGTTACAACCGGACGTATGCCACGTTCATCCGGGAGATTTCCGAAGCGCCACGGATTTCTGCGTCGAAATTTCCAAAGCGCCGTTTCCACCTGACCGATCACGTTCCATTCGCGCTTCTGGTCCGGATGTTCGTCCGGGGATTTTATCGGCGCAATGATGGTTGAGAGTCGGCGTCCACACGGTAGCCAAGCCCCATCAGATCGCACGCTCGCTTCCCCCGGTGCAGGATGACGGAGGGAAGTCACGATCATGGGACGCCTGCCCCGATGTCAGCAAACTGGTTAACGACGTCCTCCGTCACTAAGCTGTGGGGGGAAGAGGAAGTTAAGATGGCCGGGGTGAGCACGTCGGCAAAGCGAGCTACTGAGGAGACCGTGGGGTAGGCTACAAATCTTGACGGCGGCACAGACGCATCTGCTTCGTTGCTCGCTTGGTCAGAGGCCGCTGCGGGCATCCTCCCGCGTTCGCGCCTCGCATCTGCATCTGTGGCGCTCGCCATCATTACGTAGCGCGGGCGAACGCAGCGCACCGCGTCTCCGGTTCCTGCTGCTGCGCCTCCAGCCGATTACACAATGCCACCATGCGCTCCTGGTCAGCACGTGTCCACTCTCATGGAGACTTCCGAGCGTGAGGCGCTTCGAGGATCGGTTTCTTCTCAACCTCCTGCTTGATTCGCGACAGTTCGACTTCGCCAATCAGTATCGCCGGTGCAATGATCGAGGAGGACGGCGTGGTGCCGATGACACTGTTTTGAACAGTGCGGACGCTGCCGGCAGCGAGGATTTTTCTCAGGCTCTGCACATCGACGGAGTTGAATTCACAGCCGCGAACAGGCTCTTCGCGGCCATCCGCCACATAAACTTTGTAAATTGAAACCGGATCACCGACGACCCGGGCTGAACCACCACCTCTTCCGCCGCGACCGCCGCGGCCACCGACACCACCAGCACGACTTGCGAGGCCCGTGACTCGCAGGCCGAATTTCAATCCCTCGGCATCGGCGGCTTCAAGAAGTTGCTTTTTCAAGTTCTCCGGGCTCTCGGCTTTGGTGGATTCGATATAGAGACAGCCCACGGCAGATCGAGGCGCCTCGTTACCACCACGACGTCCATGACCATTGGATTTCGAGGACAGCTTGGTGGGAGTGCGCGACATCACCATTCCTTCCAGCTTCCCATCCACAACGATGTTCACCCGCTGGGCCTCGATCCCTTCGTCGTCGTAGCGGTAATGCCCGGCGAGAAAAGTGTCCTGAAATTTCGCCTCGCGCGGATCATCGTAAATTTGAAACGTCTGAGGCAGCATCCTCTTGCCCAATCGCCCTTCCAGATCTTCCGCGCCCGCGGCGCCGCGGCGTTGCATGCCTACTGGATCGGGCTGCGCGATGATCCCGCGGGCAAGGAGCTGGCGGAAGAGTTGAGCCGACGCCAGACCATCAAAAAGCACCGGCCCGGTGTAATCTTCGAGGAACGGCGCGCGCATGGTGGCCGCGAGCCGGTCGGCAAGTTTGTTGATGTCCGCAATCACGTCCGTACTTTTGGGAAGCTGGTCCGGCGTCGGAGCATAGTACGAAAGCGCATCTGAAAATCGCTCGCCGTCGTCGGCCTGTGCCTGGACTGTGACGCGGAGCAGCGTCTCGGTGTTGCCCTGGAGCGTGCGCGAACCCTCGGAATTGATCACGTAACGATTCTCCACCCCGGCCACAAGGCTGACATCCGCGCTCTGAATGTGAGGAATATCCCGGAAGCGCGCCGAGATGAGCCGGGCATACTCTTCCCAGGCGGATTGATTGAAGACCAGGCTGACGCGTTCTTTCAGAATGCTGACGGGCTCGCCCTTGACGAAGTCTGGAGGACGATCTTCTCCACTGCGGTCCTTCAGATACGCGCGTTTTTGAGCCAGGGTTTCCACCGCCTCCTTGTATTGCCAGTCAGTGGTGCGCCAGACCGCCTGTCGCAGGACGTTGTAATCGTCGTCCGTTGGCAGCTCGGCGCTGGCGGAGAGTCCTGACCTGCCACCACCACGCGGGTTGGTGAAGTTTGAATTGTCGAGCTGGTGAGATCCGACGCGGAGCATGCTGTGAAGCACGCGTCCGCGACTTCGTCCGGAGCTCGAAAGCGCGCCATAGCTCGCGCTCACGTGATGAGTGGTGGTGTCGGCCACGTCGTATTGAATGAAGTATGGCTTGTCGAGCCCCTCGAGTTGCAGGGCCATCGACCGCTGCATCTCATCGTTCAAAGCCCTGAAGATGACATCATCACCGGGCTGCGCTGCAAGAGCCGCGCATCCAAAACCGATCAGCAACGCCGCCTGCAAGAATTCTCTGATTCGTTTCATCATGAAGTTACTCCTTTGCGGAAATGGGTGATGGCAGGATGGGAAGACGCTCCTGGGAACGCTCGCGTTTTTCAATTTCGATTTGCTCGACAAGGATGCTTGGCGACACGGCGGAAACGGGTACCCAGCCCGACTCAGCACCGCAGCTTCCGTTGAACACGTCCGGATCGTCACCTGTTGCCACAATCTTGGAGAAGCACGACAGCGGCGTGCCTACGATGTCCACGCCTCGGACCAATTCGTCGGGACGCCCATCCGCATGAATCCGGTAAACCACCACAGGAATCACCTTGAACGCCTGCGGTCCGCCACGGGAGGTCGTCGTAAAACCGCCGGTGATGTCCTCGAAGAGATAGCCATAGGGCTTGTTCTGTTTCTTGCATTCCGCGACGAGCATTTCGCGCAAAGTTGCGAATGGCACGGTCCTGGTTGAATTCACCATCAGGTTTCCCTGCCGCGACACGACCTGACGCCCCGGCTCGCGACGACCATGGCCGTTCGAATTCGGGAAGCCCATCACAGGAGAGCGCGAAAGGAGGAATGTCTTCAGAATTCCATCCTCGACAAGTTTGACACGGGAGGAGCGAACCCCTTCGTCGTCATACCGGTAAAAGCCGCGCAAATCTTCATCCCGAAAACGGGCTTGCGTTGGATCGTCCACGACGCTCAGGAAGTCGGGCAGCACCGGCTTGCCGATCATTTTGGTGAAAGTCTGCCCTTCCTCAACGTCCTTTTGCCGGTGGCCCTCTATCCGGTGGCCGAATATTTCATGGAAGAACACTCCACTGGCGCGATTACGGAGAATGGCCGGACCGGTGTAGGGCTCGACCACGGGAGCCGCGCGAAGAGCAAGCGTCATGTCGATGACCTTTTGAAACTCTGACCGGAGTTTTTCCTCCGAAGGCAGTCCGGCCTCAGTTGCTGCATTGAAAATGAAGCTCTGGCCAAGGTCCATGCCGTCCTCGGCCTTGGTGTTGGCGGACACGACAACCCGCAAACGCTTGCTGCCGTTGTTGAGGCGGGTACCTTCGCTGCTGACTATCTCACGATTCTCGGCAGCGCCGAGCACGGCAACTCCGGAATCGTAAATTGTGGGATATTTCAACGCGATCCGCGAAACATTGCGGATGCGCTGAGCCCACGAATCGCGATCCAACGAGAGTTTCGCAGCTTCTTCGGAATAAACGGCGGGTTCTTCGCGGGAGAAATCGTGAGCCTTGTTCTCCTCCTCGACGGTTGTCTTGAGATCAGTCTTGACGCGTTCGAAGCGGTCCACAGCCGACTTAAAAGCTCGGTCCGTGGCCTGCCAGAGGGCGTGCTTCACAGCGATAGGATCATTGTCGAGCGGGGCGGAGCCACTCGCGCCGGAGGATCGGCCGAAGCGTCCGGCGTCAGAGCGGCCGCGAATTTGATGAGTGCTGTCCAGCTCGTAGTTGCCGACCCGCAGATCCACGTCCAATGAGCGCTGGCGGTCCTCCTCGCTCCGATGGACGGAACCCAGGCTCCCTCGGACCGATGCGGAAGTGGTGTCGGTAATTGTGAACGAGATGAAGTAAGGCTTGACCCCGTCCTTCGTGGTGAGGTGTTTCATCGAGTGCTCGATCTCCTGCTCCAGCACTTTGATGAGGGCGGTTGGATTCTGCCCCCCTGCTGACTGAGCCGCGGTGCCGGGGTGTGCGGCCATGCAGGAAAGGAGGAACCCGCCGAATAGGGAGCCAGTGAATCTCATGTTCATTAGTGACAGGGGATGGAGATGAGAGGTTTCAGTTGAATATCCATCGTGGTTGTCAGGCATTAATAACCTTTCGATTGGCAATTACCACCGGTCATTGAACAATTCATGCATTAGACAAGCCAATTCTGGTGGGGCGGAGCCCTGGCAATGTCGGATAACCAACTACTGAAAGAGGGCAGGAAAGGTCCGGGTGCCCAGGAAGCAAAGCTGATTTGGAAACGGTCGGAGCCTAACCATCATCGAACACCATGAACTCGACCCAGGAAAGAAAGCCTTTCTTCGCGCGCCTCGTCCCAAACTGGACCAGCCTGGCGGGAGCCATTCTTGTTGGCTCAAGCTGGTTTGCATTTTTCCTGCTGTTCACCCTGGATTTTTTTGCGGTGGTGAAGAGCCCGTATCTGGGAATCCTGACCTACCTCGTCGCACCGTTCTTCTTTCTGGCAGGCGCTCTCCTCATGCTGGTGGGAAAGATACGGTATCGTGTTCATGCCCGTCATGCGGTCCCAGGCGCTCCCATTAGATCCTTCACAATTGATATCTCCCAACCGCGGCATCGGAAGATCCTGCTGGGATTCGCCTTCGGCGCTGCGGCGTTCCTCCTCATCACGGCAGTCGGAAGTTACGAAACGTATCACGTGACGAAATCAGTCCAGTTCTGCGGCCAGGCATGTCATGGTCCCATGGAGCCTCAATATGTCGCCTACCAGAATTCGCCCCACGCGCGAGTCGAATGCACGGCATGCCATATCGGCCCCCAGGCGGAGAGTTTTGTTAAGGCGAAATTCAACGGCCTCCATCAAGTCTATGCCACCGCGTTCAACGACTTTCAGCGCCCGATCCAACTGAGCGGAAAGATCGATATCAATCAGCAGACCTGTGAGCAATGTCACTGGCCCAAGCGCCATATCGGAAATGTCGAACGCAGCTACACACATTACCTTGCTGACGAAACCAACACCCTGTTCGGCGTGCGGCTGCTCCTCAAGGTCGGTGGTGGTGATCCTACCCATGGTCCCGCGGGTGGAATTCACTGGCACATGAATCTTGCGAACAAGATCGAGTACATCGCCACCGACGAGAAGCAGCAGGTGATTCCCTGGGTGCGCTTCACCGAAGCGAATGGCAATGTCACCGAGTACCGAACCGCCGAGTTCAAGGACGATCCGTCGCAGCACAAGATACGAGCCATGGACTGTATGACGTGCCACAATCGGCCCGCGCACCACTTCCGTGCCCCGAACGACCTGGTCGATCTCGCGATGTCCCTGGGAAACATCGATCCCACCATCCCATGGATCAAGTCCAACGTCGTCGCCTCACTCATCGCTCCCCGCGCAACACAATCGGAGGGTGTTGATAAGATCGCCTCTGACCTGAAGGCCAGGTATCCAAGCACGCCTCAGATCGACACCGTCATCGCAGCCGCGCAGGACATCTATAAAAAGAGTTTCTTCCCGGAGATGAAAGTGGACTGGCGCGCCTACCCAAACAACATCGGCCACAAAGAATGGCCGGGCTGCTTTCGTTGCCACGATGGAAATCACAAGACGGCTGATGGTGCGAAGAAGATCGCGGCCAGTGACTGCAACGCGTGCCATACCATCCTGGCGCAAGGAAACGGTCTTGAACTGGAGAAGCTCAATCCGAAAGGCCATGGCTTCTTCTACATCGACGCTCCCAACGAGGATTTCTCCTGCAACAACTGCCACACCGGCGCGTTTCCCAAGGAGTAAGTCTCGAGCCAGGAACTGCTTTTCAGCGTCGGCGGCGCGTCACTCCACGCCCATCATCACCAACTTCGGATCTCGATGGCTGAATCCTGACATTATTCTTCCGCCTTTACTGAGGAGACCGTGGGATAAGCTACGAATGATGGCGAGCGCCACAGATGCAGATGCGAGGCGCGAACGCGGGAGGATGCCCGCAGCGGCCTCTGACCAAGCGAGCAACAAAGCAGATGCGTCTGTGCCGCCGTCAAGATTTGTAGCCTATCCCACGGTCTCCTCAGTACCTCGGTCGAAATTCACCCAGCACGTGGCTGATTACATCAGCGGCGGAGTAGCTATCGCGGTTCGGCGGGAGAAAACGAGAGATGCCCGATACTTCATCGCCGGCAGTGAGGAGCGCGGGCTCACGATAGCCACCCGGCTGGATTTGCCCCAGACCGATGGTGGACAACAGGCCGTTGCAGACGCACTTGCGGCCGTTGATATCAGCCGGCTCTCCACCTTTGGCTGTGTAATGGTCCTCGGGTTCGCCTGGACAACGGTAGCCGAGCGTCCCTTCTGGCTTCCGATAGGCGCGGCGCAGGTATCCAAGGTCGCAAACCCGCTCTCGCGCCGAGTAGATTTCCGGCTCGGAGAGCGTGCCGGCTAGACGCGCTACCTTGAATGGAAAACCGGTGGGCGACGCCACTGGATCGGTGAAGACTTCAATGCCCCCGTTACGGCTGGATCGCAGGACCAGTGCTTTCAATCCTGCCTCGATGCCGGATTCCTCGCAGAAAGCGAATGCCGTTCCGACTTGCACACCCGCTGCTCCAATCCGCAACGCTTCCGCCAGGCGCGTCGGCGTGGCATACGAACCAGCCATCCAGAAGGGCAACCCCAGGTCGCGGATTTTTTCGAGGTCTGGAACATCTCGCGGTCCGTAAATCGGCTCGCCCCGCTCATTGAGTTGCGCGACACCTCGCGGCGGCGCGTTGTGCCCGCCTGCAGTGGGGCCTTCCACCACGAAACCATCGACCCGCCCGCTGGCTTTGCGAGCAAGGGTCAGGGCGAGCACGGTGGAGGAAATGATGGCGAGAAAATGAGGACGCTTGAGTTCGGGTGGAGTCGTTCCGCAAAAGGCCGTGGGATCAAAGGCACAATGAAACTCATCGCCTGGTTCAGCGCCTTCGACTTCGAGATTCAACCGCACCGGCTGACCTCGCGCCAGTTGATCCAGAAGGCCGGGAATGGCCATTGGAATTCCCGCGCCCATGAGCACGTAATCCACACCCGCGAGCATGGCGCCAAAGAGCGAGGGCAAAGTGGGGAGCTGAATCTTTTGCAGGTAATTGATGCCAACCAGCCCGGTGTGCCCTTCCTTGGCCAGGAAGACTTCAGCGAAGTTGGCCAGCACGATGAGTTCGACCAGAGCCGGAGCAGGCTGTTGCGAAAGGATGGGGGTTGTTTTGAAAGGCTGATCAGTTGGCTTGCCGCCAGGAATGAAGTGACGATCCAGTGCGCGTTTCGCCATCTCAGCAAACGGAAACTGCGCGAGCGCGCGGCGCATATCCCCGTCCGGATCGCCCTCCTGCAATCGTCGTGCGAGGATTACGTCCAGAGCCGTGGCTGAGACAACCCCAAGCTGACCCAGCCGGGAAACCGCGCGTGCCAGTCGCCAGTTGGAGACGCCAGCGCCCATGCCGCCCTGGATGATCAACGGATGAGACATGGTGCTTTCATTCGGCGCAACGATAGCTGCCGGGCAGAATGAATACATTTGACCCGGGTCAAACCTGGAGCGGGTTGGAAGGTGGCGATTGAAAGTGGCTGAAAAACTGCGTGGGTCGGGCTTCCAGCCTGACCAACACGGCTGGCCCACATCACTGCGCGCTTGCTTGAAGTGACTCAATGGTTTGAAAGATCACCGAGGAGACGAGGTCAACTGCAGTGCATCCGCGAGTTGTCGGGGAACCTGCCGGTCGGCCAGGAGCGCGGCTGTGTGCGCAGCACCAGCCGCAGCAGGTTTGACGTGAGGGCAAGCCATCGTTACTGCTGCGACTGGCTTTCAGCACAGTCGCGCTCCACCGACTTGTGGATTCACCGGGTCAGCCGAAGCCGCATCCCGCATCGTTGACTTGCCCTTTTTACAAGATCAATCTGCCTCCATGAACCACCACAGAAGTCCAATTCTCATTTCATGCAATGCACTGGGTCACGCCCGCTCTGCTGGATTTCATTTCCTCCTAGCGCTGATCCTGTCTGCCGCAGGCTGGCCGGCGACACGGGCCGACTGGCCGGAGTTGCGCGGACCGAGAGGTGACGGCCATCTCCCGGCTCCGGGTGGAACGAAACTCATCGGCATTCCACTCCAGTGGAGCGAGACGAACAACATCCAATGGAAGACGGAGATTCCCCATAAAGGTCTGTCCACACCGGTGGTCATGGATGGACAGGTCTGGCTGACCACAGCAACGGCGGACGGCCATGATTTCTACGTCATCTGTGTGGATGCCGAAACCGGCAGGATTCGCTTCAATGAAAGATTGTTTCACCACGAGAATCCGGAGTCGCTCGGCAATGGAGCCTCGATGAATTCTTACGCCACGCCTTCGCCAGTGATCGAGCGGGGCCGGGTTTATGTCCACTTCGGCAGCTTTGGCACCGCGTGTCTGGACACCACTACAGACAAGGTGTTGTGGAAACGGGACGACTTGCCGTGCAGACATTACCGCGGTCCGTCCTCTTCGCCGGTGCTGTTCGAGAACCTGCTGATCCTGACGCTGGATGGAGCTGATCATCAATATCATGTCGCCCTCGACAAGCAGACGGGCAAGACAGTCTGGAAAACGAATCGCTCGGTTGCGTGGAACGATGAGAATGTGCCAGGACAGATGGCGAAGGATGGGGATTTGCGCAAAGCGCACAGCACACCGTTGATCGTGACCGCTGCTGGCAAACCACAGATGCTCAGTGCAGGCGCCAAAGCGGCGTATGGTTACGATCCCCGGACCGGGCGCGAACTCTGGAAGGTTCAACACCCGGATTTTTCGGTCGCTCCCCGGCCCCTGTTTGACCGCGGCATGGCCTACATTGTCACCGGCTTCACGAAGAAAGAACTGTGGGCGGTGAAGACGGACGGACAAGGCGACGTGACGGAATCCGGCGTGGTGTGGAAGCTCAAGACGCGCGTTGGCAAATACGCCTCGCCAATTCTTGTGGATGGCTTGATTTACACCGCATCCGACGAAAGCTTCATCACCTGCCTCGACGCCGTCACGGGAGAAACCGTCTGGACGGAACGGGTCGGCGGCAAGTACGCGGCGTCGCCGATCTACGCGGATGGACGGCTGTATTTCTTCAGCCAGGAAGGCACGACGCTGGTGCTCAAACCCGGTCGCACCTTGGAAGTCCTGGCAACGAACACACTGGCGAGCGGCTTCATGGCTTCTCCTGCGGTGGCAGGCAAGGCGTTCTACTTGAGGACCAGGACACACTTGAACCGAATTGAAGCCCCGCCATCCGGAACCAGGTGAAGTGAATCGTAGATTTTATCCGGCGGGTTCAAATCTCTTCACGTTCGTTCCCGCGATGATTCGATGGGCCGACACCGTTGGTTTGTCGTTTCTGTTTCCGATAATTGTGCAGGCTGAGGATTGGCCCCAGTGGCGCGGACCGAACCGCGATGGTGTCTGGAGCGAAACGCCGACGAGCAGGTGTGATAGACGAACACCATGACGTCCTTGAAGACCACTCGACGAAGCTTGTGGCACGGGACTGGTGGAAGTTGGGGTGGCCAACGGGACTCGAACCCGCAACATCCAGAACCACAATCTGGGGCTCTACCATTGAGCTATGACCACCAACCAAGCGCGGCGAACCCTAGTTTTCTTTCCACGGAGCGTCAAGCCCCCGGGCCGGGTTCAATTGGACATGGAGTTTTCCTGGCAGACTCGCGTTCCTTTCCTCGTGTTTCGTGAGCGGAAGCGATAAAGTAGGCCGCGATGAACGACTACTCTCGGATGACGAACACGGAGCTGATCGCGCGGTTGCAAGCGTTGGAGATTTCCACTGCCGCGCCCGGTTTGTCGTCGCGAACTGGCCAATCGGAATTGTCGGCGCTCATCCCAATCAAGGAACTCAAGGATCTGAAGGCGGCACTGGACGCACATTCGATCGTGGCCATCACCGACGCCGCAGGTGTGATCACTTCCGTCAACGACAAGTTTTGCCAGATTTCAAAATACTCTCGCGCCGAGTTGCTGGGGCAGAATCACCGCATCATCAACTCCGACCATCATCCCAAGGTGTTCTTCACTGAAATGTGGCGCACCATTGCCCACGGGAAGGTCTGGCATGGCGAAATCAAGAACCGCGCGAAGGACGGTTCGTTCTACTGGGTGGACACAACGATCTTCCCTTTCCTCAACGACACCGGCAAACCGGAGCAGTACATCGCCATCCGCACAGACATCACAGCCCGCAAGACGGATGAGGAAATGCTGGCCCGGTACGCGCAGGAGCTCGCGGAGAAGAACAAGGAACTGGAGACGGTGGTGTACGTCGCTTCACACGACCTGCGTTCGCCCCTGGTCAACGTGCAGGGCTTCAGCAGCGAACTGGGTCGCGCGTGCGAGAGAGTGAAGGCTGGACTGTCCGAACAATCCGGAGAGATAGCCAACAGACAGGAACTTCTGACTTTGCTCTCTGAAGATGTGCCGGAGGCATTGACTTACATCCAGGCTGGTGTCGCCAAGATGGATTCTTTGCTGGCGGGGTTTCTGCGATTTTCCCGCCTCGGCCGTGCGGCGCTCCAGATCGCATCACTCGACATGGACTCAATTCTTCGTGAGATCATCCGAGCCCTTGAATTCCAGATCAAGGAGGCAGGGGCTTCGGTCCAATTCGAGAAACTCCCTGGTTGCCTTGGCGACGCCAATCAGATCAATCAGGTGTTTTCCAACCTCATCGACAACGCACTGAAGTATCGCGATTCGCAACGTCCATGTCAGATCCGCGTCACGGGCATTGTTGAGGAAGGTCGTGCGACATACGCCGTGGAGGACAACGGAATCGGCATTACATCGAAGCATCAGTCGAAAGTGTTTGAAATTTTCCATCGCCTGGACCCTTCCGCAGGCTCAGGCGAGGGATTGGGCCTGACGATCGCACAAAAAATCCTGGAACGGCTGAACGGCAAAATCTGGGTGCGATCAGAGCCCGGAAAAGGCAGCACTTTCTTTGTCTCGTTGCCCGCCACTTGCTGAGGAGATCGAAGGATAGCCCGCGGCCCCCTCAGCAGGCTTCTTCCTGCCGTGCGAGTCCGTCGGCCAGTTCCACAACACGCGGAGCGCGGGCGGCGAGCTCGGCGGCGTGTGTGGCGATGATAAGAGTCGTCTGACGTTCTGCGCGGAGGGAAAGCAGCAGATCCACAATTTCCCTGCCGGTGTGAGAATCCAGATTGCCGGTGGGTTCATCCGCGAGGATCAACTCTGGTTCGTTGATCAAGGCACGCGCCACGGCGACCCGCTGCTGTTCGCCGCCTGAAAGTTCGTAGGGCTTGTGGTCCATCCGTTCGCCCAACCCCACGCGCTTGAGAAGTTCGCGTCCGCGCTGTTCCGTTTTTCCCGCATCCAGCCGCGCCATCCTCGCGGGCAGACAGACATTTTCCAGCGCGTCCAATTCTGGAAGCACATGGTAAGACTGGAAGATGAAACCAACCTTGCGGTTTCGGAATTCTGCCAATGCCCCGGGGGACAGCCGCGCCAGATCTTGCTTGCCAAAATGAATCCGCCCGCCATCGGGAGTGTCGAGTCCGCCCAGAAGATGAAGCAACGTGCTCTTTCCCGCGCCGGAAGCGCCACGCAAAGCGAGGAATTCACCCCGGCTCACGCTCAAGCTCACTCCGCGCAAGACTTCAAGAGTTCGTTTGCCAAGCACGTAGCGCTTGTGCAGATCGGTCGCAGCGATCAACACATCACTGGCGGATCCTGCCGCGTCGCCAATGCCCATTTCACTCATGCCGCAACGCCTCCACTGGTTTGAGCCGGCCTGCATTCCACGCCGGCAGCAGACCGGCCAGCAGGCAGATCACGAGTGACCCGCCGCAAATCAGAGTCAGGTCGCTTCGAACAACAAGCGCCGGAAGCTCGCTGAAATTGTAGATCTGAGCCGGGAACAATTCCCAGCCGGTCACGCTCCGCATGAAAAATAGAAACTCGTTCCGGTAGTGAACCGCCAGCAGGCCGAGCCCGAGCCCGGCTGCCACGCCGAGCACACCCACCAGCAGGCTTTGGCTCAGAAAAATCCACACGATCTGGGAGTTCGAGGCACCCAGGGCTTTGAGAATGCCAATCTCGCGGGTTTTCTGGACAACGAACGTGATCAACGCGCTCGTGATTCCGAACGCCGCGACGATCATGATGAAGAACAAAAGGTAGAACATGACGTTCTTCTCGACGACGAGCGCTTCCAGGATGCCTGAGTTTTCTTCCTCCCACGTGCTGATAAAGGTGCCCGGCCCGAGTTTCTGTTCCAGTTCATTCCGGACTTTCGCGACTTCCCCGGCATCGTGCAGCATTACCAGAAGCCCGCCCGCTGCATCACCGAGATCAAATAAATCCTGGGCATTGACAAGAGAGGTGACGATGAACGCGCTGTCGAACTCGTAATAGCCCACTTCAAAGATTCCTCTCACCTCGAAATCCGTGGGCAAATATCCCTCATCGACTTCGCCCTTCTCACGACCGCGCTTGACGCTGGCCTCCATCTTCTCCAGGTCGCGAATCGAGTAGATCGCCAGCGTGTCGCCGACCTGGAGGCGCATGACTTTCGCAAAGGCGCGTCCGACCAGCACTCCCCGCCCACGCAAGTCATTGGTGCCATCGACAATGTTTGTGAGAAGCATGTTGGCGCCTGCTTCCCTTTTCGTATCGATGCCTCGCACATACGGAGCGGCGGTGCGAGAACCACCTGCGGCAGGTTGTGTTTTTACCATCACCTGGCCCAGAACGTATGGTGACGCGCTCTTCACCGATGTGTGCAGGGAAACCTGGGCGAGCTTCGATGCATAATCCGGCATGGGGCCATCGGATTGAATCGTCAGGTGTGATTTGAAGCCGAGGATACGATCACGCAACTGCCGGTCGAAGCCCGTCATCACGCTGATCACGATGATGAGCACCGCCACGCCCAGCATCACACCTACAATCGAGATCAGAGTAATGACTGAAACGAAGGTCCGCTTGGGCCGCAAATAACGGAGCGCAAGCAGAAGTTCGAATGGCAATCGCGACATGGCTCCGGAAACTAGCCAGCGGTCGGGGAAGTGGCAATGACCACCTTGCCCGGCACTGATTAAGTGGCAGGAGCACCCAGACGCGTTTTGCCTTCGAGGGATTCATGCAGCAAGCGGCTTTCGTGCTGAACCTGACGGAGCGCGGAGACAAGTTCGGATGCTCCACTGGGAGCCCCGACGCGGGCTGGCGGATCGTCAGGATCTCCGAGACCGGCATCTTTGGCCTGGCGCAGACGATTCTCGATCAGGACACGTAATTCAGGTGCGTTCTCAATGCCGCGCAAGGTTGCCATGTGAAGATCGGGACCCGAGTGATGCGGATCCTTGCCTGAGCCGCCGCCTGCGGATTGAACCTGGAGGTTTGCGATGCCGAGCATCCGTTGAACCGGCCCTTGCGAGATCGAGATGTTTTGGATGTTGGCGAACGTCACGGTCATTTCCCGGACCGAAATGACGCCTTCGCGGACACGCAGACTGCGATTGGTGACCACATACCACCGTTTGTCGAAATCAAGGCTCAACACTGCCAGCGCAAACAGCCGGAGAACAACGACAACGAGGAGGCCGATAGCCGGAAGCGCCAGCAGAAACCAGCCGGCGGTGTCGCCACGCTTCGTAAGGGCGAAGGCACCCGCTACAGGACCAATCGAGAGGGCCGCAACCACTGCCACGGCGAAGACGCTCTTCAAAGCCCAAAGGATAAGCAGATACTTGTAGAAATTGGGCGCGGCGCGAAAGACGCGAGTGCTGGCTTCATCGCCGGGCGGCGGCCTGGGATCAGCGGGAATCCTGAGAAAGCCCTCACAAAGTTGACGAAAAGAATTATACATGCGGATCAGGTATTACGGGCGGTGTGGCGGCGCGGGATGCAGGCCGGCTTTCCAGAAGCTGGCGGCTGGCGCGGAGATCATCACGAATGCCACCCAGAAGAGAGAGGATGGCTGCCATATCCTCACCCGGCAGCACTGCAGCGGGGTTGACCGAGCTTGTCGATGGAACATTTCGCCGGGGCTGGCTGCCTCTCATGCGGGCGTAAAGAAAATCGCGAATGACTTCGAACTCCCTGAATCCTTCGACGACCAGTTCGGCTTCGGACGAACCGGAAGCCGTTTGGATCTGTACCGTTGCAAGGCCGAGCCAGCGTTGGAGAAGGTTTGAGCGCAGATGAATGTCCTGAATGCGCGCATAGGTGAGATTGACCTCCCGCCGGAAGAGAATCCCCACCTTCATGTGAATGCCTTCTTCATCGAAGCGATATCTGAGAGTGCGATAGCGAAAGTAAAGATACGGCAGAACGACCAGCAATGCAGGGCCTGTGAGCACCCCGGTGATGACGTAATAGGTCATGAGCGAGGGATGAGGTCGTTCAAGGCGGAGGACGGTGTCAGGTGAGAGTTCTTGTGTCATGGAAGATTGCTGGCCGAAGAGTAGCGTCAGCGCCTCGTGTTCTCAACTCCGGAGTAAAGCCCTGGCTTCCGTCCAGTGCATCCGCAAGTTGTCGGTGAACTTGTCTGTCGGCCAGGAGCGCGGTTGTGTGCGAAGTACCAGCCGCAGCTGGTTTGGCGTGAGGGCGAGCCACCGATACTGCTGCGACCGGCTTTCAGCACAGTCGCGCATCCACCGACAATTTGTGGATGCGCCAGCTTCCGTCCTGCCGTCGAGGTTTAGTTGTTGATTCCGAACTCACGGGATTTCTGACGCCCGAGTCCGGCGCGTTACTCATTCGTTTCCCTGCGTGGCGACTGAAGAGCATGGTGGCTTGGCATCCGCATGTCCGGTCCACTACGATCTGCACCAGATGATCTCAATGTCTCAACCAACCGTGTGCCGCCTTGTTCAAATCATGAAAACGCAACGATTCACGTCCTCGCTATTGCGGATGATCATCGCAGTCGTCGGAGTCACTCTCATCGGGTTGACTTCAGCGCAGACCTCAACTCCGAGCCGCGCGACACGCATGGACGACTTCATCCGGCTCTACGAGGCTGACAATCGCGGTATTGAGAGCTTTTATCAAATGCCCTGGTCCGAGGCGGCCTTCGACCGGGTTGAGCGCATGGTGCGCGACTGGCAGCAGCGGCTTCGTGCGATTGACTTCGAAGCCCTCGAGTTGCAAGGCCGCATCGACTACCTCCTCCTCAGAAATGAACTCGCCTCCGAACTGGCGCGATTGACTCGCGAACGTGGACGGCTCGGCGAGATGAAGGAATTGCTTCCATCTCGAGAGCCCATTCAAAAGCTGGAGCAGTCGCGCTGGAAGATGGAGCCATTGAATCCTCAGCAGGCCGCCGCCGCCATCGCCGAAATTCCCAACGTGGTAAGGAAACTTCGGGAGCGAATCGACCTCGCCCGCAAGGCGAAGGAAACGAAGACACCTGAATCGAACACGAACAAAGCGTCCATCACGGAAACACCCACCCAGGATTCAACCAAGTCCGACAAGTTGACTCCGCTGGAAGTTTCACCGCTTCTGGCGAAACGATCGGCGGATGCCATCGGTGCGGTTCGTGACACTCTCAAGAACTGGTTTTCCGCCTACGATGGCTTTCAGCCGGACTTTTCCTGGTGGGTGAGAAAACCGCACGAGGATGCCAGCGCTGCCATTGAGGAATTCGCCAAATACCTGCGGGAAGACATCGCTGGTTTGAAGGGCAAGGACGAAGATCCGTTGCTCGGCGAACCGATTGGAGAGACAAAACTGGTTTCGGATCTCGAAGCTGAGCTGATTCCCTACACTCCTGCTGAACTCATCCACATCGGGGAGCGCGAGTTTGCATGGTGCGAAGCGGAAATGAAGAAGGCGGCTAAGGAGATGAGTTTCGATGACTGGAAACAGGCGCTCAAGAAGGTGAAATCTGAGTTCGTCCCGCCGGGTGGCCAGGACGAGCTTGTTTCGAGATTCGCCCGCGAATCCGTTCAATTCCTCAAGACCCACGATCTCGTCACGGTGCCTCCGCTTTGCGAGGAACTCTGGCGCATCAGCATGATCTCGCCTCAAACGCAGAAGGTGCTGCCGTACGCCGCCTATGGCGGGCAGACCGTGCTCGTGGCCTACGCGAAGGATGAGATGAAGCATGAAGACAAGCTGATGTCGATGCGCGGGAACAACCGCCATTTCACCCGCATCGTCACCGCGCACGAACTCATCCCTGGCCATCACCTCCAGGCATTCATGTCCGCGCGAAACAACACTCACCGGGCGCGCTTCAGCACACCATTTTACGTCGAAGGCTGGGCACTCCATTGGGAGATGCTGCTGTGGGATCTGGGTTACGCGCAAACCCCGGAGGACAGGATTGGAATGCTCTTCTGGCGAATGCACCGCGCGGCCCGAATCATTGTCAGCCTCAAGTTTCACCTCGGCCAGATGCAGCCTTTGGAGATGGTGGATTTCCTCGTTGACCGGGTCGGTCATGAACGCATGGGTGCCACGAGCGAGGTCCGGCGTTTTATCGGGGACGCTTATTCGCCGCTTTACCAATGTGGTTACATGATCGGAGGGTTGCAGCTTCGAGCCCTTCACAGAGAGCTGGTCGGAGCCGGCCGGATGAGCGGGAAACAGTTCCACGATGCCGTCCTGACTTATGGGCCCATACCCGTGGAGTTGATCCGTGCTGGAATGCTTGATCAGTCGTTGAATGCCTCAACGCGAGCCTCGTGGAAATTTGCACCGTAACCTTTGGACTTCTCCAAATCAGCCACCGCACTCCACACGCAGACAAAGACGCACGTCAGTTTTTCGTCGTGCTCGGGAAAAGAATTCGTATGCTCCGGACCGGTTGCAAACTGGAATCATTCATCTATGCGCACATATCAGAATTTCATCGGCGGCGAATGGGTCGGAGCGGCATCCGGCAGGACTTTTCAAACTCGTAACCCGGCCGATACCCGCGAGGTCGTGGCCGAGTATCCGTTGAGCGGAGCTGAAGATGCCTCTCAAGCCGTGGCGGCGGCTCGGATTGCATTGCCTGGATGGGCCGGGATGACGGCTGTGGCGCGCGGGCGTGTGTTGAGCAAGGCGTCTCAACTGCTCGAAGCGCGGAAGCCGGAGCTTGCTGAACTGCTGACACGCGAAGAAGGCAAGACGCTGGCGGAGGCCACGGGTGAAGTTCAAAGGGCGACCGACATCTTTCGATTCTTCGGTGGGCTCAGCTACACCCTCGGAGGCCAGACCATTCCACATGATCTGCCGGGCAATCTCCTCTACACCACGCGCAGCCCTTTGGGAGTTGTGGCACTCATCACACCCTGGAATTTTCCAATCGCAATCCCTGTCTGGAAGATCGCCCCGGCGCTGGTTGCAGGAAACGTGGTGGTCATCAAGCCCGCCAGTCAGACGCCGGCACTGGCGTTGGAAATCGCCCGGACGCTCGCCGAAGCCGGTCTGCCGAAAGGTGTTTTGAATGTCGTCGTTGGAGAGGGGCGCTCAGTCGGAGCGGAACTGGCCACAAACCCCGATGTGGCGGGGTTGTCCTTCACGGGTTCGTACGGCGTGGGTCACCAGATTCATCAACAGCTCGCGCAGCGCATGGCGCGTTCGCAGATGGAGATGGGCGGCAAGAATCCCACGATCGTTCTTGCCGATGGCGATCTCGATCTGGCCGCGAGGCTGGTGGCGATCGCCGGATTCGGCCTGACCGGCCAGGCGTGCACGGCGACCAGCCGGGTGATTGTGGACAAATCGGTGGCCGACACATTCGCCGCGAAGCTGGTGGAGAAGGCGAAAGCAATCGTCATCGGCAACGGCCTGAAGCAGGGCGTGACCATGGGGCCGGCGGTCAGCGAACAACAACTCGATGGCAATCTGAAATACGTGGAGATCGCCCAACAGGAGGGCGCGACACTCATTCACGGCGGCGCTCGACTCACCGATGGCGATCTGGCTCATGGCTGGTTCATGCAGCCTACCATTCTGGGCAACGTGAAACCAAAGTCGCGCATCGCCTGCGAGGAAGTTTTCGGGCCGGTCGTCGGCATAATTCCAGTGGATGGCTTCGAAGAAGCGATCCGCGTGGCGAACAGCGTGGACGTCGGTCTCTCGGCATCGATCGTCACTCGTGACATCAAGAAAGCCATGCTCTACGCCGAGCGCATCGAGGCGGGTGTCGTGAAGATCAACCAGATCAGTACCGGGCTGGCATTACAGGCCCCCTTCGGAGGCGTCAAAAAGTCCAGCACAGATTCGTTCAAGGAACAGGGCGCAGGAGCGATTGAATTCTATTCGCGAGTAAAGACTGTGTATCTCGATTACTCGGCCTGAGCAGCAACGCGATGAGTTTTCATATCTTCAACAGCCTGTCTCGTTCGGTTGAAGCATTCATTCCCCTTGATCCTGCCGGGAAGAAAGTGGGTTTCTACTGCTGCGGACCGACCGTTCACGACTTTGCGCACATCGGAAACTTCCGCACGTTTGTCTTCGCGGATCTGGTGCGCCGGTATCTGGAGTTTCGCGGTTACACGGTGCGACACGTGATGAACATCACGGATGTCGAGGACAAGATCATCAAGCGGGTGCGCGAGCAGAAGACCACGCTCCGCGAATACACCGGCACCTACGAGGCTGCGTTTCTGGACGACCTCAACACCCTGCAATGTCTCCCACCGACGGATCTGCCGCACGCAACCGGTCACATCGCCGGGATCATTTCCCTGATCGAGAAGCTGATCGCACGCGATATCGCCTACAAAGCGGCCGATGGCTCGGTTTATTTCAGCATCGAAAAGTACCAAGGCTGCGGCTGCCGCTACGGCCAGTTGGTGAAATTAAACTTCGAGGAGATGCGTGTTGGCGAACGCGTAAGCGCCGACGAATACGACAAGCAATCGCTTGCTGACTTCGCGCTCTGGAAGTCGCGCGTGCCTGAGGATGGAGAGGTGTTTTGGGAGAGTCCGTGGGGACAGGGCCGCCCTGGATGGCATATCGAGTGCAGCGCAATGAGCATGGCTCTGCTCGGCCCGAGTTTCGATCTGCATCTCGGCGGCGAAGATCTCGCGTTCCCGCACCATGAGGATGAGATCGCCCAGAGCGAAGGCGCGGGCGTTCAGGCAGCCGGCAAACGATTCGTGAAATACTGGATGCACGGCGCGCATCTGCTGGTCCAGGGCAAGAAGATGAGCAAGTCACTCGGGAATTTCTTCACGCTGCGTGATCTGCTGGCAAGAGGCTTCACCGGGCGTGAAGTCCGGTATCTCCTGATAAGCGCTCATTACCGCGAGACGTTTAATTTTACTCTGGAAGGCTTGGAGGGTGCCCGCACGGCAATCGGACGCCTCGATGAGTGCCTTTCAAGACTCCAGGAATTGGCTGGTGCGGAAAACGCCACGCCCGACGCCGGTCTGGTTGCTCGATTCACCGAAGCCCTCGATACGGATTTGAATGTGTCGGCGGCGTGGGCGGTGGTCTTCGAATGGGTTCGGGAAACAAATCGCGCTCTTGCCGCGAACGGAATCAGCGCACCTCAAGCCGCTTCGTCACTTGCATCATGGGCACGGCTGGATTCGGTGCTCGGACTAGGGAGGGCGAAGGTTGATGGACCGCCGCTGGAACTGAGCGCCTTGCTCGACGAGCGCCAGGCCGCCCGGAAAGCCAAAGACTTCAAACGCAGTGACGCCATCCGCGACGAACTGAAAGCAAAAGGTTGGATGATCGAGGACACCCCGAAAGGTCCAAGATTGAAACGGCTGTAGGCGGGGTCGGCATTCGAGACCGCTCGTGGGAGTTCCATGATGCGAGAATCACGCGCAGGAACAACGAACCGACGATGGATACGAGCGAGGACAGCCATGTCCGCGCCACGCTGAAGGGATAACCGATCCCAAGACATTACGGGGAGACTACCCGGTAAAATCGCGAGCGGACCTGAGGGCCGGCGAGGTTCTTGACCTTCAGGATGCCTCCCGCAGGAACGGTGAAAGTTTCGAGCGGCTTCCAGTCACGCAGATCAATTGACGCAAACACACAAAGGGGTCAAAAAGGGGTCAGTCAATAGTATTATGCTATTCATTTCCTCTGTTGCCGCTGCCAGTAAAGCAGATGCGCAAGGTGGGTTTTACTGCCCATCCGCAGCCGCTCCGCGATCCAAGTCAACGTCATCGTTGTTACCTCCCGCAACCGTTCCGCGATAACCACTTTCTCCGGGTCACCCTTGCGCCGGGCGGCCAGTACTTTGGTATCCCACTGCCGACGTTTCAATTCCTCCGTCACAATCCGTTCTGCTATCGCCTCCGCTGATTCCCGAAGCTCCTGCCCGTAATGATGCTTCCCAGACTTTTCTTCCACCTGCGCCAGCAATTCCTGCCGCAACGTCTCCTCTCCAAAGAACCACCCGCGCCGGATCGGTTTGTAGGATCCGCTCTCCTCCGCTCCACGCCCAGCCTCCAACGCCTCCTCAAGCCGCCGCCTTGCCGCAGGGCTGTCGTGGGCCACCCGATACTCCCCCAGCAGGCGGTCCACCCGCAGCCACGGCCAGCGTCGGCCCGGACTCTTCAAATACTCCGGCCAACTGCTCCACTGGTATTTCCGCAGGGCCTGTTCCGCTTGGAGCAACTTCGCCCGCGCCGGATTCAAATGCACGTAGTCACAGACCGTCTTCAAATACCCGTTGCCACTGCCGTCCACGATCAACGCCTTGTAGCGCCCGCTGAACATGTGGCCGAAGAGTTTGTGCCGCCGATTGAAGCGCGAGGTATAGGTGCCCAGAAACCATTTCATCCCGGCCACCAGATTTCCCTGCGGCGTCTCCACCACCAGGTGAAAATGATTCTCCATCAAACAGAGCGCATGCACCTGCCAGCCCGTCTTGGCACAAGTCTCGCCCAGCGTGCCCAGGAATCGATCCCGGTCCGTCGCATCCTTGAAGATAGGTTCGCGCCGATCTCCACGGTTCACCACATGATAGATCGCTCCCGGATACTCTACTCTGAGTTTGCGCGCCATGCCCGCGACGCTGCCAACTCGCTCATCACTTGGCGATACTATTAACTGACCCTTTTATGACCCCTTAATGTCCTCAAGTTACTGAGGAGACCGCAGGATAGCCTGCAAATCTCGGAGGTGGCGCAGGCGCATCTGCTGCGTTGCTCGCTTGGTCAGAGGCCGCTGCGGGCATCCTCCCTCGCTCACGCCTTGCATCTTTGCCCACGGCACTCTCCGGAATTCGTAGGCTATCCCACGGTCTCCTCAGTATCTCCCCATTGGACCATTGCCTAGCCAGTGCCCCAGCTATTGTCAGCTCGTTCCAGCTCCGTTAGCGTCAACATCAAATGAACAACTTGGGCCGCGCTTGTGATTTTTCCTTCCTGATTATTATGGCCGCTGTCGCGGCAATCCTTTGCGGTTGCTCGCGCCCCTCTGGCACGGGCGGCGCAAGCGGGGATGAGTTCCTTAGCCTGATGAATGTGGGACGGTCGCTCTACGAAAAAGGAGACGCCTCCAAAGCAGTCGAGGCATTTCAGAAAGCCACGGATTTGAACCCCGCGAATTCGGACGCGCGCCTGAATCTTGCCAATGCCCATCTGCTCGCCGGTGACGCTTCGGCCGCGCTGGGACAGGCGGCTGAAGTCCTCAGCATGGAGCCCAACTCCGCCGCGGCTCATTATCTCCAGGGTTGCGCCTATCTCCGGCTTGCGAAATTCGAGGACGCCATCAAATCTCTACAACCTGCGAAAGACATCGATCGCTCGATCAATCCGGTGAGCTTCCAGCTTGGACGCGCATTCCAGGGTGTGGGCAAGTTTGACGATGCGCTCCAACAGTTCGATGAGATCATTCAGTTTGAAACGAACCATCTGTCGCCGCTCTACATCGCCGCACATTACAACTTGACGCAGTCGTTGCTCCGGCTTGGGCGCGCCGATGAAGCAAAACAACGCCTCGATGATCATCAGAAACTGGTGGCTCAACTGGGCGGTGCTGCTCCCACGGACGCTTCGACCTACGAGCGCTGCATCTACACACAGGCTCGTGTTCCATTCGTCCTTGAACAACCTGACGCTGCCGGAATCAAAGTTCAATTCACCCATGCCACCAGTTCATTCCTCGGCGACGGAGCGAAAGCCTACCATGGGCCGGTGGCCGTTCTCGACATTAACCATCGGGGGGCGAGCGACCTGTTTCTACGCGAGGGCGACAATGCCTTCCGCCTACTCATGAACAACGGCGGGAAGCTCACGCCGCAGGGCGAACCCCTGCCGGTCACCGCCGGAGCAAACTACTCACGCGTGCTCGTTGGCGATCTCAACACGGACCGCAACGAAGACGTCATCGTCATCGGTGACAAGGGCCTGCATGCTTTCCGGTTTGCCACGAACGGCGCGGCGACGGACGCGACGGCATTTGCCGGATTGAAGAACTCTCCCGCAATCGAAGGCGCTCTCGTTGATCTCGATTTCACAGGCAAGCTTGATCTCCTCCTGCTTCCACCCGGATCCAATTCCCTGCGAATCCTGCGCAATCTTGGGAACATGTATTTCAAGGACATCACCGCCACCTCTGGCGTGCCCACATCCGTCACGAGCCCGCGTCAGCTTGTGGTCGAGGATTGGAACAACGACGACATCATGGATCTGGTTGTTGCCCGCGACGGCGCAGCGCCGCAGCTCATGATCAAACAGCGTGGCGGTTCTCTCGCGATCTCCAACACGCCCGCTCATTGGCCGGCAGCCCGTGTCATCGCCAGCGGCGATATGAACAACGACCTGCGCGCCGACCTTGTGTTCGCTTCGGCGGATTCAATCCAGTGCCTGTTCAACGGGCTCACAAACAAAACCGTGCTCCAACTCGGAGCCTTTCGCGTGGATCATCTGAGCCTCGTCGATTACGACAATGATGGCTGGCTTGATATCGCCGCAGCGGGCGAAGGACTGCGCGTCTGGCGCAATCTAGGTGTATCAGGTTTCAAAGAAACAACCGCCCAGCTCGGCCTCGATAAACTTGGCAGGAGTCGCATCGATTCATTTGTCGCAGCGGACATGGACGGTGACTGCGACACGGATATCGTGGTCAGCATCGCCGGGGAGGGAATTCGAGTCCTCCGGAATGACGGAGGCAACGCGAACCGCCAGCTCAAGATCCGACTTCTTGGCAATCGCTCGAATCCCACCGGCCTTGGCGTGCGAATCGAAGCCACGGCGGGTCATTGGCGCACCATCCGCACCGCGCAACAACTCCCGATCGAAATTGGCGTCGGCAATCGAAAGCAGCTCGATTCGGTGATGGTCCGCTGGTTCGATATTGCGTGGAATGAATCCGAGGTGGACGTCTCGAAGTGCGAGATCCGTTCCATGACCGAGCTGCTTCTTCCCACCGGCTCCTGCCCCTATGTTTACACCTGGGACGGCACCCGGTTCCGGTTCGTCAGCGATATTCTCGGTGCTGCGCCCATCGGCCTGCCAGTTGCCCAGGGTCGATACATTGAAGCGGACCCCGACGAGTATTTATGGATCGGCAACGAAAGCTCCGTTCAACCGCGCGACGGCAGTTACATCCTGCAGATCACCGAGGAACTGCGCGAAGTGCTCTACCTCGATGAAGCGCGATTGGTCGTCGTCGATCATCCGCCCGGCACTGAGATTTATCCAACGGACAAATTGCTTCCCGGAAAGCCATTCCCGACGAGCGAACTCGTTCCTCTCAGCAACGCCCGGCCGCTGATCAATGCCATTCGCAACGACGGCACTGACGTCACGGCTCAACTCCTTGCGGCGGACGGCAACGTCGCCTCGCCCGTTGCTTTGCGCGCTCCACAGCTCCGCGGCCTTGCCGAACCGTATTCGTTCGCTCTCGATTTCGGCTCGATCGACACAACCAAAGCTCTTGTGCTTGGAATGACCGGCTGGCTCCGCTTCGGTGGCGGCATGGCCAACATCGGAGCGGCGCTCAATCCCGACCTTCTGTTCCCATTCCCCGTGCTCGAGGCTCAAACCTCCGACGGGCAGTGGAAGAAAGTCGATGTCACCGTCGGCGCTCCGGCCGGCAAGACCAAGCGCCTCTTCGTCGATCTGACCGGCAAACTGCCGGACGGAACACGCCAGCTTCGCCTGAGCGCGGGGTTCGAAATTCACTGGGATCAAATCACTCTTTTCGAAAGAGCGTCGAAATCGGATATGCAGACAGTGGCGTTGTTGCCTGACCACACCGACCTTCACTGGCGCGGTTTCAGCGAGTTCATCGATTTGCCATGGACCCAACCGCTCACGCCTGACTATGAAAGAATCCGTTCGAAGGCCAACTGGCGGGTCACTCCCTCGGGTTGGTGTACGCGCTACGGCCCCGTCAACGAACTCATCGGCACCCGCGACGACGCGCTGGCGCTGATCAACGGAGGTGATGAGCTTACGTTGAAATTCTCCGCGACAAAGCTTCCGCCCAAGCCGGCGGGTCATGTGCGGGAATTTTTCCTCTACTCAGTGGGTTGGGACAAGGACTCCGATGTCCACGTGAAGCTCGGCACGCAAGTCGAGCCGCTGCCCTACACCGGAATGGATGACCAACAGTACGGCTCGCAACCGCGTCCCGACCGGCTCCAGACGGCAGACCGACTGATGGAAAAGTACAATACTCGATGGGTAGGCCCCATGACACTGAGCCGCAAACACTGAACCTGAAAGCAGCAGCTGATTTGAACAGAAGGTAACGAAGGAAACTACGTGAGAAGGATCTGGAAGGATCTTCTCGGTCTCCCGGACTTCGCTGACTGGGTGAGTGCGGATCGCCGGGGATTGTCTGGCGAAGTTGCTGTCCCTTCGTTCTCTTTGTTTCCTTCTGTGAATCCCAACAGCCGTTTTTAGGATGAACAAACAGGCATGAACTGACGCGAGGGTGCGCCGTCGGCCCATCCGGATCGAGCGACTCGCCATCAGTCAGCGAAGCCTCCGAAGCCTCACTTCCTCCCGTAGAACTTTGGATCCACTTCTGCGGTGCCGGAGTTCTTCACGGCGAGCAGCGCCTTCATGTCGGCGACGAAACCATTCACATCTTCAGGCATCGTATCCCAGGAGCACATGAAGCGGCACCCTCCGCGACCGATGAACGTGTAGAACTTCCAGCCACGTTCGCGCAGCCCGTTGATCACATGTGCCGGCAGTTCGGCAAAGACGGAGTTGGCCTGTCGCGGAAAGAGGATTTTCACATCAGGACAATCCTTGATGCTGTCGTGCAGGAGCTGAGCCATCGCGTTGGCATGGGTGGCGTGCCGGAGCCAGGCCCCGTTCTCAAGCATCCCGACCCACGGCGCCGCCAGAAAGCGCATCTTCGATGCAAGCTGTCCGGCCTGTTTGCAGCGGTAGTCAAACTCCCGCGCCAGCTCGCGGTTGAAGAACACAACGGCATCGCCCACATGCGTGCCGTTCTTCGTGCCTCCGAAACAGAGGACATCAACTCCAGCTTCCCACGTGATCTCGCGCGGCTTGACTCCGAGTGAGGCCACGGCATTGGCGAAACGGGCGCCGTCCATGTGCATCCTCAGACCCAGGCTCTTGCACTTGCTCCAGATGCCCTTGAGTTCGGAAATGGAATAGACCGTGCCCACTTCCGTTCCTTGCGTGACGCTCACGGCGCGTGGTTTGGGATAATGGATGTCCGTGCGCCGATGGACCATCCTCTCGATCTCCGTTGGATCGATCTTCCCGCTCTCGCCTCGGAGCAGGAGCACCTTGGTGCCGTTCGAGAAAAACTCGGGAGCACCGCATTCGTCGGTTTCGACATGCGCGATCTCATGGCAAAGAATGCTGTGGTAGGACTGGCAGAGCGAGGCGAGCGCCAGCGAATTGGCGGCAGTGCCGTTGAAGACGAAAAACACTTCGCAGTTCGTCTCGAAGATGTCGCGGATCAGATTGGTTGCGCGATCAGTCCAGGGATCATCGCCGTAACCGGGTGTGTGGCCTTTGTTGGCTTCCTCGAGGGCTTTCCACGCCTCGGGACAAATGCCGGAATAATTGTCACTGCCGAACTGTCGTTGCAGGCTTGGAGTCGTGGGATTCATGGATTTCGGGGGAGGGGGTTGTGGAAAATGGCGCAACCGCACACGCCTGGCTTCCGTGGGTGATGAACTTTCAACAGTGCCGGATCAGTTGGGCACCCAGCCTTTGCCGGGTTTGAACTCGCGGCTGCCGGAAGATTTGCAGCCGGCGCTGCCGGTCAGAAGAAAAGCGGCCAGTAGTAAAAGGCAGACTCGTAACATGGAGGTGATTGTAAACGAGGTTGTCAGCCCGGCAAGCTTGCTGCAAGTTTGCCCCG
>SXGS01083601.1_pt1 | contig 85071 bp, 68 predicted proteins | sample 3174681 | NCBI WGS metagenome assembly SXGS01 (sample SAMN11356861, study PRJNA531348) | freshwater metagenome | isolation source: freshwater sample F1-80 | place: China: Fuxian Lake, Yuxi | collected 2017-12-25 | reverse complement strand
GCCCAGCTCGACCGCTTCCTCTTCATGATCAAGGTCGAATATCCGACCGACAGCGAAGAAGAGCAGATCATGCGCCAAGGGACTTCCGACGTGCAGCTGAACGTCTCCAAGGTTCTGCACGGCGAGGACATCCTGCGCCTGCAGCAAATCGTGCGGCGCGTGCCCGTGGCGGATCACGTGTTCCAGTACGCCAAGCGCATCACTCGCATGACGCGGCCTGGCACGCCCGAGGCGGCGGACTTCGTCAAGAAGTGGCTGACCTGGGGCGCCGGCCCGCGCGCCAGCATGAACCTCATTCTCGCCGCCAAGGCGCACGCCATCCTCAACGGCCACCATCACGTGTCCGCGGACGACGTCGCCGCCGTCGCGCATCCCATCCTGCGCCATCGGCTCATCCTCAATTTCGCCGCTCAGAGCGAAGGCGTCACCATCGAGGACGTGATCAAACGGCTTCTCAAAGCGGTGCCGAAGAACTAGGCGGCGTAGGTGGATTTGGCTTACCAACCCTGAGCGCAAGCGAGGGGATAGCAAGCAAGAGCCGAGCAGCATGCGATCCCCTCGCTTGCGCTCAGGGTTAGTTCTACTATGGCCAATTACCTCCATCCCGAAGTCATCGCCAAAGCCCAGGCGCTCGGCGTCAAAGCCCGAACGCTCGTCGAGGGCCTGCGCGTCGGCGATCACAAAAGCCCCTACCGCGGCTTTTCCGTCGAGTTCGTCCAGCACCGCGAATATGTGCCGGGCGACGACATTCGGCACATCGACTGGAAGGGCTACGGACGCTCCGAACGTTACACCATCAAGCAGTACGAGCAAGAGACGAACTTCACGGCGCATCTGATTCTCGACGCCAGCAAGTCGATGCTTTACGGCGAAGGGGACACGAACAAGCTCGAATTCGCGAAGGTCCTGACCTCCGCGATGGCATATCTGATCATTCACCAGCGCGACAGCGTGGCTCTCAACGTCTTCGATTCCGACTGGCGCGAACGGCTCCCGGCCAGCGGCCAAATGGGGCACGTGCAAACCATCCTCGAGACGCTCTCCGGCGTCAATCCGCGCGACAAGAACGCCATGGGGCCGCTCCTCCACGACATCGCCAATCAAGTGCGTCGGCGTGGGCTGTTCTTCTTGATCTCCGATTGCTTCGACGACGTCGAATCGGTCCTCGGCGGTCTGCAGCATCTGCGTTTCGGCGGGCACGAGGTTGTCGTGTTCCACGTGCTCCATCCCGACGAGGTCGATTTCCCATTCAACGGCATGGTGAAATTCGACGCGATGGAAGAAAAGATGCACCTGTTGACCCGGCCGCAGCTGATTCGTCCGACTTACATGCGGGCCGTGAAGAAATATCTGGAAGAGTTTCAGCAGGGCTGCGAACGCAACGGCATCGACTATGTGATGATGAACACCGGCAAGTTACTCGGCGAAACGCTGACGGCGTATCTGGCGCAACGGCTGCGGACGAAGGTTCGATGATCCACCCCGCAAGCGGCAATGAGGTTTTATGGGTTTCCTGACACCATTCATGCTCTGGGGCGCATTGGCCGCGGGCATTCCGGTTGCGATCCATTTATTCTTCCGCAGCCGCTATCGGACCGTGCCGTGGGCGGCGATGAAGTTCCTCCTGACCAGCGTCGAGCAGACGAGCCGGCGGCTGAAGTTCCAGGAGTTGCTTCTCTTGCTCCTGCGTATAGCCGTGCTGTTGATGCTGGCGCTGGCGTTCGCGCGGCCCATTTCGTCGGTCCTGAAAGGGGCGGGGCGCGGCGAAGCGGTGGACGCGGTGTTCGTCTTTGATCTCTCCTATAGCATGGGCGCCAACGACGGCGCCAAGTCGCGCATGGAGCGTGCCCAGGAGGAAGCGGTCAAGATCATCGACGAATTGCCGCCGCATTCCACCGTGCAGATCATCACCTGCGCGGGCAAGACGCAGAACCTCATCGGGCCGCGTTCGCCCGGCAATCTCGATCAGGCCAAACAACTCGTCAAAGACATCGAATTGACCCATCTGGCCACCAATCTCAGCACCGGGGTGGGCGAGGCGCAGAAGGTCCTGGAGCGCGGCCAGGCCTCGAATAGGGAGCTTTACGTATTCAGCGACATGCAGGGCCAGGGTTTCGACCAGGAAGCCGACAAGCTGAAGGCGACGCTGCTGCAGGTCAAGGAGCGGACGCTGGTACACATGGTCCGCTGCGGCACGCGCACGCTCAAGAACGCGACCATCGAGAGCATCGTGCCGCAGGCGGGCGTGCCCAGGCCGGGGGAGCGCGTCGATTTCGCGATCGTCGTGCGCAACACCGGCTCGGAAGCGATGAACAACATCCGCATCAGTTTGACCGTGGACGAGGACGAAAAGAAGCTCAAAGGCGCGAAGGCGGATGAGAAAGAAATCGAATCGACCATCATCCCCAAGCTGGCGGGGGGCGTTTCACAGGCCGTGACCCTGAGCGCGAAGCTGACCAAGCCGGGCCTGAGCGTACTGACAGCGCGCATCGATCACGATGACGTGCCGGGCGATAATCGCGTCGATCAGGTCATCCTCGTGCGCGATCAGGTCAACATTCTCGTCGTGGACGGCAGCCCCAGCCAGCCCGGTGAAGACGCGGAAAAAGCGTCGAGCTTCGCCCTGATGCACGCGCTCATGCCGGTCAAGGACACCGATCGATCGACCTACAAGTACAATCCGCGTTCGCGGCCTTCAAGCATCGTGTCCGCCGCGGACCTCAAGGACGCCGACATCTGCATCCTCGTCAACTGCGCGTTGAAACCGAAGTCGCGCATGCGTGGCACGGCCCTGAAAACCGATTTCATCGAGGCGCTCGATCCGTTCGTCCGCGAAGGCCACGGCTTGATCATCTTCAGCGGCGATAACGTGCAGCCGGTCGATTACAACGAGATCCTCGACAAGAAATACGGCCTGCTCCCCGCGCGGCTCAAGCCTACGATCAAGCCGCCCGACGTGGTGCCATTCTTCATCAACCGCGACACCTTCGCAAAGGGGCCCGCTTCCTACTGGCGCTTCAGCGAAGACAAGTACTTCGAGAGCTTCGACGCCGTCCCGGTCTGGCAGCTCTTCGACATGGACGAGCCGGTCGCCGTCAAGAAGCCAGCCAAGACAGAAAAAGAGGATGACGCCGCCGTCAAGAAGACGCCCGCGGATGATCAAACCAATCCCATGCAGGTGATCGTCCGCCTAAACAACGGCAAGCCCCTCGCCGTCACCAAGCGGGCCGACAAGGGGGAGGTCGTCTTCTTCGCGACGGCGACGCAGCCCGAGGGCGCCGATCCGAAAACCCGCTCGCCGAACTGGACCATCCTCAACAAGTTGCCGCACCTGGTCTATTTTCTGGACGTGACGCTGGCCCATCTGATGAAAGGGCAAACGCAGACCTACAACGTCATGGCCGGTGATGCCCTGAACTGGTACGCGGCCGACAAGCTCGATCACACCTACGAGATGGTCCATCCCGACCACAGCGTAACGCGCCTGGGGGTGCCAGTGAAAATCGAGCGGAAAGATTCGGACGATCTAGCCGAGGACGTGAAAAAGAAGCGTGACGCGCTCAAATTGGATCGCTATTTTCTCACCGCGACCGACTTGAACCGCGCGGGCGTCCATCGCATCACCGCCCTGGCGCCGGGGACCGAAGGTGTCGAAACGACCGATTCGGATTTGTTGGTCAAGAAGGGCATCCCGATTGCGGTGCTCCCTGATCCGTCGGAGACCGAGGATCTCGGCACGCTATCGGTGAAGGACATCAACAAGAGGCTCGAATTCGAGCCAATCCACATCGTCGCCGGCGAGGAATCGGTGTCCACGGGCGAGGATCGCCTCAATCGCGAGTGGACGGTGTGGGCGCTGCTGGTGCTGCTGCTATTGGTGTTGTTTGAAGTCGCGTTTGCCTGGTGGTGCGGGCGCGCGTGGTAGTATTCCGTTTAGCGCTCGCTGGTTGGTTGCAAGGGTGCGACGCCGTTGCAACGAACAGAGCAAACGCTAAACGAAGAAACGACGGATACTCATGAACCTGATTACCCGAATCCTGGCAATCGACGTGCCCGCCGGCACGGCGCTGCAATTCCCACCCGAACTGACCTTCCGCGGCTTCACGCTCGGCTGGCTCATTCTGCTGCTCTTGGTCATGATGGTCGGCATGGGCGCCGTTGTCTTCTTCAACTTGCTCGAAAAAGGCACGCTCGGCATCATCCGCCGCATCATCCTCATTGGCCTACGCGCAGCTCTGTTGCTGCTCCTGCTCTTCTTGATCATGCGGCCCGTTTTGCTCGCGGAGTTCAAGGGGGAACGCGCGCAAGGCGTCGCACTGCTGATCGACAACTCGCAGAGTATGCAGCAGCGGGATCGCCGGCTCACCGACCAAGACAAGGCGCGCGTCGCCATCGCCATGGGGTTGCGGTCGGCGAAAGAACCGCTGTCGGAGAAAATCGGCGACCTGCCTCCCGATGTCCTGTCGGGCGGGAAGTTCAAGGACCCGTCGCGCCGCGATTTGGTCCTTGGCCTCCTCAAGCATCCCGAGTTGAAGCTGCTCGACGATTTGCAAAAATTCGGCCCGTTGCGTCCTTATCTGTTCGGCGCCGACGCTCGCGCTCTGCAGGACAGCGAAGCTGTCAAGAAGGAGCTGGCCGACAAGATCATCGACGCTTACAAGGCGGGCGAGGGCGAGGGGCGCACGTCCCTCGCGGACAGCATCCTCAAAATTCTGAACTCGAAAGACGGCGATCCCCCCAGCGCGATCGTCGTCATCACCGACGGGCAGGACAACGCCAGCAAGTTCACCCTGCGCGAGGCGGCCGAGGCGTGTGCCAAGAAAGGCGTTCCCTTGCACATCATTGGCGCGGGCAGCTCCGAAGCGGGCCAGTTGCAGCTCAAGGAAGTGCTCGCCCCGGACACGCTTTTCGCCGAGGACAATGTCGCGATCCCCATTCGCTGGCGCGCTCAAGGATTCAAGCAAGGCAACCTCGGCTCGGTCGAGATCGTCTCGACGCTGGCCGGCAGAGAGGTCATCAAGCGGACCATCAATCCGCAGACCGGCGAGATGGTCACAACGTTTGGCGGCAAGGAAATCGCCCGGAAGAAGCTCGAGCTGCCCGTCAATCTGACCGGCGAGGACCTGCGCGACATTCTGAGCTTCGAAGTTCCCAAAGACCTGCCCAAGAGCATCGACAAGGGGGACAGCCACGACCTGGTAACGACCATCAAATACAAGGCGGGGACCGAGACGTTCACCGACAAGATCACGCAGTCGGTGCGCGTGCCCAGCACCAAGATTCGCGTCCTCTACGTCGAGCATTCGCCGCGCTGGGAGTTCAAGTTCTTGCAGCCGGCCCTGATGCGCGATCGGCGCATCCACAACAACCAGATCGAGGATCCGAACAACCCCGAGAAAAAGAAGGAACGCCTGTTCCTCCTGGTCAATGCGGCCAAGGAGATCGCGGACAAGGCGCCGTATCTCCCCGAATTTCCCAAGACGCGCGAGAAATTCCTCGAGGCCAAGTACGACCTGATCATCCTGGGGGATGTGGCGTCGAGCTACTTCAGCAAGGAGCAGCAGGAGTGGATCAAGGAATTCGTGCAGAAGGGGGGCGGGCTTATCGTCATGTCGGGTAGACAGAACATGCCGAGCAGCTACGAGAAGACGCCCATCGCGGAGTTGTTGCCGATCGAATTCAAGAAAGAAAAGTCAGGCCCAGACGCTGACGTGCGCACGCGTGACTACCCGCCGACCTTGACCGCGGAAGGGCAGCGCACCGATTGGCTCGCCTTGGCCGACACGCCGGAAGAAAACCTCAAAGTCTGGCAGAAGGATCTACAGGGCTTTCACTGGAACTATCCGGCTTACAAGTTAAAGTCGGCGGCGACCTCCCTGATCGTCAATCCGCGCATGAAGATCGGCGAAGCGCCCGAACAAGAGCCGATGCCGATCCTGGCCACGCACTATGCAGGCAAGGGACAGGTGATCTGGCTGGGGACCGATGAGACGTGGCGCTGGCGCTGGAACTATCAGGACAAGTATTTCGTCCGCTTCTGGGGCCAGCTCATCTATCAGGCGGGTTTGCCGCACATGCTGCGCGACGGCGCCAAGCGCGTGCAGATGGCCCTGGAGCATTCGCAGGCGACGCTCAACAAGCCCAGCAAGATATTCGTGCGCATCGTCGACAAGGACTTTAATCCGCGCAAAGACGCCACGGTGACCGCGGAGCTGGAATTTCTCGACGCCAAGGTGGGCGAAGAACGCCGCACTGAGGTCAAGCTGACGGCCATCAACCTCAAGGACCGGCCGGGCGAGTATTCCTACCTGCTGACCCACGATCGGCCGGGGCGCATCAACCTCACCGTGAAGAACCCAGAGGCCAACACGTTCTCCTATCGCGTCGAGTTACCGCCCAAGCACGAGCTGGAAGAAGCGGGCCTGGCGGAGAACGCGCTGCGCGAGGCGGCCAAGATCTCGGGCGGGCGCTTTTATCGCGAGGAAGACCTACACGCTCTCACCGAGGATTTCTGGGGTGTCAAGGCGAAGCTGAAGAAGGCCAAGGACGAACTCAAGGAAGTGACGGAGACGCTCAAGACCGTAGACAAAACCGAGGCCAACGAGGACCTCGCCAAGAAAAAGAAGGATCTCGGAGAAAAACAGGGCCGGCTTCAGACCGAGGTCACCGAACTGTCTGCCCGCAGTGCCGTGCCCAGCAAGTCGTTCTCGCGCCGCCAGGAGGTTCTGTTGTGGAACCCGCTCGCGATCCTGCTGTTTCTTGGCTTGCTAACGACCGAATGGCTGGTAAGGAAGTTTTCTGACTTAAGCTGAATTTCGTTGAGCGCTTGCGCGGCGCCAGGCGAGCGCTAAACCAATTCAAGGAAACAGGACCATGGTTCCACCAACCATCCAAAGCAATCTCGCCGGGCTGCGCGTCCGCGAACGCATTCTGACGTTCATCTGGGGCGTCGCCTGCGTGCTCTCGATCGTGCTGGTCGTGCTGGCATCCTCGTGCCTGCTCGATTGGCTCATCGATCGCAGTCGCGATACGCCATTGCTCGTCCGCATCGGCATGCTGCTCATTCAGATTTCCATCGCCGCGGCCGCCGGGTTCGTGTTCATCGTTTGGCCGCAGATGCGCTTTCTGCCCGATTCGAAGCTGGCGTTGTGGGTGGAAGACAAGATGCCGCAATTCGGACATCGGCTCATCAGCGCCGTGCAGCTCAACGAGCCGGACGCGGATTTGGGCGGCATGTCGAAGGAATTGGTCGGCGTCGTGACGCGCGAGGCGGAGACGCGTGCGGCGCAGGTCGGCTTCGCGCAGCTCGCCGATCACGGCCGACTCAAATGGAGCATCGCTGTCGCGGCGCCGGTCGTCATGCTGGTGTTGATTCCGTTGGCTGTTTGGCCGACTTTGAGCTTCACGCTGTTGGCCAGGCAATTCCTGTTTCCGGTCGATGTCCCTCACTCGGTGACGCTCGTCAGCGCGTCGGAGGAGGTTTGGCCCATCGGCGAAGACATCGTAATCGCCTACCGCGTGACCGGCAAATGGAACGAGAAGATGGTCGGCTCGGTCAAGGTGACGCCGGCCGGCGATAAGACCGATCGCTATCCGCTCAAATTCGTCAGGCAGGACGCTCAGGGCGCCATCTTCCACGCCGAGGTCAAGCCGTCCTACAACGACCTCACCTACTCCGCGCGCCTCGTCGATGGCCGCACGAAGTTTTCAAGCGTCATGAAGATCGTCGCCCGGCCGGTCATCCTCGACAACATGGCGTGGATTCAGATCCCCGCCTATTGCGGCACGCGTCCCGACGGCACGCGCTACGAGCAGCCGCAGCCCCGCGGCGAGGTCGTCGGCATCCCCAACTCCGCCGTGCGCATCCGCGTGACAACGCAAAAGCCGATCACCGAGGCCTGGCTCGAATTGCGCGGCCCGGAGCGCTTCGACCCGACCAAACCCGATGACGATACGCCCTCGCCGGAAGTGGCGCGTGACAAGCCGCGCAAGATGCTCGTCGGCGCCGACGGCATGTCCGCGGAACTCAGCTTCAATCTCGTGCCGGGGCTATCGGGCTACACGGTCAAGGTTAAGGACGAGCACGGCTTCGACAACAGCCCGCCGCCGCGCCGCTCGCTGCGCTTGATCCCGGAGCCGCCGCCCATGGTTACGCTCCTGCGCGATACGTTCGGCACCGGAGGCGATTTCGATCTCGAAGGGTTGCCTGTGCCTTTGGGCGGCCGGATTCGCATTCCCTATCGCTGCGACGCCCCTTACGGCATGAGCAGTGCGCGCGTGCTCTATCGCGTCCTCAAGAAACACGAAAGCGGCAACGATCCGGTAGAAGACGAAAAATGGATCCCCTCTCCCTTGTTTGAAGTAGCGGCTGGGCCCAACGACCTCCCCTTCGATCCCAAAACGGGCGTGTTCGGAAACATGACCTTCGAACAGCAACTGCCGTTTCACGCGGCCCCCTCGCCCATTCCAGAGATCTTGCTTGGCCGCACCCTGGGCGGCGGACGCTATTTCATGAAAACGGAGGGGCTTATCGACGTCAAAGGTCCCGTGCAGCTGAAATCGGGTGACCAAATCGAATTTTGCGTGGAGGTGTTCGCCATGAAGGGCGATCGCAAGGAAGCGGTCCCGTCGGCGCGCTCGGAAACGCGCGTGAGCACCGTCATGGACCAGAAGGAATTCACGGCCTGGATTCAAAACGTGGGCAAGGAAGACGAACGCGTGAAGGCACTGGAATTGTTGCAGAAAGGCGTCTTCAAATAACGGTACACCCGGCCAATACCGGGGTTTAATGGGTTGAACGGCTGTTGCGCAATCCTCATAGTTAGGCGGGTTTCGTCGACGAGCCGTGACCGTCAGGGAGCGGTGAAGGTTCGTTACCAGCTCCCTTACGATCGCGACTCCTTGGGGAGAAATGGCGTAGCGAGGCGACCGCATTGCCTTCCCGGACGACGGTTCTTAACATAGATTAGGCTTCAGCGGATAAAAAAGCGGGATTTTCCACTGGTATTGTGCTTGACGGACCGTTACCATTGGCGGTCAAGCAGATAGAGCGAACGGGCCGCTTCGCCCGTGCCACCATGAGGGGGGATTTCATGCAGTCCATCCATCGCACTGTTATGGTCTTCGCCAGCCTTGCGCTGGCCGCCGGTCTCTTCGCAAGCAACAACAATGAGGACGAGCTGCGCGACCAGCAGGAAAAGCAGCGCCGCGTCCAGGCGGAGACCGATCACATCGTGCGCCGCATCACCACCATGCTGCGCGTGATGCAATTCAATGGCATCGAATCCCCCGAAAAGCGCGTCATGGAAGAAATGAAGGACACGCTTGCCGGCCTGAGCAAAAAGCAAATGCAGGACGTCATCGATAACCTCAAGAGCGCGGCCGCTCTGGAAAACGTGGACAAGTCGAAAGAGGCCTACGACAAGGCGCAAGCAAGCCATGCCGAGGTGTTGCTTTCCCTTCACGAGATGGTCGCGCGTTTCGACGCCGTCAAGACGCTCGATCAGGCTGCCGATCGCTTTGAGAAGCATGCCAAGAGTCAGTTCGGCTTGCACGTGAAGACCAGTCAGTCGATTCGCGACCTCGTCGAGAACAGCAAGCCCGACGCCCCGCCCACGCTCAAGTTGATGATGGCCAAGCGCATGGTTACGCACGCCACCGAAATGAAAAATCATAGCGACAACCAATCCTATGTCGAACGCGATGTCAGCATCCTTGTCAAACAAGTCAATGATCTGTTGCCGAAGCTGGACCCGGAACAGAAGGAACGGGTCAAGCGGATGGACGAGCAAATCGCCAAGGACAAGCTGCGAATGGATGGGCAAGTCGCCAGATTCAAGGCGCGCGTGATCGAAGAATTCAAGTTCAAGCCGGAAGTGCTGAACAACCTGGCGACGCCAGTGTTCCTGCGCATGGCGGGCTTCCCGCACATCCGCCTGGAGTTTTTCCGCGAAGGCAACGATCTGCAAGCCAAGAACGCCGCCGACCTCATGGAACTGGCGCGCATCCTGCGCGTCGCCTCCGATCCCTTGAGCACCCTCAAGGAGGCGCGCGAGAAAGTTGACCAGGCCATCGCCAATCAAGAAGGCATCAAGGATGAGCTCAAGGATCAGCAGAACAAGGTCAAGGAAGATCTGGCCAAGAGCGAAAAGAAAGAACCCAAGGAAAAAGATCCCAAGGACCTGAAATTCCCCGGCACGACGCAGTTGCCAATGTTGACACCAGCCCAAGCGAAGGCAGCCGACACCAAGGCGCAGCTGGACAAGGCCATCCAGGAATCCATGAACGCCGAGAAGAACGCCAAGATCGCCGAGAAGCAGGCGAAGCTCGCGTTCGACACAAAGGACACGGCCAACATCGTGAAGCCGCTGGCCCAAGACGCCGCCAAGGCGCTGGACAAAGCTCAGCAGGCCATGGACGCCGCCAAGGACAATCTCCTCAAGAACGATCCTAACAAGGCTGGCGAGCCGCAGAAAAAGGCGGCCGACGAATTGAAGACCGCCCGTGCTGAAATTGACAAGGAAATCGCCAAGCTGGAGAAAGCCAAGACCGATCCGCTCGCCGCCGTTCAGAAGGCGATCGAGAACCTCGACAACATCATCAAGGACCAGACCAAAACACGCGAGGACACCAAGGCGACCGTCGGCGAACCGCAGAACCTCAAGCTCCCCGAAATCGCCGACACGCAGAAACAACTCGCCAACAAGACCGAAGATCTCAAGAACGCGCCGCTGCCCAACAAGGACCAGCTCGCCAAGGCGCTCGACAAGGCCGCCACCGAAATGAAGAACGCGGCCAAGAACCTCGACGCCAAGAAGTCCCCCGATGCGGTCCCGCAGCAGGACAAGGCGCTGGCCGTGCTGAAGGAGGCGCGTAACGATCTCGACAAGCAAGCCAAGGAGATCGAGCAACGCCGCCAGGACATCGCCAAGCTCGAAGAAGCCGGCCAGAAGCTGGCCGATCTGTCGAAGAAAGAAAAGGATGTCGCCAAGCAGGCCGATCAAAACGCCATTCAGCCCAAGGCCGACCCCAAGGATAATCAGCAGCTCGCCAAAGAGCAGGGCGCCCTCACGCCCAAGGCCAACGATATCGCCAAGGACATCGAAAAGGCCGCTCCCAAGGCAGCCGACAAGATCAAGGACAGCACCAAGAACATGCAGGCGGCCCAGAAAGATTTGGCCAAGAACGACGCCAAACCCGCCGCCAATGAAGCCAAACAGGCGGCCCAGAAGCTCGACGAAGCTCAGAAGGCGCTGCAAAACGCTCTGAACGACCTCAAGGGTAAAGAGCTTGCCGACCAGATCGCCCTGGACAAGAAGCAAGATCCGCAAGCCGCGGCCCAGCAAATCGCCAAGGCGATCGAGGAAACCAAGAAAGCTGCGGACGCCGCCAAGCAAGCGGACATGGCCAAGAACGATCAAAAGGCTGATCCGATGGCGCAAAAGGGCGATCCGATGGCGCAGAAGGGCGACCTTGCCAAGCAGCAAGAGAACCTCGCCAAACAGGCCGCGGACTTGAAGCTCCCCGAGGCGGCCAAGGACGCTCAGAAAGCTGCGGACGCCATCAAGCAAGGCGATATTCCGAAAGCTCTCGAAGCGCAAAAGCAGGCGCTTGACAAGCTACAAGAAGCCGCCAAGAACAATCCGATGCAGCCGGGCGACCCAATGCCCATGGCCAAGCCGCAGCAAGGCGATCCAATGAAGGGTGATCCGATGGCGCAAAAGGGCGACCCGATGAAGGGCGATCCGATGGCGCAGAAGGGCGACCCGATGAAGGGTGATCCGAAAGCTCAGCAGCCGATGGCGGGCGACGCCAAACCGGGCGATCCCAAGAAGGGTGACGACCCAGGCCAGGCCAAGCAGCAAGAGAAACCCGACGCCGGCATGGCCAAGGGTGATCCAATGCAAAAGGGCGACCCGATGCAGAAGGGTCAGCCGCAAGGTCAAGCCAAACCTGCCGATCCGATGGCCAAGAAGGGCGATCAGCCGATGGCCCAGGCTAAAGACCCCGGTCAACCGATGCCCGGTCAGAAGGGTGATCCGATGGCAGGCAAGAAGGGCGATCAGCCGATGGCGCAGGCCAAGGCCGATCCAATGGCGGGCCAGAAGGGTGATCCGATGGCAGGCAAGGGTGACCCCATGATGGCCAAGGGCGATCCGAAGGGTGGTAAGGGCGATCCCAAGGGCGGCATGGGCGATCCTAAAGGCGGCAAGGGCGATCCCAAGGGCGGCAAGGGCGACCCCATGACGGCCAAGGGCGATCCGAAGGGTGGTAAGGGCGATCCCAAGGGCGGCATGGGTGATCCGAAGGGTGGCATGGGCGATCCCAAGGGCGGCATGGGTGACCCGAAGGGTGGCATGGGCGATCCGATGGCCGGCGATCCGAAGGGCGGTCAACCTGGTCAAGCGAAGCAAGGTCAGCCGCAACCCGCTCAGGCCAAGCAAGGCGACATGGCAGGCGGACAACCGATGCCCCAAGCGAAGGCGGCCGGCGAGCCCATGCCAGCTGGCCAACCGATGGCAGGACAGCCGATGCCGGGACAGCCGATGCCAGGACAGCCGATGGCGAAGGCGCAACAACCGGGTCAGCAACCGGGACAACAGCCTGGTCAACAACCAGGCCAGCAACCTGGTCAACAGCCTGGCCAGCAACCCGGACAACCTCCGACCCCGGATCAATTGGCTCAGCAGCAAAAAGCTTTGATGGACGCGACCAAGGCGCTCGCCCAATCGCAAGACGCCAACCAGGCCGCTCAGGCAGCCCTGGCCCAAGCTCAGGCCCAGGCGCCGCCAGGCGTTCAGGACCAGTTGAAACAAGCTCAGCAGCAACTTCAACAGGCCCAGCAGGATCTCCAGCAAGGCCAGCCCGGCCAAGCCGGCCAGGCCCAGGATCAAGCCGCCCAGAAGCTCGATCAGGCCCTGCAACAGTTGAATAACGCATTGGCCCAGCAAGGTCAGCCCGGCGCTCAGCCTGGCCAACCCGGCCAACAAGGCCCGCCGATGCAGTCCGCGCAAGCTCCGCCTGGCCAACCCGGCCAGCCGGGACAACCTGGCCAGCCTGGCCAGCCTGGTCAACCTGGTCAACCCGGCCAGCCTGGTCAACAACCTGGCCAGCCTGGTCAAACCCCAAGCCAACAGCAGGGTAAGGGTGATGAAAAGAACGAGAAACCTGGCGAGGGCAATCGCCAGGCAGATGGTCAAGGGCTTGGCAACAAGGACTCCAAGGCCAACGGCGCCGAAGGGGACGGCAGCTTCCTGCACCTTCCGCCGCGCCAACGCGAATTGATCCGTCAGGCGATCAGCGGCAATCTGCCCCCTGAGTACGCCAACCTGATTCAGCAGTACTACATCAACATCGCGCGCGGACGTCCCGCTACCGGTTCCGGCTCAGCCCCGGCACCCGCGCCGATGCCCAAATAGTTGTCAAACCCAAGCCCCGCGCAATGATGCACGGGGCTGGAGTTTCCGCTAACCAGCCCCGCGGGCATCGAAAGATCCTGCGGGACTTTTTCTAGGTGGACATACCTATGCGACGCCTCGTCTTGTCGGTCCTGGCATCGATGATCTTCCTCGTTCCCTTGGCCCGCGCTCAGGAAAAACGCGTCGAGATGGACGACGCGACCAAGAAAGCCACGGCCAAGGCGATCGCCTGGCTGAAGGACCGCCAGAACGTCGACGGCTCCTTCTCCGATGGCGCCTATGCCCACAACACCGCGATAACCGCCTACGCCATGATCGCGTTCATGTCGCAGGGCCATCTGCCGAACCAGGGCGAATACGGTCCCGAAGTGGCAAAGGCCGCCCGTTTCCTCGTCGCGTCACAGCGTGAAAAAGACGGCTATCTCGTCGGCGCCCGCGGCGGCAACATGTACTGCCACGCCATGGCGACGCTCGCTCTCGCCGAGCTTTACGGCCAAACCGGCGACGACCTGTTGAAAGAACCCGTCAAAAAAGCGACGGACCTGATCGTTCGCTCCCAGGCCGCCAACGGCGGCTGGCGCTATGAACCGCAACCGACCGGCGCCGACATGTCGGTGACGATCATGCAAGTGATGGCCTTGCGCGCCGCCAAGAACTCCGGCATGCATGTGCCCGATTCCACCTTGAAAAAGGCCATCGCCTACATCAATTCCTGTTATCGCCCGACCAGCGGCGGCTTCACCTACATGCCGTCGAGCGGCGCCCCCGGCTTCGCGCGCACCGCAGCCGGCGCCTGCGTGCTTTATCTGACGGGCGAATACGAGGACGACCGCCTCGCAAAGATGCGCAAGGAAGGCAAACCCAACCCGATCGATTACCTGCACAAGAACTTCGATTCGCCGCAGCACTTCTACTACGGCCATTACTACGCCGCCCACGCCATGCACCAGGCCGGCGGCAAGGACTGGGAGGACTGGTACGGCCGGCTGGTTCGCTACTTCGTTACCTCCAACAGCCAGGCCCCCGACGGGAGCTGGTCCACGACCAATCGCCGCGAAGTCGGGCCGGTCTATCAAACATCGATCGCGATCATCGTTCTTTCCGTGCCGGCTCACTATCTGCCGATTTTCCAGCGCTGAGCCATCCGCTAGAATATTCTCCATGCGGCTTGAAATTGTACTTCAGAGCCGAATGGCGCGAACGCCGACTCAACTCTTCACCGAATTCGAGGTTCTCCTCGATGAGGATAATTCTGGGTACGACGACACCCCTGATTGCCGCGTAGCCTGGACGCGGTTTCAGAACTCTGTGGAGCAAGCTCGGCAGCTTGCTCCACATTCGGAAACAACCTCTTGGGGTTCGGTTGCTTGATACGGATCACTTCTTCGCGAACGGCAACGCTCGCGAAAAGGGATCGTAGATGACCGTGTGACTATTTGCCGGACATGGCGCAGAACCACACGCGGCCGATGCCGTGCATCGTCGTCTTGAATTTTTTCTTGACCTTGCCGCGGAAGATGTCGAGCGTTTTCGGGGAGATGCCCAGCTCCTTGGCGATGGCGACTTGCGACAGGCCCAACGCGATGCGCTCGGCGGTTTGGCGTTCGCGCGGAGTCAGGTCGTCCACCATCGCCTTGGCGTCGGCGGGGTCCATCTGGAAAACGTTGTTGAAGGTTTTCCTCTTCGCCATGATCAGTGTCCTCTCTAGTCAAGAGTCGGCGTCTCATTCATGCGCCAGAATCTGGGCGACAGAAACGGATAACGCCTTCGTTGGTGCGGCGAACCCGAACGGCATTGCTTGCCGTCTCGAGCCGTCTTCGGTTTGAACGCATAGGCTATGCGCGGGTAAGAAGGTCGAAAGCATGTTGCCCCGCGCGGCGATCCGTCGCAAGTATCTTATCTCTGCACGGGAGCATGGACAGAGATTATACCTATTTCTTGCTCGGCTGGTTGAGGCCAGCGTCGGGGCCACGGGTGTCGGGCCGCCTCCACGTTTGCCTTCTGTTTTGGCGTGAAACCGCGGAGTCCTGGACTTTTCGATTGACTTCCACTCGCCCCGACGCAAGAATATTCCCATGAAGGGTGCATCCCCCACCCCTTCCGCTCCTCGATCCTGCCTCCAGGTTGCGGTGGACCGCGGCCTTCTTGTTGAACTCGAATATTGCCGGGAGATCCATGATGCTTGGCGTTCGCGCATTGGCTGGGTGCTTCATCGTTGGCTGCGTGCTGGCCGCTCCGGCAGCGGCACAGACGCCGTTGCGACAGGTCATCGACACCGAACTCAAGGCGGCGTGGAAGAAAGAGAATCTCAAGCCGGCGGGGCGGGCGTCCGATTCGGTCTTCTTGCGGCGAATCTATCTGGACCTCGTCGGCATGGTTCCCTCCATTGAAGAGACGACCGCGTTTCTCAAGGACGCTGATCCCGACAAGCGCGGCAAACTCATCGACAAGCTGCTCGTCGATCCGCGCTACGCCGGGCAACAGGCACACGTCTGGGACTTGATTCTCTTTGGTCGGCATCCGCAGAACATTTTCGACACGCGCAAGCACGACCAATTCACGAAGTGGATGGCGGACCAATTCGCCAGGAATGAGCCGTACGATCGCATCGTTCAGAAGATCCTCCTGGGCGAAGAGGACGGTTCGCAGATGTTCTACGTGCAGTACAAGAACTCGCCCGAAGAGGCGGCGACGGCGGTGTCGCGCGTCTTCCTCGGTACGCAGCTCCAGTGCGCCCGTTGCCACGATCATCCCTTCGAGCACTGGACGCAGAAGGATTTCTTCGGCTTGGCGGGCTTCTTCGTCCGGCTGGTGGTCATCGATGGCGGCGGTGTGGAAGGGAAGAAAAAATTCAAGGTCGCTGAAAAGAGCACGGGCGACGTTCTGTTCGCCGGCTCGGTCAAGGAGCTCAAGCCGGGCATGAAGGGTGAGCCGGTAAAGCCGAAATTCCTCGGCGGCGACGTGCTCAAGGAGCCGGCCCTTCCCGTGGGCTTCAAGGAAGTCGACTTGAAAGTGAAACCGAAAGGCGATTTGCCGAAGCCTGTGTTTTCACGCAAGGAAAAGCTCGTCGAATGGATGACGTCGAAGGACAATCCGTTCTTCGCGCGGGCGCTGGCGAATCGCGTCTGGGCCCAATTCATGGGGCGCGGCTTCGTCAATCCTGTCGATGACCTGAGTGAAAAAAACGAACCGACGCATCCCATCGCACTCAAGGCGATCACCGACGGGCTGATCGCGAACAAGTTCGACTTGAAGTGGGTCATTCGTGAGATCGCCAATAGCGACGCCTACCAGATCGGCGACGTTGGCGAGACTACCGAAGCGTTGCCGCGCTATTATGATCGCGCACGAGTACGGCCATTGTCCGCGGAAGAGCTGATGGCGTCGCTGGGCGTCGCGACCGGCCACGGCGCCGACTGGGCGGTGAAGTCGCAAAACGCCACGGTCGAGTACATGCTCCGCTTCTTCGGCGAACCGAACGACGGCCAGGGGCATTTCCAGGGTAGCTTGGCTGAGCATCTGTTCCTCAACAACGCGGGGCAGATCCGCCAGCTCGGCCAGTCGCGCAAGGGCAATCTGGCGGAGTCGATTCTGACGAGCAAGGAGCCGTGGGACGCGAAGGTTGATCGGCTGTTCCTGTCGGTCCTGAGCCGAACGCCGACGATGGTGGAGCGGGACCGCTTCGTGAAGCATTTGACGAGCGATGCGAAGTTGACGCCGGCACTGGTGGAGGAGGCGATTTGGGTGCTGGTGAGCTGTTCGGAATTCCGATTTAATCGTTAGCCGTGCGGGCTTGCTCTTGAGGCGAGGGACGACATGCCCTACTATTTCTTCCAGTGGACGGATGAAATCGTCGAGCACCTGGCCGAACATGGAATCACTCCGGAGGACTTCGAGAAAGTCGTTTGCAATCCCATGAAGATCCGCAAAAGCCGATCGTCCGGTCTACCGGCCGCTTTCGGCTATACTGAGGATGGACGTTACATCATTGCGATCTACAAGTATTTGGACGACATGACGATCCTCCCGGTGACAGCTTACGAAATTGGCGACTGACATGGAAAAACGCAAAGCGAAACGGGTCTACGTCGAGGAAAGTCCGGTCAGCCAACGCCAGCTCGACAAATGGCGTCGGCAAGTCTCCGAGGAGCTTCCGGACTTGATTCGTCGCGACCGACTCGTAGACAAGGCGATGAAGGAAAAGACGCTGAGTGGCCGCTTGCGCCGGGCCATCCACGATTTTCCGTCGTCGCCGATGAAAATCGCCGAGAGCGCCGGGATTAGCTGGGAGGATCTTGACGATTTCCTCACGGGCGAGAAGACGTTGCCATCGGACGCGATTGATCGATTAGTCGAAGTCGTGAAGCTGAAATTACCGGCGGTCAGGTCGGTGTCGCGGCGTGCGAAAGCTGGGTGAGTCAAGGCTTTCGGAAAGCTGTTTAGGTTTGATAGAACATGATTCGAGAAAGGAGGAAGCGATGATACGCGATGGCATACCTTCGTTCGTCTTCATCCCCTCCTGTAGCTCAGTGGTAAGAGCGTGGGCCTTATAAGCCCGTGGTCGCAGGTTCGATCCCTGCCGGGAGGACTGGCAGGATTCGCAACAATTGGGGGATTGCATGTTTCCGACTAACACCACTCGCGAACACATCGGCCGCCGCGCCTTCCTCAAGGGCGCTCTCGCGACCGCCGGCGGTTTCGCCGTCGCCAATTGGGGCGGGCTCGTCAGCTCCGAAAGCATCGCTCAGGAGGCGCGGCGGCAGAACAAACGCTGCATCCTCTTGTGGGCGAACGGCGGCGCCAGCCAGATCGATACCTTCGACATGAAGCCGGGCAGGCCGACCGGCGGGCCCTTCCGGCCGATCGCGACCAATGTCACCGGAACGCAAATCTGCGAGTATCTGCCGCTCATGGCGCGGCAAATGGACAAGCTCGCGGTGATTCGCAGCATGCGCACGCAGTCGCCGGATCATCCCGACGGCATCTATCACATGCACACCTGCTATAAGCAGAATGAACGCATGCCGCACCCCGAAATCGGCGCCATGATCGCGAAGTACCTGGGCAACGCGGAAGCCGACTTGCCGAGCTTTATCCGCATGGGCTCGACGGGCAACGCCGGCTCGGGCTATCTCGGCCCGCGCTATGAGCCGTTTAGCGTCGGCTCGGACGGCCGGATGCCGACGTTCGCGGCGCCGCTGGCTACACCGCAATCGGCAGAACGGCGCGGCGCCTTGCTCGACTTCATGGAAACCGAGCACGCCCGCACGCACCAGGCCGAGCCGTTTGCGTCGCATCGCACCGCCGAGCAGCGCGCCTTGCGTTTGATGCGTGCCCGCGCCATCTTCGACACCACGGCGGATTGGCCGCGCGCTCAGGAGCGCTATGGCAACACCTCGTTCGGCCGCGGCTGCTTCATGGCTCGCAAGCTGGTCGAGGCGGGCGTGCCGTTCGTCGAGGTCGGGCAAGAAAACTACGACAGCCACGCCGACAACTTCGTCTGCCACAAGGCGAACATGGACGTGCTCGATCCCGCGTGGTCTGGCCTGTTGACGGACCTGCAGGAGCGGAACCTTCTGCAAGACACGCTGGTCGTGTGGATGGGCGAAGTCGGTAGAACTCCCTACATCAACAACCGCGCCGGCCGTGACCATTACATCCGCGCCTGGACTGTCGTCCTGGCAGGCGGCGGCATTCGCGGCGGGCAACTCTACGGCGCCAGCGACCAGAACGGGATCGACGTGCGCGACAATCCCGTCACCGAGGGCGACCTGTTTGCGACGATCTACACCGCGCTCGGCATCAACCCGCGCGTCCGCCATTACGTCGGCGCCCGGCCGATCTGGGCAACGCCGGAGGGTTCGCGGCCGGTGCGGGCGCTGCTCGCCTAACTTAAGATCGATGGAGTTCCCCTGTGAATGCAGCCGCCTATTGGAAAAAGCTCCGCGCGATCGGCTGGCTTGATTATCTCCCCGAAGAACAGCACGCGGACGTTCGGGAAACGCTCGAAAGAAACCTGGCAGCCAAAGTTGCAAGGTGCGCTCACGTCGCTCTCGCGCAAACTGCCTGCGAATCGGATGATTCACCAGAAGACATGCTTCGGCTGCTGGCGAAATGTTCCAACGGAGTCTTCGCACCGGCCAAAATCGCCTTTGACGGAACGCTGCTTTCGTTCACACATGGCGGCAAGAACTATGCGGCGACCGTCCCCGAATCAGGAGAATGGGCCGGCACAGACGTGTTCGATCTCGCCAATCAGGCCCTGGCCGACAGCAAGATCGCGCAACGATTCATCGAACTGCCTGACACGCCGGATTTTGTCGGCTTAGTGTTTGTCCCGCCCGATATTTACGCCAAGGCCCAACAAGCGAACCTGATCCCCAGCAAGTATCGCGTGGATGTCTGTCTTGTGGACAGCGCGGCCGCGTTGAAGGTGGCGAGCCTCAAGAAAATACCCGCCCACGTGCCCAAGGTGTTCATGTGGGACATGACGAAAGAACAATTTGCGGAATTGCTACAGATGATGGGCGTCAATGCCAAGATCAAGCTGCGATCGATATTCAACGATCCATCGACGCGGCGAACCGTCCTTGAACTACCCAGCGATGCCAGCGAGACTCTCGCGAAGCTTCCAAAAGCGACGATCAGCGAAGCCGCGAAGAAGTGGATGGCGCTTTCCGACGCGGACGGAAGCTATTTTGACGGGTGCATGGATCTCCTATGGGACCGAATGTATCGTGTGAGTGAATTGGCGCAGGAGGCAGATGGCGAGAAAATCGTCTTGTTTTTCCTGAAGGGCGTATGAGGTCCGTGATAGAATGGAAGTTTGGAATGAGATGGAGGCGAACATGACGACAATCACACTACCCCCCGAAATTGAATCTCCGCTTGCCGACGCCGCACGCAAACAAGGGATGACGCCGGAACTGCTCGCTCTTGAAACACTCCGGCAGCAGTTCCCTCCGGCGAAACCCGAGCCGGCACCAAAAGAGGGAGAGACGCTGTATGACTTCTTGGCCGGCTATGTCGGCACGTTCGACGGAACCGGCGAAGCTTTTTCCGAGAACTGCGGTGAGCGCTTCACTGACTATTTGGTCGAGAAACACAAAAAGGCCACCGGAAAATGACGCTTACCGACACCGGGCCGTTGGTTGCTCTTTTGGATCGCCAGGACCATAATCACGCAAGGTGTATGGGAACCTTGGTGGATTTGCCACCCGATCCTCTGCTTACAACTTGGCCTTGTTTCACCGAAGCCATGCATCTTTTATTTCGGGACGGCGGACAAATTGCCCAACAGTCGCTTTGGGAGATGCATGAAGGCGGGCGACTCATCTTTTATGACATCGAGGCGGACGAAATCGCGCGAATGATCGTTCTCATGGAGAAATACCACGACACGCCGATGGACCTCGCCGACGCCTCGCTTATCGCAACCGCTGAACGCTTGGGCCTGAAACAGATCTTCACTCTCGACAGCGATTTTCGCATCTATCGCCTTTCCGACGGCTCCATGCTGAACATCGTTCCCTGACCCGATTCGAGTGCCTTCCATGAAACGCCATGCCATGCAAATTCTCGTTTTCGGCCTTCTGCTGATCGCCATCCAATCGGCGGCCGCGCAGCCCGCTCCCTTTGCCGACGCCAAGCTGGCCTGGACATTGCCGTGGGATGCCGACTGGGTGACCGCGGTCAGCTTCGTCGGCGATGATCGTGTCGCCGCGGGCAACAAGCTGGGCGATATCCTCGTGTGGGACTTGCCCGCGCCGGGAGAGAAGGCGCCCATGCCGTCGCGCAACCTCGTCGGGCACAGCAACGAAATCACGCGCATGTTGACGACGCCCGATCAGAAGATGCTCATCTCCGCGAGCAACGATCGCACCGTCAAATACTGGGACATGACCGCGAAGGACGGCTCCGGCGGCACGGTTGTTTTGAATTCGCGCGCCATTCAAAGTGCGCTCGACAAGAAAAAGAAAGGCCCCACACCGGTCGAAGCCAAGGTGAGCCTGCACAAGTTCGCGAAAGAATTGATCGGCCACAAGGACTGGGTCCTGGGCCTGAGCCAAACGCCCGATGGCAAAACGCTCTTGACCGGCGATGACAAGGGCGTCGTCATCGTCTGGGACCTTCCCGCCGGAAAGGAGCTGCGCCGCTGGCAACTGCAAGGCTGGGCGTGGGGGCTCGCGATTTCGCCGGACGGGAAAAACGCCCTCATCGCCGAACGCAAGCCGCTTATTTTCGATCCGGGCGCCTTGACCGGCCTACGGCTTTGGGATGTCGAAACCGGCACGGTGAAAGCAGAGCTTGGCAAGGAAATCAAGGAACGCATGGCCGCCTGCGCCTATTCAAAGGACGGCAAGTGGCTGGCCTGCGTGCGCGGCGGCGAGTCGGGCGGCCTTTCCGGCAAGGTCACGTTGATCGAGCCGTCCACAGGCAAAAAGGTGCGCGAGACCTCCCCCGGACATCTCGACGGCGCGACCGATCTCGCGTTCCATCCCGACGGCAAACACGTCTTCTCCGCGGGCCGCGATACGCTAGTCAAGATCTGGCAGCTCGAAGACGGCAAACACGTGCGCGATCTCGGCCAAGGGCGCGGCGGTCAGTTCAAGGACTGGATCTGCGCCATCGCGATCTCGCCCAACGGCCGTTGGCTCGCCGCCGCGGACATGGCGGGGCAGGTGCAGATTTACGCGCTCTCAAAATGAATCCGTTTAGCGTTCGTAGTGCTGCCGTCAAGTCGCATGGCGATTCAGGGCGAACGCTAAACGAAGACGGGAGGCGGATTGCCATGCGATTGTCGATGGTCTTGATCTTGTTGGCGCAATGCGCTGTCCACGCGGGCGGACCCGCCAAGGTCGCGCCGATCAACGAACGCCTGAAAAAAGATGTCGCCGACGCCCCGCTTTCGCTGCGATTCAAGGGCACGACCGCCGAGGATTGTAAAGCCTGGCAGAAGGACTTCGCCGCCAAATTGAAGACGCTGCTAGGGCCGCACGCGCCGCCGGCGAAATGGAAGACGACGGTGGTCAGCGTCAAGGAATTCGACGATCATCGCCGCGAGGAGTTGCTGCTCAACGCGGACGGCCATCCGCCGTTGCCGATCTATGTGTTGATTCCGAAGCGTCCACTTCCTGGGAGAGGGGCCGGGGGTGAGGGCAAACGCAAACTCCCCGCCATCCTTGCGATTCACGGGCACGGCGGGCACGGACATCATCCGGTCGCTGGGCGCGACGACCTGCCCAGCGTCGACAACGCGATCAAGAACAACAACTACGATTACGGCCGGCAGCTCGTGCGCCAGGGCTACGTCGTCGCGGTGCCGTGCTTGACTCCGTTCGGCGATCGGCTGGGCAAATGGGGGAGCAAGGTCGATGCGTGCGGCGACGTTTTCATTCGCATGCAGATCCTCGGGCGAACGCTGATGGGCGAGAACCTGCGCGATTGCCTGTGGGCGATCGAACTGCTTGCGCGCCACGACGCCGTCGATGCCGAGCGCATCGGCTGTGTCGGTTTGTCGTACGGCGGACGCATGACGATGCTGACCGCCGCGCTGGAGCCGCGCGTCAAGGCGTGTGTCATCTCCGGCGCGTTGAACGCGATGCAGGAGCGCGTCAGCCGGCCGTATGGTTGCGGTGCGCAGATCATCCCAGGGTTGTTGCAATACGGCGACGTGCCGGAGATCGCATCGCTCATCGCGCCGCGGACGTGCTTGTGGGAGGTCGGCTCGGAGGACAAGCTGATCGATCCACTGTGGGCCGACGAGATCCTGCTGCGTCAACGCCGGGCCTACAAAGCACATGGGGCCGCCGAGCGTTTGATGTTGGAACGCTTCGAAGGCGGTCATATTTGGCACGGCAAGGCGGCGCTGGTGGTGCTGGAGAAAGCGCTGCGGCGTTGATCTCCGACGCTTGCGGCCACATCACTTCGCCGCTTCTTTGGCCGCCTTCAATTGGTATTCCGTGCCCGCGAATTGCTTATCGCTCAGCAGCATCACGCGGCACTCTTGCGAGCGCTCGGCGTTATTGAGTTGCTCGAACGTCTTCCACAGATAGTAGAGCGCCTTGGCGTGCTCGCTCCGATCCTGATTGAATACCGCGTCGACCCAGAGGAACTCCCATAGCGCCTCGCCGTGGCGATTGGCGTTGTAAAGGCATTCGCCGAGCGCGTTGTGGGCGATCGCCTTGACTTGTCGATCACTGCTGTCCTTGATGACTTGCTTCAGAAGCGGTTCCGCCTCTTTCATGTTCTTTTGGCTGACCAGCACCTCGGCCTTGACCATCTTGACGCGCGCGGCAAACGTCGGGATGCCGGCCGCCTTGGCTGTCAGGGCGTCGAGCTTTTTCTGAGCCTTATCGACGTCGCCGGAGCGTACGATGACGCGCACCACTTCCAGCTCAGCCGCGATGCGCACGTCGGCCGGCAGCGTGTCCATGTCGGCCATCTCCTGAAAGGTGACGGCGGCGCCTTTGAAGTCGCTGGAGTCCAACTGCGTCTGCGCGATGAGCGGCATGACGTGCACGATCTGCCAACTATTGGGATACGCTACCTTGAATCCTTGCAAACGGGCCAGCGCCTTGTCGGTCGGCTGTTGCTCGACCAGCGCTTGCCGTAGCGTGAGAGTCGCCAGCTTGTACTCGACCATCCGCTTGCCGTACTTGTGCGGCATCATGGCCTTGAGCACATCGTTGTACTGCTTCAGCGCGGCGACAAGAATTGTCTTCCGTTTGGCGGCGTCGGCGGCGGCGTCGTTGTAGTCGCGCTCGGCTTGAAGTGCCGTCCGGTAGGCGCCTCCCTTGAGGTAGAACTCGCCGGGCTTGAGGTCGTCGTATTGGACTTCGATGACGTCCGCGGCCGGGAAGAACTCGTCGATTTTTTTCTTGTCAACCAAGGTGTTGACGACGACTCCCTTGCCGTCTTCCAGCTTGATCGTGCCGACGACCGCCTTGTCGCGCCCCTTGACGAAAACGCTGTCGGCACGGGCCATGCTGAATGCCGCTATTGAAAACACCACACCGAGGAGAATGCGAGACTTCATGGTAGGTTCCCTCAAGAAGAGAATCACGAAAGAAAAATCGTAATCATTCGCCTCCCCTCTCCCCCTGAGTACAGGGGAGAGGGGAGAACGATTACGAAAAATCACCATCTCTCAACAATGCTCACAGAGTATCTCACCCAGGTCTCTTTTTCGTGTTTTCGTAATTTCGTGCTTTCGTGATTCTCTTGCGGTTTTGACATACCTGGCTGCACGTGGTTCATCGGCATCGACAGGGCGCGTTGACCGGTCCAGACGTTGCGCGGCATATCGAACCGGGAACCTGTCTTTAGCCGGGCGGCCTTGGCCTTTTCGTAGGCGTCGGCGAGCTGTTTTTCTTCTTTCAGAAGGTCGCGGAACAGCGGGCCAGCGATCTCCCAGCCCTGCTTGGTCTTGGCGAACTCCAGGTTGACGATCATCGTCGCCGCCGCGTTGACGAGCTTGGGCCGATCCTTGATCAGCGGGTCGAGCGTGGCGACCTTGTATAGTGTGCGAGCGTTATAGAAGTAGCCCGTGAAATAGACCTTCTGCACGTCGGCGTTGCCCAGGTTCTGCAAGGGGGGCAGCTTCATGAATTGCTGCCATTGCAGATAGGCTTCGCGGAACTTCTGCTGATCTTCGAGCAGCAGGTTCTTCTCGATCATGGCCTGGATCTTGAACGCGGCACTGGGATGCTTGAGCACCGTGTCGGCGACCTTTTCCGCGGCCGTGAGGGAGTCCTTCTCCTTGCAAGCACGCAAGGCGCGGATATACTCGACCTGCACGCCCCAGTAGCGATTGTTCTCTTCTTCCCAGGCTTGCCTGGCTTTGAGCTCGGCCTCGGTCTCAATTTTCTTCTTCTCGATTTTCTTGTCGAGATCAACACCGGGCTTGACTTTGCTGAAAACGACGGCTGCCTTGCAGGGATACTCGAGACTGTTGAAGGCATGCGCCATCATGATGGCGGCGGCGTTGTCGTACCCCTTCGCGTCATACTCCTTGGTGATTTCGTCGAGGAACTTGACATAGTGTTTCTTGGTGGCCTGGAGGGCTGGGTCCTTGTCGGTGTTCATGCGTTTGATCTGCCCGGCGATGTCGTTGAGCAAAACGGCGACGACGTTAGGCCCCTTTTCGCCGGCCGGGCTGGTGATCCGCTTGAGAACGTCGAGGATCGCCCGGCCTTTTTCGACTTCCCCCTTCTGCACGTTGGCGCGCAGGGCCAGGCCGAGGATATCGCCGGTGACGCGATAATCCTTCATGGCGATCGGGTCCGGCGCCTTGGTCTTTTGGGCCAGCGCCAGGGTGTCATTGACGACCTTGTCGGTCGCCTTGAGAACCAGATCGAAGCGGTCCTTGGCATCGCCGCGGAAGCGCGTCTCGGCAATCCCCAGGTCAGCATACTTCAGCCAGGTGGCCATGCTGAATTGAATCTGTTCGTGATTTTGCTTCGAGAGTTGGCCATTCGGAATGTAATCATCGCCGCCGGCGTGCATGCGAACCTGCTCGAACTCGCCGACGAGCTCTTGGACGAACTTGGACATCGCGTTGCACTTGTTGATCGTTTTCAGGTCTGCCTTGGCGTTCAAGTCCTCGATGGCTTCCATGTACTGGTACTTCGCATTCTCGAGCTTGGCGTAAAAGTACATCGCGATGACGGACGGCGCTTCCGTCTTGGGGTTCAGCTTCGGCATGCGCGCCAGGGCGGCCCTGGCGGCGTCCAGGTAGAATTTTTTTTCCGTCTTGTCCTCCGCCTTTTCGCGTGCAGCCTCGGCGATGAACAGGGCTTGTCCCTGCGTATAGATGTAGTCCGGGAATTCCGGCCGCAGCTTCTCCAGGTACGCGAGCGCTTTCTTCGGGTCGTTGGCCCGGCGCGCGCTCATCGCCAAATGATAATTCGCCCGCCCCGTGACCGGCTCCGCTTCCCAGGCCCTCTGCTTTTCCGGCGAAAGCACGAACTCGGCCAGGTCATGAAGACGTTGCTTGATTGCGGCGTCATCGGGATGGCGGTTTTGCAAGGCGGAGTAAGTCTGGATGGCGGTGGCGGCGGCTTCCGCGGAGTGCGCCGTCGCCGGTTTGGCGCGCGCCAGCGATTCCGCGACAATCGCCGCTCGATAGGGATCGCCGTAGGCCAGATACGCGCCGGTCAGGTCGTAGCGGGCATCGTCTACTTCTTTGAGCGGCGTTTGCGGCGTCGTCAAAGTCAAGGCCCGCGTCAGTGCGTTGATCACTTCCTTCAAATGTTTCCGGCGCTTCTCCTCGATCGTCTTCCTCTCGGCCGGCTTCGGGTCCGCGAGTTTCTGCGACAGCGCGATGACATGCCCCTTTTCGACCATCGCTTTCATGCGAAATTCCTCGAACGTCTTCAGGTCCGCCTTGACGTCGAGCCGCTTGAACTTGATCGACATGCTGAATTGCTTGGCGCGCTCGACCAGGTCGCCGTCGAGTTTGACGAGCTCGTCAAAGTACTTGAGCGCTTTCTCGAAATTCTGGTTGGCCAGCTTCGGATCAGTCAAGGCGTCCTGGTAATAGGCGTGCCCCAGTTCGTAGAGGACGCCTTGCCCTTCGTAGGTCCTCACGAAACCACCGTAGTCCTTGAGCCAGGTCTCCCCCGCGGTCTGGACGGCGCGCAGCCGTTGTAGATCCGTTTGCTTGTCCTTGGGGAATTTTTTGGTGTGGATGGCGTTTTGGCCGAGGGTTTCGGGTTCGTCGTCCCGGCGGAGGGTCAGGTCCTGCATCTGGAAGAATTTCACGAGGCGGACCGCGGGGAGGATGGCAGGCAGCGCGGCCTTGTCGTCCTTGTTCTTCATGATGAAGGTGTGGTATTTGACGACCTCGTCCGGCGCGGTCTGCTCCATGGCGATTTTCATGAGCCAGGCGTTGGCAAGCCAGTAGTATTCGTCATCGCCGCGTAGGGCAATGAACGCCTTTTGCGCCTTTTCGATCGCCGCCACGCGTTCGGGGTGGAACTTGTCAAAGTGCGTGCGCGCTTGATCGAAGATATTGATCGCGCCATCGAAGCGTGCTTGGGCCACTTCCTTCTGTAGAACGGCCTTGAGGTTGGCGTTGGCTGGGTCATTCAGCGCAGCGTCGATCAGCGTCACGGCCGCCTCGAGGTCCTTGCCCGCCAGAATGAACATTTTCTCGGCAGTCCGGGCGATCTCTTGCCGAGTGGCTTCGTCGGCGCGCATGGCCCTGGTCAACTGCGCCCGCGCGCTGGCCGACGAAAGCCGCGCCATCTCCGCGGATGCCAGGGCGCCGTCCGCTTTATCCTTGTTCTTGGCGACAAAATCCTGCAAGAGCGTGCGCGCCTCCGCGAACAGGGTGAGCTGCTGTTTTGGATCTTGCCGCCCCATGGCGATGTTGATGCGCGCCAGTTCCAACGACATGACGGCTTTCAAACTCGGATCGCGTTTCAGCAACTCCTCGAGCTTGATCTTCGCCAGATCATGCCAGCCCTTGTTGCGAAGCTGGCGGACGAGCTCAATCTCCGCTTCCACCGGCTCCTGCGCGGACATGGGAAGCGCATTGGCCCACGCGAACGTCACGGCAATTACGGCGAGAATGCGTTTCATGGCTGGGGATCTCATCGGGTCGAGACTTGGCGTCGGGCCAGGCGACAAGGTTCAGTATACGGCTCGCGCGAACGGGCGGTCAAGCACTTTCGCGGCGTGATCCTCACACCTTTGTGGCGTGTCGTGATAGGATAAGAAGACCTTCGCGAGTCGGCAGGACGGTCGCTGTCCGCAGCAATGCGGAGAGAGGAAAGTCCGGGCTCCTTCGGATCACGGTGGTGGATAACGTCCACCGTCCAAGCGCGATCTTCGGATCGTCGCGAGGATAGGGAAAGTGCAACAGAAAGTATACCGCCATCGGAAAGGATGAAGGATGAAGGATGAAGGATGAACATCTTGGTTCATCCTTCATCCTTCATCCTTCATCCTTCCGACGGTAAGGGTGAAACGGCGGGGTAAGAGCCCACCAGCAGCCGGGTGACCGGCTGGCTCGGCAAACCCCACCGGGAGCAAGGCCACGTAGGGAAGCAGGACTGATCCGATCCGTTACGACTTCCGGGTAGGCCGCTGGAGCGCCGGAGCAATTCGGCGCCTAGATAAATGACCGTCGCGAGGTCCCTTAGCTCTCCCTCTCTCCTTCGCGGGAAAGGGTTGGGGTGAAGGGGCTTCGGACAAAACCCGGCTTACACGCCGGCTTGCGAAGGTATTTCTCCCCTCTCCCTCTGGGAGAGGGGAGCTAATTTTTCAGGCACGTCAACATGCACTCAATCGCCTTGGAGACATAATCCTTCTCCTGATAGATCGGAATCCCGAGCGGCAACGTCAGGGTGTAGCCAATCGCCGTGCGAATCAACTCCCAGGCGCCGACGCGCGGGTCGAGTTCCTTGCGAAAGGCGCCGGTCTCCTGGCCTTCGCGAATGACTTGCGCGAGCATCATCTCGCTGTCGAGATAAAAAATCCGCAGCGTGCGCGCGATGTCCGCGTCGTCGGTCTCCACGAGGCTGCGGTGCATGATGTGAAAGTCGTCCGCGTGCTCCTTCTGGGCCCCGAGAAAGAGATCGACGATTGCGTCCAGCCGTTGCGCCGGGTCCTTGATCGGCGCGGCCTCGCTCTGCCAGCGATGGATCGTCGCCATGCGGATGTCGTCGAGCACTTCGATAAAAAGGGCTTTCTTGCTCTTGAAATGGCGATACAGCACCGGCTCGGTGACGCCCGCGGCCTGAGCGATCTTCTCCGTCGTGGTGTGCTGATAGCCGAGCGTCACGAACAGGTGCTTGGCGTGCTCCATCAATTGGCGTTTGCGCTCGGGACTGCGCATGCGCGCGGTGGCTTTGCTCTTGGCGGGCTTGCGTTTTTGGGGGGCATCCATTCGAGGGAATCATCCTGTTATAGCCGCGTGCGGCTTGGCGTTCGCGTCAAAATGTCGGGCGGTTTCGTCCTATCCCATTTACTCTAAAATGACTGGCGACGATCAACAAGACTCAAGGCAGAAAAATCCCATGGCAATCCTCGTGCTCGGCACCCGCAATCGCAAGAAACGCCAGGAGATCGAAGAGATCCTCGGCGATCTCGGCCTCACGCTGGACGATCTATCGATGCATCCCGAGGCGCCGGAGGTCGTCGAGGACGGCGATAGCTTCGAGGCCAACGCGCGCAAAAAAGCGACGGAAACCGCAATTGCCGTCAAGCAATGGGTGCTCGGCGAAGACAGCGGGCTGGTCGTGCCGGCGCTGGGCGGTCAGCCAGGCGTTTTCTCGGCGCGCTACGCCGGCACACAAGGCGATGACGCCGCCAACAATCGCAAGCTGCTCGCCGAGCTCGCGCCGCTGCCGGAACAAAAACGCGACGCCTACTACGTGTGCACCGCAGCCCTTGCCGATCCGTCGGGGCACGTCCACGCCGTCGTCGAGGGACGCTGCCATGGCCGCATCATCAATGAACCGCGCGGCACAGGCGGCTTCGGGTACGATCCCTACTTCCTGATTCTCGAGTATCATCAGACGTTTGGCGAACTGAGCAGCCGCGTCAAGCACGCCCTCAGCCATCGCGGGCGGGCCCTTTTGCAACTGCGGCCGATACTAAGACACTTGCTCAAGTGAGCAAACCTAGGTCTCACGCAAAGGCGCAAAAGACAATTCTGAGTCGAGTGGACAACCTATGCCGACGTTTCTTGGCGCCTTTGCGCCTGCGCGTGAGATTTTGCTGAATCCGCCCGCCTGCCGCTGCCGATGTCTCCGAGGTGGGACGATGCGCACCTCGGAGACCTCGGCATGGCCGGCAAATCGCAACTCGCCAATCTGAACGCCGACGTGCAGGCCTTTCGCGATTATCTCGCCGCCGAGCGCGGCATGGCGAAGAACACCGTGCTCGCCTACGAAGCGGATCTCGTCAAGTATCGCGATTGGAGCGCGACCGGCGCCTTGCCGAACTATCTCAAGCCGAGCGTGCGCGAGTTGACGAATTATCTTGCTTATTTGAAGGAAGACGGCCTGGCGCCTCCGTCCATTGCGCGCAATCTCATCGCAACCAAGATGTTCTACCGCTTTCTGCGGCTCGAAGAACGCGTCGAGCAGAACACCGTCGAACTGCTGGCGTCGCCGCGTCTGTGGGAGCGCATCCCGCACGTCTTGAGTCCGGAGAGCGTGGAGAAGTTGCTGAACGCGCCGCGCAACGAGGATCGCTTCTACCTGCGTGACCGCGCCTTGTTGGAGACGCTGTACGCCACGGGCAGCCGGGCCTCGGAGGTCGTCAATTTGCAACTTGCGGATTTGCACATCGATTCGGCATTCTGCAAATGCACCGGCAAAGGCAGCAAGCAGCGCGTGGTCCCGCTCGGCGTTCCGGCCATCTCGGCGCTGAAGATCTATCTGCAAGACTTGCGCCCCGTGTTGACCCAGGCGGACAAGGACATTCCCTGGGTCTTCGTCAGCAAGCTGGGCAAACGACTGACACGCGAGATGCTGTGGATTCTGGTCAAGAAGTATGTTCGCCGCGCTGGCTTAAGCATGAAGGCCAGCCCGCACACGCTGAGGCACAGCTTTGCGACGCATCTGTTGGCGGGAGGCGCGGACCTGCGCACGGTGCAGGAGCTGCTCGGCCACGCCAACATTCGCACGACGCAGCACTACACGCACGTCGATCGCTCGCGCTTGCAGTCGGTGCATCGCAAGTTTCATCCGCGCGGCTAATCCGATTCCCCGTTTAGCGTTCGCGGTGAAGCGCCGGGTGACTGACGCTTCACCGCGAACGCTAAACGGGAACCGCTTGATCGACATGCTCATAGAAGACATTGCGTTGCCGCGGCACATATCCCAGCTCGCGAATGGCGTTCTTGATTTGTTCGAGCGTGAGATAGTGCACCGTCCCCGCCGACGCGACGACGTTCTCCTCGATCATCAAGCTGCCCATGTCGTTGGCGCCGAACATCAGCGCGAGCTGGCCGACCTTCAAGCCTTGAGTCACCCACGATGATTGGATGTTCGGAATGTTGTCGAGATAGAGCCGGGCGATTGCCTGCGTACGCAGATACTCGAAAGATCCGGTCGGCGCGATATGAGCGAGGTCGGTGCGTTCGGGCTGCAGCGTCCAGCAGATGAACGCGGTGAAGCCGTGCGTTTCGTCTTGCAGTTGGCGCAGGCGGTCAAGCGACTCGATGCGTTCCGCCAATGTCTCGACGTGGCCGAACATCATGGTGCAGGTCGAGCGGCCGCCGAGCTTGTGCCAGACGCGATGCACGTCGAGCCATTCGTCGGTCAAGCACTTGTTGAGGGTAATCGCCTTGCGAACGCGATCCACGAGGATCTCGCCTCCTCCACCGGGCAAACTCCCCATGCCCGCGGCTTTCAAACGTTCGAGGACTTCGCGCAACGGCAGCTTGTTGAGCTTGACGAAGTTCCAGATCTCCGGGGCGCTGAACGCATGTAAGTTGAACTTCGGATAGCGCGCTTTCAGATCTTGCAGCAACTCTTCGTACCATTCGAGCTTGAGCGAGGGATGGTTGCCGCCCTGGAATAACGCCTGGTCACCGCCCAGAGCGATGGTCTCGTCGATCTTCTTGTACAACTCCTCGCGCGACAGCACGTAAGCGTCGGCGTCCCCCGATTTGCGAAAGAACGCGCAGAAATCGCACACCGCTGCGCATACGTTCGTGTAGTTGATATTACGATCAATGTTGTAGGTGCGAAACGGCTCCGGATGCAAACGGCGCGTGACGGCGTCGGCGGCGCGGCCCAGGGCGTTCAGGTCCCGGCATTCGAAGAGCGCGACTCCCTCGTCGAAGGTGAGACGGTCGCCAGCGCTGGCTTTGGCGAGAATGTCCTGAATCATGGTCTTATTCATATGAACTCCCGCCCCGAGAACCGCGAACTTGTTGCGTCCGTAACGCGAGACATCGTTATAATAAGGGAAACAAGCATTCGTTTAGCGTTCGCATGGCGCCATGTGTACTCTAAACGAAGAAGAGGACACGCATGGCCGCATCGCGATTCGTCGTCGGCATCGATCTTGGCACCACCAACTCCGCGCTGGCATATTACGACACCGGGCTGGGGGACAAGGCCGAGCTGACGCATCTGAAAATCCCGCAGGTCGTCGCGCCCGGCGTCGTCGAGGAGCGGCCGCTGTTGCCGTCGTTTCTCTATCTGCCAGGGCCCAGCGAGCAACCCAAGGGAGCGTTGAATTTGCCGTGGGCGAACGATCGCGACTATTGCGTCGGCGAATTCGCGCGCGTGTTCGGCTCGCAGGTGCCGACGCGGTTGGTGGCGTCCGCGAAGTCATGGCTGTGCCATTCCGGCGTCGATCGCAAGGCGCCGATCTTGCCGTGGAAGGCGCCGGAGACGGGTCGCCGCGTCTCCCCGCTTGAAGCGACCACCTATTATCTCAAGCACTTCGTCGATGCGTGGAATCATCTCATCGCCAAGGACGTCGGTGAGCATCGGCTCGAAAATCAAGACATCATTCTGACCGTGCCGGCGTCGTTCGATGCCCAGGCGCGCGAGCTGACTGTCGAGGCGGCGAAGGCGGCGGGGCTGGAACGCATCACGCTGCTCGAAGAACCGCAGGCCGCATTCTACGCCTGGATCGAAGCGAGCCATGACAAGTGGCGCGAGCACGTCGATGTCGGCGACGTCGCTCTCGTCTGCGATGTCGGCGGCGGGACATCCGACTTCTCGCTCATCGCTGTCAGCGAGGAAGCCGGGCAGCTCGTCTTGACGCGCGTTGCCGTCGGCGATCACATCCTTCTGGGCGGCGATAACATGGACCTTGCCCTGGCGCATCATGCGAATCAACAATTCGCGGCCAAGGGGATCAAGCTCGACCAGGGGCAGATGCACGCTCTATGGCACAGTTGCCGGCTGGCGAAGGAGACGGTTTTCGTCACGCAAAAGGATACCGCGCCGATCACAGTGCTCGGCCGCGGCAGCAAGGTCATCGGCGGGACGATCAAGGGGGAGCTGGCGCGCACGGACGTCGAGAAGGTACTCGTCGACGGCTTCTTTCCCGAATGCCTCCGTGACGAGAAGCCACGCATGCAGCGCTCCGTCGGCTTGCAGGAGATCGGCTTGCCCTACGCGGCGGATCCAGCCGTGACCAAGCACCTGGCCCAGTTTTTGGCGCGAAACGACGAGGTTCTGGCGGCACAAGCGAGCGCGAAACGGGGGAAGAAGAAAACCGCGCAACCGGCAGTCGTGCTCTTCAATGGCGGCGTCTTCAAGGCGAATCCGCTGCGCTCACGCATGTTGGAAGTGCTAGGCAAGTGGATCAATCCGAAGGCGGGCGTTCGCGAACTCGGCGGCAGCGATCTTGACCGCGCGGTTGCCGGCGGCGCCGCGTACTATGGCCTCGTGCGGCGCGGCAAAGGCATTCGTATCCGCGGCGGCGCGGCACGAGCGTACTACATCGGCGTCGAGACCTCGCTCCCCGCCGTGCCCGGCAGCGCGCCGCCGATCAAGGCGCTGTGTGTTGTCCCCTTCGGCATGGAGGAAGGGACCGAAAGCGACGTGCCCGGCCAGGAGTTCGGCCTCGTCGTCGGCGAACCTGCGGAGTTTCGCTTCCTCGGCTCCACGGTCCGGCGTGCCGACACCGTGGGCACGCTGCTCGACGAATGGGAAGGCCAGATCGATGAACTGGCGCCGATGAGTACGACCCTTGAGGCGCCCGGCAAGGAAGGCCGCACCGTTCCCGTCCATCTGCACGCCAAGGTGACGGAGGTCGGCACACTGGAGCTCTGGTGCATTAGCCGCGACGGCAAGCAAAAATGGAAGCTCGAATTCAGCGTGCGCGAACGAAGTGTGGAAACCGAGGGTTGATGGCGGGTTTGCATTCCCGGTTGACTTCCGTCCGTTTCTCTGGTCCAATCTTCAATCCCTGTGCGATCGAGTCAGTTCCAGCATGGCGTTCTACTTTTCGGAAGGAAATTCATGTCGAACAATCGAGGATCCAACGACGGCGGCGTGGGGGTAGTGATTCCGTATCGCAATATGCCGGCGCTCATCGCTTATTACTGGGGCGTCTTTGGGCTGATTGGTTGTTTTATCGGCCTCGGATTCCTCGGGATCGGTCCCATCGTGCTTGGCTTTATCGGCCTCAGAAAAGCAAGTAAAGAGTCGGAAGCACATGGGTCGCTTCATGCGTGGTTAGGTATTGCCCTGGGCGCACTCCAGGTGCTGGTGGGTTGCGTGGCCCCCGCCGCATTTTTCGCTTACATGTCAATCACGGATGGAGGCCGGCGGTAAGAGGGCGTGCATCGCGTGGCCTTGGACGGAAAAACAATCTTGGCGAAAGCGGTGCAGCCTCTTTTCGCTTGCCCGATTTCTCCATATTGTTTCTCTTTCACGCGGATTGTGCGCGATTGCGCAACTTGGCGATCCCCAGCAATCGCCCTTGCCTCGCAAACGCCCCGTGTGGTACATAAACCGTTGCAGTAGCATGCCTTTGCCGCGGTTCGGCTGCTGCGAACCAGGTTGGCTCCGTGGACGCCTGTGTTCTGGATCATGGTGTTTTCGAGCCGCTTTGGGAGGAACCGATTGTGGCGACTACTGAAGAACGTATCATTCAAATCGTCTGCGACAACTTGGGCGTGAACAAGGAACAAGTTGGGCGCAACACGTCATTTCAGGAAGATATCGGCGCCGATTCACTCGACATCGTCGAGCTGGTCATGGAATTGGAAGAAGAATTTGAAATCACCATTCCGGACGAAGAAGCCGAGAAGATCAAGACGGTCGGCCAGGCGATAGACTACATCGAAGTGAAGCTAAAAGAAAAAGGCTCCGGGGGCGGCACCAGCGCTCCGCCGTCGAGCTGATGGCCGACGTCCGCTGGTCGGGGAATTTGCCTGAATTCCCTGGCCGTGAACCTTTAGATATGCCACGCCCACTGCTGAGCGACGCCAGTCTGTGGGCCTCATGCTCAGCCCTTCTATCCTGTTCCACGATCGTCCTCCAGGAGCCGTTCCCACCATGGCGCGCCGCGTCGTCATTACCGGCATGGGGACCGTTAATCCCCTGGCTTGTGACCTGGCTTCCTATTGGGATGGCCTGATCGCAGGCCGCTCCGGCATCGGGCTGATCGAGCTAATCGACACCAAGGATTTCAAAGTCAAGTTCGGCGGCGAAGTCAAGAATTGGAACCCCGAGAAGTGGTTCGATTCCAAAGCGTGCCGGCGCATGGACCGCTTTTCGCAATTCGCCATGGTCGCTTCGCTCGAAGCTTTGAAACACAGCGGTCTGGACATCTCCCGCGAAGATCCGACGCGCATCGGCACCATCATCGGCAGCGGTATCGGCGGACTCAACGAGTACGAAGAGCAACACACGAAGTTCTTGCAAGGCGGCGGTCCACGCGGCGTTAGCCCGTTCGTCATTCCGAAGATGATGCCGAACGCAGCGGCCGGGAACGTGTCGATCCACTTTGGTCTGGCCGGCCCGAGCCGGGCGGTGTCCACGGCGTGCGCTTCCGCCGGCGACGCGATTGCCGATGCTCTGCGCTCCATCCGCCGCGACGACGCCGACGTGTTTCTCACCGGCGGTTCGGAAGCGGCGATCACCTACATGGGACTGGGCGGCTTCATCTCCGCGCGGGCCCTCTCGTCGCGCAACGACAACCCGCCGCTGGCGTCCCGCCCTTTCGACAAGAATCGCGACGGTTTCGTTCTGTCCGAAGGCGCGGGTATCCTCGTCGTCGAGGAGCTCGAACACGCCAAGAAACGCGGCGCGCGCATCTACGCCGAGCTGCTCGGCGCGGGCGCCACCTCCGACGCCTACAACATCACGGCGCCGCATCCCGAAGGCGCCGGCGCCACGCGCGCCATGCAGCTTGCGCTCAAGGACGCGGGCGTCAATCCCACCGACAACGACTACATCAACGCCCACGGCACCAGCACCGATCTTGGCGACGCCGCCGAAACCTTGGCCGTCAAGAAGGTCTTCGGCGATCATGCCCGCAAAGTTGCCATCTCCAGCACCAAGAGCATGATCGGCCACCTGCTCGGCGCATCCGGCGGCGTCGAGTTGATCGCCACCGTGATGTCGATCGCGAACGGCGTCGCACATCCGACGATCAATCTCGATACCCCCGACCCCGCGTGCGATCTCGACTATGTCCCCAAGTCCGCGCGCAAAATGCAAATCCGCTGCGCCCTCTCGAATAGCTTCGGCTTCGGCGGGCACAATTCAAGCTTGGTTGTCGCGGCGCTGAAATGATCGAACCAGGCGTGAGTGGACGGCTGCCGTCTTTACGGTAGGAGGTTCCGCATGGCTCAGATCATTATTCCCGTTGCCAAGCTCCTTTATGTGTGCGATGATGTTGTGAGGGATCCGCATTCTGGGAAAGTGTCGGTGCTGAATCTCTGGGAGAATGTTCGTGTCACGAATGGTGGTTTTCCGTATGAGCTTGCCAAAATATGCGTTTTTGCGCAGTTTCGTGGAGGATCCGGCGACATTCCGTTTCACCTTGAGATTGCACCCACCGATTCGGCAGTGCTGTTCCACGAACGTATCGAGTTCGTTTTAGGATTTCGAGACCGCATGAAGACACACTATGCGAGTATCAAATTGCATAATGTCGTTTTTCCCGCGGCTGGGATGTATGTTGTCGAGTTGTACTGCAATCAGGAATTTGTTGACGATCAGCCGATCGAAATATTCTCGGACTTCTAGCAAGGGAGCAGGCCATGCATGAAACCACATTGACGGGTGAATTCATTGAGTTAGAATTTACAATGCAGCCAGCGCCCCCTGGCACCAAAGCATCGCCGCGCCCGCCGGGGCGACCGCGCGAAATCTACAACGACGGCGCCAATCCGCCGCCGCCGCCGAATCCGCAGCCGCCCACGGACCAACCACCGGAGCAAGCTGCGAAATCGAACTGAGCAAATTCGCGCTCACTCCGTCACAATCACTTTCGGCCTTCGCAATACGAACTCTGGCTGCTGGCTGGCGTAGCCCTTCTCGACCGTCTCGGCAATCATCAGCGCCGGCAGGCCGTCCACGCGCTTGCTGCCGACGCGCTCGTGCATCGCCGGGTTGTACGGCGTGCCGACCGGGGCTTCGTAGAGGTGGATGCCAAGCTTGCGGATGTCGTCCCACAACTTGCGATTTTGCACTTCGAGCGACTTCATCCACGCTTTCAACGCGTCGCCGTCGGGGTCCGCCGGCAGGTGTTTCGGCCGCGAGTCGAGAATGTGATTCATCTCAATGCCCAGATCGAGAATGACATTGAGCAGCGTCAGGCTGATTTTCTTCTCGCCCAGGATCTCCTGGCGCAGGCTCTGAAACGCCTTTTGCGTGTCGCCCGCAAACGCGTTGAAGCTCGATTGCAAAGAATCGCGCGCGCGATTTTGCGTCTGCTCGAAGAGTTTGTGTTGTCGTTCGTTTTTCTCGCGCAGCGCGATGAACGCCTCGAACAGGCGATAGACCGAAGACATGCCCATGGTGGGCAGTTCCGGATCGGCGGGAGCGCTGAGCGAGATTTTGAATTCGTCGTTCATGAAATGGTCCCTGTTCGAGTTGCCGCTTACGGCGTAGCGAGCGCGGAGGTGAATGCTACGCCGCAAGCGGCCAAAAATCAAGCATCTAGTTGCACTTGCCACGGATCGATAGCTTCCTTCACGAAGCTTTCCAGCATAACCCGCACCGCCGGCACGTCGCGCGGAATGTCCGGGAGCTTCACGAGCAAGCGAATCTCCTCCACGAGCGGCACGGGCGTCGGCGGCGCGTAGTCAGCGAGCCATTTCTCGGTGTCGATCGGCTTGCAGCGGATCTCGGCCTGCTGTTTGCCCTGGTAGCGCTCTTTGAACTTCTTGAGTGTTCCCCCGGTCGTATCGATATTGAGGGCGACCGCGTCACAGCGGATACGTGCTTCCTTGCCCATCAACATCTCGCGCGCCCAGTTGATGTCCTCCAGCGGCGTCTTAATCTGCCCGCGCCGCGCCTGCTTGATCTTCTCCGCCCAGGCGGACTCGATGGTCTCGCGGTCGGCGTCCTTGTCCACGCCGAGAATCAAGAACGGCCCAACCTGCGTCCGAGGCAACGGCGCGAGCTGGAGCACCACGGGAACCGGCGGCGGCATCGTTATGTCCTTTCTTGCATTTGTTTAGCGCTCGCGCAACGCCGCACGAACTCTAAATGCGATCACTGTAAAATCTCGCGCACCACATTCCCGTGCACATCCGTCAGCCGATGATTGCGGCCCTGGTAGCGATACGTCAACCGGCGATGGTCAATCCCCAAGCAATGCAGCATCGTCGCGTGCAGGTCGTGCACCTCGACCGGATTCTCCTCGATGTTGTACGAGAAGTCGTCTGTCTGCCCAAAGCTCATGCCCGGCTTGACGCCGCCGCCTGCGAGCCAGAACGTGAAGCAGCGCGGGTGATGGTCGCGACCGTAGTTGTCGTGCGTCAGCGTGCCCTGGCAGTAGACCGTGCGGCCGAACTCGCCGCCCCAGACGACGAGCGTGTCGTCCAACAGGCCGCGCGATTTCAGATCGCGGATCAGCGCGGCGGACGGCTGATCGGTGTCGCGCGCCTGGCCCGTGATCTGACGCGGTAAGTTGACGTGTTGGTCCCAGCCGCGATGGAAGAGCTGCACGAAGCGGACGCCGCGCTCGGTCAGACGCCGGGCGAGCAAACAGTTGTAGGCGTAGCTGCCGGGGCGTTCGACTTCAGGGCCGTACATGTCGAGCACGCGGCGCGGTTCGCGCGAGATGTCAGTCAGATCGGGGACGGACGTTTGCATGCGGTAGGCCAGCTCGTACTGGGCGATGCGCGTGCGGATTTCCGGATCGCCCGATTCTTCGAGCCGCATCTGATTGAGGCGGGCGAGATCGTCGAGCATGCGGCGCCGCGTGGCTGCATCGACGCCGTCGGGGTTGGAGAGGAAGAGCACCGGATCGCCGGTCGAGCGAAACTTGACGCCTTGATATTGCGAGGGCAAGAAACCGCTGCCCCACAGGCGATCGTAAAGCGGTTGATCCGCGGGGTTGCCGGAGCCTTGCGAGATCATGACGACAAACGCCGGCAGATCGCGGCTCTCGCTGCCGAGGCCATACGCCAGCCACGCCCCCATGCTCGGCCGGCCCGCAAGCTGGGCGCCGCTCTGGAAGAACGTGATCGCGGGATCGTGATTGATCGCCTCGGTGTGCATCGACTTGATGAAGCACAGCTCGTCCGCGACGTTCGCCAGGTGCGGCATCAACTCGCTGATCGTCGCCCCCGAATGGCCATGCCGGGCGAAGCGATACATCGACGGCGCGATGGGGAATCGCTCTTGGGTGGCGGTCATGCCGGTGAGCCGTTGCCCGCGCCGGACGGAGTCGGGCAGATCCTGGTTGAACAGGGAGCGCAGGCCTGGCTTATAGTCGAAGAGATCCATCTGCGACGGAGCGCCGGACTGGAAAAGATAGATCACCCGTTTGGCGCGCGCCGCGAAGTGGGGAAGACCCGCGAGACCGCCGACAGTTTGCTGGGCGCCGGCGTCTTCGTTCAGAAGACTCGCAAGGGCGGCGGCACCGAGACCGACGCCGTTGCGCTGGAGGAAGTAGCGGCGTGACTCAGAATTCGCCAGTTTACGAAGCATAACCATGTCTCCCTTAGAGGCTCGCAGCGCGTTCCGAGATTGCTGCCAGCGTATAGCAGACCAACGCAAGGAAGGCGCCGATTGCCGCGCCCATGGTTGCGAGCAATAGGTAGATCAGTTGACGCCCCGGCAGATTTCGCCAATAGGCCGTCGTGAAGAAGTCTCCAGAAAGCAATCCAACGACGCTCCAGCCGCTAATCACCGCCCAGGGCAGGTCCACAATGTTGATTGTTGGGTACATGATTAGCGGCCTTCCTCGGTAAGCAGCGCGTCCAACCGTTCCGCCAGCTCCGCCGGTAGTCCTTGCAGCATCGAGCGATCGATCAGATCCACGCCGATCATGTCACGCAGGTGCACGCGGTCTTGATCGCGATTCGCCAGCAATTTCATGCGGACCAGGGCGGCGAGCGATACTACGGGTTTGCCGGGCGACAACTCCTCGCGCTCGTCAATGTTCGGCGACGGCAACAGCGACTCGGCCTTCACTTTCTCGCCGGCCCATATGAGGTGAACACCGTAGCGCGGATTCGGATCGGTCCGTTCCAGGAACATGCCGACATCGAGGACTTCGAAATAATCCAAACCGGCTTTGGTGGCGGCAGCTCGCGCTTTGGGCAAATCTTTGCGCTGGAGGAGGATGTCAACGTCTTTGGTTGTGCGTACCGCGGCCGGATCCTTGCTGGCTACCCAAAGCGCCACAGCTTGGCCGCCAACGAGCGCGAACGGGACACCCATTTCGGTCAAGGTTTGGGTGATTCGATTGAGTCGATCAGTCACCGCATCCATTGCCATGATATAGCGCTCCCAAAGATCAGGTCTTTCGATTACGGCTCCCGTTGCCATGGATTCACCTATTCCTTCGTAATGACTTCATCCAGATTCAAAATCATGTTGCACACCGCCGCGTATGCCGCGTGTTCGGCGATGTCGAGCTTTTGATCGGGCGAACGCTCGCCGGTGCTGACGAGATTCAACGCGGCGGCGCGATCGGCGCGGTAGCGGGCATGGTGATGTTCCAGTGCGTTTCGCAAGATCGCAAGCTCGGGTGGGCTGGGGGAGCGGGCCGCCGCGAGGCGCCACGCGAGCGCTAAACGGGCTTCGGGCGCTTTCTCCGCTTTCAAGACGCGTTCGGCCAACACGCGGGCCGCTTCAACGAAGGTCACATCGTTCATCAGGTTGAGCGCTTGCAGCGGCGTGTTCGTGCGCGTCTCGCGCACCACGCAGGTCTCGCGATTGGCGGCGTCGAAGTTCATCATCGCCGGCGGCGCGATCGTGCGTTTCCAGAACGTGTACAGGCCGCGGCGATAGAGCTTGTCGCCGTGATCTTGTTCATAGTCTTCGGTGCCGGTCAGCTCCTTGGCGAGGCCGCCCGGTTGATAGGGTCGCACAGATGGGCCGCCGAGCTTCTCAACCAACAGGCCGCTGGCGAATAGGGCTTGATCGCGGATGACGTCGGCCGCAAGGCGGAAACGCGGGCCGCGCGCGAGCAGGCGATTGTCGGGATCTTTTTGCAACAGCGCCGGCGTGACGCGCGACGATTGGCGGTACGCGGCGCTGGTGACGATCAGTTTGAGCAGGCGTTTGGTGTCCCAACGACTAGCCTCGGGCGCAAGCCCGGGGGTCGCACCGACCCCGAGCTTGCGCTCGGGGCTGGTTGGATTCATGAACTCGACCGCCAGCCAATCGAGCAGTTCCGGATGGCTCGGCCAATCGCCTTGAGCGCCGAAGTCCTCGACGCTGCGCACGATGCCGGCGCCGAACAGCATCTGCCAATAGCGATTGACGGCGACGCGCGCCGTCAGCGGATTGTCTTTCGATACGAGCCACTGCGCCAGGCCCAGGCGATTGTTCGGCGCATCCTTCGGCAACGCCGGCAGTGCGGTGGGGACTGCGGGGAAAACGCGGATGCCCTTCTTGTCGTACTCGCCGCGCAGAAGCAAATGCGTCGGGCGCGGCGTCGGCATCTCCTCCATCACCATCGTGGTCGGCAGGCTGTCGTCGAAGCGCACCAGCGCATCTCGGGCGGCCAGCATCTCCTGGTAGGCGCGGCGAATGTGGACCGGCGCCTTCTCGTCGAGGAAGTACGAGCGCAGCTTGTGCGCTTGCGCCGGACTTCGCTTCGGCGCGGGAATGAAAACGATGCGGTCGATCGGATCGGCATTCGCGAGCGCGGCGGCGTCTGCGCTGGCAAGGACGTCATCGTAGATGCGCACATGAGCGATGCTGCCGACGAAGCGTTTGTCCTTGCCGCCGCCGGCGCCGACGCGGAACGGTTCGCTGGTCTTGAACGATTGATTCAGATCGTCGAGATTCACTTTCAGCCTGGCGAGCTTGCCGTCAAGGTAGATCTGCACGCCGGCGGCGACGCGCGAGCCGTCGTAAGAGAATGCCACGTGATGCCAGCGGTCAGGCGTGACGGTCTCGACGGTTTCCACGCGGATGGCGTCGTCGAGCCAGCGCTTGACGAGATGCACGTGCAGCTTACCGTTTTCGAGCACGAGGCTGTAGCCGTCGGCTCGATCGGTGTCGACCATGCGCGAGACGATCGTGCCGCCACGTTTGGGGTCGGGATAAATCCACGCGGCCACGGTGAACTTGTCGAAGAAGCTGAAAGCACCAACGTCGCCGGCGTCCACGAAACGCTCGCCGTCGAAGATCTTGGCCGTCAAGCCCTGGGGGTTGGGGCCCGGCGGCATGATGAGCCGGTTTGTTTTCGGGTCGTCCAAGTATCCGAGCGTCAGGGGCAGATACGTCTTCAAGCCGCGCTGATACGACCAATCGATGATGTCGAGGCCGCGCGGCGTCATCTCCCAGGCCGCCTGCGTCTTCGCGAGTTCGCCTTGAAAGTCTTGAAAGTGCTTGGCCTTCGCCGCGGCCATTGCGGTCAATTCCTGCAGCCTCTTTGCTTGCTCGCGCGTCGGCGACTTGATGTACGGCGGCGAGTTGCCGTACTTGATCGCCTTGCCGCGTTCGGGCACGTTGTTGAAGTAGGCGAAAAGCTGATAGAACTCTTTCTGACTGATCGGGTCGTACTTGTGATCGTGGCAACGCGCGCAGCCGGCGGTCAGGCCGAGCCAGACGGTAGACGTGGTATCGACGCGATCGACGACGTACTCGACGGCGTACTCTTCGGGGATGACGCCCCCCTCGGAGTTGCCGCGGTGGTTGCGATTGAAGCCGGTGGCGATCTTCTGCTCCAGTGTCGCCTTGGGCAGCATGTCGCCGGCGATTTGCTCGATGGTGAAGCGATCGAAGGGCATGTTGTCGTTGAACGCTTCAATGACCCAGTCGCGCCATCGCCACATGGTGCGTTCGCCGTCGGTCTGATAGCCGTTGGTGTCGGCGTAGCGCGCGCCGTCGAGCCAGCGCTGCGCCATGCGTTCGCCGTAGCGCGGCGACGCCAGCAGCCGATCCGCGAGCGCCTCTACTGCCGCTTGCGGCTTGGCGCTCGCGTACTCCTTCACAAACGCATCCACCTCCCCCGGCGTCGGCGGCAGCCCCGTCAAGTCGAGCGACATGCGTCGGATGAGGGTGATTGGATCGGCCTCCGGCGTCGGCGTTAACCCTTCCGCTTCGAGCCGGGCCAGGACGAATGCGTCGATGGGATTGCGCGACCATGCCTGGGCGAGATCATCAGCCAGCTTACGCTGACTGTTCGTCTTCGGTATCGCCGGCCGTTGCGGCGGCAGAAACGCCCAGTGCTTCTGCCAATTCGCTCCTTGCTTGATCCACTGCTTGAGCGTGTCGATTTGCCTGGGGGTCAACGTGTGCGCGGCCGAAGGGGGCGGCATGCGTTTGGTCTTGTCGAGCGACGTGATCCGCTTGACAAGTTCGCTCGCCTCGGGGTCGCCCGGCACGATCGTTTCGCCGGCGCCTTCCTTGACGTCGAAATGCAGGCGGGCCTTGCGTTTCGCCTTGTCCGGTCCGTGGCACTGAAAGCACGCGTCGGAGAGGATAGGCCGTACGTCGCGATTGAACTCGATGGGTCGCGGCGTTTGCGCGCTTACCCCCGCCGCTAGCCAGCAAATTACCGCCAACGCGATGCCACATCGACGAATAGCAAGGATCAAGCGCATGGCAAGGCCCAGTCAGGAAATCGGATGGATAGATATGGATTGTAGATGAACGAAGGCGGAACTGGAACCAAATTTTCATGACGGATACAACAAACCCGAGTGCTACGCCGCAAGCGGCCGTGTCGGATGGTCGCCATCCCTGATGATCTGTAGAATGTTTGGCGTGAGCCCGACTCCCGTTCTCCGCGATGGAGCGCCATCTCATGACCGACCCCTACGCCGTCCTGGGTTTGCCCGCTGACAGCGACGACGAGACGATTCGGCGCCGCTATCTCGAACTCGTCAAGCAATTTACGCCGGAGCATCATCCAGAAAAGTTCGCTGCCATTCGTCAAGCATATGAGAGCCTGCGCGATCTAGAGACTCGTTTGCGCCATCGCCTGTTCGAAGCGGGCAAGAGCGATAGCATTGACGCTATCCTGGAGGAACTCGCATGTCGGACTTCACGCCGCCGCGTGCCCTTGAAGGCTCTGATCGGCGCGGTGCAGAAGCCATGAACCCCGCAGCCATCGACGCGATTCTCGGAGACTTCCGGGCCTGGCTCCAGGACGCGAAGGAAATTCCGTCGCTTGAACCGGCGCACGAGCTGGATGTCGCCACGGTTCTTCAGAATTTCATTGCGCTGCGGCAGGAAGTCAACTTGCAGACCAAGGCCAGCCGCGGCCAGCTCGAGCAGAACGCCCAGACGATTGTCATGCTTCAGGAGGCGCTCGGCACGCTGCAGCGCCAACAAAACCAGTTCGAGGAAGGAAGCCAGAGCGCCGAGGCTGAACTCGTGCGACCCTTGCTCAAGACGTTGATCGACGCCTATGATGCGTTGTCCATGGCGGCACGTCAGGTGCGGCGCTTGCTTGACAATCCGCACGCCGACCCCGCGCCGCAGACGCCTGCGCCGGATACGCCTCCCGTTATCAAGCTGAAGATTCCGCATTGGGCACGCTGGATTGGACTCGACGCCTCCGTTGAGGCCCAGCTCGCACCGCTCTACGCCTGGCGCCGGGGACAGCTCCCCGCAGGTCCCAGCGGCGATGAGCTGACCCAACGCTATCGGCAGAGCATCGACGCGCTGCTCGTCGGCTACGCGATGAGCCTGCAACGCATCGAGCGCGCCCTGGAACAGCAAGGCCTGGAGGTTATCGCCTGCGTCGGCGCGCCGTTCGATCCCGAAACGATGGAGGTCGCCGAGGTCGTCCGCGAAGAAGGCCGGCCGAGCACCGAGGTCATCGACGAGATCCGCCGCGGCTACCTTTGGCATGGCAAACTGTTTCGCTACGCTCAGGTGCGCGTCGCCAAGCCTTGATATACAATCCCATGTATTCGTTTAGCGCTCGCGTGGCGCCATACGGGCACTAAACGAAATTCCGATCCGTCCCCCGGAAGGAGCCATCCGTGTCCGAACCAATTATCGGCATTGACCTTGGCACGACCAACAGCGAAGTCGCCGTCGTCCGTGACGGCAAGCCGCACGTCTTCGAGGAGGGGGGCGATCCGATCCTGCCCTCGTTCGTCGGATTAGCCGAGGACGGCAAATTGCTCGTCGGCCACGCGGCGCGCAATCAATGGGTCGTCGCGCCGGAGCGCACCGTCAAGTCGATCAAGCGCAAAATGGGGCAGGACGTCAAAGTCAAGCTCGGCGATCAAGAATACCGCCCGCAGGAGATCTCGGCCATGATCCTGCGCGCCCTCAAAGAGCGCGCCAGCGCCCAGCTGGGCCAGGCGGTCAAGAAGGCCGTCATCACCGTGCCGGCCTACTTCACCGACGATCAACGCAACGCCACGCGCGAAGCCGGCGAGCTCGCCGGACTCGAAGTCGTGCGTATCCTCAACGAGCCGACGGCTGCGTCGCTGACCTACGATCCGAAGAGCAGCGAGCTGCAGCGCATACTCGTCTACGATCTCGGCGGCGGCACAATCGAAGTCTCCATCGTGCAAGCTCAGGAAGGCGTGATCGAAGTCCTCTCCAGCCACGGCGACACCCAGCTCGGCGGCGACGACTTCGACGAGCTGCTCTTCAAGCACGTCGTCCTCCAGTTCCAGACGCAGCACGGCATCGACCTGGGCGCGAATGTCTACGCACGCGCCCGCTTGTTGCGCGCGGTCGAAGCGGCGAAACGACAGCTCTCGTTTCATGCGTTCATTCGCCTTGAGGAAGAGTTCATCGCCGAGAAGGACGGCCAGGCGCTGCACCTGCAAATGGAGATTACGCGGCTCGAATACGAGGAATTGATCCAGCCGCTCCTGACGCGCACCATGGATTGCGTCCAGCGCGCCCTCGAAGACGCCAAGCTCTTGCCGGCCGCGCTTGACAAGGTCGTCCTCGTCGGCGGCAGCACGCGCACGCCGTTGGTGTCGCGGCTGCTGGAAGAGCGTCTCGGTCAGGCCGCGCATCAGGAGGTCAACCCGGACCTGTGCGTCGCGATGGGCGCCGGCATCCAGGCCGCCCTCATCGAAGGGCAAGACGTCGGCGCGGTCCTGGTTGACATCACGCCGCACTCGCTCGGCATTCGCTGCCTCGACTATATGCACGGCATCGATTTTCCTTTCCGCTTCGCGCCAATCATTCGGCGCAATACGGCGTTGCCCGGATCGCGCAGCGAGATGTTCTCGACGGTGCATGACAATCAGAAGGAAGTCGAAATCGAAGTCTACCAGGGCGAAAACGACGACGTGCGCTTCAACCATCGCATTGGCAACTTCCGCATCACCGGACTCGCCAACGTCGCGGCCGGCAATCAGTTGGTGGTGCAGTGCGATCTGAATCTCGACGGCATCCTGAAGGTCTCCGCCAAGGAAAAGGCGACCGGCTTGAAGAAGGATGTCACGATCGAAAACGCTCTTGCCCATTTTGAAGGGAGTGAAATTGCCGGGGCGCGCGAGCGGCTCGATCGCCTGTGGGACCAATCGACGACCGCGGAGGAGGGGGACTTCGACGAAATCGATGATGAAGAGGAAATGGATGACGAACAGCCGTATCCGAACGAATTCGCGTCCGAAGTGCCGGTGTTGGTCCCGGGGCCACGTGAAGGCCAGCGCGAAACCGTGCAGGCGCGCGCGCTCCTCGAAAAGGCGGAGCGATTGTTGGAGAAGGTTGCGCCGGAGGACAAGATCGAGCTCGAACGCATGCTGAACGCCGTGCGCCACGCGGTCACCGATCGCCAATGGGAGAATGTGACGAAAGCGTGCAATGAGTTGAGCGACATCTTGTTCTACCTTGAAGATGCGTGAGTGGAGATGCCGATGCGCTGTCCCGTTTGCAAAGCGGAAAATGACGACGCGGTGTGCCGGCGCTGCAAGGCGGACCTGTCGCTGCTGGTGACGCTGGAAGAGACGCGGCGAAATTTCCTTGCGGAAGCAGCTCGAGCGGCGGCGAGCGGCGACGGGGCGCGCACGCTTGAGCATGCTGAGGCGGCGCATCGGTTGCGGGCGGATCACGACAGCTGGCGCTGGCTCGCCGTCAGTAGGTTTCTTCTGCGCGACTTTGCCCAAGCTGCGTCTTACTGGCAACGCGCTCGGGCAGTAAAGTAATCCCGAGTTATTCGGGAGGGTGTCGCCCACGCAGGATTTCTTCCTCGCGAATGGCCACGATGGTGGGGCGATTCAGTTTGAGCAGTTCAACCGTGGCCTTCCCTTTTGACGAAGTTCCTTCGACTTCAACTCCGTCCCAGCGGAAATGCTTGTGCCAGATATCGCGGCGTGGATGAAAAAGCGATACGCGTTTGCCCGTCTCGGCGTCAAGCGCTGTTTGCCGTGCCCCCTTTCTTAAAGAACACGAGATGCACGCGAGCGCCAGATTCGCTTCCGTCGTTTTACCGCCGTGTGCAACTGGGGTGATATGGTCGATATGAAAGGCGGCCTCTTGTCCCACTTGGGCGAGAAGACAATATTCGCACCGATTCGCCGCCCTGCGAATCACCAATCGACGAAGGCGAACTGGGATGGTAGTCATGGTCCGCCTCAACGCCTGACTATTGAGCGGCTCGTTCGGCCCGGAGGCGCAAAAGCGATAACATCTCCGCGAGATTCACGAGTCCTTCCGCTTCGCGGCGCTCGGCGGACGTGAGCTTGCCTTCGCGGCTTTGTTTGTCCAGCAATTGTTGAAGCCGATGATTCACGCTGTTGGGAAGGCGGAACTGTGCAAGATCGTCCGGCATCTCCAATTCGATGACAACCGATTGCGACATCGCGTTTCCTTCCCGGTTATTCGCGAAGAATGTATGTATTGCACCACATTGGCTATGGTAGCATGGATTAATCTCAACACCAAGAGGGGTATCTCTTCCATCTGACCATCGGTTGAACTGGTGCGTGTTGGCGGGCTGAGAATTCCCGAAACCAACCTCAAGACCAGTAAGGCTCCTCGATGCCCCAGGCCGCGACATCGATCTCGCTTGGCATTGGGACACGTTCTTGCATGATCGTTTGCCATTCCCACGCCACACGCAAGCGCCCGAACATCCACGGCAGCAACGTCCCCTCGTCCAGCCGGCGCCACGCTTTCCCAAGCAGGACCGCGAGATGCTTCGCCAAGGCTCGACGCAGAACCGACGCAGGCAAGTTGCGCCAGAAGACGCGCTCTTCGTTGCATGATTGACGCTCGATCAAGCATCGACCCAATCGGCCATAGGAGGCGCTGACGTGATGGAGGACGCGCGACGCCGGCTCGTACATCGCGCGAAAGCCGGCGCGTTGCAGGCGAAAGGCGAGATCGACGTCCTCGAAGTAACTGCCGAACTCCTCGGGAAAAAGACCGACGCGCGCAAGCGCCGAACGCCGATAAAAACCCGCTGCGGCGCTGGTTCCGAAGACGGGGCAGGGTTGCGTGTACGGCAGTGGCAGGCCCTCTCCCCCAACCATGCTCCCAGGAGGAGAGGGGAGAATCGTGCCATGTCCGCGCTTGCCTGCGACGCCGCCGAGGTAATAGCGATCGCCGGCCGAGTCGATGATCTTGCCGTCCGGCCAAACGAGCACTAGTGGCGCGACGGCGCCGATGGTCTCATCGGCAAACCAGGGCAGGGCAGCGTCGGCCCAGCCTGCTTGCACCTCGGTGTCGTCGTTGAGCATCTCGACGATGTCGCCCCGACTGGCGCGGATGCCCACATTCGCCGCTGCTGCGAAACCGCGTCGGTGCCGCAAGCGCACGGGATGCGCGCCGAACTCCAGCGCCGTCGCACTCGCGGCGGCGGCGGGCGATCCATCATCGACGACGACGATTTCGCTCCCCTTGGGCGCATGCCGCGTTACCGCCCGCAAACACTTTTGCAAGAGGTCCGTTCGCTGATGGGTCGGGATGATGATGGACAGCATGAGTGGCTAGTGGCTAGTGGTTAGTGATTGGTGAAATGATAGGTTGAATGCTAGCGACTAACCACTAGCCACTGGCCACTAGCCATTATGTTCACGCCTATCCTCGCCACGCTCGGCTACGTCCTTGCGCCCGACGGCAAGCGCGTCTTGATGATTCACCGCAACGCTCGGCCTGATGACGCCCACTTCGGCAAGTACAACGGCCTGGGGGGCAAGCTCGAAGCGAACGAAGACATCGTCACCGGCATGCGCCGCGAAATCCGTGAGGAGGCGGGCATCGAATGCGTCACCATGAAACTGCGCGGCACGATCAACTGGCCCGGCTTCGGCAAGGACGGCGCGGATTGGTTCGGCTTCATCTTCTTGATCGACGCCTGGAACGGCACGCCCTTGACCGAGAATCCGGAGGGGATGCTGACGTGGATCGTGGTTGCCGACATCCTCAGCCTGCCGCTCTGGGAAGGCGATCGCCATTTTTTGCCGTTGGTGTTCGATCCGGTTGTCGAGCAATTTCACGGCGTGATGCCCTATCGCGACGGCAAGCCGCTGCGGTGGAACTGCGAGGTGGTAAGGTCGAATACGGGACAGGCGTCAACGAGCTGATGCTTCGTGCGACTCCGACGGCTATTCGGCCTCCGCGCCGAGCGCCTGGGCATCCAAGACGGTGATGCTCCGTGCGTTTCGAGGCAAATGTTCACCAGGAATGGGTATTGATTGAACTTGACCTGGGAAGATATGATAAAACCAGGGAGTGTGCGATCTTTCCCAAGGGAGTGAACGTAGTGAATCAAGATATCGATTTCATCCTGGGAAATTGGGCATACAAGCCGGGCGTGGCGCAGGCGCGGATGATCCAGACCCGTGACGGCCGACAGGTCATCCAGCTGCGGATCGACCTCGGCGTTCTGCAGTTGGAGGCCACTGGCCGGCCCGATGGCGCCAGGCCGCACGGACATGCGACCTACATGGACTATCTGCAAGAGCAGGCCCGGCTCTCGCGCAAGGCGGGGCAGACGTTCGTTCTCAACGACGAGCAAAGTCAAGACGCCGACCGCGAGTTCCTGCAGTTCTACCATCGCCGTATGTGCTGGTTGGCGCTGCGTCAGTACGCCAAGGCAATCCGCGATTCGGATCATACGTTGGCGTTCATGGACTTCGTCAAACGGCACGCCCCCAGCGAGGAATATCTGCACGCGCACGAACAGTATCGCGGCTTCGTGCTCTTTCAACGCACTCAGGCGGCTGCGGCGCTGGAGGTCGAAAACGACGCGCCCCAGCGCGCCATCAACGAGATCCACGCCGGGCTGGAACGCATGCGCGGCTTCTATGCCTCGTACGGACGCGAAGACGAAATGGAAGACGACGGCATGGTTCGCCATCTGCGCCACATGGAAGCGTCGCTCCGTCAGCAGCACCAGATCGATGCGACTCTGGAGGAACAGCTCCAGCAAGCGATCGCCAACGAGGATTATGAACGGGCCGCCCAGCTGCGCGACGAGATGAAGAAGCGACCCTAGACGGTCCGCGCCAATCAATTTTTCGTAGGCGTTGATTGTGGCACGACGCTCCGCGTCGTGATTCGCGGCGCGGCGCGGCGCGGCGCACCACATGAGGAAAAGGGCACACCTGGGATTCACTCATGCTGTCGAACGATTCACTCTCCGCCCGGCAATCGCGCCGCGGCGATGTTTCGCGTTCTGTCATTTCCATCGTGCTGCTGATGGCGATCATCGGCGGTCTCGCGTGGGTCGTCCAGTATCTGCCTAGCATCAAGCGCACAGGCGGGCCAATACCGAACACCGACAAGCCGTTGCTGCTCGTCACGCCGAAGGTCGCGATCTGGCGCACTCCGGGTCTGGTCGAGAAGAAAGACGCCGATTCGGCGGCGCAAGGACTCGACGGCTACAAGGAATTCGAACAGGGCAAGAGCGGACACTACGATTTTCTCATCAGGAATGCCTCCGGCGCCGACCTCGAGGTACGCAATTACACGAGTGCTTGCGATTGCGCCAGCGTGAATATCAGCGTTCTGGCCGCGGACGAATTCGGACGCGTCAGCAAGCACCACGCCGAGCAGCCGGGCGAGCCGTTGCCGTACACCAAGGAGCCGAGCTGGCACGAATTGTCGAAAGACGAAACGAAGGCGAAGAGCCTGACGATGAAGGCGGACGAGGTGGGCGTCATTCGCGTCGGCTGGGTGGCGCGCCAGACGCCGGGCCAGCCGCTGAAGGTGTATCCGACCGTCTGGTTTCAATCGGCCGGCGACACGGTTCGCAAGAGCGTCGTGCTGCCTGTGCCGATTATGGTCCAACACGCAGTTCAGTTTTACCCCTCGCGTCTTCACGTCGGCGTGTTGGTCCCGGATATCGATCCGAACGGAGAACTCACCGGCGCATTCGACGCCTGGTCCTCGACGCGCGAGAAACTCGATCTGAAACTGACCACGCTAGGCACGGATCCGTTCGTCACGATCGAGGCCAGGCCCCTCGCGCCGAAGGAGTGCGCCGACCTCGAAGAATCGCTCAAGTCCAAGAAGATCGACACGCGCGTCCGCTCTGCCGCGCGTGTCAGCGTCAAAGTGGTAGAGAGCAAGGATGGCCGACGGCTCGAACTCGGCTCGTTCTACCGGCAGTTGCTGGTCCATCTCGATGGCGAACCACGGCAGGACATCAGGGGGCCGGAGATCGTTGGCCGGGTTGATGGGGCCGTCGTCATTGGCGGCGCGGCCGACGACAAGCGCATTCGCTTCCGCTCCTTCGCGGCAGCTATCGGCAGCAGCCGGACCATCGATTTGATCGCCCCGGCGGACATGAAGTTGGAGACGTTCAAGCACGAGCCGTCTTGGCTGGAAGTGAAGCTGACGCTCGACGAAATGAATATTCCGGGGAAACGCCGCACCTGGCGGCTGCAAGTGACGGTGCCGCCCGGTGCGCCCATGGCGCGTTCCTTCGAGGAGCCGAACGCGGTGGTGCTGCGCATGGTTGGTTCGCCGGAGCGTTTCGTGCGCATCCCGGTCGAAGGTCACGTCATCTCGCGTTGAGGTGTTTGGGCCGCGTCATGCTGCGAATGATGGAAAGCAGGGGCATTTCCTCCGCGCGGCCAGATTCTCGCACTGCGGATGTCAACTTACTTCGCGCATAACGCTTGATCGCGCATCGGCTCGGTCGGAGCCGGCGTGGCGCCTTGGCTCGCCAGCTTACTCTTCAGGTAGGCGTAGATGATCGGCGTGATCGACAGGAAGACGACGAGGATGACGACCTTCTCGATGTGCTTTTCGATCCGGAAACCGGTGCCGAAGATCGGCTCAAGGATGGGATTGAGAAGCGTCGGCAAGAAATAGCCCGCGAGCACCATGCTGAAGATCCAGCCGATGCCGCCGACGACGTTGAAGCTAAGAAACTGCTTGTACTCCATTTTTCCGACGCCGGCGACGACCGGAGCGAAGGTGCGCAGGAACGGCACGAAACGCGCGAGAATGATGGTCTTGCCGCCGTGCTTCTCGTAGAAGGCCTGGGCCTTCAGCAAGTGATCCTTGGCGAAGAAAAACGACTGCTCGCGATTGAAGATCTTCGGTCCCGACTTGTAGCCGATCCAGTAGCCCACGGTGTCGCCGATGATGGCCGACGCGCTCAAGGTGGCCAGCAGCAACGGCATGTTCCAGCCACAATCGTCGCGCGCACAGATCATGCCGGTGATGACGAGCAGCGAATCGCCCGGCAGGAAGAAGCCGATCAGCAGGCCCGTCTCGGTGAAGATGATCAGGTTTAGGACGAGGAACGCGGGGATTGCGTACTGCGGTTTGCTGAGAGTCTTCATCAGTCCGTTGGAATCGAACAGGAAGATGCTGCGAAAGAGGTTGCCGAAGAAACCGTCGTCGGGCTCTTCGATCTCGACGGAGCCCATCCCCTGCGCAAGGGCCTGGTTTTGCCAGATCGCCCAAAGGACGGCAAGGGCGCACGCCCAGACGAAGAAGCGGAGATTTTGCTTGGATAAAGTCGGCATGATGCGGGTCCTGCATCGGGTTAGGGAGACCAATCCTTGTCACTCATTGCAGATTACACGCGCGCGCGAAATCCGCAAAGAGCAATTTGACGATGCCCAAGTATAGGTCACGTAAAAGCCGCTTGTGGGGTGGCGTTTTCTCCCCTCTCCCCCGGTACTCCGGGGGAGAGGGGAGGAATACTACGGGCTATTTGGCCAACGGCGGATAGAGCGCGTATCCCGACACCGTCGTCTGGATACGGTACACGGTCTTGCCCGCTGTGACGTATAGCGTCTTGCGCTGTGGGTCGCCGAACGCGCAATTCGTGATCAAATTCTCCGGGATCGGGATGCGGCCAAGCAGCTTGCCCTGCGGCGAGATGACGTAGACGCCGGGCGGATTGTCGAGCGTCTCGCCGGGGCCGCGCTTGACGGAGATGCCGGCGGTGACCCAGAGGTTGCCGTTCATGTCGAGCTTCATGCCGTCGCCGCCGCGGCCTTTGCCGAAATCGTAGACGAGGCGCTGATTGAACAGCGTGGCGTCGTCTGCGACATCGAACGCCCAGATCTTGCGATTGCCGCCCGGCGCGGGATGGCTGTCGATGACGTAAAGGGTCTTGTCGTCGGGGGAGATGGCGATGCCGTTGGGCCGATGGATCTGCTTTTGCGTGAGCACGCGCGTCACCTTGGTCGCTTCTTCTTTATCGACAATAACCGGCGCGATGCAGTAGACGCCTTCCACTTCCATTTCGAGTTGATTGCGATTGGTTCCATAGTAAGGATCGGTGAACCAGATGCGCCCCTTGGTATCGACGCAAACGTCATTGGGGCTGTTGTAGCGTTTGCCGTCGAATTTCTCGGTCAGGATGGTCAGCTCGCCGGTCTTCATGTCGGTACGCACGATGCGGCGGCGCCCCGGGCCTTGCTCGTTGCCTTCGCAGGAAATGAGATTGCCCTTGGCGTCGAAGCAGTTGCCATTGGTGCGGCCGCTGTCGGGGCGCCAGACGGTGATGTCCCCCTTGGCGTCCATCTTCAGGATGCGATTGCCGGCGATATCGGAGAAGAAGACGTTGCCCGCGGCATCGACGGCAGGCCCTTCAAGAAAGGCGACGGTGCCGGCGGTCTCGGCGACGACGTCGGGCGCGACAAGACCGGGCGGGAGTTGGTCTTTCTGCTGAGCATTCCCTGCCATCAAGCAGAGCGGACTGCAAAGTACGCAAACGAGCAATGCACGTCGAAGCATGTTGCATCTCCTTGAACGAGGATCCAATCAAGCTCACGCAAAGGCGCAAAGGCGCAAAGCAAACAATTCGTCACTGTTGCTGTGCGGCCTGGACCTGAAGATACTGGATGTACGCCATGTAATCGGTCAGAAAACGCGTCAGTTCGCTTTCGATGCCCAACACGTCGTCGAACAATTCCAGGGAGTTGCGGTCGTCGCTGTCCGTCACGGCGGGGAACGACTCGATGGCCGCCGCACGCTCCGCGAACGTCGGGTGCGACGCGAACAACGATCCCTGCTCACCCAGAAGGTTCAGATAGAGTTTCTCGCGTTCGTCGTGGCTCATGTGCTCGTTGCGATATTGCGTGAAGGCGTCGTACATGTTGACAAATTCCTTCTGTTCGTTCAGGAGCGAGGTAATGTTGTCATACATCGTCATCTCGAACAGCGTGCCGTCGGTGCTGACCTTCGTCAGGGCGCTCTTGAATTGCGCGGCGCCGTAAAGCGAGGCCGCCATGCGGTCGGCCAGAAATTCGCGCGAACGCGAATAGCCCGCCGACAGTAGGGAATAGGTCTTATAGTAAAGCCACAGGAACCAGTAGAACGGATTCGCGTAGCTGATCCAGCCCCCCGCCCCTGCCATGCCCCACAGAGCTTCCTGAATGCTCATGTGAACCTGATAGATGAATCGGCTGTAGAAGGTGTCGCTGTGGCTGAAGTGGGCGTATTCATGCGCGAGGATTGCCTTGAGTTCGCCGACGGTGAGGAAGCGCAACGTGCAAAATCCTAACGTCAGCACGCGCTTGTTGACGCCGAACATACCGAACGGGCCGCGGCCTTCCTGGTGGACCCCGATGCCCGCGCCGGGGCCGAGGTAAACTTCGTTGACCGGATCGGTATCGACGCGGCCGGCGACTTCGCCTAGGAGGGCGTGCAGGCGCGGACACTGTTCGCTGGTCTTCAAGATGCCGAACGAGCCGGGCGCGGGCCGGGTGAACAGGCTCTTGAACACGGCCCAGGCGCTGAAACCGCCCACGACGACAATGATCAAGATGAGCTTGATCGGGATGCGGTCCAGACTGGTAAAGATCACGTACAGTAAAAGCGCCGTGCCGCCGAGCAGACCGAGAATGACGAACGGGATCGCCGCGTAGAACAAGATGAGCCCGACCATGAGCGTGAAGCCATAGAGCCGCGCCAGGATGGTCTCGCCGTGAACGCGCGCGATGTGTCCGTCTCGTACAAGCTCGACCGGGGTCTGTCGTTCCAGGAGGCGCAGGGCGCCGGTGCCGCGCGTCCACAGGGCGAGCGTCAAGCCGGCGCCGGCCATCAATAACATCACGGCGGCGTAGGTGATGCCGAACCACATCATGATCGTCAGGTATAGCTCGGTAAATCCGGGTCTGCCGGCGTCCTCGATCTGACGCACGACGCCCGGCGAAAGGATCAGGTCCGGATCGGTTCCCAAGGTGCGGGCGCGATCGAGTTCCGCGTAGGCGTCGCGCGGGCGATTGTCCATGGCCAGGCCGACTGCGTAGAGCGAGGCCAGCACGCCGTCCTGCGGAAAGCGCTCGATGAGCGGCTGGATGCGCGATGCCCGTTCTTTGCTCTGCGCGTCCATCAGGATGCACTGAGCGATTTGCGTGGCCCAGCCGGAGTTCAGCGGCTCTTTACGCAGGGCCTCCTCGAAGCGGCGCAGGGCGCCCGCTGCATCGCCGCGGCGCTGCGCGATCATGCCGTAATAACCATCGAGTACCAGGGCCGGATCTTGCTTGGCTGCGAGACGCAGGTGTTCTTCCGCTTCCTTGAACCGGGGATCATTGCCGCCCAAGATTCCTGCTTTGGCGTTGCCCGCGGGCGCGGCGGCTTGCAGCGTCAGCACCATGGCCAGATTGCGATGGCCGCGCGCAAAGCCTGACGCGATCGTGGTGGATTTGCGATAGGCCGATTCGGCGAAGGTGAGATCTTCTGGCCTGGGCGGCTTGCGATCCAGATAGTGCGCCCCCAGCATATACCAGGCGAGATGATCTTTGTCGAAGCGCGGGGGCAACCGGCCGCCGGCGTCGGCGAGTCCGCCCGCGTAACGCGCGGCTTCCGTGTACGCCGCGTCGGTCTGGCGACTCGGATCGCCGAACCAGTCGTTCAAACGCTGTTTCCACGCCGGCCAGTTGGCGTCGTTGATCGGCTCTTTTTGCAAAAGCGCTTGCACTTCCGCCGCCGTCGGGAACGTCTTGCCCTGGGCCGACGCCGCGCCCGTTGACGCCATCGCGATTATCCCAGCGCACACGAACAGGCGAAGTATCCGCAGCATGAATGCCTCGCAAAATGAGGAGTAACCGTTCACCTCCCCTCTCCCCCTGTACTCAGGGGGAGAGGGGTCGGGGGTGAGGGGGAAGAACAGACAGTTGCGCGACGCTCCAACCCTTCACCCCCGGTCCCTCTTTCCTGAGTATCGGGGAAAGGGGTGAACGGTTACAATGAGGAAAACCTTGGCGCAACAGTGTACCCCATCGCAAGTTGGTCGCGAAACAAAATATCCCATGATTTCCGGACGGGTGCGTGGCATCGTCACGTTAGTTTTCGCTAAAATGAATAACCGTCACTCCCATTCCGCGCCAAGGCGCGCGGCGCAACCAAGGAGGGGTATCCTTTGCGAATCCGCGACCTCTACGATCGACCTGCGCCGACGATCTCGTTCGAGTTTTTCCCGCCCAAGAACGACGCGGGCATCGAGACGCTCTTCGCCGATACCGTGCCGGGCCTGAAAGCGCTCAATCCCTCGTTCATCTCCGTCACCTACGGCGCCGGCGGCGGCACGCGCGACACCACCACGCGCATCGTCCAGCGCCTGCGCGACAACTGTGGGATCGAGTCGATGCCCCATCTCACCTGCGTCGGCTCGACTCAGGCGATGCTCGGCGATTTCCTCGACGACGTGCTCAAACGGGGCTTCGAGAACGTGCTCGCGCTGCGCGGCGATCCGCCCAAAGATCAAGCGACGTTCCAGGCGACCGAAGGCGGCTTCGCCTATGCCACCGACCTGATCCGTTTCATCCGCGGCCGCACCAACATCGGCATCGGCGCGGCGTGCTATCCCGAAGGGCACGTCGAGTCGCGCTTCAAGCATCAGGATTGGGACATCGCCGCCCAGAAGGTCGAAGCCGGCGCCGAGTTCCTTATCACGCAGCTCTTCTACGACTGGAGCAACTTCCTCGACATGGAGGACTACCTGCGCAATAAACGCAACGTGAAGGTCCCGATCGTGCCTGGCATCCTGCCGTTTCTCAACGCGGCACAGATCAAGCGTTTCACGTCGCTATGCGGCTCGAAGCTGCCGACGCCGATCCTCAAGAAGATCGAGCAATACGCGCACGACGACGAATCGGTGCGCAAGCTCGGCGTCGAGGTGTGCACGGAGCTGTGCGCGAAGCTGATGAACCGCGTCGCGGGGTTTCACTTCTATTGCTTGAACCGCGTGCCGAGCAGCGCCGAGGTGCTGAAGAATCTGGGGCTGGCAACGTGAGCCCGGCATCAATACGGAAATCGCTCATCCATCTTCGCCGCCGACAGTTCGACGAGAAACGCCGACAGCCGATCAACGACAATATCCATCAACTTGCGTCCCTTGTCCGCGCTGGCGGCGGACGGATCGCCCAGGCCGGTGTTCGTGGTCACGAGATGCCACGGCCGCGTGATCGACACCCAGCCGCGATTGATGGCGTCGAAACGCGTCGGCCGCGCGGCGCCTTTGTCGGCCAGCTCGCACTTCATCAGGTCCGGGAAGAACGCCAGGCCCATGCTCGTCTCCATCTCATCCGCGTGTTCGCCGGGGTTTACGAAGATCTTCGGATACTCGTTCGCGGCGATGCGAAACCAGTCGCACACGCACAGGAACACGTTCGTGCGATGGTGCAGCTGGCGCGTCAACGGCTTCAGCTCGTTGCCGCCGTGGCCGTTCAGGAGCACGAGCTTGTGGACGCCCTGCGCTTTGAGCGATTCGACCAGATCGGTCAGGACGGCGAGCAGCGTCGTCGGCGTCACGCTCAGCGCCATGCCGCCGGGCACTTCGAGATGATTCGTGTTGACGCCGAACGGCATCGTCGGCAGCAGCAGCACCTTGGCGCCGGCGTTGAATGCTTTTTCGCATGAGCGTTTGCCGATCTCTTCGACTTGATAATTGTCGGTCCCATACGGCATATGGAGGTTGTGCGGCTCCGTCGCGCCGAAGGGGAGCACAGCGACCTCCCACTTCTGGCTGCGGATGAACGCGTGCGTTTGCTCGGCCAAGATCCAGGGGTGCATTCGGGGACATCCTTTCTGGCCGATTGCGGCATAGCAAAGAGCGCCAAGCTGCAAGCGGCATGAGGGTCGCTATGATAATGTAGGAGGTCCGACCCGATGAAATTCTTGCTTACCAATGACGACGGCATCGACGCTCCCGGCCTGGCGGCGCTCGCCCAGATCGCCCAAGAATTCGGCCCGGCGATCTGGGTGGCGCCGCACACGCATCTGTCCGGCTGCGGGCATCGCGTCACCACCGATCAGCCCATTCGCCTGATGCGCCGCGGCGAGCAACGCTGGGCTATCGACGGCACCCCTGCCGATTGCGTGCGCGTCGCTCTGGCCAAGCTCGCCCCCGAAGTCGAATGGGTGCTCTCCGGCATGAACCACGGCGGCAACCTCGGCACTGACGTCTATCATTCCGGAACTGTCGCCGCCGTTCGCGAGGCCGCCCTGCACGGCAAACCGGGCATCGCCTTCTCGCACTATCGCAAACGCGGCATGGAGATCGATTGGGACCGCGCCCGCGCGTGGATGCGCCAGGTGCTGGTGGAGATTCTCGCCGAGCCGCACGTCGAAGGAGCGTTCTGGAACGTGAACCTGCCGCACGTGGCGCCGGGCGAGCCGGAGCCGCGCGTCGTCCGCTGCCCTCTCGATCCACGGCCGTTGCCTTTGAGCTTCCGTGATGAAGCCGAGAGTTTGCATTACGACGGCAACTACCACGGGCGTTCGCGCGTCGCCGGCAGTGACGTCGCTCTCTGCTTCGCGGGGCACATCACGGTGACGCGATTAGCGCTCGGGTGAAAAAAAATGGTGTGAGGACGCCGTCAGCCTGCGCGGGCAATAAAAGACGGGCTGCGGCAAATGGGGTAACAAGAGACGAAATAGGGTAATAAATAGGGTAATAACCTCTTCACGCAGGCAATCGGCCTAACCTGAACGCGATCCTATCAGGTTCACTTGATCCCCAGCACCTTCTGCGTCTGCAAACTCAGCCGCCAACGCGGATGTTCCAGGCAATAGCGCACCGCAAGCCGCGTGTTGCGTGCGCGCTCCGGCCCGTCCATCGGCTGCAGAAAGAAGTGGGCGAAATCGAGGTTCTCGTAGCGCTCCGGCTCCGCCCCCGCCTGCGGATAGATCAGCTTCAATTCGTGCCCCGACCACAGGGCCAGTTCAGCGTTCGCCTTCGGGCTGACGCACATCCAGTCGATGCCCGCCGTCGGCACGATCGTCCCGTTGGTCTCGATGGCGATCTCGAAGCCGCGCTCGTGCAATGCGTCCACGAACTCGGCGTTCATCTGCAAGAGCGGCTCCCCGCCGGTGCAAACGACGAACTTCCGCGCGGAGGAGTCGGGCCATCGGGAATCAATCGCGTCCGCCAGCATTCGTTCATTCTCGAAGCGTCCGCCGCCGACCCCATCGACGCCGACGAAATCGGTGTCGCAGAATGCGCACAGCGCGGCGGCCCGATCTTTCTCGTAACCGGACCACAGATTGCACCCCGCGAACCGACAGAACACCGCCGCCCGGCCCGCATGCGCGCCTCCGCCCTGCAGCGTGTAGAAGATCTCTTTGACCGCGAAGCTCATCGGCAACTCTCGATTGTCAAATGTCTTCTATAAAGTAAGACCCGATGTGTTGATTCGCGCCACACTTGTGCCGTCAGTCCTTCTTCTCTTCCTTCTCCTTGGGCGGCGGCGGATCGGACCGGAACTTCGTCAGGTCGGCACCCGTCTTGGCGGCGCTCGTGCGTGTGATCGTGCTCAGCGTCACCGTGAGCTGGGCCCGCAAGGGCGAATCTTCGGCCGCGTCCTGATGGGCTTGCTTTAGGTCGGCTTGCTGCTTCCTGTCGATCATCAGGCCATTTTGCCGAATATGCCGATTCAGTTCGAGCACGGCCGGCATGCGCATCTTGAGGTCGCGCCCGGGATCGCCGACGATGTCCGCGAGGCGATACTGCATGTCCTTGCCCGGCAGTCGGCCGATGATCTCGATCGCTTCGAGGGCATAATCCTTCGAGTCGAGTTGCTTGACGATGATGTCGAGCGCGGGGAGCACGTTGTAGCCTTCGATCTCGCCGCGCCCCATGCGCCAGAGCGTGTCCATCGAGAACTTGGCGAACTCCTTGCGTTCAGCCTCCGTCAGCTTGACGACTTGCACCTTTTTGATGTGCGTCTCGACGAGATTTTTCAGATCGTCGCCCGCTTCGAATTTGTCCTCGGTGATGATGATGACGTTCGGATCCTTGCCGACTTGCTTCTGCACGATCTTCTCGCGCCCCTTGGCGACGACGATCACCATCGGCATCGACGCGAGGTCATAGTGCTGGCGGAGCTGCGCGAGGACGAAGGGAAAGTCCAGTTCCGGCGCGCCGCGATGGAGGATCATGAGATCGTAGTCCGCCGACTTCTTGATGAGTTCGACGGCGTCGTTGGTCTTGCGCGCGATCATCGCCTCGTAGCCGAGGGTCTTGACGAGATCGCGGACGGCGGGGTCCTGGCCTTGCGGGACGTAGGCGACAAGAGCTTTCGACACGACCAGATCGCTCGCCAGAAAGCGGCGCGACAGCTCGACGAGTCGGTCGGACGCGACGGCGGGGTTCGTCGTCTTCGGCATTTTCAGCATCGCCTTGAGGGCGGCGAACTGAATGCGGCGATCGGGATAGTAGAGCGCCTTGGTGATGCCGCGCGGCTGGCCGGCTGTGCCAGGACGCGCCGCGCGATACTCGCCGCGCTCGCCCAGCGCCTGAATGATCGGCAGAGCGATCGGCAGTTGCCGTTCGTCCAGCGCTCGCTCCAGGACGCGAATCACCAGGTCCGTGTCGAGCGACGTCAATAGTTGCAGCATCTTGGGCGGCATCGGCTTGACGAGAATCTGATCCAACTCCGGCCGATAGTAGCGTTCGAGCAAAAGGTTCAGCATCACCACCTGCGCGGGCTGATAGGCGGGATCGAGATCGAGCGCTTCCTCCGCGTAACGCTTGCCGAAGAACTCCTCGGCCTGATACGGCGTCAGCTCGACTGGCTTGAGCGCGAGGGCATCGCCGTCCCAGGGGTAGATCTGCACGGGGCGATCTTCCTTGAACGGCATCTTGTGTTGATAGTAGCGCTCGGCAAGATAGACGAGCGCCTCGCGTGAAGGCGGCACATCGGTGATTGGAATACGCAAGACCGACGCCAGGGTTTCCTTGGCCTTGGCGCGTATCACCGGGGGATACTTCTTCGACGCCGACATGTGCCAGAGGTACGGGATGACGCGCGCGTCGTCACGCTTCTGGATGATATCTAGCAATGCCAAGCGCAATTCGACGTCGCGATAGTCCTTGTCGTTGGCGGGCTTGAATATTTCGAGATAGGTCGGCACCGTTTCTGGCCCGACGCGCAGCATGGTCTCGCGCACGCGCCCGAAGAGGGGCTTGCCGTGATTGACGCGCAGCGCCTCGATGAGGTAAGGCACGGCACGCTCGCGCGAACGGGCCAGCTGCACGTAGGCATAGGCGCGTTCCTCCTCGGTGAAGGCGTCGAGCCGGGCAATGAATTTCTTGATGCGTTCGGGATCGCTCAGGTTCTTTTCGACGGCCTTGGTGACGCGGTCGATCAGTTTATCGACGCTCTCGACGGCTTCCTTGCGAAACGGCGGATGATCGGACCACAATTCGGGCCGTACCTGCTTCAGACGTAGAAACGCCGACATGCCCTCGGCCAGTTCGAGCTTGATGAGGTCCTTGTCGACGTTCTCCGGCGGATCCTTGGCGAGCATGAGTTTGAGGTGCAGCCCGGCGAGATCGAACTTGCCGAGGTCCATCTCGAACTTAATGGCGGCCCAATATTCGATCGCGGTTTCGGGCCGTTTGAAGAAGAGGCGATATTCCTCCTTGGCTTTTTCGAGCAGCTCCTCCGTCTTCTTTTTGTTGATCGCCTCCATGTCGCCCTTGTCGTCCTGGGCGCGGACGGGCGCCAGACTCGCGATTGATCCCGCAAGGACGAGAAAACCGAGCAGCGCGATCCAACGTTTTCCAAACATGCTACTCTCCTTCCCCAGCCGCAAACACTTCGCTTACTGCAATCTTGAACCCCTTGAGCAATTTGGAGGTCGCCTCCTCACCCGGCTTGAAGACGCCGTGAACCCTGAAGACCTTGCCTGCCAACGCCAGCACCGTGATCGTTTTCTCCTTGGGGTCGACGAGCCAGTATTCGCGCACCTCGGCCCTGGCGTAGGCGCGTCTTTTAGTCACGAGATCGCGCTTGCGGTTCTCTTGGCCGGGGCTGACGACTTCCATGATGAGATCAGCCCCCTCGGGTGGCGTGCGCGTGTTTGTGATACGGTGCTTTTCAAAGTAGCCGATGTCGGGCTCGCGGAATTTACCCCGCCCCAGGCGAACCGGGAGCGGCGCGGTCCCCACCAAGCCGCTTTTGAGTGCGCGAACGAAATCGTCCAGGCAGCGAAAGAGCATCTGCACGATCAACTGATGATATAAGTCGGGCATGGGCAGGATCTCCAAGAATCCATCGCAGAGCTCAATCATCTGGTTGCCGATCTCGCGTTCCAGCGCGAGGTAGTCCTCCTCCGTCCAGTCGCCTTGGAGCGGCCAAAGTTTCGCCAGTTCCCACACCGGTTCGCGCAGCTTTCCGTTGGAGCGCGCGCTCGGCTTGGCAGATTCAAGCACGGCGGTCATCTTCGCTCTCCTACTTTGCCAGGATACTGCGGGGCCTTCTGAGCACCGAAGGTGCGCCAACAAGCCCTGGGGAACGAATCATGCATTCGCCGAAGCCCTGAAAGGGCGAAACAGATCGCACCCCGCTTTGTCTTGCCCTTTCAGGGCGACAACTCTCGCGCCTCCGCTTACCCAGGGCGGCGCTTCGCTTTGCCATGGGCTGGTTTGTTTGCGCACCTTCGATGCTCCTATTGTCGACGCATGTGAGACCGTCGCCAATCGAAGGTCTGTCAACACTCAATCTCCGGCCGAATCAAATCCTCATTCGTCTCGCGCCGCCGAATCAAATGATGCTCGCCGCCATCGACCAGCACCTCCGCCGCTCTCGGCCGGCCGTTGTAGTTCGACGCCATCGCCATGCCGTAAGCGCCGGCGGAGAACGTCGCCAGCAGTTCGCCGCGTCCGACCGGCGGCAGGTAGCGGTCCTTCGCGAGGAAGTCGCCCGATTCGCACACGGGGCCGACGACATCACACTTGATCGTGCCCGGATTCTCGATCTGGAAGTCCTCCGGCGGCGAACCAACCACCGGCCAGACGCGATGGAACGACTCGTACAGCGTCGGGCGAATCAGATCGTTCATGGCGGCGTCCTGGATCACGAAATGTTTGCCGCCCGAATCCTTCGTGTAGATCACCCGGCTCACCAAGAGGCCCGCGTTGCCAACGATAAAACGGCCTGGTTCCAGCACGAGCTTGCAGCCCGACTTCTGGATGCCCGGCACGATGACCTCGGCGAAGGCGGTCGCGGGGAGGGCCTCGTTCTTCTTGTAATTGATGCCGAAGCCGCCGCCCATGTTCCAGACGTTGATCTTGTGCCCTTGGTCACGCAGCTTGTCGATCAGCATCAGCCCCTTCGCGATGCCCAGCCGATACGGCTCGGTCGAGAGGATCGGCGAGCCGAGGTGCATGTGCAATCCTACCACCTTGACGTGCGGGTTCTTGACCACCTTCTGGGCGAATTCGAGCACGGTGTCGATGTCGAGCCCGAACTTGACGCCTTTGACGCTGGTATCGGTCTTGGCGTGCGTCTTGGGCGGTAGATCGGGATTGACGCGCAGGGCAACCTGGGCGACGCGATTCATCCCCCTGGCGATGTCGGCAATGGCGTCGAGCTCGCCTTCGCTCTCGACGTTGAAGAGAAAGACGCCGTTGTCGAACGCCATGCGAATCTCAGCATCGGTCTTGCCGGCGCCGGCGAAGACGATTTTGTCGGCCGGGCAGCCTGCTTTGAGCGCGCGATAGAGTTCGCCGGCGCTGGTGACATCGCAGCCGGCGCCGCCTTCGACCATGAGCTTGGTGATGTGCAGATTGCCGTTGGTCTTGATCGAATAGCAGACAAGCGGATTAACGGCCGCGAACGCCGATTGCAGCTGCTTGAGGTGGTGCTGCAGCGTCTTCTTGCTGTAGACGTAGAGCGGCGTGCCGTATTTCTCGGCGAGCGCCGGCACGGGGACGTCATCGCAGTGGAGGATGCGGTTTTTGTAGGTGAAGTGGTCCATGGGTAGCACCAGAGAGGACGTCAGAACTGCCCGAACATTATTGTATGGACATCGTCAGCGAAACTGCTTGGTCCTGTCACGGGAAGGACGATAGCGCCACGATGAAAGGGAAAGTCGCCTGAAGATTGTTCATCAGCCTGCCATCGGCGGTAACGAATTCGCATTGCTCACGTTCCGCGAGAGCCACGTACAAGCAATCATAAACGCTGGCCTGATGGCGATGGGCAATCGCGTACGCTCTCGGCAACAAAGGGATAGCGTCGTGAAAAATGGGCCTGGTCGTCAAAACGTCAGCGAAGAAGAGGGCCCCATCGCCGCGCGCGATTCGCTTTCGCCGTTCAATGATGAGTAGAGCATTGCCGACTTCGGTCGGGAAAAGATCGGGGGCCAGAAGCTGGTGAACGCCGTTGCGAAAGTCATTGCGCAGGCGGATCGCTTTCGGCGAATCGGTCTCTGCGACGACCCATTTGAGAGCCGTTGAGCAATCGATAACGTATTTCATCGGCTATCGCGCATTTCACGGATGATGTCAACGGCGATATCTTGTTCGCCGTACAACTCGCGATTTTTCTCGCGCATGCGATCCATGCGTTCGCAAGCCTGCCGCATCGCCTCCGGGTCGCGCACATCTTGCGCGGCCTTCTCGGCTGCGTCCTGCAGTTCGGCCATGACTTCGGCGGGAATCAGCGTTTTTTCGGTGGTGTTCATGCTTTCATTGTCGCCGCTAATCGGATCATGGTCAAGGCCCGTCATGGCTGTGTGTCATACCGCAATAGAAATGTCCGCATTTTGGGAGACTCTAGCATCATCACCGGCAATTACGCCGCCCGTTGGCGATGGAGCGTTTTCAGAACTCCGCATCGGCCCGGCTGGGATGACGCGCAGCTCTAGGTGTTATTGTAACGCAACGAACAAAAGGAGTGCATTGGAAAATGATGCTTTGACCCCGCAGGCTCCTGCGTCGCCTGCGGGCTTGGGATGGGTCAGTTCAACTCTTCGAGCCACAAGCGCAGATCGTGCTCATACTCGCTCGCCAGGTCGCCCTTGACGAGCTGGCGGTGGAAGTCGGCGGCGCCTTTGCGGTCGAGGTTCGCGGCCTGGGCGTCGGGGAATCGCTTCGACGGGTCCGGCGCGATCAGCTTCTGGCACAGGTTCAGCAGCATCTCGTTGCCGCTCACGTCCGCGGGGAGCAGATCCTTCAGACGCTTGTCGAGGTTCTGTTTCGCGGCCAATAGCGAACGCAAATCGTTCAGGCCCTCGAACGGATTTTGCCCCGCGAGCATCTCGATCAAGACGTAACCCAAACTTGCCAGGTCGGAGCGCGGCGTGTTCTTGTTGCCTGACAGGACTTCCGGGGCGGCGTAGGCGGGCGACCACATGCGGCGGGCGCTGATCTGGTCGAGGTCCATGGCGCTGCCGATATCGATGATCTTGGCAGCGCCGGTGCGTTTGACCATGATGTTGCCCGGCTTGAGATCGCCGTGCACGAGGCCGTCGCGATGCAGCGCCGCCAATCCCGCCAGACACTCGCGCAGGATCTGAATGGCGATGCCCGGCTTGAAGCGCGGCTGCTTCGGGCCTTCGCACAGGATGACCTTGTTGACGTACGCCCAGCGTTCGGGGCGCAGACGTTTGCGCGATTGGCCATAGACCTGCTCCGACATCAGCTCGCGCAGGTCGTAGCCGTCGATCCACTCCATGACCATGATGCGCACGCCGCCGTTCTCGATGAAGTTGTGCAGATCAAGCAGGTTGTCGTGCTGGATAACGGCGACGCGCGAGGAGATGTCGGCGATGCGGGCCATGTCGTTGACGTAGCTCGGCACGTCGCGATAGCTCTCCGGCGAGAACATCTTCAAGGCGACCGGCAAGCGAAACAGATCGGTCCCCTGGCGTTCGCTGAGATAGACGACGCCTTGGCCGCCCTTGCCAAGGATACGAATTTTCCTGTACTCGGCGTCCCAATGGACGGATTGGTTGCTCAGAAGCGTTTCGTACTGGGTGAGCAGCTTTTCACCTTCGCGATCAAAGCGGCGCGTACTTACGAGAGGCGGTTCCGTTTGCGAGACGGTCGTGGAAATCATCGCGGCAGATCCTCAAACCCTATTGTTCCGTGAGTTCCCATGATAGCAAATGGTCGCGCGATCACCAAGACGGGTTCTGTTTGCGGCTCGCTGGACGTGGCCGATGATACATTCCCTGGCCCTACGGGCGCTTAAGCCGCAAGCGGCCAAATTCGCTTGCTGACGGCGCGTTCAGGTGGTATTACGAATAGTGCGTAGATAATACGAGGATCCGCCATGCGCATGTTTGTTCTCCTTGCCTTCGCAGCAATTCCATTTGCGCCGACTACAGCCCAGGCGCACGCGCTCGGTGTTGCCTACGCCATCAAGGGGGAAAATGTCGAAATCGAGGCGTTCTATGACGACGACTCGGCCGCGTCCAAGGCGAAGGTGATCGTCGTCAACGTCAAGGACGAGCTGATTGCGAACGGCATCACGGACAAGACCGGCAAGTGGAGCTTCGCGACGCCGGTGCCGGGCAAGTACGAGATCCGCGTGGACGCCGGTGCCGGGCATCGCGCCGTGAAGACACTCACCATTCCTGGCGTCGCGCCGAATGCGCCGCCCCCAAAAGTGGCCGAGATCACCGATCCGGAGAACGCCGATTCCGAGAGCCGGTCTGAGAGGACGCGCACGCCGTGGCAAAAGATCGGCATCGGCTTATCGGTCATCGCTCTGGGGAGCTGCGCCCTGACGCTCGGCCTGGCGATCCGGCGGCAGGGCAAAACCCCAGGCTAAAAATGTGGACCTACAGAGCCTGTTTTTTTCCCATGTGTCAGTAATCCATGTTCCCGTTTTCCCTTTGATCGTCAGGGGCACTCCAAGCCTTACTTCTTCGCGGGCAGGGGCGTCTCCTGTGTGGAGACACATTTCCAGGCCCCATCTTGCATGACCCACACATCGAGAAAGCGGTATTGGGTAGTAACCTTTTCTCCCTTCACCCTGTCTCGATTGGTCTGGAGTCCCATGACCGTTGCCGCATTACCGAAAACGCGTACTTGCATCATGTCAATGGTGCAGGACTCGAGCACAGGGTCTTTCAAGCGGGCTTCGATGTATTGTTCCTTGTTGAGGACGCTGCCATCCGGTTCGATGGAGATGAAGTCCTTCGCCAACAGCGGCTCGATCACCTTGGCGTCTCTCTTCTCGAGGGCTTTCGCCCAATTGCGTTCCAGCGTGAGGAGTTGCTTTTCGACAGCGTTGGCATCCTGCTTGGCGCCGCCGGCTGGCTTAGGCGCCGCCTTCACCGGCGATTCCTGGTAGAACGCCTCCAGCCACTTCGTGTCGCGTTTCACCCAAACCGCCCCCACGTGATACTTCCCGGAAACCGAGGTGCCCTTGTGCGTGCCTTTCAGTGTAATGGGGTAACTGACCAGGGCCACGTCCTTTGCCAACATGGTGAGCTGGACCTTCCCCGTCACGTACTCCGTCAATTTGGTGTCGGAAAGGTTCTTCAACTGTTCCACGGCGTTCTGAGGGCCCCCGTAGTATGGTGTAATTGCCACGTGGTCCACGGTGATGAGGCCTCGAATCGCGTTGACGTCCCCCTTCGCGTAAAGCTGGTTGAGGGTTTGTACCGCCTTCTCGAGTTCCTGCAAGATCGCCTTGTCATCGGAAACACCCGCGTCAATCGACAGAACGGCTGCAAGGGTCACCCATGCCAACGGATTCATAGCGAACCTCCTCGAAAAGAGTTAGGTGTGACGCAAGGTCTGGCGCGAATTCCGTGCGTTTGTGCATCCTATTACTTCGTAACCGTTCACCAGCAGAAGACCGACGCTACCGACTCATCGATCCCGCCCTCAGTCAAGCCGATGGGCTCGGCCAAGCCTCATCGCAGCGCCTTATCTCTGGCGGGGTTCTCCCAGCGTCCGCCCCACTTGAGGTGCAAATCTTGCAGAAATTCGTCCCACTCGCCCCTGGTGCGCGTGTTGGGATACGGGATCGGCGCGATGAGAGTCCCCGAATCGTAGACGATCTCAAAGCGATTCTCGGCCGTAATCCGGCCGATGCGGACCATCTTCGACGTATGCTGCGTTTCCTGGTCAATGCGCACCAGGCCCTCCGGCGCCTCGAATGTCTGGTTCCGCACCGCCTTGCGGATTTTGGCCACGTCATCGTCTCCGGCATCCTTTACCGCCTGGGCCCAAAGATGCACGCCGAAATAGCCGGCTTCCATGGGGTCGGACACCACTCGTTGCTTGCCGTGCTTGGCGTGAAAGCGATTGACGAATGCCTGATTTTGCCGCCGATCGACGCTTTGAAAGTAATTCCAGGCAGCGTAATCGCCGACGACTTGTTTCAGGCTCAGATTACCCAATTCCTCCTCCGAGATACTGAAGGAGATCGTGGGGATATGGTCCGGCATGACGCCGGCGGCGCGGAGTTCGCGGAAGAAGGCCACATTGCTGTCACCGTTGATGGTGTTCAGGATAACATCTGGACGCGCCTTGACGATCTTGCCCACGAGGCTGCGAACTTCCGAGCTGCCGAGCAACAGATACTCTTCGCCGACGACCTCGGCGCCAAGATTCTTGGCGAAGTCCTTGATGATCGCATGGGCGCAATGCGGGAATACGTAATCGGAACCGACGAGAAAGAGCTTCTTCTTCTTCAAGTGCGATACGCACCATTTAATGGCTGGGATAATCTGCTGATTGGGGGCCGCGCCGGTGTAAACGATATTGGGCGACTGCTCCAGTCCCTCATATTGGACCGGATAAAAGAGCAGATGGCCGTGCTTCTCGAAGACGGGAAGCACGGTCTTGCGACTGGCGGAGGTCCAGCAGCCAAATACAGTGCAGACCTTGTCCTGAGTGATCAATTTCTCGGCCTTGGCCTTAAACACGGTGCTGTCCGATTCGCCGTCTTCGACAACCGCCTCGACCGGGCGACCGAGCACGCCGCCATTCTCGTTGATCTCGTCGATGGCCAGCATCGTCGCATCGATTACGGATCGTTCACTGATGGCCATGGTGCCCGTGCGTGAATGGAGGATGCCCACCTTGATCGGCGCCCCCGTGGGTGCCGGTCGGCCAGGACCGTCAGGAGGGGTAATGAGGGGCCGTTCGCGCCAGGGGTTAAAGACAAATGCCAGGACACACGCCAGAAGCAGTGTGCCGACGAGTGCTCCGCCCACCACGAACTTGCGCTGTGAGACGGGCTGCTTGGGCGCGACAGAAGTATTGCGTTTGGCGCCGCGCGAGGACGAGGCGCCCGCTTGGCCCCCCTTGGACGTTGTCGTCCGCCGGATGGTGCGCACGAACTCCGCCAGATTGCAGTCTTCGGCAAACGGCGCCAGGGCAGCGGCGACCTCCTCGGGGCGGGCGTAACGATCCTCTCTTTTCTTGGCGAGCATCCGCGCTAGAATGGCGTTAATTTCCTCGGGTAAATCGGGGCGGAACGTGTGGATCGGCGGCAGCGGCGCCTGGCTGTGCGCCCACATTTGCTGCATCATCGTGCTGTACTTGGTATTGGGGAACGGCGTCTGCCCGGCCAGCAAGTAGTAAAGCGTGCAGCCCAGGCTGTAAATGTCGGCGCGGATGTCCACGTCGCGGCTGCTCTCCCATTGCTCCGGCGCCGCGTAATCGACGGTGCCCAGGAATTGACCTTCCGCCGTCAGATCCCCGCCGGTCGATTTCTCGCCCCCCTTCAGAGTTGCCAGACCAAGGTCGAGAATCTTTACTTGACCCGCCGACGATACCAGCAAATTGTGTGGCTTGATGTCGCGGTGAACGAGCCCCTGCGTGTGGATATATTCCAGACCAACCGCGGCCGCGCGGATCAACTCACACGCCTCGGCGATCGGTAATAGGCCGCGATCGGCCACCATCTGAGCGAGACTGACCCCCTCGATGAATTCCATCACCAGCATTTGCGTTGAGCCGAATTCTTCGGCCTCGTACACCGTGACGACATTGGGGTGCGTCAGGCGGGCGGCCAGGCGCGCCTCGCGCTGAAAGCGCTGCACGACATTGGACTGAGCGACCAGCTCGGGTCGAATGACCTTCAACACAACCGGCCGTTCCAACAACCGATGTTCGGCTTTGTAGACGGTGCCCATGCCGCCGCGGCCGAGGACCCCCAAGACGCGATAGCGCGGGTGATTCCGCAATTCTTCGGGCAGATGCGTATCGGCAGGAGTTATGGCCGTCGCTTCGGCGGGCGGCGGGAAATTCACGGTCGGTTGGTCCAGGCTTAACGACGCCACCAATTGCTGACAGGTAGTACAACTCTGCACGTGCGTGACGACCGTCGCCTCGTCGCCGGCGAGTTTTTTGGCGATAAAGAGCTCTAGTTGTTCAGTGGAAGGACATTTCTCCACAGTAGTTTCCTTTGAGTTTGGTCGTTGGACACGTTACGGACATCGCGCATTGCCCAGGCCAACGTGGATCTTTCAGACGGCGGCGATGCGCCAACAACCAACCGCACGCATTCTACGCTGGCGTCAATAGGCATGCAAGAAGGATGTTCCCTAGCGCGCCCGCTTCGGCTTCAGCGATCAAGAGGGTTCAAACAAACCAACGTTCCGATGGTAAAGATGTATCACTTTTTCGCGGGTAGCTGGTGGATTTGCACGAGTTCGCTGACGATGTGGAGCGTCGCCACGACGCCGGGGAGCATGGCGTCGCCGGTGATGGTAATTTTGCTTTTGGTCGTTCCAGCCTCCGAGGTGCCATCGATGCACAGATCCATGCTGGATTCGATGGTGATCCTGGCGCCGTCCGTGAACTTGACCTGCTTCGGCCCCTTGCCCAACGCCCGGACGGGAACTACGAGTTGGTACGCCATGACGCCGAACAGTCGGCCGTCTTGCTGGTAGGTCTTTTGCAGCGTGCCGACGCCCCTGGCATTGGTTGCCGTCACGTCCAACTCGCGGCTCTTGGCGAGGTCCTTGACGATCGGCTCCATGTCGAGTTTCCAGATGTCGCCCGGCTTTACCGCGGACTTGGGCAGCATCAGCTTCTCGAAGGCGGTGTCCATGTCGCTTTTGCGGCTGAACTCCTTCGCGAGCGCCTCGGCAACCGGCGCGGCGAGCGTTTCGCCCGTCTTGAGTCCGAAGGTGTATTGGTCGTTCTTCTTCTCGATGACGATGGTCTTGCCGATGACGGGCCAATCAAGAACCGTGTTCCCCTTCGACGATTGCGCCTTGATGTATTCGCGCTCCAGTTTGGTCGGCAGCTTGGCGCCCGCGCGCTTGAGGACCGTTTCGATGTATTCCTTGATGTCGCTGCTTTTTTCGTTTTGCGTGAGGGTCTTCCCCTTGGCGTCCACGAATGTCACGCTGAACGAGCCTGCCTCGGACTTGGTGATCAGCGCCGATTCGCCTTCGCCGCGTTCCTTGAGCTTGATCGTGAACGCTTCCTGGGCCGATGCGGCGGCGACGAAGAGCGCGGCGCTTAACGCGAGTGACATGCGGCGCATCATGAGGTTGTCTTCCCTGCCGCACGCGGCAAATTCGGAATTCAATCGCGTTCGGGGATCAGCGTCTGACTGCCGACGCCGCCTTTGAGTTCGTAGTTGCGCACGCGCGGCTTGATCGGGTCCGCCGGCCCGGTATCTTCTTCTTCGTCCTCGTCGGTCTTCACGATTTCTTCCGGCAGCGCGGCGCGCAGCGATAGGGAAATTCTCTTGGCCTCGGCATCGACACTGAGGATCTTGACCTCGACCGGCTGTCCGGTCTTGACGACGTCGGTGACGCGCCAGATCTTGTTGCGGGCCAACTCGGAGATGTGGATCAAGCCCTCGATGCCGGGCTCCAGTTCGACGAAGGCGCCGAACTCCATCGTGCGCGTCACGGTTCCGGTCACGGTCGTACCGGAGGCGTACTTCGTGTGGATATTATCCCACGGGCTGGCTTCGAGTTGCTTCAAGCCCAGGCTGAGCTTGCGTTTCTCGCGGTCGATCTTGAGGATGACGACCTTGATCAACTGCCCAACCTGTAAGACGGCGGTCGCGTCGGCGATGCGCTTCCAGCTGATTTCACTGACGTGCAAGAGGCCATCGACGCCGCCGAGATCGACAAACGCGCCGAAATCGCGCACGTTGCCGACGACGCCCTGACGCACCTGGCCTTCCGCCAGCTCCGTCCACAGCTTCTCGCGCTGCTCGTCGCGTTCCTTCTCGAGCAAGGCGCGCCGGCTGACGACGAGGTTGCGCTCTTCCTTATCGACATCGGTGACAATGCACAGTAGCTTCTGATTGACGAACTGCTCGGCATTCTCGACACGAAAGCGGTCGATCTGGCCCATCGGCATGAAACCGCGGATGCCGTTGACGTCCACGGCCAGGCCGCCTTTGTTGGTTTCGAGCACGCGCGCCTCGACCACCATGCCCTCGGCGACACTGGACCAGTCGGCGTGCACGGCGGTGCCTTTGCGCGTCAGAAGCAGGAGACCGTTGGCGGGATCGTAGCCTTCAATGGAGATTTCGACCTGGTCGCCGACCTTGGGCGGACCTTCGGGGAAGTGCTCCATCGTGAGGACGCCCTGGCCGCGGCCGCCGGGGATGTCCACGAAGATATCGGGCGCATGAATGGAAAGGACCGTGCCGATCTTTTTGCCGCGTTCTCCCTGGGCGGCAGCTTGATCGCGGGCACGTTTGGAGTCGTCGGCGCTGTAGAGCGATTGCGCGTCCATGCCGGCGAGGGCGGCTTCGAGTTCGCCGGCGATCTCGGCGTCGAGGTCGCGCACATTCGGCGTGTTCTTCTTGTAGCTCAGGTCGGCGTCGAGCGACGGGACGAACTCGCGCCTGGGTTTGCGCGGGCCCTCGTCGCGCGGCGGTTTGCGGCGGTCCTTCTGGTCCCCTCGGGCAGGCGGGGCGGGAGGCGGCGCCGGCTTGGTTTCGGGCGCGGGAGTCGGTTTGTCGGTTTCGTTGGCCATGATGTTGTTCCGATTCTTCGCTTAGCGCTCGCAGGCAAGCGCCATGAACGATGCGCGCCCCATCATTTTGTTTATGAACGCTCAACGGGGACTGACGCGGGAAGTGTTATTTTATCGAACAAGGCGTGCTATTTCACCGCCTTGAACTCGCGGACCCACAGATTGCGGAACTCGATCTTGCCGCCGTGGTTTTGCACGCAGACGTAGCCCTTGAGCGGGTTCTTCTTGAGCTTGTCGTCGCTGCTTTGATCGAAGTCGATGATCTTTTCCTTGTTGAGTTGGATGACGATCTTAGGGCCATGGCACGCGATGTCGAGGACGTTCCACTCGCCGGGCGCTTTCGACGGATTCGACGCCGGCGCGACGTGGCGATAGAGGGAGCCGTTCGAGAATTTGGTCGGCGGCTTGCCGAAGTCGTCGATGAGCTGGATTTCATAGCACGCATAGGAGGGGCGTGTATCCACGGATTTCTTGGGATCGAAAACGACGGTGCGAATGCCGACGCCGCTGTTGCACTTGACGGCCATCTTGTATTCGAGATGGAAATGGAAGTCGGCGAACTGCTTCTTGTCGTAGCGCAGGAAGCCGAAGCCCTTGCCGGTGCAGACGAGGTTGCCGTCCTTGATCGACCAGACCGGGATGAGCTTATCGCCGTCCTTGAACTCCTTGGCCCCCTCGGCAACCCAGCCGTCGAGGTCCTTGCCGTTGAAGAGGACGATTTTGCCGTCGTTCTCGCCGGCGGACAGAGCGCCGAGGAGGATGACTGTTAATGCGAACAAGAATGAGGAGCGTGCGATCATGATTGAGTTTTCCATGGAACCGTTCACCGTTACTTTATGAGCTTGCGAGGTTTTCGGCCGTCGCGGTGAGCGCGCAGGGATTACTCAATTGAAGGCGAGCACGGGGCGCATTTGCAGCCGAAGCGCGCCTTGGCCTCGGCGAACTCCTCGTCGAGCGCGGCGCGCTTGCGGGCCGACACCGTACGAAAGCCCTGCTTCTGGCCCGCCGGCGTGGCATGGGCACAGACCCACTTGTCGCAGCCGAGTTTGAGAGCAGCGAAGGCAGCGCCTACGGAGTGGATGGTTTTTCCCGATGCCCCGGACACGGTTTCAAAGCCAGTGCGTTATTCCTGAAGCAGGACCAAGACTGTCCTCGATGGCGGCCAACGCATCGGCAATCGCATGGCTGGAGGCGGGCCGAAGGCCGGGATCCTTCTGTAACAACTGCATGATCAGCTCTGACAGGGGCGCGGGGACATGCACCGACAGAGTGTGAGGGGGTTGCGGGTCGTGGGTGGCCAAGGCCGTCAACGTGCTCAGAATATCTGGCCCTTGAAAAGGACGTATGTTGGTGCATAACCAGTACAGCACACAACCCAGGCTGAACAGGTCGGCGCGGTGATCCACAGCATCGCCGCGTGCTTGTTCGGGAGCCATGAAAGCCGGTGTGCCGAGGATCTCGCCGACCTGACTTAGCTGTGGCGAGCCGGTGCCCACGCGCGCCAGACCAAAATCCAGGATCTTGACGCGCCCCGTCGGCGCTTCCAGCCACAGGTTACCCGGCTGAATGTCCCGGTGGATGAGGCCATGGGCGTGGGCGGCGGCGAGCCCTTGGGCGGCCTCCCGGCCGATACGCATCACCAGTGCCAGCGGCAGGCGGCCAACTTTCTGGTGGAAAGCCTCCAGCGGACTGCCTTCGAGAAATTCCATGGCCAGAAAAGGAAGGGCGTTGGCGACGCCGACCTCGTAAACGGTTACCACGTGGTCGCTCTTGATGGCCGCCATGGCTCTGGCTTCCCGCAGGAAGCGCTGCCGCATGGTGTTGTCGGACCCGAAGTGCGGCTGCATGACCTTGAGGGCCACCATCCGGTTCAGGCGGGTGTCCTCGGCGCGGAACACGATGCCCATGCCGCCTTGGCCCACCAGTTGAAGCACCCGGAAATTTGCGAGCCTGCCCAGCTCATCACTCTGAAGGGGTGGCTTGAGGAAAGTAAATTGCTGGCCGCTGACGGTAGGAACGGGCACGCTGACGCCGGACAAAGGTTTGGTCTCTTGAGAAATGGACGTCTCGAGAGTCTCCGGCACTTGAGTGCTCGCTTCCGCCACCCTCTTTCGGGTAACTTGCAGGGCACAGAACGGATCGCCCCTCAGCATGCAGGCATCGTCGGTTACGGTGATCGTTTCGCCAAAGTGGCGGGCGAGGCCCGTGACGATCCCCTTGGCGAGGCTGCACAATTGGCGCTCGGACGAGTACACGATCTGCAACTCGTCCTCGGCGGTTCGGATGCAATCCAGCACCGGGGGTTTGGCCCCCGGGTTGCCCACGCGCACGGCGGTATGGATCAACTGCTCGGTGTTTTCGATCACGTCGAGAGTCCTCCACCCGGGCTGGAGGAGTCGGCCATAGTCGCGAATGAGTTCCGGGGCGATGAACTCACCAAACGCTTCCAGGATGGCGGCCGCCGGCAAATTCAGAACCCGGCTCGCGGCGCCAACCAGGGCGAGCATTTCCTCATCGGCGTAGGCGCGGACGGCGGAGTAGGACTTTACGGGCAGCTTGGCCTCCTGCAGCAAAGTTTCCCAGGCGTGGGCACCCGCCTGTTGCTGTGCGAATTTTTGCAGTTGCAGAAAGATCATCCCGTGCATCGCAAAACCCTCAGTAGTTCGGGCCGAACGATAAAGTTCGGCACCGGGGCCGCTGAGTGACCTTTGAATTCCGACAAACCGTACTACGCCCCCGGCCTTTACGCGAACGGCAACAAGAATTCTCCCCTCTTCCGGATTACCGGGAGAGGGGGGGAAGTTTTTCCCGCCGCTCGCCTTGCGCCCTGCCACTCTCACTTTGGTGCGGGTGCGAGGAACTTGAACGGCTCGCTTTTCGTGAAGCTGGCGGTTTGGTCGCCGATGGTGTCAGGCGTACCGACGAGCGTGAGTTTTCGCGCGCCCGTGCCTTCCTTGAAGTCGACCTTGTCCAGCTTCACCCACAGGGCGCCTGGGCTGTTGGTGTCCTGGTAATAGTATACACGGTTCTTCTGATCCGCGATCGTCAGCCAGATCGTCGATGACACATTGGGCGCACCTTTTGTGTGGATACCACGAGGGACGCTCACGCTGCGCATCACGCTGAACACGGCCGCCACGGCTTCTCGAGCATTCGCTGACTGTTGGCAGGCATTGATGTAATACGAAGCCCGTACAAAGCGGTCCGCGGCTCGAACGGTGCCTGGCAGCATCACGGCCCCGTCGAATGCTTTCCAGTATTCATTAATCGCCATTTGCTTGTCGAAGGTCGGTGAGTTCGTCATCACTTGGTATTCCTTACCGTGGTGAATAACCAACTTACCTTTGACATACTCGAAGATGGCCGAGTCGCCGGTCGGGTCGGAGATTGCCAAATGGACCGTCCCCTTCGCTCCGTTCGGTGCGGCGACGGGGACGACGCGGAAAACGTCCTTCTTCACCTCTGCGACAGCTTCCTTGACTGTCGCGAAGTTGTCAATCAGATACTGCGCCCAGGCAGAGATGCACACGCCCGGTCGTTTGTCGTCGGCTGCGGCGTACTCGGATTCGGCCAAGTACAGCAGGTTCGCCACGAACCCTTTCTCGTTCATGCCATCGGCGGACGCACCTTCGTAGACCGAGGCCACGACGCTCCCATACTTGCTGGTCCACTCCAGCGATCCCTTGCCGAGGCCGCCGTCTCGCTTCATGCCGCGTGGAAACATCCACAGGTTGGTGTGCATGTCTTCGACCCAGTCCATCGACCGGCCGGTGACGGTTTGCCCTTCCTTGCCGAAGTACACCGCGCGGGTACAGGCGGTCGCATCATGGATGCTCCCCACGATAACCGCCAAAGTAACCGCGATTAGCAACAAGCACGAAACCTGCAGTCGTCGTATCATGCCGAACTTCTTAAAGTTGTGCATCGAAATCATCCTCCGCCGCCGAATTTGTTTATTGGAGTGCGCACCCGCGCTCACGCAAGGAAATGCGTGCCATAGCACGGCTGTGCGCCATGGCACGGCTTCAATCACAGCATTATTTTATGAGGGTTGCTGTCAAGAACGGGCGGAATTTTTTTTCCGCTTCGCGCTGGCGATGAGAAATGATCGTGCCATCACTGCGGCATCATCGGCGTCTGGCCGAGACGGATGAATGCTTGCACGACTTCCTGGCGGACGCGCGGGTCGATGTCGTTGCGCAGGGTGTGCAGGGTGCCGATGACCGGTTCGACGGCGGCGCCGATGCGGCCCAGGCACGACACGCTGCCGGCGCGGACGTTTCCGGCGCGGTCTTGGCTGGCGGCTTGCAACAGGGCGGGCACGACCTGCGGGTGCGAACGCCAATCGAAGTACGCCAACGCTTGGGTGGCCCATTCACGCTGATTAGGGTAGGGCGACTCACGCAGTACGCGCAGCACTTGATCCAACTGCTGCGCCGCCGACGGTTGCCGCATCGGCTGCTGATAGTTGGCCTGCTGAAGGGGTTGCTGCGGCATCATGCCATACCCAGACACCATGGGCGGATAGGGCATTTGTGTATAGCCGGCCTGCATCATCGGGTTCGGCGGCAGCGGGCCGGGATATTGCCGACCGTAATTCGGCAGCGGTCCTACCGCCGGCATCGGGGCGCCGTAGGGCATCCCTTGCGCCATCATTGGATTGGCCGGGGCCATGTACGGCATCGCGGGGTTGCTCATCGCCATCATCTGTTGCTGGGCGAGCATCTGTTGTTGCTGTTGCATCATCTGCTGCTGCATGAACTGTTGCGTCATCATCGGATTCGCGAAGGCGCCGGACATGCCTTGTGAGGCCGGGTTCGGCTGGGCGCTCTTCGGCGGCGGCGGCGGCGAGAAGGCGTTCACGTAATTGTTGTGCTGCGGCGGGGTTGGCAGCACCGGCGCGGGAGGCATGGGCGGATGGTTCGGTTGCGGAATCGTCACCACCGGGACCGGGAAGTACACCACCGGACCCTGCAAGCCGCTGTGCGACGCCAGCACCGATTGGGCGTTCAACGGCCAGCTCGGATCTCGGCTGGGAGGACCGCTCTTCAATTCTTCAGGCTTGAGCTTTGTCGGTGGCTCGGCCGGCGGGCGCTGTTCGGCAGGCAGCACAACGGGAACCTTCGCGCTGACAGGCGTGAGGCGTTCGGGGTTCAGCAGCGGATCGTTGCGCCGTTCGACCGGTGCGGGCGTCTTGGCGAAATCCACCGGACGAATCACCTGATCCAACACGGATCGGTCTGACGTGTCGATCGGCGTGATCGGACCGTGGCTCCCCATCTCGCGCAACGGCGGCGCGTTCAGCAACGGCGTCGTGGGCATGGCCGTCGAGAACGGCGGTTTGTCAAGCTGGGCGATGCGCTGTTCGATCACCTTCTGCGCTGCCACGTTTTGTTGGGTCAGGATGTCATCGCCCTTCTTGAATCGATCAACAGTGGAGCTCTTGGCAAAGGAATTGGAGGCCACATCATTTTTCTTGGCGGTGTCAGCGCCTGGCTTGAACCACGTTTGCAGTCTGTCGCCCGGTTGCCAGGGCTTCTTGGCCGAGGCATCCGCTTGCGGATGCGCGGCCGGTTGAACGCTCGCATTCGCGGTGCTTGGGTTGACTGTTGAAGCGGTTGAATTAATCAGCGGCGTCGGCGTGACGTTCTGAGTAGTGATGGACGTAATGCCCGGCGGCGACACTGGCGATTCGGGCTGGCCTGTCGGGTTCATCGGGTCGAAGCGACTGACGTTGGGCGCTTGGCTTGGCCCAGCCGCCTGAATCCGAGGCGGATTGGCAATATTGAGCGGGTTTCGCTGCGCGATCACTCCAGAATTGGGCGCGACGTTGGGCGTCGTGGGATAGCTGGGCTTCGTCCCAGCGCCGAAAATACGGGCCAGGTGCCATGTGCTCTGGGCGGCCGGTTGATTGGATTGGTTTGCTTGAACGGATGGGCTGGCGTTGGCCGTGCTCGGCGGCGTCGGCGGCGGCAAAATGGCCGTCCTTTCCTCCGTGGACATACCCGCCGGGATGGCCAAGGGCGACGCCGCCGGCGTTTTCGTTTCCGGCCGCGGCGTGTTCGGCAACGACGTCTTGTCATGCTGGGCGATTCGCTGTTCGAGCACCTTCTGCGCTGCCACGTATCGTTGGGTCAGGACGTCATTGTCCTTCTTGGATCGATCAACATCGGAGATCTTGGCCAAGGGCTTGGGCAGAACGTCACTGGGTTTCGCGGGGGCCGCATCATTTTTCTTGGCGGTGTCAGCGCCTGGCTTGAACCATGCTTGCAGTTTGTCGCCCGGTTGCCAGGGCTTCTTGGCTGACGCATCCGCGTGCGAATGCGCGGCCGGTTGAGCGCTCGCATTCGCGGTGCTTGGGTTGACTGTTGAAGCGGTTGGACTCGTCATGGGCGTCGGCGTGACGTTCTGGGTAATGATGGACGTAATGCCCGGCGGCGTCACGGGTGATTCGGATTGGCCATTCGAGTTCATCGGGTCGAAACGACGGACGTTAGGCGTCGTGGGATTGCTGGACTTCGTCCCAGCGCCGAAAATACGGCCCAGGTGCCATTTGCTCGGGGCGGCCGGTTGGTTGGCTTGGTTTGTTTGAACGGATGGGTTGGCGTTGGCCGTGCTCGGCTGCGCCGGCAGCGTAATTGGTCCGAACGTGCTCGGGTTCGGTTTGAGCGAATCCCGGTTCGCTAGCGGCGGCGGCAGGATGGCCGTTTTTTCCTCGGTAGATCGACCCGCCGGGATGGCCAAGGGCGCCGCCGCCGGCGTCTTCGTTTCCGGCGGTGGTGTGTTAGGCAACGGGGTGTTGGCCATGGCAGTCGAGAACGGTATGATGGCCGTTTTTTCTTCGGTAGACCGACCCGCCGGGATGGCCAAGGGCGCCGCCGCTGGTGTCTTCGTTTCCGGCCGAGGCGCGTTCGGCAACGGCGTGTTGGCCATGGCCGTCGAGAACGGCTTCTTGTATATCTGGGCGATGCGCTGTTCGAGCACCTTCTGCGCTGCCGCGTTTTGCTGGGTCAGGATGTCATAGTCCTTCATTGATCGATCAACATCGGAGCTCTGGGCCAAGGGCTTGGGCTGAACGTCACTGGGTTTCGCGGGCGCCGCATCGTTTTTCTTGGCGGTGTCAGCGCCTGGCTTGAACCATGCTTGTAGCCTGTCGCCCGGTTGCCAGGACTTCTTGGCTGACGCATCCGCTTGCGGATACGCGGCCGGTTGAGCGCTCGCATTCGCGGTGCTCGGATTGATTGTTGAAGCGGTAGGATTCGTCAGCGGCGTCGGCGTGACGTTCTGGGTAGTGATGGACGTAATGCCCGGCGGCGACACTGGCGATTCGGACTGGCCTGTCGGTTTCATCGGATCGAAACGACTAAGGTTTGGGGTCGTGGGATTGCTGGACTTCGTCTCAGGGCCGAAAATACGGGCCAGGTGCCATTTGCTCGGGGCGGCCGGTTGGTTGGTTCGGTTTGCTTGAACGGATGGGCTGAGGTTGGCCGTGCTCGGCGGCGCCGGCGGCGCAATTGGTCCGAACGTCCTCGGGTTCGGTTGAATGCCCGGCGGATACGGCGCGGTCGGCGTACTTGCTTGCGCGATCGTACCAGGGATGGGTGCTGCCTCGGGCGTTGTGGGAGTGCTGGGCTTTGTGCCATGGCCGAAAATACGGGCCAGGTGCCATTTGCTCGGGGCGGCGGGCGTCGTCTCGTGTTTGGGCTTACCTCCGATCGGCAGCCAGGTTGGCGCCATCAAGTCGGCCAACACGCCAGGCTTGGGATTGAGCGAGGGGCGGACATCCAGGCTGAACTTCGTCATCATGGCTTTCAAGCGCGGGAATGCCGGCGCGCGATTGGCGACGCCCGGGTCGCAGGTGTCGCACGGTTTCAACGAAACGCAGCAAGGTTTCTGGTTGGCGGGCATCGGCTTCAGACTAATGCCCGGCGGGTTGGGCGGCGCGATCGACTGCGGTCTGGCACTGGGCTGTGTCGCGAGATCGACGCGCGGCGGATCGTTCTTCTTGGCGATAGGGCGAGACGCGAAGTCGACGACCCGCGGATCGCTCTTTGGCTGCTCAGGTTTGCCGAAGAGCTTGGGGAACGACAGCGTGTTGCCCTTGGGCGCGGAGGGCGTCGGCGTCGTGGCGTATGGGATGCTCCCCGCTTTGTTCGCGCTCGGGCGATTGACGATCATCGGTACGGGCGTTATTGGCGGGTCAGATTTCGTCAAAAGGTTCAGGAGATCGCGCCGCGGTAACGATGGCGCGCCTTCGGGAGACGTTAGCTTACCAATCCCCCACGCGAAGATCCGCTTGGGGATGCCGCCTAAACCCGCGAGGCCGCCGTTGCTCCCCGGCGCATGTTCGTCCACGATCGTGATCTTCTCCCCCGTTTCGAGCGCTTGTAAAAGATTCGCCACGCGCTTATCCGGAAGTTCCCAGGTTTCGAGAACCTTACAGCGCGTCTTCTTGCCATTCTCGTTAACCACCATGATGCGCTCGGTGGCATCGGCGCGCGCGGGCTGTGCAGGCGTTTGCGTCCATGCCAGGCCGGACCAGAGCAGCAATGTCAACGCGGCGCCTCGAGCGATTGCTCTTTGCCAGTTCGCCCAGATCATGGCTCGAATCTCCTTCCACGGCGCGAGGAAATGCGCCCTGCCTGGCTGCCTGGAAAATGGGCAGTCTCATCCTTTGGTATCGGCGATTCCGGCGCTTCACAACAGTAAGACTTTGACGATATTGCCGAGAATCCGGGGCTAGACCGGGTGTGGCGGAGAGACGTGCTTGCCCTTCTTTCCGTGCATGCCTGGATTGCCCATCGGGATTTGCTCTTTTCTCGCGCGGCTGATTTCGGTTCAATAGTCAGGATCGTAAACCACCTGGGATTTCGCATGCGCGTGCTCATCACCACCGAACAAATTCAGGCACGCTTGACCGAGCTGGCCCAGGAAATTGGCCCGCAATATCGCGATCGGCCCTTGACCATCGTCGGCGTTCTCACCGGTAGTCTCATGTTCCTCGCCGACCTGGTGCGCCGGCTCGATATCCCGCTGCGCATCGCCCTCATCCAGGCCTCGAGCTACCGCGGCAAAGCGACCACGCCCGGCGCCCTGCACCTCGGCTCGGAAGTTCTCGCCGACGTGCGCGGCCGACATGTGCTCTTGCTTGACGACATCCTCGATACCGGTCAGACGCTACACCATCTCATCAAGCATCTGGAAGAGCAGGGCGCCCTCTCCGTCAAGGTTGGCGTCCTCTTGCGCAAGGAGGGACGCCAAGTGCACACCGTGCGCGTCGATTACGTCGGGTTCAGCATCCCCAATGAATTCGTCGTCGGCTACGGACTGGACTTCAATGACGAGTATCGGCAGCTCCCCTACGTCGTGGTGTTGCCCGCGGAGATGTATGCCTCCTAGCTGCTGGTCGTCTAGCGCTCGCAAAGACGCGCCGAGAGAATGACATCCAACCGCGAGCGCCAAGCCGTCAATCGGCCGATTTGCAAGGGACGGATCCCATGAAGATAATGCATATCATCGATACGCTCGCCTATCACGGCAGTGCCCGCCAGTTGCAGTTGCTCGCGCCGGCTCTCGCGGACGAACATACGTCGGTCGAGGTTTGCTGCCTGGGTCCGGACACGTCGGGGACCGAATCATTGCGGCGCGCAGGCATGCGGGTACACACGCTCGGCTGGACGCGCTGGTTTGATCCTGGCGTGCCATTGAGTCTGCGCACCATCTTGCGCGAGGCCTGCCCTGATATCGTCCATGTCTGGCGGCCAACGGCGTTGCGCATGCTGGCTGTCGCCGCACGCGAATGGTTGCCTCGCGTCGTCATGAGTGCGCCGCTGCCGAGCAAGGGGGAGATGTCCTGGTGGGATCGCCAACTCATGCGCCGTGTCGGCGTCGTGTCGGCCGCGGGGCCAAACGAACAAGCGCGCTGCATTCAGGCAGGCGCGACGTCTTCGGCCGTGCGCATCATGCCGCTCGCGGTGGCGCGTGCCGAGGAAACGACGCCCGATCCGGCGGCTATTTTATGGATGGGGCGCTTCGAGCGCGCGGCCGGCGGCCGTGAAGCGATCGTCGCCTTCGATTTTCTGCGTCGACGCTTCACGCACATGCGCTTGCGCTTGCTCGGCGCGGGCATCCACGAGGAAACGTTGCGTGCCCTGGTTTCCGGGCTGGAAAGTCAGGCCGTGGTGAGCTTCCTGGGCGCGCACGGCGACACGTACGAGCACTTACGGCAGGCAGCGCTCGTGTGGATCCCGAGTCTGGCGAACGTCGGCCGACAGGTCGCTCTCGAAGCGATGGCGCATGGCCGGGCGATTGTCGCGTTCGATGTTCCCTGCCTGCGCGACGTGATCGTGGACCGCGAAACGGGCTTTCTCGTTCCGGTTGGCGACATCGTTCAAATGGCGCGCCGTTCACGCGATTTGCTCATGGAGCCGGCGTTGCGCGCCAGAATGGGAGACGCCGCCCGCCGACACGTCGAAACGCGCTGGCCGCTCGCGCAGACCGTCGTACACTGGCGTGACCTCTATCGCTCCCTGTAGCTCGGTTTGCCAAATCGGATTATCATCGAGAACCGTCCTTTTTCCTTTTGCCTTTTCCTCTACGCCGCGCCACAATCCCTATAAGAATGGATTGGGCTTTCTGTCTTGGGCGAGGAGAAGGGGATCGTGAAAAACGTTCTGACGCTCATCCTGGCCGGCGGCAAGGGCACCCGCCTGGAACCGCTGACGCGCGATCGGGCCAAGCCGGCCGTCCCGTTCGGTGGACTCTATCGCATCATCGACTTCCCGCTGTCCAACTGCCTCAATAGCGATCTGCGCCGCATCCTCGTCCTGACGCAATACAAGGCGCGCAGTCTTGATCGGCACATCGCGACGGGCTGGGGCTATCTGAGCCGAGAGTTGGACGAGTACATCGACGTTCTGCCGCCGCAGCAGCGTCTCGACCAGACGTGGTATCAGGGCACTGCCGACGCCATCTATCAGAATATCTACACCATCGAGAAGGCGAACCCGAAGTACGAGATGATTCTCGCCGG
>SXGS01359005.1_pt1 | contig 85200 bp, 63 predicted proteins | sample 3174681 | NCBI WGS metagenome assembly SXGS01 (sample SAMN11356861, study PRJNA531348) | freshwater metagenome | isolation source: freshwater sample F1-80 | place: China: Fuxian Lake, Yuxi | collected 2017-12-25 | reverse complement strand
GTCACGGCGGTGGTGCATTCAGCGGCAAGGATCCAAGCAAAGTGGATCGCAGCGCCGCGTATTATGCACGTTATATCGCAAAAAATATTGTGGCCGCTAAACTTGCAAGTCGGTGCGAAGTGCAACTTGCCTACGCCATTGGTGTTGCAGAGCCTGTCTCCGTGTCGGTGGATACATTTGGAACATCCTCAGTCGATGAGAATCGTATTGCGCGTGGTGTACGTGAAGTATTCAGCGGTCGTCCTGCGGACATCATTCGTGAATTGAAGTTGCTTCGTCCCATTTATCAGAAGACAGCCGCCTACGGCCATTTTGGACGGGATGACAGCGATTTTACGTGGGAACAAACCGACAAAGTGCAAGCGCTTTTAAGTGCGGTGAAGTAAACTCTGATCTCCCCAAGTAGAATCGGTCGTACTCTCCAGCGTCATCCCCGCGAAGGTGGGGATCCAGAAAGTACGGTATTCCGCCATAGTTCAACTTATGAATGACTGGATCCCCGCTTTAGCGTGGATGACGACAGAGAGAAGGCAACATGCAAGAAGCGGTAGGGACGTCTGAAGCGGCACTTTTGGGAACGGTTCAGGGCCTTACGGAATTTTTCCCGGTGTCAAGTTCGGGACACTTGGTGATTGCGGGTTATTTTTTAGGACTGCGCGAAAGCCATTTGGGTTTTGATCTTCTTTTGCATATTGCGACACTCATTGCAGTGGTGTTTTTTTATAGGACATCCATCGGAAATATTCTCAAGGCGTGTGCACAATGGGCCACGGGTCGTGGTGGTGATCAAGATTCACTGCGCATGGCCGGTTTTATTCTGTTGGGATCGATTCCAACGGGGATCATCGGATTGTTTGGCCATGATCTGGTGGTGGGGCCCATGCAATCGCCGCGCTTTGTGGCGACCATGCTGCTGGTGACGGGGATCCTGTTGTTTGTGGTGCGCGGTTTAGGCGATCAAGGCCGTGAGATCCGCGCGATGACCTGGAAAGATGCATTGTTGATTGGCATTGTTCAGGGCATTTCGGTGATCCCAGGTATCAGTCGTTCTGGATCGACGATTGTTGCGGCATTGGGGCTTGGTTTGCACCCAAGACTTGCCGCGCAATATTCATTTTTGATGTCGATCCCAGCTGTGGCGGGTGCAACGTTTCTTGAAGGATTTCAAGCAGGGTATTCAGGCATTTCGATGATGTCTGCTGTTGTTGGAATGCTGGCATCTGGATTGTGTGGATTGCTTGCGTTATCTTTCTTTGTGCCTTTGGTGGTGCGTGGGCATTTATATCACTTTTCTTGGTATTTGTTTCCGGTGGCTGTCATCACTCTTGTGCTTGTGTGATCAAAATAATACGAACCATGCCTCTTGCTGCCAAACCATGAGGTCTCTATGGATCACCATGCATTGTTAAAGCGCATCGAAGCCAGCAACGATCCTCGCATTAAAGTGGCCATTACCGATCTGGATGGCATTCTTCGTGGTAAGTACATCAACAAACAAAAATTTCAATCGGCGCTTCAAGGCGGCTTTGGTTTTTGCAATGTGGTGTTTGGTTGGGACATGACCGATTCCTGTTACGACAATGCGTCGTATACCGGTTGGCATAGCGGATATCCCGATGTGACCGCACAGATTGACCTTTCTACATTTCGCACGGTGCCGTGGGACAATCATGTTCCATTCTTTTTGGGTGAATTCGTGAATGAGGCAGGGGCGCCCCTTGAAATATGTCCTCGGCAACTTTTAAAACGCGTGATTGCGAAGGCCGAATCCATGGGCCTGCATCCTGTGTTTGCGTGTGAATACGAATTTTTTAATTTCAAAGAAACAGCGCAAAGTTTTGCAGCCAAAGGCTATCGCGATCCTGAACCCATTACGCCGGGCATGTTTGGTTATTCTTTGCTGCGTGCAGGGCAAAATCGTGATTATCTAAAAGCGCTGTTTGAAGAACTTACTGCGTTTGATATTCCTGTGGAAGGTTTGCACACGGAAACAGGACCAGGTGTTTTGGAAGCTGCGATTGTGTACACGGATGCGCTGGCAGCGGCCGATCGTGCGGTGTTGTTTAAAACGGCGACCAAAGAAATTGCAGCGCGATTTGGGATCATGCCCACCTTCATGGCGAAGTGGAACAGCAGTTTGCCTGGCAGCGGTGGGCATATGCATCAAAGCATGTGGGATGCTGAGGGTAAGAACAATGTCTTCTACGACAAAAAAAATCCCCACGGGATGAGTGCGCTGTTTAAGCATTATCTCGCAGGCCAATTGCAATTGATGCCTGACATGCTTGCGTTGTACGCACCTACGATAAACAGCTACAAACGCCTTGTGGAAGGCATGTGGGCACCCACACGGCCTGCATGGTCTGTGGACAATCGCACGGCCAGTTTACGTGTGATTCCAGGAAGCAGCAAAGCGACGCGTCTTGAAACACGTGTTGCTGGCGCCGATGCCAATCCGTATCTTGCCATGGCAGCTGCACTGGCGTCGGGGCTTTACGGAATAGAAAACAAACTTCCTCTGACGCAATCGCCTGTGCAGGGCAGTGCTTATGGCGCTTCGGACACATCGTTGTTGCCGCGTGATTTGGCGCAAGCCACCGCAGTGCTTTCTGGTTCAAAAATTGCTTCGGAAATTTTGGGCGAAACATTTGTGAAGCATTTTGTGCAAACGCGTGAATGGGAATGGCGCGAATATCGCAAAGCCGTCACCGACTGGGAACTCAAACGTTATTTTGAGATCATTTAAAAATGGGGACATTTCAGAATTACGCGTCATTGCTACTATTTCGAGCACACTTCTTGCATAAGCATCATGATTTGCGCGTCTTGATTTGCTTTGTGCCTAACGGTCGTCGCGGGGTGGGCAACAGAGGATGCTCCCCAAGCCCACCGCCAACCACGTGACGCCAGCAGCTGCGGTGTAGAATCCCAGACCCACAGTTCCTCCTAACGCGCCTTTGGCCCATCCCAGCGTGTTGTTGCCCAAAATGCTTGCACCCAGTGGATTGGAAGTGACGGTGGACCAGACTGTGCTTAAAAGTCCCACGACCGTTGGTGGACCCATACTCACGTCGTGGCGACTCGATGTATTGTACAAACAGCGCGTTCCAAAGGTGAAAGCGCCGGTGAGAGCAGCATTCACGACTGTGCCAACGGCGGTGCTTTGCATGTAGTTGGCGTTAACGTCAAACCCGTCATGGTTGGCACTGAGAGCGGCAGTGCCCGCTGGACCAAAGGCCATACCACCTATCACAGAAGTCGTTATGGCTATGCCAACTTCGAGATAAGCAAATGGAAGGGAGCGTGGCCCTGAGGTTTCTGGGAAGAATGTACTCATATGTTGGGATTCCTTTGTGCGGCGGTTCGGCGAGATTTGACGGGGATTATTTAATGCAGTCATAAATAACAAGCACAATATACCGGGCACTGTGCGGGGTGCCTTGATTCTTGGAATCCATTTCTCGGATTTGTCATCGTTCATGTTGTCCCAGTGTCGTCATCATGTAGGAGGATGTGCAAAACTGCACTTTGCAATACCCGGCATGATTCGCGTGATTCGCGCTTTCGCAATTGTTAAAAGTATTGTTAAGACTGGGTGGTTCGCGAACCGCCCCTACGTATGCGAGTATAAACAATGTCAGATTTACTTACGGTCCACTCATTTTCTTTCCCAACGGCAATCCGTTTGGGTGCAGGCGTGCGTCACAGTGCCCACGGGGCATTGCATGCACGTGGCTGCAAACGTCCGTTGATTGTGACCGACCGCGGAATGAAAGATCTGCCGTTTATTGCGGAGATGAAAAATCATCTTTCGGCTGGCAACGCTTCTGTAGATCTTTTTGCGGGTATTTATGGCAATCCCGTGGCATCGCAATTGGATGCGGGTGTTGCTGCCTACAAAGCCCATGATGCCGATGCCATTGTGGCCATCGGGGGTGGTGCTACGCTGGATGTTGCAAAACTTATCGCATTGATGGCCCATCATCCGGGATCTGTTTTTGATTATGAAGACGGCAAGCCCGATGGGCGTCCTGTGGATCGTGAGATCCCCTTTATCATCGCCATTCCAACCACCGCAGGGACGGGAAGCGAAGTGGGGCGCAGTGCGGTGATTTCCGATGACATCACCCATGCGAAGAAAATTATATTCTCACCGCGTTTGTTGCCTGCGTTGGTTTTGGCGGACCCCGAATTGCTTCTCGGTCTTCCTGCGATCATGACCGCAGCCACGGGCATGGATGCCGTGACCCATTTGATTGAGGCCTATCTTGCCAAGGGTTTTCACCCGATGTGTGATGGGATTGCGCTTGAAGGGCTCAAATTGATGTCGCGTTCTTTGGGTGTTGCAACCGAGTGTGCACAGAACAAAGAAGGCGCAACGGTAGCGCATCTTACAGCGCGCACCGAAACCTTGATGGGCTCCTTGATGGGGGCGGTTGCGTTTCAAAAAGGGCTCGGTGTGATCCATTCGTGTGCCCATGCCATGTCCACGGTGGCCGATATCCATCATGGTACGGCCAACGCGGTGATGCTGCCTGCAGGTCTTGCGTTCAATCTTCCGGTTGTGGGCGATCGCATGGCGGATCTTGCCCGTTCGGTGGGTGCGCACTCTGCGTCAGGACTTATTGATTGGGTACGTGAGACGCGCCATGATTTAGGACTGCCAGGATCGCTTCCGGATGTTGGGATAGGGGAAGATCGCTTGCCTGCCCTTGTGGCGGTAGCCATGAACGACGGATGTCATCCGTGTAACGTGCGTCCTGTGAGCGCCGACGATTTTTATCACATCTTTAAGGCGAGCTGCGCGTGAGAGAACCGTTGCATATAGGTATTTCTGCATGCTTTTTCATGCTGATCCGTCCCGTGCGATCTTCAAAGGCAAAACACTGCTTTACATGGAAGAGAGCATGGCGCGGTGGTTGATGGCAGCGGGTGCTATTCCTTGGATGTTGCCGCGATCTGACGCACATATTGCGGTAGGCGATTTATTGGATCATATCGACGGACTTCTTTTGCAAGGCGGAAGTGATGTTTCGCCTGCAACCTACGGTGAAGTGGCACGAAAACCCGAATGGCGAGGCGATGCCCAGCGCGATGCCTACGAAATCGCGTTGGTCAAAGGGGCCATGGCCCGGGATATTCCGGTGTTTGGAATATGTCGCGGTCAGCAATTGTTGAATGTGGCCTTGGGTGGCACCCTGGTGCAAGATATTGCTGAAGACATTGCGGGAAGCGGTCAGCATCGCCATTGGGACTCCTACGAAGACAATGCCCATGGGGTGAAGATTGCTGAGGGTTCGGTGTTACAGCAAATATTTTCCGGCGCTTCCGAAGGGCATATCAACAGCATTCATCATCAATGTGTGAAACGTCTTGGGGAGGGTTTGGTGGCAGAGGCGATCAGCCCGATCGATAACATCATCGAAGCGATTCGTTTTACTGGTGAAGCCTATGCGGCTGCGGTGCAATGGCATCCCGAATTTCAAGCCGATCGCCATGGCCATCTCTTGCCTGCCGATCCTTTGCGGGATCATTTTCTCGCGGCTTGTGCAATGCGCCGGTAGCTTGCATTGTTATGCGGTTCTTACGATGATCAACACCGATGCGTCGCGTTTTTTGCTCTATCATTGTTGTGATTCTGGGATCGGCTTGTGTAGAGCCGAAATTTACGCCTGTGACATTGCCGGAGTGCGATATCACGTGGCAGCCTCTCGTGGTCGGAAAATCGTTTAAAGAAGCGTTTTATGATCCGACTGTGTCAAGCCGCCACGAATTTCGTGCGGGTGGGATCGCAAGCGATGGGATTTATCGAGAATTGGTGGTGATCAATAACGGGGATGTGCCTGCTGGTGTTGAGAGCCAAAGGACCCTGAATAGTGCATTAACCCCTGGGGAGGGAGTCGCCCTCCAGGTGCATGTTGTTACGACAGAGAAAAGTACCTCCGATCTCGATGATCCCGATACATTGCTACACGAGGGAGGGATTGGTCACGTGTTTTATCCGGTTAGTGGGAACTTGGGCATTACGGTGCCAGTAGCAAACAAAGGTAAGTTTGAGCTCAGTATAACCGACGGCATATTTCAAGAAGTGGGTATGCAAGGAAGCCCGATTGAACGTGGTTTGAGGTTGTGCATACCAAGTTCGGGTCGCATGGCTGTTGAAGAAACAGCCAAATGGCCTTGCACACGCAAGGTTTTGTTGGATGCTGCTTGGCCGCTTCGCTTGATCGAAGAAGCGTATACGAGCGTCAATAAGGCGACCGCCTGCAAATGCACAGGCGCAGGTATCAGCACCATATGCCGTACGGCCGAATGCAAGGATGCAACGTTAACGGTCACCACGTGCGCAGAGAGTGCCTTGTGCCATCCAGCCGACAATACCCAAGCACCCGAAGGCACCGAGCCTGCGTGCGTTGGAACAACCAAAACACTCGTCAATGCTCCGATTACGACAAACCCCTTGGCTTTCTACGATACAGGCGTTCTCAATGCACACTATGGAGAAGTGAGCGATGCAACACAGCGTATTGCGGTGATTAGGAAAGGTGATGCACCTGCACTTGCACTTAACACGACATTAGGGTTGAGCGGGGACAATATATTGCCGGACAAATGCAAGTGGTGCGTTGTGGGCACGCGTACGGTTTCTGGTGTGACCACTACGTACTTTGCCCGTTCGGGATCGGTCACACTCAAAACGGCACTGCCAACCCCAACCCCTATTTCGGGAACGTTCAACGTCTTTTTGCAAAATTTAGTGCTTCAAGAGGTCGACAGCCAGTTTAATCTCAAGCCTGGCGGTAAGGCATGGATTGTGGGTTCGGCCACTATCAACACGGCTGTGCGCACCGCAGGGTGGCCTTGTGATAACCTGAGTGCGGTCGAATGGGCTTCTGGACCCCAAAATGGATGGATCACCCAAGCAGGCTTGGACCCACGGACGGCCAGTTTGCGACTTCCGTCCAATCTTTTTGGTTCAGTGTGTGTGCCGTTGAGTTCACCTATTATTTTAGGATGTACGTCTCAAAATCTAACAAACACGCCGTGTACAACCTCTCCAAACACAACATGCAGCCCAGCAACCAACCGCATATTGGCGGCCTCATGTGTGGCTCCACCGCAATGATCACTGGACGATAACCCATTCGCCTTCTAATATGGCCGCGCATGCTTCCCACCCACATTATTCTTGTGAATATAGGTTCGCCAGACGCGCCGGATCCCCAATCCGTGGCCCGTTATTTGCGCCATTTTTTGGGTGATCCACGGGTGATCGATATTCATCCATGGTTGCGTTGGTTGTTGGTTAATCTTTTGGTTGTTCCCCGTCGTGCGGCGTTGTCTGCCCATGCCTATCAACAGATCTGGACGAAAGACGGCTCGCCGCTTGTGGTGCACAGCAAAAATTTTGCGACAAAATTGCAAGCGTATTGGGGCGAAGATGTGAGGGTCTATCCTGCGATGTTGAATGGACATCCCAGTGTACACGATGTGATTAATTCTTGCATTGACGAAGGCGCGCAGCGTCTTGTGATCGTTCCCATGTTTCCCCAAAGTGCATCGGCAACCACGGGCGCGGCATGGGACGCGGCGACGTCTGTGCTTCGTACACGGGCAGAAGCCCTGTCTGATGTGCATTTCGTTGGGCCATTTTCAGATCATCCGGGATTTATCGAACCGTTTGCTACATCGATACGCGAGACGATGGTGCAAAGTGGTGCCGAGCATTTGCTGATGAGTTATCACGGTTTGCCCATGCGGCAGTTGAAGTGTGCGTGTTCTGATGTGCGGGCAGGATGCCCGCGTTCCCAGGATAATACATGCTACCGTTCGCAATGCTACGGCACATCGCGTGCCTTGATGTCAGCGTTGTCGCTTGATGACACACAGATCACAATTGCATTTCAGTCGCGTCTTGGTCGTGCGGCTTGGATTGAACCCTATACAGAGGCATCGCTTGCACCGCTGCGTGCGCGCGGCATTAAAAGTCTTGCGGTGGTGTGTCCATCATTTGTGGCCGATTGCCTTGAAACGTTGGAAGAAGTCGGCATGCGTTTGCGCGCGTCTTGGCTTGGTCTAGGTGGCGAACATTTACATCTTGTCCCATGTCCCAATGCCAACGGTGCGTGGGTACAAGGCTTTGCTACTATCATTGAAAAACGAGGTCTGCGTTGAACGAGCCATCAGAAAAATCCGAGAATGCAAATGCACCCACGGTGATCCATTTGCAGCGGCCTGCCTTGTGGAGTGCTGGGCTCATTTTTGCGTCGGTGATCGCAGTTCTTTATGGCATTGATTTGGTGCAAGAAATTAAACCACGTCTTTCGGAAGAAACTTTGTTCGATGATCTCAAAGTCGCGTTGACTGTTTTTTCTTGTTACGTGCTGGGGCTGATCGCCATTTTGTTGCGGCGTGCCTGGATCCGTAAAAAACCGCTCCCCCCATTTATTGTGGCCGATCAGTATATCGCGTTCCCAAGGCACCTCGAAAGCAACGAAGTAGTACAGGTGCCCTATACCGAACTGATGGCGCTGTCTTTGCGCGGCCATCCTAGCGCAGGACGCATTGTGGTTGAAACGGGAGAGAGAAGTTACATTTTGGCGCCCGGCGGTCTTGAAAGTGAAAATGAAGCCGAACGGATTGCACTGGGGGTTCGTGAGCGTGTGTTGATGTTGCCAGACGGCAACGCGATCATTGAACGCATGCAATCCCAACGCAATGCTGCCATGGTGCTTCTTGAGCGAAAGCCATGGGCAACCCACGGATTGATGGGAATTTGTGGTGTGTTTTTTCTTAACATGGTGATGTCATCATCCATTGCACCGCCGACACAATTGATCGCATGGGGCGCACTCGTTCCTGCATTGTTAAAAACTCCGCAGGAAATATATCGTACCTTATCCCATACCGTGGTGCTTGATGGCCCGCTCGAAGCGTTGATGGCTATGTTGCTTCTGTATCACCTGGGCAGTGCTCTTGAACGTCTCATCGGGACTGCACGAACCATTATACTGTATGGGATCTGTCTCATGGCAGGCAGTGCAGGGGTGATGCTGGTGGGAACCCGTGCTATTTACGCAGGACCGTGGGCTTTGCTTGCGGGCGTTTTGGGCGCGCTGTTTGCAATCCATCGATCGAAGTCGGCATCTCTTCCTCCAGGGTATCGTCAACCAGGCGGCTGGGCTCTGCGTGCGGTTGTTTTGATGGTTCTTGCGCCCACATTTCTTCCTACGGATCTTGTGCATATCGGTGCGGGATTTATTGTAGGTCTTATTGCGGGCTTTATGATGCCTATGGAATTGCCTAAGCCACTCTTGCGCGGCGCGGTAATGCTTCAAAGTACATTTTCGAGGCAAGCGGTTTTGCAACCTGCGTTTATTACAGCCTGCTTGCTGGTGGGACTTTTCGCATCCGCACTCGGGGCATCGGTTGTTTTTGCATCGCGTTTTGATGGCGAGGCTGCGCGGCAAAGCGCTGCACTTTTGATCGAGGATCCACGAACGCCGGCCACAGAGCTTAATCGTATGGCATGGCATTGGGCTATTGATCCCAATGCACCCGAGTCTGATGTGCGTGTCGCCGAAAATGCGGCGCGGGTGGCTGTGATGCGAGAGCCGGGTGAACCCATGTTTTCGGATACCCATGCCTATACATTAAACAGACTGGGATCCCATGAAGAAGCGATTGCGCTACAGCGCGAGGTTGTTCGCATGCAACCTGCGATGCCAATTTATGCAAGGCATCTGGCTGACTTTTTGATTGCGGATCCCAAACCTCTCGTAGGGGTCGATGGCTTTTCGGCCTCCGTGCGTGAAGATGCAAGCAATCTGACGTTACCGCCGACACTGACACTAGCAGGGGCGACCGGCGCTGGCCCATTCCCTCAGGAAATTTTTGCACTTCTCGCCCATGACAAAGAACCCCTTGCCTTGGTGCGCGCTGTGGTTGTTGTAGAGCCAGGCAAGCCTATCGAAAAATCACTTGCTGATTTGCGTGCCGTGACACCACCGCAGGAAGGTGCTCATTGGCGTGTGGTGTCGGTGCGTCCAGCAGTTTCAGCTGATCCACAACGATGGCTTGTTTGGGTTTTTAAGTAACAAGGGACTTGGAAATTACCGATATACCGTTTATTGGCACGCTGGATCCCCGCTTTCGCGAGGATGACGATGATAGAAAGATGTCATCTCCGCGAAAGCGGGGATCCAGTTTTAAATGAGGCCCCCATGAATACCACGCGCCGACCTTTTTCAGATCTCGATCGCAAAGCTGTAAATACGATTAGGCTTCTGGCTGTAGATGCCGTTGAAAAGGCCAATTCCGGCCATCCTGGCTTGCCTTTGGGCGCTGCACCCATGGCTTATGTGCTGTGGTCACGCCATTTGCGCCATAGCGCCAATCACGCCCAGTGGCTTGATCGTGATCGCTTTGTCTTGTCACCTGGCCATGGCAGTGCGTTGATCTATAGTTTGTTGCACGTGTTTGGTTACGGCGTCAGCATTGATGATATGAAGAGTTTTCGGCAATGGGGCAGCAAAACACCAGGACATCCCGAGTTCGGCCATACATCGGGTATTGAAGCGACCACAGGACCCCTCGGACAGGGGACAGCCAATGTGGTGGGTATGGCGGTGGCAGAGCGCATGCTTTCCCACCGTTTTAATCGCGAGGATCACACGGTTGTCGATCATTTTACCTACGCCATCGTTTCCGACGGTGATTTGATGGAAGGCATCAGCCACGAAGCAGCAGCGCTTGCAGGGCATTGGAAACTTGGCAAGTTGATTTATTTGTACGATGCCAACGATATCTGCTTGGACGGCCCCACCTGCATGGCCTTTACCGACGACGTGCGCACACGTTACGAAAGTTGCGGTTGGCATGTTTTGCAAGTCAACGACGGAAACAATGATCTCGACGCACTCGATGACGCGATCACGCAGGCCAAATTGGAAACGGGGCGGCCCTCGCTGATCATCGTCAAAACGATCATCGCGTTTGGTGCGCCTAAAAAAGCGGGCACATCAGGGGCCCATGGCGCGCCTCTGGGCGCTGAAGAAGTACGTGGTTTAAAACAAGCCCTAGGGGTGGATCCTGATCGTATCTTTGCCGTGGATGATGATGTTGCAGCGCACTTTGCAGCGATACGCCAAGAGGGCGAAGCAGCTTTTGTTGCATGGGAACGCAAACATGCAGCGTATGCCAAATCCGAACCCGATCTTGCGCGTCAATTGGATGATGTGATGGCGGGCCGGCTTCCCGCCCATTGGGACGCGGCGCTGCCTGTTTGGAAATCGACTGAGAAACCCGTGGCAACACGTACAGCATCAGGAAAAATACTCAATGCCATCGCGGCAGCGGTACCCGAGTTTATCGGCGGCGATGCAGATCTTTCATGCTCTACAAAAACGTCGATCACCGGAGGTGGTTCGTTTGATGGCGTGACCGGTTCGGGTCGTAATATTCATTATGGTGTGCGCGAGCATGCCATGACCGCCATTCAAAATGGCATTGCCTATCACGGTGGTGTGCGCGCGTTTACATCCACTTTTTTTGTATTTAGCGATTACATGCGGCCTGCAGTGCGTGTGGCAGCATTGTCGAAACTTCCAACGATTTATGTGTGGACCCATGATTCTGTGGCGGTTGGCGAAGATGGTCCAACGCATCAGCCCGTAGAACATTTGATGGCATTGCGCGTGATGCCAGGTCTCACGCTTTTGCGCCCAGCCGATGCCAATGAAACCCGTGCTGCATGGCGTGTGGCCATGCAAAGCACACACCCTGTGGGTTTGGTGCTGAGTCGTCAAGATCTACCTATCCTAAAAACAGAAGCCGATGTGGATGCCGGCGTGACCCGCGGTGCTTATGTGGTGGCGCCAGGCGACGATGGAATTATTATCGCCACAGGCTCCGAAGTGAGCGTGGCCATGGAAGCGCGAAAACTTCTGGCGGAGCGTGGCATGCATGTTCGCGTGGTGTCTATGCCTTCATGGGATCTCTTTGAAGCACAAGACCCTGCCTATCATGAAATCGTTTTGCCATCGGCTATCACGCGTCGTGTCTCTGTTGAAGCGGGTGCAACATTTGGTTGGCAGCGTTTTGTGGGTGCCAAGGGCCGAATGCTCGGCATCGATCATTTTGGAGCATCTGCACCTGGGGAGATAGTTCTCCTAAAATTTGGGTTCACCGCTGAGCGCGTGGTATCTCTCCTAGCTGATAATTAGTATTGCCATATTTTATGGCATTTTTGTTGCCATTTTTTACGGGGGAGTTTCATGAGAAGCATGAGGTGGTATCGGTGTACATTGCTAGCGGGTTCTATAGGATTGGCTGCATGTGGGGAAAACGCATCCATGACAGATCTTGTCGATAGTTCGCACTCGGACGGTGCACGCAGTACGTCAGGGGTGGCGCTGCGCATCGATGTTTTGTCAAATACGGATGTGTCGGGATTTGTTTTTGATGTCACCAGTTGCCCAGGCACGGGGAACGTGAGCATCACAACGAGGCGGTCGCTTGAAGATCTTGTGATCCCAAGCGCAGGTGGAACGCCGCCAAACAGTATGCTTGATTCAAATTCGCGTCATCTCTTTGCAGATTATTTTCAAATGCTTGCACCTGGATGTTACGATATCCATGTTACGCCGGTTCGGGACAGTCCAACAGGCAATGTGCCTTCAGCAGATTGCATAGATGTAACGGCACGCAATCTTCAAGTAACATCAGGACGCACCACTGAAATTGTATTGATCAGCCAATGTACCGATCATGGCGATCCTGGTGCAATCGATGTGATTGTAGCCATCAATCACCCGCCGCGCATTGAGCAGATCGCGTTTGAGAATGGCAAATTTGTGTGCGAAGACGATGCATTTATTGTATGCGCGACTGCGTATGACCCTGATGGTGATCCTATCATGTTTGATTTCTTCTCTGATGTGCAAATGGTACAGGTGAGTGAAGGCGCATGCGAATGCACACCACGCGAGGCCCATGCTTCGATTACGGCATGTTGGTCGTATCATGAGAGCATTGAGTCAGTGGGGGTGCACTCATGGCATGTCAATGTGTATGATCTGATGGAAAACGGCATGCGTTTTGAAGATTATCTGCGTTCACCTCCGCCAAGTTCAACCCAGGTGGGCAATCCCAATGCGATCTCTCATGCAAGCATGGAAGGTCCATTTTATGTGGTCGATCAAGATCACTGCTTGAATTAGGATACCCTAATTTTTTGCTCCACCAAGCCTGATCTCTTAAGCTCACCCATATGCCATCAGAAAATCATGAACGGCGCATTCTTTTGCCTTTGACACTTTTAATTGCGGCGCTTTGGATCCCCGCGACGGTCGATTATCTGCTGATGCGTTGGATGCTGATTGGGCTTGGCATGGCGTTTGGCCTGACCATGGCGGTTACCGCTGCGCCGAGCACTTCGTTAACACGCTGGCATGCTGGACTTTTCATTATGTATTTGGTGCATCAATTTGAAGAGCACGGTGTGGATTTTCTCGGTCGACATTACGCGTTTATCGACGACATCAATAAAACCATGGGTGCCAAACTGGGTTGTGGTGATGCGTTGCTATGCCCTATGACACCCTATGCCATCATGATGGTCAATACGTGGGTGGTGTGGCTTCCCATGGTGCTTGCATTGTTTTTGGGTGAACGTCGCGTGGGCATTGGTATCATCGCCGCAGGTGTCCCCGCGGTGAATGGACCTGTGCACATTATTTCAAGTATCATTCATCAAGAATACAATCCTGGTGTTGTCACATCCATCATTCTATTTGTCCCTATTTGCATTGCATATTACCGCATGGTTCAGCCGCTGCTTGAAAATCCCCGACGCATGATCATGTTGAGTGTTTTCTACGGTGTGATTGTGCATGTGTTGTTGATGGGCCTTGCCAAACCCATTTTGGTGGATCACCGCCTCGATGCGCATTTCTATGGCTTGGCCATGTTTCTTTTAGGATTCTTACCGGTAGTGATGGGTGCACGTGGAATTACAATTCGCCGCGTCGTGTGATATGCGATCTCGTCATGTTGGATGCATCCAAAGCACGAAATGCGGCGCTCGATCTTCTCACTTATATTCATCAAAGTCCGACACCTTTTCACTGTGTCTCCGAAACAGCGAAACGTGCACAATCGGCCGGTTTTCTCGGTTTGGATGAAAAATCCGCATGGAAGCTTGACGATGGTCAGGCGTATTTTGTGACGTGTGACGGTTCTATCATCCTTTGGCGTATGGGAACAGTGCCGGTGGAAAATGCAGGATTGCGCGTGATAGGCGCGCATACCGATTCTCCCAACTTGCGTGTGAAACCTGTCATTGACGTGCAACATGCAGGATATGCCCAAGTGGGTGTTGAGCCCTATGGAAGTTTGTTACTGCATACGTGGCTTGATCGTGAGTTGGGTGTGGCAGGACGTGTGGTGTCGCGTACTGACCAAGGATTGGCTTGTACATTGGTGCGTATTGATCAACCCTTGTTTCGCGTGCCATCGCTCGCCATTCACTTGGATCGCAATATTCGCGAGGAGGGCGTTAAACTCAATCCGCAAGATCACATGCAACCAGTCATCGGTTTGGAAGGCCCCAATAAAAATATGTTGCGGGAAATGGTCGCGGAAGCGGCTGGTGTCGATTCTTCAGCAATTTATGGTTTTGATTTATCGTTGTTCGATCTTAATCCACCCTGTTTGGGTGGTGTGGACGAGGCATTTATTTTCAGTGCGCGCCTCGACAATCAAGCGATGTGCCATGCTTCATTGTCAGCGTTGCTCGCCGCACCCGCATCGGCGCCAACGCACATGGTTTGTTTGTACGATCACGAAGAAGTGGGAAGTGGATCCCATGCGGGGGCGGGCGGAGCATTGGCAGAACGTATCATTGAGCGTCTCATGCCGACACCCGAGAAAAAAGCGCGTGTGATAAGTCAAAGTTGGCAACTCTCGGCTGATATGGCCCACGCTGTGCATCCCAATTACGAACACCGTCACGAACCTGATCACAGGCCGCGCATGGGCTTCGGACCGGTTGTGAAAATAAATACACAACAACGTTACGCCACATGTGGGCAAGGTGAAGCCTTGTTTGCCGCGCTGTGTGCCGATGCAGGTACTGTGTGCCAGAGGTTTGTGGTACGCTCCGATTTGCCCTGTGGAAGCACCATAGGGCCTATTACGGCGGCGCGCTTGGGGATCCGTACGATTGATGTTGGAAATCCTATGTTGTCGATGCACTCGATCCGTGAGCAAGCGGGGAGTGCCGATCATGGCGTGATGATCGATGTCATGACTAGATTTCTCGCATCATGATTTTGCGCTCGCTTATTTTTACAAAATAGCCTATATGACACCAAATGAAATTGTTTACAGATGCATTTTTATGCATTGTTTTTTGTTCTGCGTTGGGTGCATGCCATCCAGGCAATCTCGCATCGGAAGCAATTTCTGACGATGGATCCCACGACTCCGATACCCTTGTTGATGGCAATCTTTACGACCCAAACACAGCAGACGACAGAGCGAACAACAGCATTGCGTATCTCGGTGGTGCAGGGGGCTGTACGGCCACGTTGATCGCACCCCAGGTGTTGCTCACGGCTGGCCATTGCGCACCCGATCCAGACGGTGTTGGTCAAGAATATCTGGTGGGGTTTCCTGCACCGTTGAGCGCTGCAAAGGACAGTCTCTATCGCGCAACCCATACGCTGGGAAAATATCCTGTTTTTCTCACAGTCGCCCATGAGCGCGTGGCGCATCCCGAATGGAAGGGCTGTGTTGGGGAGTTTAAATATGTCGATGTGGGTACACAGTTTGCTACACAGTGTGCCGATGGCACTCAGAGTGCCCGTGGTAAGCTGTATCTCGAAGATCTCTGTGATAGCATGCGCAGCGGAACAAGTGGCAATACGCGCCTTGCGGGTCGTGCAGCGTGCGAAACAAGCGCCAATGGACGTTTGACCGATGACGGTATCACGTGCGCGTTATTGGGTTTTTCCATCATGCTGCAACCAGTCAACCGCGATGCGTACCGTGGAATAAACGACAAAGCGACATTCGAGGCGACCTACGCCCATGATATGCTTGCGCTTCGCAATGCGATTATTCCGAATCGTGATGATTTGGTACATGCTGAGTCGGTGACGTGTTCTATGGGTGATGGATCTATTGCACGTGTGGGTTACGATATTGCACTTATTAAACTCGATGCCCCGATGCCTTCCGATGTGAACCCAGAGCGCGTTTTGAGCCAATGCAGTGCCGAACGTGTTGTTGCCAATACGCCTGTTCTTGTGTTTGGTTTTGGTGCAACGGTCACCGATATTCTCTGGCGCTTAAAGTTTCCATCCGAGCTTAATCCTATTGAAGATGAGAAACCTTTTGGATTGTATACGGGACTTGGTTTGGTGGATTCGGTGTCGGAACATCTTCTTGCGATCCAAGGTGGACGTTTTTACAACATGCCAGGTCAGTGTCCGGGTGATTCTGGAAGTCCAGTGATGATGGCTGCATCGGGAGGCAAGCGCCGCGCAATCGCAGGGGTGACGTCAACGTCGCGTGAATTGGATGGATTCTGTCTTTTAGGTGCCGATTACACACGCGTGCAGACGCACAGTGGTTGGATCAAGAACACCGTCGCAAACTTTCGTGATGCAGCGCTGAAAGAGGATCCAGCAAATGCCGCTGCAATTCAACGTGCATTCGCTTTGGATACAGAAGCATGCTGCGGTGATGGGTTTGTTGATTCAGGTGAACGTTGCGATGGCAATTGTCCAACATCTTGTGATGATCATGATATCAAAACAAAAGATGCATTGGTGGATGTTGGAACGTGTCAAGCACGTTGTGTGTACATGACCATCGAATCGGTTCGATCTGAATCGGATGGATCTGAGTCGGTTGGATCTGGATCGGTCCCCTCCGGAACAGTCATTTCTGAATCGCCCACCTCGGATGGAGGTGGCGGATGCAATACGGTCGGCAGCAATTCTTTGGGTAGTGTGATTTTTATGATTACATTGTCATCTCTTGTATTGAATGGTCGTCGAGGAAAGATAAAGCACTGTCCATAGAAGTAGAGTACACTCATCTATCGTGTGTGCACTCAAAAACGCAGCCTGTGTTGTGTTGCTCTTTGCGCTGGCCGCATGTCAATCCGTGCATGTTGGATCGCAGTCTCCCTCAAATACGAAAACCACAGATCCCCTTGTCGATGGGGACCTTTTTGATCCCAATGCTGCAACCCAGTCCAATACCAGTATTGCATACATCGAAGGCGCAGGGGGCTGTACTGCCACATTAATTGCACCGCAGGTATTGCTGACAGCAGGGCATTGCGCGTTGGGATCAGGGTCTTCGGGGAAAACTTTTTTTGTTGCGTTTCCGGCACCTGTGACCGCGAAGTCAGGAGGTTTCTACAAGGCAACCCATACGATTGAAGACTATCCCGTGTTTGTGACAGCCGCTCACGATGTTGTGGCACATCCACAATGGATGGGATGTCTTTCTGATTTTAAAGAGACCAATGTGGGTGATGCATTTAATACGCAGTGTGCCGATGGGTTTCAGGAAGCACGTGGCAAGCCGTATCTCGAAGATCTTTGCGACAGCATGCGAAGTGGAATAACGTCCAATGACCGTTTGGCTGGGCGAGATGCCTGTGAATCCTCTCAGGGACATTTGACCTATGACGGTATGGTATGCGCGCTTCTCGATTTTTCGATCATGTTACAACCGGTGAATCGGGATGCATACCGTGAGAATGCGGTTGAAGCCACATTTAATGCGACCTATGCCAGCGACATGCTTGCGCTTCGAGATGCCATCATTCCAGCGCGCGAAGATGTATTGCATTCGGAGTCTGTGGTGTGTTCAGTGGACGGCAGTTCTACGTCGCGCGTGGGATTTGATATTGCGCTGATTAAGCTTGATAAACCGATGCCACCCGAAGTGCGACCGGAACGTGTTTTGAATCAATGCAGCACGCAGCAAGTTCTTGCAAATACGCCGGTGTTTGTGGCGGGTTTCGGTGCAACAGTCACCGATATCCTTTGGCGCGCAGAATTTCAGTCAGAACTCAATCCTGTTGAACAAGAAAAACCCTTTGGATTGTATACGGGGACGGGCCTGGTGGACGCAGTCTCAGAGCATCTTCTGGCGATTCAAGGCGGACGCTTTTACAACATGCCAGGTCAATGCCCAGGTGATTCTGGAGGCCCGGTGATGCTGGATGCTTCGGAAGGCAATCCTCGGGTTGTGATAGGGGTGGCGTCAACGTCCCGTGAATTGTTTGGCTTTTGTTTGTTGGGTGCAGAGTACACCCGTGTGCAGCCCCACAGTGATTGGATCAAGAACACCGTGGCAAGCTTTCGTGACGCAGAAATCAAGGCGCACCCAGAGAATGCTTCAGCGATCGCAAGTGCATTTGCCATGGAAATCGACGCATGTTGCGGCGATGGGATGATTAATACAGGTGAGCTTTGCGATGACGATTGTCCCGTAGGCTGTGACGACGCTGATGACAGCACGCAGGATACACTTTGGGATGGCGGGACCTGTCAGGCGCGTTGTGTCCATGCCGCAGTCGAAGTGTCGCCTCGATCAGGCGGATCAGACGAATCGGATCAATCAGAAAAGATCGGAAAAGGCTGCAATACGACAGGCAGCAATTCTTTGGGCTGTGTATGTGTGTTGCCTGCATTGTGTTGGATTGTCCGGTATAGGCGTCGAATAGGCATAATGCCCATTATTTTGGGGATAAATTGGATACAATAAATTATGACCTCATCGAAGGTGCATGACAATGTTTGGGGAGGATCATGGACTTACTCCCCGACAGCTTCAGACGCTCCCAGTGCGCCTTATTTTCCACCTTCTCCCGATGAGCCGTTTGCTGATGCCATAGAGCATTCGCGCACTTTGGCAGATCCATTAAACCAAGAACATGCGAAATTGTCTCACAAACGACCTGCACCGCGTTCGATGACTGAGCAAATAATTGATCCCAGTGCACGTTTTTTATTGGCACCTCAAAAAGGTCTTTCCCGATCACAGATTGTAATGTGGCTTGAGGCGACAGCAAGAAAGCCCATTTGTTTGATCGAAAATACAGATCTGGCAGCCTCCCAGAGTATCCGAAAACAAATTGAAGAAGTTCGCGCGCAAGGCGGCACCTTGGTTTTGATGGTCGGACCTGGTGGCGTAGAAAATCCGGCCGCATTTCATACGTTAATTGACAATTACGGGGCGACAGGAAAACCCGGTGAACGCGCTTCAGATATGCGTGTCGTGGCGGTATTACCAGAAGGTGTATTGCTTGAGGACACCGCATTTGTGAGCAGATTTCGTGCTCGTATTGTAACACATGACAGTGCTCATTTTCCTGCTCTGCCGTGGACGAAGCCAAGTGCAGCGCAACTTAAGCAAGCCGATTTACCGCGCGTGGTTGCATGGGAAACCATGGGCTTGCAAGAACGTTTAGAAAAATCTTTTCGAGAATCGAAAGGTACGTTGCTTGTTAGCGTGCCTGAACCCTCGCAATACACGATGGATCAATTGATTCTACTTGCGCGTGCATATCCCAACGTAAAACTTTATGTGCATGAAGGTTGGGATGGCTATGTGAATCGACGTCGGTATGCTTCTCAAGATCCAAGCGTATTGTTTGTGGATGAAAGCAATATTTCGTCCGCATTTGCACGAGGGACAGGTAAGCTGGGCCAATCATGTTTGGGACCACTTGCCGATCTGCAAAGACCTGCACCCCGGGTACGGGTGATTGGCCCTTTATCGGATGCCTCGTGGCAGATGTTGGCAAGTGCACCCAATGCCTGTTGGCCTCCTGATGCTGTGGAGGGGGTGCCAGTGCCTGCATGGGCAATGGAAGTTTCTCGTGTGCAAGAAGGCGAAAGAAAGCCGCTAACGCCGGAATTTCGTCCGACAAAGTCGTGTGTCATTGTGAGTTCAGAGCCAGCCCTCGCTGCATGTCATTTGCTTGATGCATTGCCGATAGCACAATGCGTGGGCATTGCGTCGGACACCAGTGTGGGGGCGCTGCTGCAATCTGCGGGGAGAAATGTCGATGGACAACCTGTTCTTTTCGACACGCCACTTTTGGAAGCCTTGCGAAGGGGTGGGGATATTATTTTACGCATGGATCATGCGCGGGAACTTGCCCAAGGTTTGGGCTCATTGTTGCTTGATCCTCCATGCGGTCTTATTTGGGGTCGTATTGAAACATTTTCTAAGGCGCGTGTGATTGTTGTATCCAATGATCCCTTGTTATTGTCTGCGTTGCCTGCATGTGATGTATATACAGACCCTACGATTTATACACCGAAGGCGATTGCCACTGAAGTTTTACGGATGCATGGCATTTCTGAAAAGGATCCGGATTACAAACAGCTTATCGTCTTATCTGAACAGATCCACAAAGCATTGCAAAGTGATCCCGAAACATTGGCCAGAGGTCGTCGCTTTGATGCTGCGACCATGGAACGCCTATTGGCCCATCGCGATGTGAATGATCCTTCATGGATGAAAAATGCAATTGTAAGCACCCTGAGTGGTGAATTTGGTGATCGAAGCGAAGCATATGCGGAACTTCTTTATCATGTGAGCGATCCCAATCAAACTCAGCAGATAGACCCAACCGATATTTTGCGTGTGATCGATGATCTACGTTCGCCGTTGGAACTTATGCGTTACACGTATCGGATTGCGAATGCTGTATCGCGCAAAGAATACGATGTCGCGATGGCGAGATTTCCTGGCGAACCCAACAAGGCGTTGGGATGCCTTATCTTTAAATTTCTCCGCGAAGCATCTCGTCCTGGAAGCGATCCATTTCACGTGGCCATATGGATTGCGGATGGCGTTGGTTTATCTACAGAAGAACGCAAGACGACAAGTTTACCTACTTTTGAGAAGCGTGATTGTTATCAGGACCAATGCAATGCTGTTGTTCGTGCATTGGATAAAAATGTTGTTTGTGCGCTCATTGGTCCTCCGTGTTCAGGGAAAAGTCGAGCACTTGGTTTATTGAAACAGACTTATCCTCATCATACGCAGTTGAATGTGGGGAGTTATTCCCATGCCACTGCGTTGGCCCGTGATGTGCAAAAAGCATATGATCAAGGCACTACGCTTGTTGTTCTTGATGAAGCCGATTTGCTTGACTTGCGTGGTGTTCTTCCCATGCCACCGGCGGGATGCAAGCTTGTGATTGCAGGGAATGGCTTGCACGATGATCGGGTTCCTCTTCCTGATGGGATCCCTTTGGTACGGTTTCCAGAAGTACTGTATAGCGATGATTTAAAAGAACGATTTATAGAGCCTGCGCTCGCGCATGTTCGTGCATTGGGACCGCAATGGGTTCATGAATCATATCTGAAAGATAATAAATTATCTGGTAGTCAATCGGTTATTATGTCCATGACACATACGCTGCTTGCGGCGCATCGTATCGCATGTTCACTTGATCGTACTGGACGTGTCACACCTCGATTGTTGCAAGAAGTTTTTCGACGATTGGATGCTGTTGTGGACCAGAGGTGGCGACGAGACGCATTTCATTATTTATTGGTGGAGATCATCTTTCAGGTGTACTTCGATGGTTTTAGCCGTTCTATTCGTGAATCAATAAAACCTCTTTTGGGTGGTGCGTTTTATTCCCTGATTAGGCCCATCGCGCAAGCCAATGTTGCCGATGGGCACCACGCTTATCAAAAGTTTTCAGGTCGTAGTGATGAGGCAGAACGTATTGTAAACCATCTTTGGGTTATTCAGCAGGCACAGCAACGACCCTTAAACCCTGCAATTTATGGAACACCTTCATCACTCTCCATTGAAGGTCCGCCAGGTATAGGCAAGGACGTGATGTCTCGTTGGGCATGCGAATGTTTGTCTCTTGATTGGGCGCAAGTTGAAGGTGGCGGAAATATGCCTTTAGACGATGCAAAAGATAAAATGCGTCGTCATGATGTGGTGCTTGCTTCAGAAATGAATACGGTCGATCCTGCGATGCTTCATGGTGCGCTTTATAGTGTGGAACGTCGCGATGAAAGATTGCCTGTATTGGTTACCTTGGATAATCCAGCAGGGCTTCATGGGGGTCGCAGTGATCGCAATGCCGCTGCTGCAAGTCGTACGGTGCGTGTGCAATTGTCTTCAGAGAATGATTGCGAATCTCTCGTGGTTGCTGTTGGATGGAGTCGTAGAGATGAAGCTTCTCATTCTTGCACTTGGTCTAAAACAACCAATTCAAAGTTGAGCGATGCAGGCTCCATGCTGCAAATGACATATCGCCAAATGCTGCAAACGGTGGCCGATGACGATGGTGCATCAGAGATCCAACATTTGCAGGCTTATACCGATGCGGTAATTCAAACACATAGAAGCACCAACGTACGTCCGTCTCAAAATAAAAGTGATGCCGATACGATACAGCATTTAGAAATGTTGGCGGGGATCCCTGTACGTTTTGTGGAACAGTCGTTATCTTCTCATATCGAAAATGGTGTTTTGTTTATTTCATTGGCTGAAGTCAACAGTGAGTCTCTCTGTATGGCGACGCGTTTGGGGCTTTTGGACCTTTATAACGATGAGTCATTGCTTATTTTTCGTTTTTGGTTAGAAGGCATGTGTTCGGACGAGGCAATGATGCCTAATGAAAAAATATTTCATTTGTTGGATTTTTTGGCCCAAGATAATCAAAAAGATCCTGAACATGATGCTTATGATATGTTTGTATATCGTGCTTCAATGTGGACAAAAACGGATATTTTGTCACGTTCTACTTCGTCATGCAAAGCGTTTGGCTATTATCTTCGAGAGGTGTTTGCTTGCGCTTATGAAATGATTAAAAATCCAACATCTGTGTTTGATCCGTACGTGTTGATGTCTCAGCGTGAAATTGATGCGCTTCAAGCGCGTGTCAATCCATTGGCACAAATTGCGTTGCCACCTAAACCATCGCCCAATACATCAGCCTCTGCATTGCCTCGGGTGATAATTGTCCCGCAACAGCAGGATACGTCACAGACACTTCCAGCACCATCGTTGGATATCATGGCACCCAAGAAGCGCCCGTTGGATGTTGGACTGCGAAGCGCAACAGAAACGATGTATTGTCCGGGATTTGTTCAAACGTTGGATGGTCATTGTCATCCTTATCCTGTGGCTGTGCCTTATGATGATGATCGGTGTGAAGAGATAGACGCGCATACCCTGAGTCCTCTACCCGGTGAAACGATGCTTTCGTTACGTGTTCCATACGGTGTGTGTGTTAGCGATTGTATTTGGGTGTTGCCTGACCAATCGCATGTGGATGCGCCTTTGAGCTCTTCTGTCGTGCCAACGGTACATTCAAGTTGCTATGGTGTTGATGTACCAGATGACCTTCCGCCTGGTGCATATCTCTCGTACCGATTACTGAAAGGTCAGTCTGCTGCCCCACCTTATTATTATCCTGGCACAGCGGTGCATAATGGAGAAATTGTGTGGAGCGAATTATCACAAGGTCGAAGTGACCTCGTGAGTCAATTTATTCGTGATATGCAGGGGCGAATATGGGAAACCCACGATGCGCTCATCAAACACGTTTGTGCATGGATCCATGACAATTTTCAATATCGATGGTCCCATCAAGGCGGCGCAACAACAGGCATAGGAATGCTTGAAACAGGTTCGGGCAATTGTGCAGCAGCGCAAGAGCTCGCGATATGTTTGCTTTATTATGCAGGGCGACCGGATGTCTTAAAGGTCAATGGGCATTTGTTGTCAGGCGATAAATTAACATCGGACGGGCATGCATGGCTTGAATACATGGGTCAGATTTATGACCCAACGCCATCGATCTTGCATGCCACTGAGATCGTGCCAGCGCGTGAGGATCCGCGCGCGTTGCGTGAGCATCAGCCTTTGCCTCACAAAGAGGATGCGCCCACGTTGCATGTTGACGTGCGTTCTGTCACGACTCAATCTTTGGCGTCTGTTCAAGTAAGAGAGAAAGACGATCCAAAACGTAGACAGCGCTGGATGGCAAGTGAATGCTTGTTCAAGCAAACGGTGCAGGCGCGTTCGGTGATGGACCCCTACGGTGATGAACTCAAAATAAGTATTGATGGGAGCATGATCCCTTGCACGCGTGCAGGCAAAGTGGCGCCTAAACCACATGTTTTGTTTATTGGAACCCAAGATGCTGTTCGCATGAAAGAAGACCCATGCGGGTTGTGGCTTCCCGCATTGGCTGTATTCTTTGAAGAAGGGCATGGACGCATGGTCGTGGGTCGTACGCTTGCGGATGGTACGCGGGATGTGGTGTGCGTCTCGACGTTGGAGGAGTTATGGGGGGCTTTGCGGGATATGCCGTCTGCGCAACAGGCTGCCACGCTGTTGACCTCGGAAGAGGAGATGACGATAGCAATGCGTGCCGGTGTTGTACTCCACAATACCCATGCACTGTCGCTGGACGCATTGGAGCGCGAAGGTCTTCGTACAAGTGCCTCACTTTTCAAACCCATCACGTCGCAGGAACCCAAGGGACGACGTACCCGAAGTCAGTCTGTGGGAGGCGATACGCCTCGTACGCAACCGGTGCCAGGAATACCAAGAATGGCGAGTGAGACGTGATTTGATGTGGGTGTTTGTGCGCTTTGTTGTAACTTTCTAAGTATTGGTTACGTAGATAGCGCATAATAAGGGTGTGTGTCGTTTCATCTTTTTCGTATGCGTTTTCGGTGTTTTTGGGGGATGCGGCCAGAATAGATCCGTTCCATCCTTGAACGACAAACAGCCAATTGATTTATCGGACGCGATAATCGATGCGCCTGTAGAATTAGAACCTGAAACGCACCAATCTTTTGTGCAAATTGTACGTGAAAAAATAGAGAATGATCCCAATGCCACCACATGCAGTGGCACACTGATTGCGCCGAGGATCGTTCTCACTGCGGCTCATTGCTTACGCAGTGTGAGCGACCAAGGGCCGTGGCGTTTGACGGTGCGCATCCCCACGTCCTCTACCAAGTTCCAAAATATTTTGGTCACCGATCCCAACAGTGTTGTGGTCCATGGATCTTGGGTCAATCGTACCGCGAAACTGTCGATTTATGATGGCGAGGCGGATGGATCCATACGACTTGCGTGTGATGGAGAAGACAAGCCCGCGCGCATTGTTGCGCTATGTGAACAGTTACGAAGTGAATGCGACAGGCAAACACCATCATGCACGATGCATAGCAACAGTGATGATAATCAAGCATGCGATGACAGTATTCGTGGCAACGATGAATTGTTGTGTGCCATGACATTGTTTGCAAAGAGTCTTGCTCCAGAACAAGTTCTTGAGGCATGTCCTGGTGCTTCAGCGGCATGCATTGCCCAAGATGCAAATGCTCACCTTAAAGCACGCAACAGCCTTTTGGGATTGGCCATTCGATTGGACAGTTGGAGCAATACCGATGCGGCGATAGGGCATGACATTGGTCTTCTGCTTTTGCCTGAAGCTGTTTCGATCGCACCCATGGTTTTGCCCAATATTTGTTGGGATGACGTTCTCGGACATGGAACCCAGGTCGAAGCGTATGGGTATGGAAGCACGGTGATGGATGTCCTGCATCCTCTTGACGGATTGAATCATACTGAAGAACAATTTGGACAGCGCAAAATGCAAGGCGTGATCGCTGATAAATCGGATGCTCTCTTGTGGGTCCAGGCAGGGCGTTTTTACGGAACACCTGCATTGTGCGCAGGGGATTCGGGTGCATCCATTCTTGCGTATCACGCAACAACACCGCTGGTGATCGGTATTGCGTCGTCGAGTGCTGAGCATTTTGGATTGTGCATGAACGGCACAGTGGCGACACGTGTGTCATCGTATCTCTCTTGGATTTCTGCAGAGATGAACGCGTGGCATCTTGCACCTCCTGAGATGGTGTCATGTTGCGGGAATGGTGTGATCGAATCACCAGAGACCTGCGACGATGGCAATGTGGACAATTTGGACTCATGCACTAACACATGTGAAATCGCACGGTGCGGTGATAACACTATACAGAGGGATGAATTGTGTGATGGCAACTGTCCGACGTCATGCGATGATGGTGATGTGTGTACAATGGATCGCGTGCTTGGTTCAGGGACATGCCAAGTGCGATGTGCAAACACGTATGAAGAGTCGTTGTGCCCAGAACGTATTCCAGGATGTACGATGTTTGATGCAGGTGTGATCCTCTGGCCGCTGGTATTGTGGACGCTTCGTCGTAGGAGAATGGCATGAGATGGCTTTTCTTGGGTATCTTGGCACTTGCAGCATGCGGTGACGATGTTCAAACGGAGGCCGTGCTTGATGCGCCCAACACATCGGATCCCATTGTGGATGCCAACCGTAACATTCCACAGGTGCTTACTAATACACAGCGCACCGAAGTGGTCAAAGTCCTCATTCCCGTCAGTGCGACATCGGCCAGTTTATGCACAGGAACATTGATCGCACCACGCATTGTTTTAACTGCTGGCCACTGCACCAGATCCTCGAAGAATGTGTTTCATTCCACGGATATTCAGGTGTTCGTACGAGGTGATTCTGTGCCTTATGCAGTGATGGGTGTGATCGAACCCGACCGATGGATGTCAACGGATAACTATGGGGTAGGGTACAATCAATGGCTTGGTGGAACGACATCAGAGGATGAACAAATACTTGGAAAGTATACCGATGCATGTACAGGGACTGCGAAAACCGTTTGCGACCAGATCAAGGCAACGTGTGATAAAAACAACAACGGTATTGCCGATGGAAATACTTACCCTAATCCGGTGGGTGGAAAAACCTTTGACGAAGCCGTGTGCATTTCTGGAGAATTTGCAAAAAAAGTAGATGCAGCAGTGACTGCAAATGCATCGTTAAGCGTTCTTGCCGATCTTTATATCATGCGTGATAAATTGGCAGGCACCTATGGTGTATCTATTCCATTTTTTTGGGCTGAAGATCGTGTATCCGGTGTTACTGATAATACAACGGGTTACGATATATCTTTGTTGGTATTGGCTGAGGCTGTTGCTTCAAATTTGGCAGCACCTGTAGCCATCGAGAGCCTGTGTGAATCGGCAGCGATGCAAACCACCGCTGAAACAGCGCCACGTCCGATTATAGAGGGCTGCATCATGGGCTACGGCGGTACAAGCCCCGATCCACACAATCTTTTAAATCTGGGTTACGCCAATGCAACAGGGACAGCCAAATACGGCAGTGTAGATATCGCTGCTTTTGGTGGCACACAGCTTTGGGTGCGTGGCGGTCGTTCGCTTGGGCTGGCATCCAACTGCGAAGGCGATTCGGGTGGGCCTGTTTTTCCTGGTGCGTGCAGTACGTCGCGCGCGAGTACTGATCGTGTTGCCGGTCTTGTATCGTTTGCGGCCGATTATGCGGGATATTGCACGCTTGGTTCTGTGCATACGCGTGTGGGAAGTTTCGCCGGGTGGATCAAGGCTTGGGCTGCCCAATTGGCGTTGCTTAAAAACGACAATACGGGTTTTGTGATCAAAAGTACCCAGTGTTGTGGCGATGGCTTTCCTGATGCAGGAGAAGCCTGTGATGGAACCAGCGGATGCAATGCCCAATGCGGAAGTAATGTACCCGTAGAAACACCGGACGAAGGGGCAACGCATGTGACGGATGCTGGCGGTTCTAATCGTACCACGATCTCTTTCGGCGATGACGAGCTGGGCAGCGCCGAAGGGTGCAGTGGATGCCATCAAGGTGCTGGCGGATCCATGTCTTCGATACTGTTACTCTTGGGATTGGGTGTTATGATTGTTTCGCGTAAACGTTTAGCGCGCGTTCGCAATCATGCGCTCAAGCCGCGCCATCCCCGCCTCTAAACTGGCATGTTCAGGTCCAAACGAAAAGCGGGCATAATTTTTAAATCGCGAGGCAGCGCCAGGACGGCGATGTCCGGGATTCACGTCAAAAAATTCACCGGGCACCACAATCACACGGTGTTTTAATGCTTCTTCAAAAAACGCACGTCCATCGCGCAACGTGGGTGGGAGATTGGATAAATTGCCCCAGACATAAAACGATCCGTTCGGTTCAACATCCATGGTGATGCCCATGGATGTGAGGCGTTCCATGAGCAAACGTCGTTTGGCACCGAACACGGATTGAATGGTGGCTGTTTCGGCATTGACGATATCGTCGGAAAAAAGTGCCAAGGCCGCGCGTTGCAAGGGACGTGATGCGCCGCCATCCAAAAATGATCCAGCGCTTGCAATGCCATCGATGAGCGACTGGGGACCCACGGTCCACGACACGCGCCAACCGGGATATCGCCAGTTTTTGGTAAGACCATCGATGATGAGCACAGGATCGTGATCCACGTCATCGACATGGGCAGCAGCACTTACGGGGCCTTCCCCATTCCAAATGTAACGACTGTAAAATTCATCGACAATAAGTGCGGTGCCAAGCTCCCTGCATATATCGACCCAGCCTTGCAATTCGTCGCCGTAAATTACTTTGCCGGTGGGATTGCAGGGATTGGATAAGAGCAATGCACCAAGTCCACGGCCCATCACTTCGCGTCGCAGCTCTTCTTGTGTAAATGCATAGCCGCGTGCGCCATCAAGCAAAATTGGAATGGGATTAAACGATCGAAAAATATCGAGAAGTTCTTCGTAGGCTGTGTAATCGGGCAAGAAGTGGCCCAAGTTGATATGTCCAAGGGCTGCAACCACACGTGTAAGACCCGTGCGTCCACCCCCAGAAATCGCAACATTCTTGGCGGTGTATTGGGATACTTTTCCTACGCGATAGGTACGGTTGTACAAATCGGCCACGGCTTGGCGAAGTTCTAAAAGACCTGGCACGGGCGCGTATTCGTTGTCTTCGGGGGCAACGTCAATGTGTGTGATACGTGGCGGAGCGCCGGGAAGTTCACCCGCTTCGGGTTGACCTTGACCCAGATTGCACCAATCGGCGTTGCTTCCGCGATAACCATGGGCGGCGGCTTGGGTCATCACATAAATTACGCCGGTGCGTGGGACATTGCGAAATGCGGATGTGCCTGGATGCATATTGCTCATCATTGAATCCTTGGAACGCGGGCATCCTGCCCGCTTATAATTTCCATTTAATATTGCAGCCAATACTGGGGAATTGTTCTCGCGCATTGGGCGTATGGGTCAAGAGTGTTTCGACCGCTGCGTGAAGATCGCTTCCCGTGATGGGCTTGTGATTACCGGGGGTGCTGTCGTCGAAGCGTCCGCGATAGACCAATTTAAAATCCGCATCGAATAAAAAGAAATCGGGTGTGCATGCGGCTTTGTAGGCGCGTGCAACATTTTGCGTTGCATCGAACACATAGGGGAATGGATATCCTGCCGAGATGATTTTCTCTGCCATTTTTCGCGGTGAATCTTCGGGGTAGAGGGCGATGTCGTTGGCGTTGATACCTACCACACCTAAACCACGTTCCATGCAATTACGCGTAAATGCCGCGAGGGCCTTTTCTAAATGCGCCACGAACGGACAGTGGTTGCACATAAAAATAACAAGAAGGCCTTTTTTCCCTTTAAAATCATCGCGGGCGACAAGCGTTCCATCGGGCGTGGGGAGGGAAAAATCAGGTGCCACAAGGCCCAAAGGTGGCATGTTGGAGGGGGTTTTTGCCATGGCCGGGAATATGCCAGATGTTGTAAGGATGATATAGAGCGATGCATGCGCGCAATGATTGAAAAATACGGACCTTTGGCCGTGGGTATCTATCTAGGTCTTTTTTTTATCGTTTTGTTTGGTTTTGCCATGGCGATCCAGTTTGGTTTTCAGGTTGAAAGCATGGCGGGTGGTCTTGGTACGTGGGCTGCAGCCTATATCGCCACGAAATTGACCCAACCTCTGCGTATTATCGCAACGATTGCCCTGGTGCCTTGGGTGGCTAAATTGCGAGGATAAGGCAGATCTTTTTGATATAATCAAAATATGCCGGATAGTATCAGACCTGGATCTGCGTCGCCTATAGGACAACGTCATGATGTCCAGGTAGAAAAACCCATAACAGAAGGTCCATTGGATTCCTTCGTGTTGCATGGGGTTGCATCGCATAGCATAGAGATGCAGCGGCCTATTGCTCCTCCTGCGCCGTCTCAGTCGTCAGTCAATCCATTGCCGCCATTGAGCGATCCGCGTTGGGCTGTATGGGAAAAAGCCCATCCCATTGAAACCAAGTTTTATCAACTGCGTGCGAATGCACTTGCAGACGCAAGGCCACCGCGTGTGGTGGTGCAGTTGGAGATGCAAGGTGGTTCTGGGGATATTGCATTTGGAAAAAAGCTTAAGGATAAACTAGAAGATATTCTTCCTGCAGGTTCAAACGTTGTTTTTGTGGGGGATGCTGATGTCATTGAAGCTGCAAAGAAATTTGGTTATACCGTTGAACGCCTTGATTTCGAAAAACACGCCAACGCCGATGTGTTGATTGTTGCGCCCTTGGTAAAATCTAAACCGCGACTTGCGGCAAAGCATGTTTTGCATCTCGTGGAATATACATCGTTGGCACATTATTCTGAGAGCCCACGCGAGGCGCATGGCCAAGCTTTGTTATTGGGGGCAGACAGTGGTTACGGAGGTTGGTTTTTGGATGTTCCAAAAATATCACCTATGGAGTCCGATAGTGAAATGGGTGTCAAGCTTTCACGCTCCGCAGCACCCGGTTTACGTCAGCGTTTGCGTGATGCAGGCACCCTGGTGGCTATGGTCTATCCAGGAAAAGCGTATGGGGGTTCTTTGCAAACGCTCATCGAAGTTGCAAAAACAAAACCAGTGGTGGCACTTGTTCAATTGAAAGCAACAGTGCCGATCCCCGCAGCGTTTGCGGTGATTGAGCATCCTGACGGTCTCGATGAATCATTGATTGAAGAGCACCCAACTTCGGTACATATTGTGCGAGCATCATCGATGCCGCACACGGAGATGGTGGCATGTTTACAGTCGGCTGATCTTGTCTTTTGTACGGGCGACCATACGCCCGTTGAAACATTGGTCTGCAATCCCAATGCACCGTGGTTGCATGAGATGCCAATGCACAAAGCGATGTTTGTGAGTGATTTGATAGGATTTGCATCAAGAAATGGATTTTCCAGAGTTTCTGGCGCACTCGAAATGGGGATTAATGCCATAAATGGCGATACGAAGGCGCAATCTAGGATCGCACCTCTACTGATTGATCCTGAATTTCGACGAGAGTGGTTTCGATTTGCGCAAGCAGTGACAGCGATATCCGATGTGACCCTTCCGCTTGCCAATGCGATGCTCACATGCAGAACGCATGAGGATCATCCACAATGGCGTGCAGCCGAAGATCTTCTCACGTTGGCTTGTCGTCATGGCATGTCAACGCAAGAAGCATTGCGTCTTTGTGTCCCTCCTTTTGATGAACAAAAGATGACGACGATTTGGAGAGCCGCATGGCTGTGCATTAAACCCTCGTTATTTGGGCTACGCCCCACCCACACAGTTTTAGTGCATCAGCAAGCATGTGATTTATCAATGGTGCTTCATGCCGCGATACATACGCGGCAAGAAGACAAGGCCGAGGTTGCTGATGCTGTTTGGGGAGAATTGGATTTTAAAAAAAGTTATCCAAATGCATTGTGGATAGCGCTAGGTCAACTTGATGCAGTGTCAAAAGAAAGAGCATGTTTATGGATAAGACGCTTTGAGGAAAATCCATCGTTGTTAGGTGTCGGACTTGGGGCTGTCGAGGCAGTAAAAAAATATCCTGAATTACGGACTGAACTTGTCGCGCTACTGCAAAGGAATGCGACAAAAAATTCATGGATATTACGAACGTCGCTTGAACTTTGTTTGCATTTGGCTGCCACCGATGCAGAGAGAACCGAAATATTTCAATGGTTTTCCAAAACGCAGTTCGAATTGACCAAAGATACGCCGCCTCTTCTTTTGTCTCTTTCTCAAGGAAGTCCTGATGGGATGGACCGTCTGGTGCAGGAACAGCGTATTGCGTGGCTTGCATGGCTTGAAACTGCACCCAGCGATCAAACACAAAAATCCTTGCATGATATCGTAGAAAAATTACATGTGCTTCGTGAGGATCCACATGGGAGAGGATTCTTAACGTCAATCGTAGGTGTTTTTATAAAGCGTTATGCCAATGGGAACATGGATGATGGACGCAACATACATGACCTCTTTCGTTTCCTTAATGATGTTCCTGAACTGCGTTTTCCTTGCTTTTCTCTTGCCATGAATGTGTGTGCGCGTGTTGTGGATGAACACGCATTCCGTCTTTTGAGATACGATCTGAACGATTATGAGTCTGGATGGAAAGAGGATCCTGAAAGTGAGCGTTTGTGGCGTGCTATGTGCCGTAATCCAAATGTTTTTAGAAACCCTATTGAGATTGCAGATGCAAGGTTTTCTATTCTCTCTCGCATTTTATCCTTAGGGGTTGAACAAGACGATGATGTCTTTGCGGAAACACTTGATGACATGAATGTTGTTACTCGGTGCTTGTTCGAAAAAACAGCTTTCGAGAGGCAACGTGAATATGCATTGTCTGTCGTTTTAAAATTCGCATTTTCTTCATATTCAGGAGCCAATACCTTTTTAGAACATGTTTTTCCCGAAGAAAAAAGTGCATGGGAATCCGATCCAGAAATGAAATCGTTGCTTGATATGCTTTCTAAAACGTTTGTCACATATTTCATGAAATTGGATAGTGGGGACCAAGAAACAATTGGACCGATCGCGAAATCATTGATACCATTTGCGCGCCGGTATGCCCCTGAAAGAGTAGAACAACTTGAAGCGCTGGCATTGGTGAATTAAAAGCACCTACGTCAAAAGTAATCAATGAAATTTGGGTCTTCTCCTAAATGTGTGAATGCTTGGGGAACGGAAAAAATGGGGAGATCTTGATGCTGATCACACGCGATGAATTTGATAAAATTGACATTCGGGTAGGCACCGTGCTTGAGGCAAAGCCATTCCCCGAGGCGCGGAAACCAGCATTTCAACTGCGCATCGATTTTGGCGAAGAACTGGGTGTAAAACAATCGTCGGCGCAAATCACAGTGCATTATAGCCCTGAATCATTGCTGGGCCGTCGTGTGCTTGCTGTCGTAAATTTCCCTCCCATGCGCATCGCAGGATTTAAATCGGAAGTATTGACGCTTGGATTTGCAGATGCAAACGGTGCGATTGTATTGGCTTCTGTGGAAGAGGGTGGTGTGCCCAATGGCGCGCGGATGATGTGAGAAACATGAACGACATGATGTTGCATGCACCCACGTGTTGTGTGGGCGATGACTTTGTTATTCGCGCATATATGTGCGGAGATGAATCACTGTTGTCAGAATCGGTAACCATATCCTACGACCATTTAAAACAATTCATGCCATGGGCCAAACATACGCAGACGATTGGAGAATCGCAAAGCGTGATTGCCAAAGCGATGGCGAATTATTCACGCACCGAAGATTTCATGCTGGGTATTTTTTCTCCCGATGAAACTACGCAGTGGGGTGGTACCGGATTTCACTTGCGTGAAGGTCCTCTGGAAACGCGTTCGGCTGAGATAGGTTTGTGGATCCGAGCGGAATTTGCACACCAAGGCATGGGAACGCGGGTTCTCTCTGCGATGCTCAATTGGGGTTTTACGGCATGGCCATGGGAGCGTCTTACGTGGCGCTGTGATGCAGACAACATAGCAAGCGCACGTGTAGCGGAAAAATGTGGTATGCAGCTTGAAGGGCGTTTGCGAGGTCATAGGCGTAAAGAAGATGGGTCTCGCGTGGATACTCTGTGTTATGCTGCATTACGATCATGAGGTAGGGGCGGTTCGCGAACCGCCCTTGCGATGCTTGATTCAAGCTTTTAGGGCGATTCACGAATCGCCCCTACACATGAAACATGAATTTGGTGAAATTGGAAATGGGTGTCCCAATTTGTTATTGTAGATGCTCACCGAGGCGTATTGCATGTCTATTTCAAAACCTCTTGCTGACTTACAAATGGCGCTTGCCAAACGCCATTTTCCTGCAACACCGGCACAGGCTGGGTCGCTTGATTTGGCCTATGAACAAATTGTGGTCGCACTGGACCCCTCTGAGGACCTTACGCCGCGTATCGTTCAGCTTCAGCATATTCCCATTGACGATGGGGGCGAGGCCCCTACACCAGGGCATGTTACCCACTACCTGCAATGTGTGAGCGTCCTTGGTATTGCCATCAAACCGGCATGCCTTGGGGAGGTCGCACGTTTGATTTTGGCCATCAATAAAACGTTGGAATGGCCAGGTTTTGGACTCAGTGAGAAAGATCTCGCGATATACCTACAGGTGGTCCACCCCTGTTACGGCGCGCTTCCTGGCCATGATGCGGTCGAAGATATCCTGGCCATGATGGAGCTGTACTTGGATACTTTTTCTGGGACACTGGGCCAAGTTGCCCAAGGGACTGTGACGTTTGCGCAGGCCCTATCCCAGCATGCACATACGTAATTTCGAGAAAATCTGACAAATCGGGTTATAGTTCCAAGAGCATGAGCACGATTCATACGACACCGGGCGTTTTGCCTCACATTACGTTCAATATCAACGAATCGCATGTGGGACGATCACCCCATGATGTGGCAAGACACATGGCCGGTGAATGGAACAAAGCGCATCCCGCGCAACCCATGAGCCCCAAAGCTGTCGCCTATTTGGCGCAACTTATCTCCGAACACACCAAGACCCAGCCGCATGCGGCGATTCAAAATATTCCAACGCGCACGATTTCCGTACAGCAAGAACATTTGTTCGATCATCTCACGGGCGGTGATCATCATGTGACGACCCCCAGTACCACAATCCACACTGCATTTGCGCCCAGCACCCATACAGCGACCACCCTCACGGCAACCCATCAGGTGTCTCCACCCACAGCGTTGCAACGTACCGTGCAAACACAATGCATCGACACCCAAACAAAATCGGGTTGGCGCAAGCGAATAGGCGATCGTTTGCATGCGTTTTTTCAATCTCAAAATTTGGCCGTCGCAGGAAAGAACGTCGATAAAGTACTTCTATCCATTGGGGACAGTGCCGAAATGACGCATTTGCGGCATGCAGCCGAAGGCGCGCATGCGACAGCAAATCCGACACCTGCATTGCACTCTGTTGAAGCCCCCCATGCAACCGAGGTGCACGCCGACACAGGAACCGAGCATACGATAGAAACTATCGGCAATGTGGCGGGTGGTCTTGCCATAGGATTTGGTACCATTGCTTTGGGTGCGGGCATCGTGATGATGCACCAGGGGAAACGTTCACTTAAAAGTATCGCAGCCATGCGGCGTGTGCACAAAGAACTTCAAAAAGAGATGATCAATCCGTTCTACAATGTGGAAGAGAAGGCGGTTGATTTTGGGAAATTGCTAAGTGCATTTACAGGGGATCCAAGTTGGACGAGCGACGAAAAACAAAAACTGCTACAACACGACATAGCGAACTACGCGACGGCCCATCATATTCTTACCTATTTGAATGCAGCGTTGCACAACGTCCATCACGATGCAGAGCATCATCTTCAGGCGGGCAAAGTCACTGTGGCCAAAGGCGCATTGGCGACGGCCGGCGGTGTTGCACATTTTGTTGCGGTGGCTGCGGGAAGTGCAGCAGCTGGACCCGTGGCACCTCTTTTAGGTGGTGCAGCAGCAGGCGTGGCGGCTGTCAAAATGGGCATTTTGGCCAAGCAGCATTATGTCGATGCCAAGGCATGCGATGTGAGTCTGCATGCACTGGATGGCATCAGAAAAAACATTCTCGCGGATCCCACGTTGGATAAAGAACAAAAAGATCTGCTGATCGATCTTCTGAGCGCGCGTACCGCATCGCTTAGACTAACACGCATGGACAGTGAATGGAGCTTGACCACCAAATCACTTCTTTCCGTAGGTCTTGGTGTGGCCACTGCCTCTGCAGCCGCAGGAACAGTTGCGAGCATCGCGATTGCGGTGGGTTCTGCGGTGGCCATCGGTGCAGTGGCGGCAGCTATGGCCACAGGCATTGGTGCTGCGGTTATTCTTGGCGCAGGTTGTATCTGTGGATTGGTCCACTTTGCAGCCAAAGCACGACGAAAACGCAAAGAAGCACAGTTGGGTAACGATGCTAAAATTTCGCCATTCACCCAAGAAATATTGCTCGATACCCTTCGGGAAGAATCAACCAAATCCACGAAGGGACCGATGACTTCATGGGTCAACCAAATTTTAGGTGCGGGTTTTCCAAACGCAGACCATGGCGCGCCTTTGTACGCGACAGAGTTTAGTCTTCGTCCAAGTTTCGCACTGAAAAATCATAAGGCTTTAGAAGATCATGCAGCGCATGGACCTCATCACGCTTAACGACGCTGGCCTATTTGTTCCAGGAGATAGTCCGTTCTCTCCACGATCGACATAGGCGCGCGATTGGAATGAAACGCCGGAATTGAAATCAGTTTTTGTAGTGGATGCGTTCCGTTGCCCTCAAAACACTTTTTATAGTTTGCGACCACGGCGGCGTGATGTCGCAAGGCTTCATTGCAATCCTGTTTTCTAATTTCGTTTTGGACATAATAGCGCCTGGCCATCGGTTCAATGACACAGGCAATATCGTAATGTGCTTGCAGGGCCGTGGTGAGATCTTGGGGGGGCATGGTTAAGTTTTCCATATGCGCAAAACCAAGAATATCAATCATGCTGCGATCTAAAAATAGTAATTCGCTTTGGCTTGGTTCATCCTCCCGTGCTTTTTGACGCGCGGTGAGTTCATGAAGCAAAAGGTCTGGCTCTAAAAACAATTGCTCGAAATCATCTCTTTGTACGGCTTCTGAAAATATTTCCGTGAACACTTCGGGCCGAACATCAAATCCACGTTGATGAAGTTCATCGACAATGCTTGTTTTGCCCACACCTGGGCCACCGGTGAGAACGATTTTTAGTGACATCCTGACGATAATGATATCACTGACCTGTTACTTTGAAATATTTTTTTTGTATTGCTCATTGATTCCCCTGAAGGAGCGTTTTGTAGTGATAAAATTCAGTCCTAAAACTTTCGGCCATGATTTGATGGCTGGTCTTGTCGTGTATGTGGTCGCCCTTCCTCTGTGTTTGGGTATTGCCCTTGCCTCCGATGCGCCATTGGCATCAGGACTCATCGCGGGGGTTCTTGGTGGGATCTTGGTGGGTGCGCTCAGCGGTTCCCATATAAGCGTGTCCGGTCCTGCTGCGGGTTTAACAGCGGTGGTCGCATCGCAAATCGCGGCGCTCGGTTCATTTTCTGCGTTTTTGATGGCTGTTGTGATTGGCGGAATTGTACAAGTAGGACTTGGTATTGCACGTGCCGGTTTTATCGCCAGTTTTTTTCCGTCAAGCGTAATCAAAGGTCTTCTTGCGGCCATCGGTGTTATTTTAGTGCTCAAGCAAATTCCCCATGTGCTAGGCCATGACACCGACGTGGAAGGCGAGATGGCTTTCGTCCAGCCTGATGGAGAAAACTCGTTCACCGAACTTGTTGCCTCATTTTTCCATATTCAACCTGGGGCAGCGATGATTGGGCTTTTATCCATCGCCCTTATGATTGGATGGGGGCGTATCAAACCATTGAAAAATAGCTTGATCCCCGTACCGCTCGTCGTTGTTGCTGTGGGTATGGCTTTGGATTGGTTGTTGCGCATGTTGGGTAGCCGTTGGGTGCTTGGAAATGCACATCTTGTTCAAGTGCCTGTTAGCGACAGTCCTCAGGCAGCACTTCAACTTCTCACGTTCCCTGATTGGTCTCAATTTGGTAATCCCGCTATTTACATGGCGGGGTTAACACTTGCCATCGTTGCTTCGCTTGAAACGCTTCTTAATCTGGATGCAGTTGACAAGATTGATCCGGAGCAACGTTATTCACCGCCCAACCGAGAATTGATTGCCCAAGGTGTGGGCAATATGTTTGCCGGGCTTCTCGGCGGTATTCCCATGACAAGTGTCATTGTGCGCAGCAGTGTGAATATCCATGCGGGTGGCAAGACGAAACTGAGCGCCATGGTGCATGGTGTTCTGCTGTTGATCTCGGTTCTTTTTATTCCACGACTACTTAATAGCATTCCAATCTCTGCACTTGCCGCCATTCTTTTGATGACAGGTTTCAAACTCGCAACACCCGCATTGTTTCGTCAGATGTGGGTTGCAGGGCGTCAGCAATTTGCTCCATTTATCGCAACGGTCATTGTCATTGTTTTCACCGACCTGCTTACGGGAGTCCTGGTCGGTTTGGGTGTAGCCATTGCATTCATTTTGTGGAGCAGTTTCCGCACGCCCATGCGAACTTTTCTCGAACGGCATATCAGCAATGATGTTTTGCGCGTTGAGCTTGGCAGTCAAGTGGGATTTTTTAATCGTGCAAGTCTCAACAAGGTATTGAGTGAGATCCCCAGAGGCGGGCATGTTTTGCTTGATGCGCGAAATACCGATTATATCGACCCCGATATATTGGATTTGATCTATGATTTTAAATCCAATATGGCACCTGCCCACGGTGTGCGATTGAGCATGCTAGGTTTCGCAGACAACTACCCACAGCTTTCCGATCGTATACGTTTTGTGGATCACGCGACCCATGCCCTGCAAGCGTCTTTAAGCCCTGATGCTGTGCTTGATCTTCTTAAACGTGGCAATGAGCGTTTTTTGCGCGGCGAACGTTTAACGCGTGATCTCTTGCGTCAAATTGAAGCGACAGCGCCAGGGCAGTCGCCCTTGGCGGTGATTTTCAGTTGTATTGATAGCCGAGCGCAAGTGGAACATATTTTTGATCTTGGTATTGGCGATATTTTCAGTGTTCGCATTGCAGGCAATGTTGTGAGCGAGAAAGTTCTCGGATGCATTGAGTACAGTTGCAAGGTGGCGGGTGCCAAGTTAATTGTGGTGATGGGGCATACCGCGTGTGGTGCAGTAGGTTTTGCTGCGCAATTAAAACACGAACAAAAAGATGCCTTGGAGGCAACAGGGTGTGCCCATATTGATGTCCTGGTGAATGAAATTCAAAAATGCATTGAACCGCGTTCATCCATGGCAACGGAGATCACTCCTACCTATGTGGACGAAATTGCACGAAGAAATGTATTGCGCACGATGGATGTGGTTCGCACTGAAAGCAGCACGATCAGTGATCTGCTTGCAACCGGTACCATAGGGATCGTGGGTGCGATGTACGATGTAAGTACAGGTACCGTGACGTTTATGGACGAAGGAAAAATTGTGGTGACCCCAACGGGATTCGAACCCGTGTTGCCGACGTGAGAGGCCAGCGTCCTAACCGCTAGACGATGGGGCCAACCAGGATGTGTAGAACACAGCCTTAAAGGATCGGTTAGAAGACCGACCCATATCAAAAACAACCCACACTTTGCAACCCTGCTTTGATTGGTTAGACTTGCCGGCATGTTAGCCTACGCCCTTGGTTGCGCGATGTGGAGCCTGGGGATCCTACCAGGCCCTGTGGGAATTGAAGCAAGCGTGGGTGTGCGATCGCCCATCCCGTTGCATGGGGGCGCTGTAATCGGAGGAGGAATTAACGGCAGTTTGGGCATTGTGGGCCCGCTGACGTTGGTTGCAGGTGTTCAATTTGGCCGCGCAACAGCCTTGGCATCCTCAAGCGATATTACTATCGACGAATACCGATTTTTTATTGGACCTGAGATTGCGTGGATCAAAGGCGTAGGCGCACTGTTTGCAAGGGCGGGTGTTGGCATGATTGGCCTAGTGCAGAATGTGCGTGATCTAGGCACTGGGAACGGTACGGAACCAATTCACGATGGGCACACAGTGGGACCTTGGTTATGGTCAACCTTAGGAGCCCGTGTCTTTTTTGGAGATCATGTATTTACGCATGTCATGGCAGGCGGTGGCTGGACCTGGCTGCGCGTGGATGATCAACGTAAACACAACATGCATGCCATTGCCGAATGTGGTTTGGGATATCGTTTTTGATGAATGCTTGCTTGTTCACGTTGTGGCTCTTAGGCGTGAACGACACACAGATCGGTGATCCTGCCAATCAAGACGAATGGCGTATTCCGGGATTTCAACTGGCCATGGGCATTGAAAGTTTTGGTTCGGCAGGACCAGCCAAAACGACGATTTTTAATGGTGGTTTGGGTTTGATGCTGCGGCCTACGATCCATTTGGATGAGCAGTGGAGCGTTGCAGCGACACTGCGTTATCAAATGCTGCATCGTGGCCTGAGTGGCTATCGTTGGCGTGCTACGGCAGGCATCATGTATCACCCGTTCAGTTCACTGCGTATGCTTTTAAGTTTTGGATACGCGGGAATGAAAGCAGATGTGGACCATCCCGATGTGACAGTGGATGATGCCCTATCCCAAGGACGCACCCGCGACGCCAGTGCTGCAGCGCTGAACAGTTGTGACGGGACAGGGGCGGTGGGGGAGCTTGAATTTGCATACCTGCTGCGTTTGGGCTCAGTGCTTGCGACAGGGCCTTATATCAGTGCTGATCTCCAATGGTTGCATTGTGAAGATCGGCATGACGTGATCGATTCAGCAACCGGTCTTGCATCGCGTACCGACCAATGGTGGACAACCTACGGCTGGGGTGCGGGCTGGATGGTGGTGTGGCGATGATCCAGGCCTTTGTGTTGTTTGCTCTGTTTGCAGCGTCTGATCCTGTGAAAACCGAGGAACAAGAATTTTCAGCGGTGGTTGAAGGCCGAAAAATCGAACCAGAACAAGCCATTCGTGCGTTTGACAATGATGAAGCGTCTCATGTTCCAGGAAGCATGGGAGATCCATTTCATGTTGTCACAGCGCTTCCAGGGGTTTCTGCCACGTTTTCGCTTTTGCCCGTTCCGGCCATCCGTGGTTCAAGTCCTGCGGGCACGGGATTTCTTTTGGATGGCATGCGTGTGCCGATGCTGTTCCACTTGCTTGCAGGACCGGCGGTTGTTCATCCGCGATTTATCGATTCTGTAACCGTATATCCAGGCGGATTTTCGACACGTTACGGTGGGTATATCGGCGGTATTATTGATGGAAAAACCCGCGATATTGAAAAGAAAAAACTTCTGATCGATGCGCAGGCAGATAGCACCAGCAGCAGTTTGTATGTCAGCACGCAATTGCCTCGCAATGTTAGAATAGCCGCATCAGGTCGCTATGGCTATCCGGGTGTTTTTTTACGTTTATTTGAACCGGGAAGCAGCTACAGTTACTACGATTACCAAGTGCGTGTTGAAGGTGAACTTCGCAATCAACGTTGGTCGCTCTCTCTTCTTGGTGCGGGCGATAAGCTTCAGCGAAGTCAGAAAATTGGCGTGAGCTCTTTTGTCGATGTTCAGTTCCATCGTTTGTTACTTAAACATGCATGGGAAATCACGCCGCGTCTTCGCCAAGAATCGCAGATGATTTTCAGTTTCGATCGAGCGCAATCGGATCCCCAAGGGAAGGGCACATCGTCTTTTGGTACGGAGGCACGCATTTTATGGATGTGGCAAATGCTTTCGTGGATTGACGTAGAAGCAGGCATTCAAGGTTTTGGACGAAGCAGTCGCGATGAACGTGTGCTTGGCGCAAGTTCGGGTGGGTTTTTTGAAGAAGTGCCCATTGACGATCCCAAAGTTGGACTTGGAAGTGTGGGCGCCTTTGTGGAGGCCACGTTAGTTCCGCTTAAAGGACTTAGGGTCACGCCTGGTGCACGTGTGGATGCGTATTTTAGTGGGGATACGCAGAAAGTATCCGCAGATGGTCGTTTGCGTGCGTGGTATTGTGCGTGGGGAAAGCAACAATGCTTGCTTGCGGTGAAAGCAAGCACAGGCACATTTCACCAACCCCCACGTTTGCTGGTGGCAGTGCCGGGTTTGGACTTTTTGGCACTCAATCGGGGTTTGCTTCAGTCTTTTCAAAACTCCGCAGGAATTGAAGCACGGCTCCCAGGTGATTTTTTGTTTGAATTGCAGGGATATTACAATCGCATGGATCCGTTGGGCTATGAGCCGAGACTTGCGGTTACGTTGGGTAGCAGCCAAATTCCACCAACACCCAACGCTGCTTTGCATGGACGATCCTATGGTGCTGAAGTTTTATTGCGCAGCATGGGATTGAAACGTGCGTTTGGCTGGGTAGGCTATACTTGGAGCAAGAGCGAACGCAGTTCGGGTGATAGTTGGTATCCCTATGATTTCGACAGACGGCATCAAGTGACCTTGGTTGCGGGCGTAAGGCTTCCCCGCGATTGGCGTTTTTCTATGCGTGGCATGTACCAAAGCGGTGTTCCGGTTGATACCGAGCGAGGACGTTCTACAAGTCGTGCACCTGGATTTGTTCGTTTTGATGTTCGTGTTGATAAAACATTTGTTTGGAGGGATTTTAATATCGATTTTTATCTGGATGTTGCCAACGTCACATTGTCACGTGAAGTAGGTGGACTCGCCGGCACTGAAGGCTTTCGTTATATTTTCCCGAGTTTGGGTATCAAGGTCCTATTGTAGAGGCGGTTCGCGAACCGCCCTTTATAAAACTATCGCAACGCAAACACATCACCCTGCATATCCACGGCAATGAGCACATCTTCAACCACAAGCGCATACGCCGTGTTGGGCGCCTTGGTGTCTTGCAACCAATGCTCACCATCATCAGGCGAAAACCATAAAGCACCATTGCTTGCGATGGCCACCCAAGCGTTTTCCCAAAAGACGGAACCCAGAACATCTACACCCGCGCCAAGAAGTGCTTCAAGAATACTGCATACGTTGGCATCGCATGGCCCCGGCTGCATGGCAGGCGCGTGAGGTGCGGCGCTTGGATCGCTGAGTGCTATCCAATGCCTTGGTTTCACATGAAGTGGTGATCCAAAATGCCCATCGCCTTCGGCCGAACGACCCACCACCCAAATATTGATTGCATCTTCGAGGGTGTCGATGCGCACGATCCCATCGGTGCTTGTTGCTTTGTACTCTGGCCAGATGGTGTTGTCGGCACCGTTGTCCGCAATCCAGACTGTGTTGGAACGGCCGTTAGGGGTCCATGTGAGCCATAATTGGCCATCCCCAAGTTTTGTGAGCGCTATGCCTGTGGGGGGCGCCGGTGCGCGTGCTGTGTACTTGAATGAATGCGTGATGATCGTGCTGTTGCCACGGGTGTCATCGGCACGGCATTGGATTTCGTAACGAATGTTGTTTCGCCATACAATCTCGGAAAGCATGCGATGCCATGCTTCGCCTTCATCCATGTTTGCTTTTTTCCAAACCTGCGCTGTTTGATCAAATGCCGTACCAAACCATTTATTCGTGCTTGTATCGCGAACCGCAATAAGAACTTGCCCGACGCCAGCGACATCGCGCGCTGTCCCTGTGACTCCTGGTGATGGATCCCATGGGTCTTGCGCCAATGCAATCTGTACTGTGGGGCCTTGCGTATCGACGGGCGGCACGACTTCGTTCAACCATGTGCGCTCAGGCGAAAGCACATTGCCAACCGTATCAATCACTTGCAAATGAATGAAACCCGCGATGTTGGGCAACGCGATGGGCCCAAACGAACCATCACTTTGGCTGTGGGTTGTTGCAATCGTTTGATTGGCTTCGTTGAGTACGTCAACACGGACGGGGTAGGTGCTGAGATTGTTGATATCAGGACCCGCGAGATCACGAATGCACCCAGCTTGGCCTTGAATTTTGTGGATCTCACCGGGCGTCATTTTAGACGAAAATGTAATTCCTTCGATTTTTATTTCGGGTGGCGTGTGATCAATATCAACCCGAAATTGCGCAAGGAATGTGATGTTACTTTCAGTTGGACTCCCTACGCGACTTTGTACTGTGATCGTATTGCGTCCAATCCCATCGACGATATTCGTGGGTAAGTTTGTCCACAAGGCTTCGTACAGATTATTTGAAACCAAACGAATCGCACCCGAGATACCCGCCAAGGATGCGGTAGGCAATTCTCTCAGTGGTTTTGAACTTTGAAAAAGTACGCGCAGTGGTGACGTTGGGCCTGCAAGGGCTGGCACAGCACTTAACGTCAAAGCGGGCAGTTCAAGGGTTTGCGTGATGCTTGACTGCAAGCTGTCATCGGTAGCTACAAAGGCGAAATGTGTGCTTCGCGGCAACGTCATTGCTGAAAAACCTGTGGGATCGCGAAGAGACTGAACACGAGCACCACTGGGTAAAATAATATCCACGTTGTTTATTGAATTGGGGATTTGTGTAGCATCAAGCATCACGTGGGCGATGATCCCATCGGATGTAAGTTCCTCTTGAATGGAAATGCTGGATGCCGGAATAGGTTGTGGCGGCATGGTACGAACCATCACGGGACTTGTTTCAAAACTTGCACTGATGTCGCGTGCAGTGACGGTGATCCTGGCATGTAGTGTGTTTGTGCCAAGAACAAGCGGTACTTGGATGGCTGCTTTAAAACGCCCATCATTATGAACGATCTGGTCGAGGCTTGTTTGTGAAACGAATTGGCCCGTATCATTGAGAAGTGCAACGTTTTCCACGCGTGCACCTATTTCCGTATGGCCGTCCAGTATAAATATGTCGCCGCTTTTAAGTGCGCGTTGTCCTGCGGGAAGGATCACCGTGGTATCGTTGGGGATAGGTTGTCTGTCTAAGACGAATGCAAGATCCGTTTGTGTCACGTTGCCTGCATGATCACGAACTTTTACATGAATGTATTTTTGGCCATCGCTGCCTGTGAATTGTAAGGATTGTTCCCACGGGAAATGCGCCGGAAACCATACACCCATGGGCGTTGCATCACGCGATGCAATATCTCCGTCAATGAATATTTCATCGGCATGGGCGGTGTTAATTAACAATGTGAGATTTGTTTGTGCAGTACGCGTTGCACGCGAAGGGATCACAGTAAGCAGGTCAGGGGGGGTATCATCGATCCACAAGGGTGGCGTGCGAGATAGCATCTCATCGCTTGTATTGCCGGCCGCGTCGGCAAGATGCAATTGGACAACAAGCCCCAGGGTTGTGGCGAGTGGGATCCCGCGAAGATCAATTTGACCGCTGATTTGTTTGTTTGCGTCAACATGCACAAACGATAAAATATCGCGGAGCACTTGGCCTGTGGGGTCGACAAGCGTAGCCGATGTGACGATGGCGTCGGTGTCGATGTTTCCAGAAAACGAAACCGTACTTTGACTTGAAACAGCCGAAAGAGCTGTTTCCCAATGGAGATCGGTTACCTTGGGTTTACGTGTGTCTACAGTGATTGTACCGGCCTCAAGTCGTGTTCTGTTTCCAAAAGCATCAACAAGAATGACTTCGATGGTAAGAGGAACACCCGAAGGTTCGTTCCCTGTGGTGGTGTATGTAAAACCATAGGTGTGGCGTGAAGCGGTGGTTGTACGCGTATCCAGCGTCCAGGGCTCGCGCAAATTGCTGCCACTTAAAAAGACTTCAGGTGGCATGCCGAGTGCTTCATCGGCTTGGACTGTGATCGAAAATTTTGTGCCCGTGCGTCCAATCGCAGGTTCTGGTCGAATGGTGTTTTCCAATTGCGGGGAGATATCGTCAAATTGATCGCGCGGCACGCAGATATGATCCAGCATTCGGCATACGCCTTCACTGGTGCAGTCATCGTGATAGTTGCACGGTGTTTGTTCGAGAGAAACGGTGTTTTGTTTGCATGCCGATGTGAATGCCAGTGCCGCAAGAAACCAGTAATGTATATTTTGAAATCGCACGCCTCACCCCTGATGGCAGTGGCGGCTGCTGCTCCAGACTAGCGCATTGCTACGCCATCAACAATGCTTCACCGCACAGTGCATAGAGAATACGCGCACCGACGTTGCCATCCCATTCGTCGGCGTTGTCTCCGGGGGCAACTTCACAAAGGTCAAATCCAACAATGCGCCGTCCGCTTTGGGTGATCGCGCGGAGCAACATGCGTGCTGCTCGAAATGATAATCCACCAGGTACGGGCGTTCCTGTATGGGGACATAGCGCAGGATCGAGTCCGTCAATATCAAATGACACGTAAACACTGGCGCTCAGCTCACTCACGACATCGTGCCAATGGGACATATCGCCAAGCATATCGTCAAAGAACGTGACAATACGGCCTTCTGATTGAATAATCGCTTGATATTCACTTTCACAAAAATCACGGATCCCCACCTGCACAATTTTTTTGACCATGGTGTGGGTCATGACATTGTGCATGATCGAGGCATGAGACTGTGCAAATCCTTCGTAGGCATTGCGCAAATCCGCATGGGCATCGATGTGCAATATACTCAGATTTGGGTAATGCTCTGCATGGGCTTGAATGCTTCCAAGAGGCACAGAATGATCGCCGCCAATAACACCAAAGATTTTCCCTTGGGTGATAAAGTCTTCAGCGGTTGCATACACCTGCGCGCGCATCTTTTCGCTGCATGCGTTAACGGCGCTGGTCGCTTTTTCATCGCCCGCGCGTGCGAGATCCACAAGCGCGCGTGCTTCGTTGTTCCAACGCGTAATGTCGGCGCTTGCGGGAAGGGTTGCGATCCCGCGTTCGTAAGGCTTGCCGGTATGCCTGCAAAACAAATCCAGTTGATGGCTTGCAACACGAATGGTTTCAGGGCCTGAGGCGGTCCGGCGACCATAGGATGCAGTGGCATCAAAGGGGACGGGCAACAGCACCACAGCCGCTTGTTCGGGCGAGGCGTGCAAGCCAAAGGTAGGACTTTCTGACGTGATGGGGGCTTCGGGGTCAAAATGCATGAGATCCTTTTAGCATAGTCTGTGTTGCTTGATACAGCGTAGGTTGATACCCGTGCCCTATGCTTTCCGATGTGATGCGTGCGACAGAAATCCTACGGGGCGGTGGTGTGGTCGTGATCCCCACCGAAACGTTCTATGGCCTATCGGCTTGTGTGACATGCCCCGAGGCGATTTTGCGTATTGTGGCCATCAAGGGACGCGATCCGCATAAGCCCATGCCTCTGATTGCTGCCGATCTCGCCCAAGTGCACAGTATTGCACTTTTAGGCCCATCCGAAGAGCGTTTGGCGCAGCATTTTTGGCCAGGTCCGTTGACGCTGGTTTTGCGTGCTCGGCCAGGGGTTTCTCCAGAACTTGTTGCCGCAGATGGAACTTTAGGTATTCGGGTGACCAGCCATCCCATGGCACGGGCATTGGCCCTTTCGTGTGGCGAGCCTCTTGTGGCGACAAGCGCCAATTTTTCAGGTGTATCTGCTGTTTCTGAAATGAAAGATCTGGATCCTGCCCTGGTTCAGGCTGTGGATGGCGTGTTGGATGGCGGCTCACTGCCAGGTGGTTTGCCCAGCACGCTGATACAGGTATGCGGCGAGACGCTGCGTGTGATACGGGAGGGTGCGATCACGCGAGAAACAATCATCAAGGTGTTTGCAGGTGGATGAAGCGTTTACAGACGACGCGCTATGGAATGGTCGGCTTGTGTTTCGCCAACCCGCCAAGGGTGTGGGTTATCGCTTTAATATCGATCCGGTGTTGGTGGCAGGCTTTGCGCCATCGGCACGGCATGTGGTGGATCTCGGCGCGGGTGTTGGCGTGATCGGTCTTTTATTGCTTGCGATGAAGAAAGCCCAATATCTTACGGCGGTGGAACGACAACCGATGATGGCAGATTGCATGCGTCACAATATTCATGTGCAGAACGTGGATGTGCGTGCACGGGTGATCGCCGCAGATTTGCGTTCGGTCGATTTGCCTCTTGTGGATCTTGTGGTGTTTAATCCACCGTACATGCCCATGGACGCTGGACGCGGAAGCCCCAATGCGGGGCGCGATGAAGCGCGCAGAGAAGTCCACGGCGGTCTCGCTGATTTTTGTGGGGCAGCCATTCGTTGTTTGGCGCCCAATGGTTCTGTTTTGGCCATAGTTCCCCAAATACGTGAAATGAATCTTGTGCGTGCTGCAAAAGATGTTGGATTGCAACCGGTGCGTCGATGTCTTGTGCGTGCGCGTCCCGATGATGTCCCTCATCTGATCATGCTGCAATTCTCTCGTGAAAATACGTCGCCTGTGCAAAGTGAACATCTTGTGATCCATGCAGATCGGGATGGACGTACGCTCAGCCCGGTGGTTGATGCATGGGTGCGGGGGCCTTCATGAACAACATGCCGCCCAGAAAAAAACGACGCCGTGTTGAGCCTGTGGCCAATGCACTTGCGACCATGTTCAAACGTCGTAATTTAACCGATCTCGCGCGTTTTGTGTTGATGAACGGTGCGTGGGAGGAAACGGTGGGCAAGGATTTGGCCCGTCATATTCAGCCTGCCAAATATTCCCGTGGCACGTTGTTTGTGACCGTGCGTCATTCGGCATGGAACACCGAAATTCAATTTATGGCAGCGCAGTTGATGGATTCTCTCAATCAAGTGCTTGGGGAGACAGTCCTTACAAGCATTCGTGTTTGGGCTGGCGCACCATTCAAGCCACCGCCGATCCCCGAGCCTCCCCGCAAGCTCGTACTTCGCGAAGAAAAACAAGTGATCGCAACCGGTGATTGCATTCAAGATCCAGAAGTACGTGAAGCCTTCAATCGTTTGATGCGCAAATGGTTGAGTGGTGAAAAGTCTGAAACCTGATTGCGCGGGTGCCTACAGAAATTATGACTGTATTCTTTGGCAATTAAGTTATTATGGTACTATTTTCTCCTGTCCCAGATCGGTGGAGAAAAAAATTATAAACGAAACATGGCGATGCGGTTTGTGTTGTTTGATGTTGGTGGGGTGCGGCACTGGAAGCACACAACCCGTGGTTGGAGAAAATGCAGGGGATACATCTCCGGCCGAAGAGTCAGGCGCACCTTGGGGCCATAGCGTGGGGGGGATGCCACCGCGTGATAATGTTGATGTGAATCGTGGTGAAGAAACCAATCTTACCTATTGGGACCCTTTCTGGAAAACACCAGGGGTTAGCGGTGTGACTGCCTATACCGTTTATGACACCACGGTGCCTGGGCAAATTATCATGAGCCACTACAATGCGGCGGGTGCCAGCATGGGTGAGCAGGAATGTCATTATATTGTCAATTCCAGTGAGGAGTCCGGGGGTATCCCAAGTTACTTATTTCTTAAAAATGTGGCGGGTGGACCGACGCCCTATAGCTATTTGGCTGCCCACCATGTTGGTGCGACGTTGAACATCTGTGCTCCCCACAATAGCGACGGAACGCTTCGTGCTTTCGCTTCGCAATCGGCCGCTGAAAATGATGCTGAAGTGGATGTCAATGATGAAACCCGATTGAACACCACTGGTTGCAACAGTGCCACTTCGTTTACGGCGACAGGGATTAATGGTGAGCCGTGGACACGCACCGTGGTGCTAGGTAGCAGCCCCTCATGTGGCAATAGCGTGGTGGAAGGTGGCGAAGAATGTGACGACGGCGATTCCGACAACACCGATGGTTGCACGGTCAATTGTCGACTTCCGGTGGTGTTTTCAACTGGGTTATACTTTGCATGTGCCATGCTGGAAACGGGCGATGTCAAATGCTGGGGTGAGTTTGATTTGGGACAGACGGGATATGCTTCTGTTGAGGCAGATGTGTTGAAACCGGCTGATGTGGGTGCAGTGCTGTCTTCGGCCATCGGCGTGAGTGCAGGCCAGGACCATGCATGTGCCGTGCTGGAAAATGGTACAGTCAAATGTTGGGGAAATGGGGGAGATGGTGCACTTGGTCAAGGTGCAGATGTAGGGGATCACTTCACGCCTGTTACAGTGGATTTGGGCGCGGGTGTGGCCATCTCGGTGACAGCAGGCATCGATAAAACATGTGCGGTATTGAACGATAGCACCGTGACATGTTGGGGACTAGGTATTGGAGGAACACCAACGGCTGTAAACGGCATCAGCACGGCACTTGATGTGCAAGTCGGGGCCGTGCACGATTGTGCCTTGCTGAACGATGGTACGCTGCGGTGTTGGGGTAGCAATGAGTTTGGCGGGTTGGGCACAGGCGGTGGTGACCAAGCAGCACCGGGGAACCATTTGATTTTTGAAGATCATGTCGTCGGCTTAAGTGTCAACGATACACTCAACTGTGCTGTCTTGGCCAATGGTGCTGTGAAATGCTGGGGTGGCAATAACAGTGGTGAGCTAGGACAGAATAACACAAGCAGTTATACGTCACCTGTGACGGTCAATCTTGGCGCAGGTCTTGCTGGGACTTCGGTGTCAACGCTCATCGGTGGAGTATGCGCGGTGCTCACCGATGGCAATTTTAAATGCTGGGGCTACAGCGATTCATATCTATTTTCATCAGATAACAGCACTATCGGCGATGGTATTGGTCCTAGCGTCGCTGCGGCCAGTGAAATCAGCATGGACCTACCCGTAATCTCTATTGAAATGCACCAAGCGGCTGCTTGCGCAATTCTCAACAACGGCGACATCCAGTGCTGGGGATACAATGACCATGGCGGGCTGGGTATTGGCAGTGTATCGGGAACACCGATAACCGTCGATGCAGCATCAAATGTTGTATTTTGACGCATTCTATGTATCTCGACATACGAGAGCCCAATGTTGAGTATTAGATTTCATTGACGCATCTGGCGTTACAAGAATTTTTTTAGTGAGCTATAGGGGGCCCTCCCTTTTAGGAGGATCCGCCCATGGCCGCCAAGCACGTGATGGATACAACTGCTGCCTTCTCACCGGTTTCCCGAACACCCGAATTTCATTTTGAGCCTCGTCGAGCAGGGAAGCCTGGCTTTGTGATTATGTTGGGTGGTGATACCTATCAGATGCAATCGGCAAGCTTGACCGATCTCGCGCATGCATGTGATTTGCCTGAGAAGCCGTTTGGTTTTGGAGTGGCCACACGTGGCTGGTATCCCGAGCAATCATTCCCCCAACAACTCATTCGTCCGATGGAAGTCATTTCCCATTTGGGTTTTCAGCTCACAAGTTTCCGATGGGATACGGTGGCGAAAGAGAAAACATGGTGTGTTTTTTGGCAGGCCAAGGGTGTTCATGAGGGGGCTTCGAGAGCATTTGATGCCTCCAAGTGCGGTGGTGCTTGGCGGTCCAAATCGAATCAATCGGGCAATTGGTATTGCATCGATGGTCTACCTTTATCGAAAGTATTTGTTCCGTGGGTGTATCACGATGCCATGAGGCTCATACCTTCACAGTCTCTTTTTGTCCCCGTCGGTCGATTGTCCTATGAATGTGCGATAGCAGGTGTGCCTGATGCTGTATGCTATGGGGTGACTTGGATTACGTGCTGTATGAGTGCGCCCAATAAATTGATCACCCGAACCCGTATCTCTGGATGGACGCTTGAGCAGCCGCAGGTGTCTTGGCCTCCCGTGTTGCCTTATCAATTGCAGTGCTCAGGTGTAGAGCCTGGTGAAGGGTATGTTTGGTTTGATGATAAAAAACATACGCTTTTGCATGCATCCAATACGCTCCCTGACTGGGATGCGCCTGAAGTAGAAGGGAGGCGTTACGATGTGACGTTTCGCAAATCTGAGGGTGGTGGTGTGAACTTTGTGCTGCCTTTCGCGCCCAACAGTTGACGCATCTTCATATTTTTCAGTAAAATCAATAAGATAAGAGTGCCGTGTATTGCATGCCTCCGTAGCTCAGTTGGATAGAGCTGGGGATTCCTAATCCCTGTAAGCCACAGGTTCGATTCCTGTCGGGGGCACCACGCTAGTTTCGTACAGAGGGGGGGCCCAGCCATGAACAAGTCCGATCTCATCGAGCGACTCGTCGAGATCCATGAGATGCCACGCAAAAAAGCCGAAGAAGCGGTTGATTTGCTCTTCGACTTGATTTCCAAGGCGCTTGTGAAAGGCGACCGCGTTGAGATCCGCGGCTTTGGAAGTTTTGTATGCAAACACTATCGATCACGTTCAGGGCGCAATCCTCGAACGGGCGCATCGATTCATGTTCCTGCCAAGCGTTTGCCATTTTTCAAAGTGGGCAAAGAACTGCGCGAGCGGGTTGATCACATTTCCCCATAATTATCAGTCTGTAGGTCTCTGTTTTTGTGATCCCATCATCGCACCGGTACAATGTACCCATGCATCTATTGCGGCAATTTTTTTGTGCGGCATTGTTCATTGTTGCTGCATGCAAAACCAGTTCCGACTCCCTACCCTGCGGTGATGGCACAATCATCACAGGTGAAGAATGCGACGACGGCAATTCATCGGCCGGGGATGGGTGCAGCAGCATTTGTGCTGTTGAAAACGGATATCTGTGCGATGGGAGACCCAGTGTTTGCACGTCCATCTGCGGTGATGGGGTGATCATCGCCGATGAAGTATGCGACGACGGCAATTTATCGGCCGAGGATGGATGTAGCAGCGTTTGTACTGTTGAAACCGGATTTCTGTGCGATGGAACCCCAAGTCTTTGCGAACCGATCTGCGCTGATGGCATGGTTGTTGCTGGTGAACCATGCGACGATGGCCATGAATTGTCTGGTGATGGATGCAGTAGCGTTTGTACTGTTGAAACCGGATTTACGTGCGATGAAAGCCCCAGTGTTTGCGAACCGATTTGCGGTGATGGCACTATCCTCACCGGTGAAGCATGCGACGATGGCAATACAACGGCTGGCGATGGGTGCAGCAGTGTTTGTACTGTTGAAGCCGGGTTTGTTTGCACAATCAATCTTGGGTTGAGTTCTTGTCATTGCGATCAAGGCTACTACCGCACCCGAAATGCTTGTGCCCAAGAAAGGGCTTGCGCATCCGATTTGCCCTGCGATGCTCCTGGACTGTGTGTCGATGGAATGTGTCGTTCGGCACCTACGGGTTGTGAGGGTGTTTCTGCGAAACTTGCCACCGATGGTGCACCCTGCCCTGGTGCGTTGTCGATGCTGTTGTGGCTTGATGCCAGCGAAACCTCTTTAGTGCGGCATGAGAACAATCAAGCGAATGTCGCTGATACGGTCACCGAATGGCACGACCGCAGTGGCAATGGGAAGACAGCCATTGCCTTTAAAAACTCAACAACCGATCGATCGCCCGCTTTGCAAAAAAACGGGCAAGGGCAACCCTATCTATACTTTGATGGCACATCTTTTATGGAGGTGAGGGGCGTTGACGTGACGGCGGCAACGCATACGTCCATCACCTCCATCATGGTGGTGCAACCACTTTCGAGTAGCAGCACAGTTCGCGTCGAAGGTGAGGAACAGCGTAATCATGCATGGGTTCAGCAGGCCAATTTTTTCAAAAAACGCCAGCACTTTTTACCCGACAAAGTTCTCACAGGTACATTGGGGGTACATAGCATGACGGATCAAGTGGCCACCTCGGCTGGTGTGAGCACTGAAACGCGTGATGAGTGGTTGGCTGGCGTCCGATATCTCCAAGATGCGTCACGGCTACTCGAGAGCACATCACAGACAGGCATTGGGCTTGGTGCTCTTCTTTATACAGAGGATGGCAATGGGGGGGCTTATTATTCTAAAATGTACATTTCAGAAATCATGCTCTTTGCACGTAAACTTTCGGATGCTGATCGGCGTGCCATTGAGCAACATCTCATTAAGAAGTGGAAACTCAAGTCACAAGCAACAACGTTTACGGATCTGCAACCACTCGTGTATGTCGAGGAGGGCGTGGATAGCTCGATCAGTCATACAGGGCATCGCGTTCCTCGCGTGGTGGATTGGGATGGCGACGGGCTTCTTGATCTGTTGGTTGCCAACAACAGATCGGTCCATTTTTACAAGAATATCGGTTCTCGTCAGGTGCCCCGATTCTCCCCGGCCACACGTATTCAATCGGCAGACAATGATATTACAACAATGGAGAGTTTATCTGGCATTGCTGTGGTGAACATGGGTGGGAATGCGCGACCCGATTTGGTGGTTTCCGCGCGGGCAACAGACGGCGGTCCAAGCCAATTGTTTGTGTATCTCGATACTGCCACCCAAGGTGCACCCGCTTTGGAGTCACCTGCGGTGATACGAAAACGTAACTGCACAGGAGATGATGCAACGTGTGCCTTCAATCTCATATCTCCCAGGTTTGATTTGGCCGATGTGAATGGCGATTCTCATGTTGATTTGGTGGTTGGCGGTTTTAGTGCTGACGTGAACCTATTTCTTGGCGATTCAACATCCAGCTTTAATGATGCGGCACCCGTTACGTTGGAAGCGGGTTGTTCCTACAACTGCTACCCACGACTGTTTGATTTGAACCATTCTTCAACGGATCCAGCTGGGGCTATGGATTACATTCGGGGTATCAATTGGGGGAATATTACCGCTGTTGCAAACCCGTTATTTACAGGCCAATTGTCCAATAGCGTTGATCTGATGATTACCAATGTCAACGACCAAACCAATTTTGGTGGACAAACGCAGGGAGAATACATCAGAGCACTCACCGATGGTGCTATCCCCGATTTTGCAGATCTTAACGGTGATGGCACTTTTGATTTGATTTTTGGTGGCCATCCTGGTGGAGGTAGTACAACCATTATGGTGGCCTATGGTGTTTCAAAGTTAGGTTGCACAACCGATGCCTGCCATGTCGGTGGCACAAACCGTGGTGTCTGTGTGGATGCTGGTTCCAGCGCATCGCCCGCAATCATGTGCTACTGCGACACGGGGTATGAAACAAGCATCTCTGGGGGTTGTGAAACTGCGCAGTGAGTACGTTTACGGTTTCTGCCATACCACCTGAACCGCGAAAGTTCCGATGCGTTTTTGACTTTCGGGATCATGCCAACGATGTGCATGAAAAAGTAGCGGTGTGGCAGCAGGCGTATGATAGCTTTTCCCGGCGGAAAGATCGGGATTGTCGCTGGGGATAATCCAGAGGCGTACGCGATGGGGGCAATCGCGACTGGCATCCCCTGCGTTCACATCCAGATACGTATAACTGCAACTTACATGCTGGGCGCGAAGCCACAGCGCATGGGAGGCACCTTCATTATCGGTAACCCCCACACGCAATCGCGTGAATGTTTCGCTGTTCTCATCGTTGTACGAAACACGCGCAATCGGTCCTCGTTGAATATTGCCTGGTAAAAAGTATACCGACGAATTGGTGGACGTGTAGGCTTCGCTTAAAAACTGTCCGTCGCTTTGTGTGGAAACAGCATCGTAAAACGTCATGTCGATCGACACACTGATCGATGCAAAAGAAGTGGGTTCGGTCCCTATGCCAACATGGACTTGCAACGGTTGTGTGGACACGTAGCGCCCCAAGGGCCACTGCGAAATTTCTTCGTAGGGAACCCAAAATTCAAAGCGTTGTTGCAGATCAGGCGATGCGCCCCACATGATGCTGCTTGTGGGATCAAAGCTGCGTTCCTCGCCATAGGACGTGATTATTTTTTTCACACGTATGGGCAAATGGTGTTCTGTGGCTTCACCCCCATGTGCTGGCTCAAATCGAACGGGTATTGTGGCAGATCCTTCTTCAGGCCAAATCAAAGACAACGGTTCAGCAACGCCCTGCCAGATTGATGAAGAACGTGCATTTTTTAAACATGATTGATCTTTTTCACAAGGTGCTTCCAGCAGGATCCGATTGGGCGTTCGGAAACCCAAACCCAATGTCATGGGTGGCATGATACTTGTAGGAGGATCTTCGATGGTGAGCGTGTGCAGAAGTTCTGCACTGTCGATCTGCATCGCAGGATAGGGCGTTGGTGTGCGAAACAAGCGCATGCGACGGGGCTTTTTGCGACTGTCCAGATTGATGCTGTAACGTCGTACATCGGTGTTTGCAAACGAAGGAACATCGATCAATGCACGTTCGATGGTGTTGTCCGCGTATTGGATTTCTAAAAAATAGCGCGCGTCGTTAAATACGGAATGTCCCGTTTGTGTTGGATCTGGCATCGCAAAGACATTGCCCGATGGCGCATAGATGGGGGGATAACTGCGCGATAAGCCTGGTTGATTGGCAATCACCCCGATGATCGTTGTCACCGGAACATCGACCGCCACCGGCTCTAAATAGCTCTCTGGCGCCTTCTCCGTGCGGTATTGATTTTCGTTTGCATTCCAGCGAAGTACCGCTGCTTTGCTTTGCGTGTCCACGCCCAGCGTTGGTTGGGTCATCATCCAATTTTGTATTCGCAATGCGTGGTAGGGTGTGTACTGTGGAAAACACGTTTCACCGTTTGGTTCTTCACCGCCATTCATGGGATCGCGTTTTCCCTCAGAGGTGCCCACGCGATACCATGTTCGCAGGACACGTCTTAATGCATCGTATCCCCACGGCGTCTCAGGTCCATTTACACCATCGTTTGGATATTCCGCATCAATACCCCAATCATGGGCTGTTCCTTCTGTGAAATGATTCAGGGTCATTGAATGACCCACTTCGTGAATGAATCCGTTGCCACACGTTGTGTTCCACAATGAGGACCAACCGGTCCAACCTGCGGCCCAGGGTGCATCGTCGATATCAGAGCAAAGGCCGTTGGCATTGCAAAACCATCCAGAACCCACGGAAGTCCCAAAACTGTACGGCGATGAATCGCCGCTTTCAAATGTTGTTCGTGTTAATCCTCCTCCGATGTTGGCTTGGGAAATGGCCAAGGTAAAAATATTTTTAATGATCACCCAATGGTGGGGATCCACATTGTTGGCTTGAAATTCTGTTTCATTGCGAACAAGCATCGGGGTGCCATTTTTTGTGGGGATTACGACCTCTTGCAAACGAAGAGGTGTTGTATCCACCCAACGAAGTGCTGCCGACGGCAACGTGGGATAAAAATCATAGGCGATTTTTGACGATTCAGACGGTGGGATTTCGAACGTATCGTGATCAAACAACACAATGTGTGAGCGCGTGATGGTGAATTGATGGGGAGGAGCAAGATGGCTCAATGTGTGCTCAAAAATTTTCGTCCCCAAAGGGTCAAGTGCTGCGACCTGCAACACTGTGTCTTCACGCATCCACGTCCAAGGGATCACCACGCTGTAGGCCTGTTGGGTGTAGGGTTCTAACGTGGTTGCTGTGAGTGATTGCTCAAGTATCGGAACATTCGTGTCGGGTTCAGCAAGTGGCAGTACCCCAAGTTGTTCTGTTCCACGCCATGCCGATATCAAAATCTCTGTTCCTGGAGATAAGGCTGAATCAGGTGTAAACAAAATGAGGGTGTCGCGGTCATGTACTGGGCGTGGTGCCAATCGATTTTCGAGATCGCGTGTTACGTGGGTGTGTCCATATGAGAGACTCCCTGTCATCACACCTGCCGACGTTGTCTCCGGCCATTGCAGTGCATTCTGTATTGGCATGGGTGTCGGTATCGGTGGTGGTATATCTGGGGTCGTGTCATCAGAGGTGGGCAAGTTACTCTCGTGCTGTGTTGAACAGCACGACAATGCAGCACAAAATCCCATCAGCCCACAAAACCTGTAGTAAACGGTCATTACAAATTATGCTAGCAGAAGTGGATTATTTCTCCTGAATTTTGAACTTATTTTTAGGATACCAAATTTTTTTGCATTTCAAACAGCGTAACTTTGCCTGTGGCAAGATCCTCGATGGATCCGCCGCACAATTCTGCCAGCACAAAAATGGCGTTTAATATTTGGATCACGCTTGCAGGATCGATGACTGTGATACGGCTCAAAAGTCCGTAGCGATACATCGCGTAACGACCATCGTCTGACAGTGTAAAACCGGGCATATCAAAATTGGCATTGAGGGTGGTGACCATCTGCAAGAGATCGATACGACGCCGCATGGCGGTTTGAATGTCGTCTGGGACGGGTAGTTCAAATGGAAATGTCATCTCAAACAAAAGGATGACCGCATCTTGATCGATTGCGTTTGATTCCGCATGTGCATCAATTTCGTTGACTTCTTTTGCAATTTTTTGGGCCATGTTGGGATCGAGGAGTCGAAGGCTTAAGGTGACCGTGCGTGATCGTCCTTGATGATCTTCAGGCAATGCAACGCTTAGTCGCGATGATGATTGTTCTGTGGTTGGAGGGCGCTCTTGCACAGGAAATCCGTTATTAACAAGATCCAGTCGTAATGTGTCCCACAAGAGTTTGGCTCTCGGATTGTTGTAAGTCATGAGATTGTTCCTTGGTATGGAGATTTAAACGAAAGTTTCGCGAACAAAGTCATTGGGTCCTTGCAGTGCGAGACTGTTAGGTGCATTTTTCCAGCCGATTAATGCTCCGGCTTGAGCGATGATCCTTGATAGTTCGGCAAGGGCCTCGAACTGAGCCTGAACTTCATAGTGCTGCGGCGTCGCGGTTATTTTTCTTACGTCTTTGCATGATGCCGTAATGGTCTTGTAGGCCTTGATCGCCTTGTCACTCATCTCTTGCTTGTGTTGCTTCGCTTTCGCGGACATATTTTTTCGATATTGATGGATGAGGACCCCGGAACATAAAACCAAAGCGAGCGCAGCGGCCCCAAAACTGGCAGCTGTTGCGGCTCCGGCAGCAGCGACGCCTGTGACGGCAAGGAGAGTTGTGACGCCTGACATGCTTGTTGCTATACTTCCTACAATTTTAAGCACAAGTTCGCTGCTTAGATCTTTGTTGGCATGGGTAAGAAGATCGCGCTGTATCGTAAAATAGGTCGACGCACTGAGAAGGAATGCTTCTGCGGTCGTATACATCTCTGGCGAAACTGCCATAAATTCTACTTTTCGATCTTCCAGTTGTTTTTGGAGCGCATTGATTTTTTCTAGATTGGCTGTGGCATGCTTGATCTGCTCGGCAATTTCTTTTTTCTCTTGATATGCTTTCACCGCCTGAAAGGCCATAATTCCGCCAAAAAGAAATCCTGCACCCGCAGTTAGCGTTCCAGCGGTGATGGCAGCAGCAGCGCCAGTGCTGATCAGGGTGGTGGTGCCTGAACCGAGCATCATCATATAGGGCACAACGAAAGGTCTGTCCCTTTGGGCTATTTTGCGTTTGATATCGATCTTGCGAAATTTTGCATCGGCTTTATCTATTTTCGCAGGATCAACGCCCAGGGCTGAAAGCTGTTCTTTGTTGTGGTGAAGCTCAGCCAGAAGTTTTGCGCGGGACTCTTTTTTTGCAATGGGGGCTTGGGGATCTTGTGTCTCTTCGCGAAAAAGCGATGCCAATTTGGACCCCATCGATTTGTGTTGGGGTGCAAGTGATGCTTGTTCTTGATTGAGAAGTTCCATACGCGCGGTAAGCAGGATGGTTCTGTTGATGCTCGCTTCGAATTTTGCAAGTGTGCCTGGCTCAGACGCATCGATTCCAAGATGCGTGAGTTGTTCTGTATTGAGAGTAAGATTTCTTTTAATCTCTGCGATTTTCGCTTGAAGATCTATTTTGTCTTGAGGTGCATGGTTCTCAGGCAGTAAGCGCAGTTGTCTTTGCGTATTATCGAGATCGGCCAAAAATTCGGCGCGTGCTTGGAGTGCTGTGCTTTTCTCGGGATTGCGTTTAGATGTCAGCTCGGCATGCAATTCTTGGAGTTCCGTTGCGAGCGCTTCCCGTTTTTTAATTTCTTCCGATGTAGGTCTCTTTTTTGCGCTTATCTTCGCGATGTCATTCACAAGATCGGCAATCCTTGCATTCCCAGGTTCAAGTGCATCCAGAATCGATGCACTGAAAGACTCTTTGGCATGATGAACTTGATAGGCTTGGTGTCCTACCACAGCCATTCCCAAGCCGCCTAAAGCAACGCCCAAGCCAGCGACGGCATGGTCGAATTGTGAGTACGTGTCAGCATCACTTGCTTGACCAGCCTTTACGCCGGATTGGCCGGATTTCGTGAACACGGTGGTGCTTTCAAGGGCCAGGGGTATCACGCCCCGTGCGCCAACCAAGAATGGTGCGAGGGCGTGGAGCATATGCTCAAGTCCATGATTGTGGTCACTGGATGACTCTTCAGGCGTAGGATACGCAAGCGTTAAAACAGGGGGAGGGGGGAGACGCGTCGTGGGGGCGATTTCGGGTGCAGGGAGCTCGGTTGCAGTGATTTCGAAATGATCGCGCGATTCTGGTCGTTTTCTTCTCGTTTTTTCTGGAATCGATTCGTCAGGTTCTTGAGCCGCACCCGCACGATCCGGCGCATTTCCGCGTCTTACGGATGTTGGGCTCATGCAAGACCTCGCCGCACCCGGGGCAACACGGGGCTTGTGAACGTACCACAATGGCGATCATATCGGTTAATTTTGTGCTCGGAAAAGAATAGATTATCAAAGCCCATCAAACCGATAGGCCACGGAAAAAATCCATTCGACGGTGCCGTAAAAGGCGTCGGTGGCCCCCGCGGTGTAGAGCAAATTGAATGCCCACACACATCCTATGGCCAGATTTTTCGAAAGAAAATAATCAGCGCCCACGCCAAGACGTGCACCTGTGGTGAATGGATGATGATCGCCCACATTAAAGGTAACCCCGCCAACCCATTGCAGTTGGGTGTAGGGCGAAAACGGCGATCGCAATCCTGACAATCGAGCGCGTACGCCGGTGCGAAGGGTAAATGGCACGGTGCCCGCTGCCCCGATGGCCAGATCGGTGATGGTCGAAATCACAGGGGTAAATGCGTACTCAAATCCAGCGTTGATCATCATGTAGGCGGCGGAAGCGGGCAGGCTGGACTCCATTTTGACGGCAGGTCCAATGCCCCCACTTACATACATGGCGCCAGGCTCAATGGTCTTGGCGAAGGCGGGTGATGCACAAAGAACGATCGCGAGATATGCACAAAGACTGCGGATCATGATCATTGGACTGCCGGAGAGTGTCATGCGTGTCAATGAAAACGGTGACCTCCCCGCACATTGACACCCCTCCAGCCCAGGGATATTTCCGCCCGGTGGATCCACTTACACCCCGTCAGGCAGCTGTTGAAGCTTTGCGTCATGCGTCACGTGTGGGTGCGAGTGCGTCCAGCGTGCATCGTTTGGGGCAAAAAGCGCGGCGTTTTGTGGACGATGCGATCATCGAAGTTCGAAAATATCTAGGGAAAGAACGCGGTGGGGTGGTGTTTTGTGCCACGCGTTCAGAAGCCAAGCGGCTTACCCACGGTCTTGGTCCTGATGTCGCAATTGTTGTGGATGCCGAAGCACTGGGGGCGTTGCCAGGACTTATTCCTGTTTGGTTTGCTGAAGGGGTTTGTCCAAGGCCGCTTTGGTACGGCGGTGGTCAGCAGGACGGTATTCGTCCTGGCACCGTTCCAGCGCCTTTGTGTGCGGCTCTTGCAGCAGCATTGCGTATCCAAAGTGGAGTGCAGCCATGACACGCAGACGGGTTGTGGTGGCCATGAGCGGTGGCGTGGATTCAAGCGCGGTCGCAGCGTTGATGGTCGAAGCGGGCCACGAAGTCATCGGCCTTTCCATGAAGACCCACCGTGGTGCGCCAAAGGGTGCCAAAGCCTGTTGTACGCCCGATGACATGCGCGATGCGCGCCGTGTGGCCGACAAATTGGATATCCCGTTTTACCTACTGAATTACGAAGCGTTGTTTGAGCGTGAGGTGATTGAGCCTTTTGCCCGTGCTTATGCCGAAGGCCGGACGCCCAATCCCTGCGTGGATTGCAACGACAAAGTCAAATTCGTACCTCTCTTAGAACGTGCACAAATGCTTGGTGCCGATGTTTTGGTAACAGGACACTACGCACGCATTGTGTGCGATCCTTCAGGTGCGCGCCGACTTGCGCGGGGTGTGGATCCCAACAAAGATCAAAGTTATTTTCTCTACAGGCTCACCCAAGCCCAGTTGGCCATGCTCGAATTTCCTTTGGGTGGTATGCACAAAGATGAAGTGCGTGGTCATGCCGAACGTTTGGGTTTGGGTGTTGATGTCGCGCAAAAACGCGAAAGCCAAGAGATCTGTTTTGTGGGATCCGAAGGCTATGCCGAAACGGTTGAGCGTATCCTAGGGCGCAGTTTGCCCGAGGGCGATATTGTGGATGGTGAGGATCGTGTGGTGGGACGTCACCAAGGGATCCATCGTTTTACGTTAGGACAGCGCCGTGGTTTGGGTATTGCCCACGAAGAACCGTTGTATGTGACCGGGGTGGATGTTTCTCGCAATGTGGTGCGTGTGGGCGCTGCGGGAAGCCTTAATGCCCAAGGCATTCGCTTGGAACGCGCCAAATGGACGGCTGGTGTGCCTCGCATAGGCGATCGATTGCTTTTGCAGCAGCGTTACCACGGAACACCGTGTGTGGCCGAAGTGACCGCCATCCAAGCCGATGGATCCGAGGTTACGTTGCATTTTGATACAGAAGGTCGTTCGGGTGGTCTTGGCCAAGCGGCTGTTTTGTACCAGGACGATGTTGTTGTGGGGGGGGGAGTGATTATAGAAGTGATTCGACAAGTGGATCGGCGCAACCATGCATGTGCTGTTGCCGATACCTTGGGGCTCACTGCGTACTGATTGGACGAAGCATGTGTGATCCACATGTTCCTTCCAGACAGCACCGTTGATTTTATTATTGTGGCACATGCCGGAGTACCTCTTTTATGGTTGACGATCCTCAGCGCTCGCTTGCGCAATGGAAAGCTCTTGAAACCCGTCTCGGCTGGACTTTTCGCGATCCCAATTTGCTGCGAATTGCCATGACTCATTCGACCTATGCGAATGAGCATCGCGAGATCCAAAGCAATTACGAACGCATGGAGTTTTTGGGCGATGCAGTTCTCGATCTGATTGCGGCAAGGCTTTTGTATCAAACTTTTCCGAATGCCACCGAAGGTGAATTAAGCCAGCGTCGTGCGCAGGTGGTACGTCGTGAAAGTTTGGCGGTGATGGCGGGTGAATTAGGGCTTGAGTACTGCATTCTTCTTGGCGAAGGCCAACGGCGTGCAGGAGGCGAAGTAAGCCGTCGTATCCTTGCCGATGCCTATGAATCACTTGCAGGCGCGATTTTTTTGGATGGTGGTTATGATATCGCCGAGAAATGTTTCTCGGCTGATCTTAAACGAACCATTCAACGCACAACCGATTCTTTTGACTTTAAAACACAATTACAAGAGTTGTGTCATCTTCAGGGTTTCGGTCAACCGATTTACACGGTTGTTTCTACGGATGGACCTGATCACGCACGCGTTTTTTCCTGTGATGTTTCTGTGGATGGCGTGGTGATTGGAACGGGTGTTGCGCCGAGTAAAAAATCCGCAGAACAAATTTGTGCACGCATTGGCTCAGACGTTTTATCGCAATCAGAACCCTCGGAAATCAGTGCTTAAGGAGTATAGAATGACAGAAAATGCATCATTTCGCTGTGGCACAGTCACATTGCTTGGACAGCCGAACGTAGGCAAGAGCACATTGCTCAATCGTATTTTGGGCGAAAAAGTATCCATCGTCACGCCCAAGCCGCAAACGACACGCAATCGCATTGTTGGTGTATTGCAAGCCAGTGATAGCCAAGTGATTTTCTTGGATACGCCGGGTTACACCGAACGTTCTGGCGATATGTACAAGCGCATGCGTGCATCGGCACGTGATGCCGCGGGTGATGCCGATGTGGTGGTCTTTGTGATCGATGCCTCTGCATCGGAAAAACTCACCGAGCATGATCGTCGTTTGCTTGCGATGGGTGCCGAGTCGGGCGCACCGATCATTGTTGTGCTCAATAAAGTCGATCGTGTTAAACCCAAAGATCGTTTGTTGCCTTTTATTCAAGACATGATGGGTGTTCAGGGCGTTGCGGTGGTTATCCCTGTGTGTGCACGCAATGGCGATGGCATCGATCCCTTGTTGCAAGAGATCCGTGAACGGTTGCCAGTGGGCGACAGACTTTTCCCTGAAGATATTTACACCAATGCCAGCGAGCGATTTTTGTGTGGCGAACTTGTGCGTGAGCAACTTTTGTTGCAATTGCGCCAAGAAATTCCTCATGGCACCGCGGTGGTGATCGAAACATTCGAAGATGCGCGTGATGAAGACGGTGGCGGCATATGCCACGTTGAAGGCCGCATCGTGGTTCCGCGTGAATCGCACAAAGTGATTGTGCTCGGAAAAGGTGGCGAACGCATTCGCGAGATGAGCACCGAAGCACGCATCAACATGGAAAAATTGCTTGGAAGCAAAGTGTTCTTGCGCATGTTTGTGGTGGTGCATTCCGATTGGATGTCGAGTCCGGGCGCGCTTGAGGAATACGGAGTAGGGACATGAGTTCACGACCTCTTGTTGCTTTGGTCGGTCGTCCCAATGTGGGGAAATCCACCATTTTTAACCGTATGACACGCAGTCGTCGTGCCCTGGTGTACGACCAACCCGGTGTAACCCGTGATCGTCTGTTTGGCGATGTTCGTGTTGATAATCTTGCATTCACGGTGATCGATACCGGTGGACTTGATATCGATCCCACCGATCCTTTGATCGAAGCCATGATGATGCAAACCCGAGCGGCCATTTCTGAAGCCGATATGATTTGCTTGGTGCTTGATGGTCGCAGTGGCGTTGTACCTATCGAACATGAAATCGCATCCATGCTGCGTGCATCGGGTGTGCCGTTGATGGTTGTGGTGAACAAAGTCGAAGCCGAAGACACCACGAATTACATCGCCGATGCGTACAGCCTTGGTCTTGATCATGTGTACGCGGTAAGCGCCGAACATAATTTGGGATTTGATCTTTTATATACGGCCATGGGCGAATTGCTTGGCCCCGATGCGCATGTTGAAGAAGAAGTCTTTGAAGAAAAATCCGAAGACGATGAATATTGGTTTCGTGAAGAAGGCGAAGAAGACATCGAGGGCGATGCTGCGAAGGCCTATGATGAAGCCCATGCGTTTGACAATGCGTGGCTATCGCGTCCCATGCGAGTGGCCATTGTAGGACGTCCTAATGCGGGCAAGTCGTCGCTTATCAACCGCTTTGCACGGGAAGATCGTGTGACAGCGAATGCGCTTCCAGGCACCACCCGCGATGCTGTGGATGTGCCGATTGATTTTCATGGTGAAGAAATTTTGTTGATTGATACCGCGGGCATTCGTCGTCAGCGCAGTGTGTACAGCAAACTTGAACAATTGACGGTGATGCAGGCTTTTCGCAGCATAGATCGCGCCGATGTGGTGATTGTTCTGCTGGATGGCACCGAATTACCCAGCGATCAGGATGCCCGTATTGTGGGCATGGCCCATGAAAAAGGCAAAGGCATCGTGCTTGTTTCCAACAAGTGGGATCTTAAAAAAGGCGAAGAAAACGGCTTTAAAGAATACGAAGAAGTCTTTCGTCGCGTGATCCCATTTGTGGCCTATGCGCCATTGTTGCGCATTTCTGCGGCCACGGGGAAGGGCGTCGACAATATTCTTAAAGTCGCACGTCAAGTACATGAAGCGCGCAACAAACGTTTAACAACAGGCGATCTCAATCGTTTTATGCGCGAGATCATCGAACATACGCCGCCGCCGGTGCATAAAAGCAAGCGCCCAAAAATATTCTTTGTCAGCCAACCCATGACGGCGCCGCCAACGTTTGTTTTTTCGACGAATCGTCCCAAAGACATTCACTTTTCTTATCGGCGTTTTCTTGCCAATTCTTTGCGCGAGCATTACGGCTTTGAAGGTACGCCATTGTGGCTAAAATTCCGCGAACGAAAAAGTAAAAGTTTTTAGGGCGTGTCATCATTTACCAATGCAGCGCCATTTGAGGCTATTTTTGGGCCTCACGAGGAGCGAGGCCGAGATAATATGTTCTATATGTTGAGCGCCGAGCGACAAAGTGAGGCGAAAAAAGAGACCAAATGGTGCGTGTTGGCTAAATGATGACACGCCCTTGTCATGACGTAGGGGCAATGATGAAATTTTATTTTCAAAAATCAATTCTACTTGCATTTTTCCTTCTCGGTTGTGCAGGCAACATCCAAAAAGTTGTATCAACGCCGCAAGAGAAAAATTATTTCCCTGACCAAAAGGGCTGTTTTCTCCTCTACAACATGAAAACGGGCTTATTTGAGAAAGTAATCGGCGAAGAGAACTGCCGCGAACGTTTTGTTGCGTGCTCTACGTTTAAAATACCTTTGTCGGTGATGGCATTTGATGCGGGTGTTTTAAAAGATGAAAATCAGGTGCTGAAATGGGATGGCAGCAAAGGCTTTCTTGAAAGTCACAACCAAGACCACAATGCAAAAACGTGGATGCAGCATTCAGTCGTTTGGTTTTCTAAAAAACTGACACCCCAAATTGGACAAGAAAAATTTCAGAGATACTTACACGAGTTTCATTATGGCAATGAAGACTTGTCCGGTGGCATCACCCAGGCTTGGTTGACTTCACCTGCTGAAAAATCACCTTCTTTAGATATTTCGGCCTATGAACAAGCATCATTCATGGAAGAACTTTGGGCCGATCGCTTGCCTGTTTCCAAACGTTCTATGCAAATCACCCGTGATATTACATTTCTTGAAACCTCGCCCAAGGGATTCAAATTAAGCGGAAAAACTGGATCCAACTATTACGATAAAAATTACGGCATTGAGAAAAGAATGGGCCTCGGTTGGTTTATTGCCCATCTTAAAAAAGGCGATCAAGAATATATCGTGGTAACAAACTTTAGCGACTTAATCCCCACAGATGCCAAGCAATATGGCGGTCTTCGTGCCAAGGCCATCACCAAACAAATCCTTTCGGATCGCGGCCTTTGGTAATAAAATAAATAAATATTCATTAAAATAATCCAGAAATAGGATGTTTTTGTTGTCATATTGCTTAAATGTCACCACCAATCGGTAGAAATTTAGACAAACTTGTTCTTGTTGTAGGTCAAGGTCCCGCGGGCGAAGCCGTGGCTGGCATGGCCAAACAAGCAGGTTTTGACGTTCTTGTCGTCGATCCACGCCCCGTGAATACCAGACCCCAGCGCGTCACCATCCGGCAAGACAGCGTCACGACCCTTCGTGATCTCGGTGTTTATGAAGGACTGCGTGAAACAATGATCCCCATTGGGAGCATTGAATTTAATGGCAAACCCGTCCCATTAACGCGTCCCGATCCTATTCTTCCACCGCAGTGGTCTTTAGAGCACAATCCCGACTTTGCGTCGGTGCTTAAAGAAGCCCCCATTGGCGTCATTGCATTGCGCGATCTGCAAGATATTCTTCACGCAGAGAATGGAAAACAGGGCGTACGCTACGAGGCTGCTGAAGCAACATTGGTTCCAGCCCCCACGACACTCGGAGAAGGCATTCCAACAGAATGGGCTGTTGAGTACAAACGTAAAGATGGTGCCAGCAAAGTTAGGGTGACCCCCTATCTTACGTTTATCGCCGATGGCGCCCACAGCCCAAGCACCACGGGACTTGTTCCGCGTGAGACACTTACCCACACGCAATACTTTGTGGGGGCATTCGTCAAACAAACGCATCCTGATCTCGTGGCTGTTGATCATGAACGCGTAGGCGCAGCACGTCTTACGCAAACGCCTGGTCCGGAACTGGGCGAACAGCGTACCACCATCATGTTCAGCAAGCCGGACGACAGCACGTGGACCGTTATGGAAATGACCCCCTCCGAATATGCGGGTCTGCCAGCCACCAAAGCGGTTGATCGCGCATGGTGTTTGGCCCACGCACAGGCAGGGCTTCGTGGTTCCGAACCCCATATTGTTGCGGGTGGGGATCGCATTTTTGAGGCACGCGTTGAACACGCAGTACAACCGACCCTTGGCGAGAACGTAGCCTTGATGGGGGATGCACGCCTGGTCACAGGGATCCTCGGAGGCATCGGCACACAGGCCGCTTTGCGCAATGCCCCCATTGTCCGTGACCATCTCTTTGCGCCGCTTCAGCGGGCGCTTGATGATGGCATAAGTCCGGAAGAGGCACGAAGTATTGCGTTGGCACAATGGTCAAAGGCCGTTGCTGAACAAGACCGAGATGCCATCGCCTATGCGAGGCCACGTTACACCCATGCGGACGCGAAAGATTCTTATCGAAAATAAAAGCAAGCAAACAAAATATTAGAATGGAGAATTTCAATGAGTGGATATAAAGCAGCAGCAACGGCTTCCCGTGATGAGTCGCGTGTTCGTGATTCGGCACAGGCTTCATCACTCGAATCGCAAGGTGTAGTTACAGGTGAAGGTGCAGGTGTGGGACCGCAATCTGCAGCAGCTCAAGCAGCCACTGCGTTTAAGAAGTATCTTCACATTACGCCAAGCTGCCGTTACGAGCCCCATGGCCGCGCTTATGTGTGTGATGCGTTCACGCGTGCGCGAGAACAGGGTATTAAAATTAGCCTGAATATGCCCGCATTCCCATTCAAGGTGCCCCGTGAAAAAACATTGGCAGAAGTCAGTGGGCAAGGTCCAGCATTGGTTGATGCGGGAGAACACGCCTCCTTGACACATCTTGCAAAACTTCAAAAAGAACTTGCGCAGCATAATCCAGTCGGTGGCGTCGAAGTTCGTATTTACTGCGACACCGAAGTTTTTACAGGCCTTCTCGAGATCAGTGTGCTCGATGCCGGTGCATACCGTGCAGGCATGCGACGCATCTGTGAAGGATCGAACGTTGCATTTATAAGCCTGGCCGATATCTACCCTGACATTCATAGAGACGATCATGCAGCCTTGCGTGCTCGCATGCTTGAAGAGGTGGCAGCCTCCAAAAAAACAACGGTAGCCGGTATCACAGCCAGCGAAATTGAGGAAAGCGAAGCAGGTGTAGCACAGTACATCATGGAATTACTGGTTGAGATCCATACCAAGCGTTTGATCGCAGAAGGCTTGGATCCGGTTGTTGCTGCTGAACGTGCAGAAGGCCGTGCGACAGCCGGCGTCATGGAATTTCTGACACTCAACCGTGCCTATGGCGAACTTATCAGAATTCACCTGGCGAGATATCAGAATGAACTTGGAATTCGTATTTCATGCCATGCGCAAACCAATGCCAATAAGTTTGGGGTTTCCATGTTTCCATGGGCACCCAGAACGCCAGAGCAGTCCACACCATGGCAAACGGTGCCTGTTCTTGTGAACGAGACCGTGATCCCCATGCGCCGTGAACAGGCACTACGGCTTGGGTGTCAGCTATACGAAGATCGCAAAGGTTATTTGGCGATGGTCCCACCCCAGGGGATCACCCGCCATACGGCCGAAGATCTTGCCGAAGCAGCAGCGCATAAAAGTGCTTTGGAAGCAGTGTTGGCAGAAGAAGGCTTGACCATGCAAGCACTTGGTTTTCCGGATCTGGCAGAGATTGATCGTTGTCCCCCGAGCCGTATCCATTCGATTTACGGTGACTTGATACACCTAGAGAGTCTAAAAAACGCTATGCAGAATGCCCGAGAGGGTGGCCGTGTTGCGCCAAGTGGTGAAGCCAAAAGAGCATGGGGAACCCTCTTGCCATTGATTCATCCGGCATTGTTTGATGTGGAAACGATCCATGCTGATTCAGTTCGTGAACAGGTCTTGATGTTGCGTGATACACCCATTTCCGCAACTGAAAGTTCCCGCATGAAGGTTCTGGAAGCCGTTCGAAATTATATCAATGCCCGTGAGCGTGCGAATCAAAGCGATGCGGTTCCCGTGATACTGCGAATTGGCAAAGAGGGGCATAAACAAGATCAGGTGGTGACATACGTTGGACATGCCGCTGCGGCGCAACACGCACGCTTGGCTCCGGTGGAAATGGCGCCAGTCCCTTTGTGTGTTGTTTCTACTGAATGGGTAAGGCGCAGCAGTCTCGTGCCTACGCTGCCTGCAAGTCGGAATGGTTGGAGACCTGCAATTGTTATTGAAGACTCTGTTGCAGCTCTTTCACTGGACAAAAGCAAACACGAAGGCGAAGACAAGCATGAATACGCGGCACGTATGAAAGCTATGTCGGATGTGCAGTTGGCAGCGAGAGACGAGGTCAGGCTCGCTCTCATTGCGCTCGATGATGGGCATGCATTGACGTAAGGAAGATGATGTCATACATTGCCTCATTATTTGACTTTTCAATAAGATCGCATTTGAACGCTTAATACAAGAGATCCATATGGCTGGGATAGCGAAGATAGATCTTGTGCCTGGGCGTCATGCCGCATCAGCACATGACGGCCGATCTTCTGTCCCATTGCATGCTGCAGCACGCCAGTTTTGGCGCACAGAGGACTCATGGGCTCCAAAACCTACATTATGTGAGCACGGCATCTCTGAAGTGGATCTCCCTAAAATACCGCATGCGACCTCCAAAATCTGTCCCACAACGCTAGCCTTCCAATTGGCGATGTCTCTTGACCCGCAGACGGTGGCCCCCTCAATGCTTTCATCGAAAGCCCTTCCCAAAGATCCCATACCCAACAAACAGTGGGAGCATTACGCATGCAAAGCCATTCAATGCGTGATGCGCGACCTCTCTTTCATGAGTTTTCCCGACGAGCCTGCGCATGATGTTGGAGAAGACGTAGGGCACGGGATCAACCGCGGCGATTGCGTGACGCACAGTCGTGTTGAAGCACTCAGGCACCTCTTTCAAGTATACCAGTTACCTTCGGCATTGTTTGACTTGGTTTTGTGGCACACCACGCTGCTTGCTTTTCAAGATGCCAAACCGAAACTACATGCGACAACAGCCACGTTGATTGAGAAGGCACTCAAGCTGCAAAATAAGCATATTTACCATTCTGCATGTGAATCATCACAATCGGCTTGGTTCATGGAAATTCCAGGGTTATCAACAGAAAGCTTATCCACGTCATCGCGGATAGAAAGCCCGATCATGTTGGGTCTTCACAATGCCTATGAAATGTTGGCACCCGCATCATCGGTTGGCTATCAAAAAAATGACAAGATCGAATCACATATGCATAACAGAGTCATACCTTCTATGCATGCGGGGCCTCACAGCAAAGCGCGTGCAACAAGCGAAACATGGACGACCCTTAGCCGGCTTGTGAGACTCACGCAGATATCCGTGGACAATAAACTCGCCATGGATAATGTGCGTCACTTTGTGAAGCAATTTATTCTGCCGCACTTGCTTCTGTTTATTCAACAGCGAAATGCGATTCACTTGCCGACACAAATTTCCATTGAATCTGGTGCGTATGGGATGTTTAACAAGCATGTCTTTGTTATTCTCATTGTGAAGGGGCATGTCTATTGGATCGATGGTAATGCTCTCCCAGGGGATCCGCAGTCCTGCGTAGGACTCCTTCATGGAAAGTCTAATGCACATGTGGCCGATTTTCTCACGGAGGCGATTAGCATTGGCCTTACAGGTTCGCCCGCGGATACATTAGCTGATTCGAAATGGTTTGCCGGCATGGATGTTGGGAATGCTGCTGCTTCGTCTGCCGCTACTGGGCCTGCTATGGAAGTGGATGAATGATTTTGGCGCAGGCGGGAACCCCGTTGTTGATCAATGAGATAATATCACCCGACCACCTCAATAGCTTGAAGCAACACCGCATCTTCATGTTTTTCCGAGGCCGATTTGGGGTCCACATAGGCCTGCAATGCAAATCCTGTTTCTTCGCCTTGCTTGTCTAAGAGATCGTGTGAAACGCGCCATGTACCGTCATCTTGTTCTGTCACCATAAATAAACGTGTTTGGCGTGCAATAGGTGTGCGGTTGATGCGACCCACCGCTTCAACGCAACGTTGCCATGACGCAAGCAATGCATTGGCATCGGCGTCTTCGCCGATAAATCCAACGAGGCCTTCGGCATCGCTTGCATGAAGCCGTGAGATGATGTGCAATAGTTCGGTGCGTGCAAGGGCTTTGATGGCTTTTGGACTCATGCGCGTGGGTTGTAATGGTTTCATCATCGCGGGATCGTCATCACCCGGTGTTCGCAATGTTTCCCACTCAGCCACCAAACTGGCATCGGCATGGGCAACGGTGGTTCGTAAAAATGCTTCAATTTCCGTAAACCCATCGGTTTTTGCAGAAAGTGGAACGGTTTGTGCACAGGTTTTCACCACCTGATTGAGATAGCGCAAAAGAACGCCTTCACTGCGTGATAATTGATAATCGCGTACGTATTCGGAAAAATTACAAAAATTTTCAACCATTTCACGTGCAATGGATTTCGGCATGATGTTTTCTTCACGCATCCATGGCCGAACTTTAGAAAATTCATTGAATGTCGTGTAAATAAAGTCGCGCAAGGGCTTTGGATATTCGACATCGTCTAATTGATTGATGCGATCGTGAAAATCCACACCTTGTGCTTTGAGTTCATCAATTTTTTGTTGTTTTGCACGATCAAGCTGTGCCCGTAAAACCACGTGAGGGTGTTCCAAAATCGATTCGACAAGCGTCAATAAATCTAAAGCATAGGTTGGGCTTGTGATATCGAGATAATGAACGGTATCCACCAAGTACAACGACAACGTATGATGCAATGAAAAGTCATGTTGCAAATCGGCATTGATCACAAGACGCGCACCCGAAACACGATTGCGCACAATCGAAACAATACCCGCATGTCGCAAAGCGCGCAGTTGCTCGGCTGCGCTGCGTCTATGGCGGGATTTTTTCTTAGGGCTTTCGTGGCATCGCCCAATAATTTCAATAAGACGTGCGTAACCTAAATTGGGTGTATCGCCCGCTTGGAGAAAACCGAGCAACAATCCAAAGCTTACCGTGAATTGACTTTGCAACGGTTCTGACTGACTTTCGATTAAACGCCGATAGGTGTTTTCATCCCAATGCACATAGCCTTTGGTGGGTGCTTTTTTCTTCACCACATTTTTTTTGGCCTGGGGATTGGCATGAACACGACTATCGATGCGTTTATTCTCAATGACGTGTTCAGGGGCTTGGCAAACCACCCAGCCTTTGTCGTCAAATCCTTTGCGTCCTGCGCGTCCTGCAATTTGCTGAAAATCACGCACCGAAAGAATTTCGACTTTTTCTCCAGTAAATTTACAAAGCTGCGTGAATAGCACGGTACGAATAGGAATATTGATGCCGACGCCAAGCGTATCGGTGCCGACCACGGCGCGCAGCATGCCATCTTGTGCAAGCTTTTCTACCAACCGCCGGTATTTGGGGAGAAGGCCCGCGTGATGCACACCGATGCCGTGGGATACCAAACGCCGAATGTCTTTTCCAAAAGGGCTGTCGAATTTAAAATTCCCTATGGCTGCTTGAATGGCTTGTTTTTGCTCTTTGGTGGTGATGTTGATGCTTGATAAGTTTTGCGCTTGCTCAATGGCTTCGCGCTGCGTAAAGCACACAAGATACACCGGCGCTTTGTTGCTGGTGATGAGCGATGCAAGCGTTTCATGCAAGGGCTCTTCGCTGTAGCTGAACTCCAGCGGCACAGGCCGTTCCATGCCTTTGACCACGGCAACGTCGCGCCTTGTGTATTCACGCAACGCTTCCAAAATAGCTGGATTGTCGCCCATGGTGGCGCTCATCAGCAGAAATTGCGTGCGCGGCAATGTCAGCAAAGGAAGTTGCCACGCCATACCGCGTTCGCTGTCGCCGTAATAATGAAATTCATCGAGAATGGCTTGGCCCACGCAATCGGCTTGGGTGGGTTCCAGGGCGAGCTTGGCTAAAATTTCGGCGGTGCAGCAGATGATCGGTGCATCGCGATTGATGCTCGCATCGCCCGTGAGCATCCCTACATTTTCGGCACCAAAATCTTGGCACAATGCAAAAAACTTTTCGCTCACCAAAGCTTTGACGGGGCTGGTGTAAAAAGATCGCTGTCCCCGTGCGAGTGAGAAGAAGTGCAAGGCCTGGGCCACCAGCGATTTCCCTGAGCCCGTGGGCGTATTGAGCACCACATGTTTGCCTGCAAGCAGTTCGAGAATTGCCTCTTCTTGCGCGGGGTAGAGGCGCAACCCTTTGCTGTCCATGCTGTCTATAAAAGCATCGAGAAGGGCATCGTCCCCTGGGAGCGCGGACGTCCCGTCTGCATCGCTTGTCGTTGTCATAATCGGTGTGTGTAACATACCTCTATCGCTCTGTAACCGCGCGAAACGACAAAACCATTCAAATGTATGCTTTATGCATACATACTATGGTAGGTATGCATTACTTTTTTAGCAACGCTTGGGATGGAACTGCCGATAAATAGTGGGAGCGCTTAATAGATTAGGCTTCGTAATTTGATAGTCATATTCAATAGAATATTTAATATTTTATTTTCTACGTCACATTCACTTGAAAAATTTCCCCTGTTTCCAAAGCGTACGCACTTAACGTACGACCCCATCCTGCGCCCGAATCGAGCGCTACGGCATGTCCCATCACACGAAGACCCGTTGCAGCCCAATGGCCAAAAATATGATTAAGGCCATGCTGTGCCACGTGATGGTACCATGCCGATGAACCCGCGGGTATTTCTTCGGGGGGCATGCTGCCTGGCATCGGCTGGCGATGCGTGGGATCCACAAGGCGCATTTTTGTAAAGACACGCAATGCAAAAGCAAGATCATGCTGATCGAGGGCAGAGGGTTTGCGTTGATAGCGTGTTAAAAGTGCGTGAGGATTAAGCCCCGTAAGTTCTTGATGAATACTCTCTGCAAGATGCTTGGTTGTGGCGTGGTCCCACCATGGCCAGACGGCGGCATGGAGCATACGCCAGCCATGTTCTTCATGCATGACAGGACGTTGCAAGAGCCATGCAACCAGCGTGTCGATATTGGATGACTTGAGCAAGCGCGCAATATCACCATACGCATCGTCGGCCTCGCGTATGCCCAATGCACAGGCAAGCAAATACATTTCATGGTTTCCTAGCACCACCGTGCAAACATCTTGATGGTCATAAACAAATTGCAGCACGTCGTGTGATTGCGGACCGCGATTCACCAAATCGCCCACGAACCACAAACGATGGGTGGATGGAGAAAAATCTATTTGTTTAAGCAACGCGCGAAGTGCACGGTATTGTCCATGGATATCGCCGATGACGCATGTGACGTGGGGCATGACCTTTGATCCATTTCACAAAAATCAAGTCAAAGGCAAATACGATTAAGTGCATTGCAGTATCTCATGGATAAAGTTAAAAGCGGGGAGGTGGAGGATGATGTGATCCGTTGGATAATATTTCTCGCATGTTTGAGTTCGACCGCGTGTGTTTCCACACCGATGTTTAGACGCGTCGCGCTGTTTGTGCCTACCGACCGGGCTTTGGAAGCATCCGGTGATGAGCAGGCGATCCAAGTGTATACTGCAAAAGAACATCCAAACGATGCGAAAACCCAATTGTTTTGGGAAGAGCAAGCCAATGAAGTGGTGCGGCTTTTGGCCGTGATGCCCGATGAAGAGGCATCGCTCTACCGTGATATCTTTAAAAGCCTTCGTACTGCCGAGAGTGATGCAGAAGCCGATATGATTTCTTTGGATCGTGGTCGTTCAACGTTGGGGCGTGCGCGTTTGCGCATGGCGCGTACAGCACGTGATTTTGTGTCATTTTATATGTTTCGACAAACCTATTATGCGGAACATCCCAATGAATTGCCTTCATCCGATGCGCCGCCTGAACGTACCCGCGCGGATCTTGAAGCTTTGCATGTATTGCTTAAGGATGACTCTGCCCTAACCCAATCTGTTTTAGATCATTTGGCAAGCATGTCGCTTGTTTCTGTCAAAGCAGGTGATGACGCCTATCAGCGCACCCGGCAATTGCTTGCTGACGTGACGCGAAGTTTTGATACGCGTACTATGCAATTGCGTGATGTGATCCGTGGCAAACGCCACGATGCCGATGCATTTACGGATGAACGTTATTCACGCCAAGCGATGATGACGTTGCTTGCGGTCCAGTCACCTTAAAAGACGTTAAAGGCCGTTGCCCGTATCGTTCGTCTTTCCAGCTCACAAACCGATTGCCGATGACTTCTGCAGGTTCATTGATCACCACAAATGCTGCGGGATCGATGGCGTACAAAATTTCTTTAAACCGACCAAGTTCATGCAAATTAAAAACGGTGTATACCACGCGCAGATCTTGCCCGGCCCTTGCACCTTGTGCTTGAAAAAATGTGGCACCGCGGCCCAGATCTTTCATGATCGATTGGGCAATGCGATCGGGTTGACTTGTGATAATAAACGCCGATCGTCGTCGTGAAAATCCTGCCTGCATGCGATCGACCAGAACCCCTGTAATATACATGCTGATGCCGGTGTACAGCGCGATTTCTAAACTGTTCATGAAGGCATTGAGGGTGATGATCAGCATATTAAAGCTGATGAACGTGATCCCAGCGGGGAGCCCTAAACGCTTGCGAATGATTGTGCTGACAATATCGAGGCCGCCTGTGGAACCCCCAACACGCAAATAAAAGCCAATGCCTATACCCGAAAGCGCACCGCCTAAAATGGCGGCGAGCAAAGGATCTTCCAAAGGAATATGGATGCCTTGAAACGCTTGGAGTCCAACACCGCTCATAAACACGCCCGCAATGGATACGACTAAAAACGGCGCACTCATGGTTCGCCAGCCTACAATGAACAGCGGAATGTTGATGAACCAATAAATGACCGAAACAGGAAAATGGCTAAAGAAAGAATAAACAATCAACGAAAGCCCTGTGATCCCACCCGCCATGAAGTGGTGCGGGATCAAAAGTCCGTTGATGCCGATGCTGAAGATCACAACACCGATGGCGGTGAAGAGCAAAGAGCGCCAGAAATGCCATCCCCGCATGGCGGTCGCGATATCGCGAGCTTCACTGTGCAGTGTCTCTTTGAATGGATAGGGCAGCATGGGCAGGCTCCTTAAGGACCTGCGAATATATAACAACATATTGATATTGGCACTGGGGTTTTTGGTACGTGAAAGGTCGCTTGACATCCCACCTTTGCACTTGTAACTGAGAGCGCAAATGATTCTCATTATCAAGATTGGCTTAATATGAATTTTTATACGAAATTGTGGGCTTTGGCAGTGTTCATGTGCGCTACGTCTTGCAGCAGCGATTCGAGCGATTCTTCTGACGCTGCAATCCGTGCGTCTGTCGTGGGGAATTATGCCGAAAATACGTATCAGAGCTACCTGCAAAGCCTGAATACCGCCAAGCATCTGCAGTCTGCCGTGAATGCTTTTGTGGCAAGCCCTTCCGAGGGGACATTGGAAGTTGCAAAACGTCGTTGGCTTGAAGCGCGCCAGGTTTATGGTCAAACCGAGGCGCACCGTTTTTATGATGGCCCTATCGACGATCCTGAACATGGCCCTGAAGGCAAAATCAATCCATGGCCTTTGGATGAATCGTTTATTGATGGGATCATCAATGATTCAGAGCACTATGCTGAACTTACGCCGAGTATTTTGGCAGATCTCAACAACACGTCCAAGCCGGGTGAAAATCAGCCTGAAGAAGCATTGGATGCCAACGTCGCAACAGGCTATCACGCCATTGAATATTTGCTTTGGGGTCAAGATCGCAACGCCACATCTGCGGGCACACGTTCGTTTACCGATTATACAACGGCTTCAAATTTTTCACGTCGTAAAATATATCTTGTCGCAGTCACGGATTTGTTGGTGAGCGATCTACAAATCATCACCAATGCGTGGATATCAGAACAAAACAATTATCGTAAAACGTTTGAAGAGGGCGATTCGAATGTCGCTTTGCGAAAAATGATCATGGCCATGGGAATACTTAGCAAAGAAGAGTTGGGCAGCGAACGCATGGACGTTGCATTGAACTCAAGAGACCAAGAAGATGAGCATTCATGTTTTAGCGATAACACCCATATCGATCTCCTGATGAATCAATTGGGCATTATCAATGTGTATCTTGGACGTTACGGCGTCACCGATGGTCCAGGCCTTGATGAACTTGTGCGTGCCATCGATCCCGTACTTGATGCGAGTATTCAAAAACAGTTGTTTGAAAGTTACGATAAATTGATAGCGATCCCTGTACCGTTTGATCAGGCTATTCTTAGCGATGAAGGTCGTGCTGCCATTGATGCTGCGATCACATCGATTCGTTCTCAAGGTAACAAAATTGCGGGAACCACCGTGGTGTTGGGCTTGGAAGCATTGGTGATCAACGATGGATAGCTGTGTGTCATCCCCGCGAAGGCGGGGATCCAGGATATTGAGATGGATTCCCGTTTTCGCGGGGATGACGTGTGTATTGGCCTGCGCCAACGATACCCACGATGATGTTCCGCTTGATGTGTTATCGGGTGGTGATGCAACGGTGTATACCCATGATCGGTTGGCATTTTCACATCCGGCACCCAATTTGACAGATGCCCATGATCGCGCATTTTTTCGAGGCAAAGCCTTGTTTCGCGATATGTGGGTGACGGCGCCGTCGTCGACATTTTCACACGATGGATTAGGTCCCACATTCAATACGCGCTCATGCGAAGGATGTCATCAAGACGATGGTCGCGGTTCGCCTCCCAATCCAGGCGATTCCATGCGCACCATGGTTATGCGGATCAGTATTCCTGGTGAGGATGACAACGGAGGTCCGAAAGACGAGCCCAATTACGGTGAGCAAATTCAATCGCATGGTATTTTGGGTATTGATGGAGAATCAGATCCCACGGTGACTTATGAAGAACGTCAAGGCCACTATGCCGATGGCACATCCTATTCTTTGCGTGTGCCTACCTACCATTTGGGTGAACCTTCGTATGGTCCATTTCATGACGACATTTTAATTTCGCCCCGTGTTGCGCCTGCAATGATTGGGTTGGGTTTGCTGGAGGCGATTTCTGAAGAAACGTTGATGGCTTTGGCTGATCCTGACGATCACAATCGTGATGGCATTTCTGGGCGAATGAACATGGTTTGGGATGTTGTCAAAAACGCCGTAGCGATAGGGCGATTTGGTTGGAAAGCCAATCAGCCAACCTTGTTGCAACAAGCCGCAGGGGCATTTTTGGGCGATATCGGCATGACATCGCGTCTTTTCAACGTTCAAAATTGTCCGTCGGTGCAAACCGATTGTGTTCATGCACCCGACGGGGGTGTGCCCGAGATCAGCGACAATATTTTGGATGATGTTGTGTTGTATAGCCGCACATTGGGTGTGCCCGCAGCGCGCAATGTGAACGATCCTGATGTTTTGCGAGGCCGTGCAATATTTCAGGAAGCTGGATGCAATCGTTGCCACATCGAAACACTGACCACGGGCGATTATACACCTGTCCCCGAATTTTCAAATCAAACCATCCATCCTTATACTGATTTATTGTTGCACGACATGGGAGCGGCGTTGGCAGATGGTCGTCCTGACTTTCTTGCGACCGGATTTGAGTGGAGAACACGTTCGCTGTGGGGCATTGGCCTGGTACCCCATGTGAATGGTCACGGAAATTATTTGCACGATGGTCGCGCGCGTGGGATCGCTGAAGCCATTTTATGGCATGGCGGCGAAGCAGCATCGGCGAAGTCCCGTTTTGTGGGCATGTCTGCTGCCGATCGTGCGGCACTCTTACGATTTATTGAATCGCTGTAAGTTCGCTGCCAGGATCATCCGCATGCATGTTGCAATGATCATCGCGAATCCTGCGGCGGGTGGTGGACGTGTGTGGCAATGGATTGGCCCTATCCGTGCGTGGGCTGAAAATAAGTTTGGTTTGTGCACCTTAAAAATGACGCAGTCGCGTGGTCATGGGCGCTTGCTCGCGCAAAAGGCCATCGAAGATGGATATCGTTGGATCATTGCTCTGGGCGGCGATGGAACCTTAAGCGAAGTGGCGTGGGGTTTTTTTAACGATGAAGGACGACCTATCACCACGCAAGCGTATTTTGTGCCGTTGCCGATGGGCACAGGCAATGATTTTGCAAAGTCCGTGGGATTGCAGGGATGGACACCCGCAAAGGGATCGCCATGGTCCGATGCGCGTGTAAAATCCATTGATATTGGACGTGTGATCTTGGGGGATGGATCTGTACGCACGTTTATCAACATGGCAAGTCTTGGATTGAGTACTGTAGTGAATTCCGCAGTGGAAAAGAAACTGCTGCGTACGGGCTTGGCGGGCACATGGATGTATTTGCTTGCCACGCTACGCGCTTGGCGACATTTCGATTCGCCACGCATTCGTTTCACCATCGATGATAAAAGCCATGAACAATCGGTGACTTTGATGGTGTTGGCCAATGGGCGCGTTTTTGGTGGCGGCATGCGTATTGCGCCCCACGCGACGATCGATGACGGTTGGATCGACGTGTTGTTTGTTGATCCGCTCACCCGTGTTGTTGAACTTTTGCGGGATCTCCCCGCACTTTATCGTGGCACCCACCTTAAAAGTCCGTTGGTCCATACAGTACGTGCGCGTGTTGTGCGTATCGAAGCGGTGGAACCTGCCCAGATTGCCATCGAGCTCGATGGCGAAGTATGTGGCATGCTTCCTATTCAAGTTGACTTGCTCCCACAGGCATTGCGGGTGTTTGCGCCATTTTGAGGACACGGCGTGCCTTGACCAGCATTTTTTTTCCCGATAGCTCGCGGTGAGTGTTGTTAGATGTCCCCTCCATATTTTGATAAGGTGTTGACGATGATAAGAACGACCCTGATCCATAGTGTTCTTATGTTCGCGTTTATTCTGCCATCATTGGCCCGTGCCGAGGAAAAAGAAGAGCCCCATTGGATCAAAAAAGCAGGCACGGCGATTGATCAATATCTCGATTTTTCGGCAGTATTCACTGGCGGTGTGGGATACATGGGCGAAGATTCCCTCAACGTCCCGCAGTATTCTGAGCTCTACAAAACCGAACTTAAGAACGATGGTATTTTGGGTTTTAATCCCGAGCGCCGTGATCGTCAGTTGCAGTTTCAAATGCAACAACTCAAGTTGACGGTGTCGGGCCATGTGGACCGATTTGCGCGCGCGGAGTTGTCACTCACCATGCGTGACGGTGCACCTCAAATTTATGAGGGCTATGTTGAGTCCTTGGCGCTCCCGTGGGGGCTGCGTGCCAAGGGTGGCCAATTCTTGGTCGATTTTGGCCATGAAAACGGATCACATTTTATCGAAACATCACCATTTGTTGATTTGTCGGTCAGTCAGCGTCTTCTTGTGGGTGAGCAGCAGCTCAGTCTTTTGGGTGCAGGGCTTGGCTGGAAACTTCCTGTACGTTGGAACAGCGAGTTGATGGTTTCAGTGGGCATACCACGAAGTCGGTCATTTGCCATTCAAACCGTACCAGGGCTTGGCGATCACAACGATCTCATCGCGTCGGCACGTTTCAATAATGTCTTTTGGTGCAATCAGTCGTTGCGCTATCAGATAGGTGTATCGTATGCGATGGGCCCCAATACCCAAATCAAAGAGATTGCAGCACCGAAAGATCAACGCGGTATGTTGGCTGGGGCCGATATGGAACTGCGCTTTGTCGATCGTTCGTCGCCGCGTTACATTGCAGGCCGCTTGGAAAGCATTTATCGTCGATCAACGGTTAATTTTGCCAGCAGTGATAATGTTGTGACACAGGACCTGGGGCTTACCGCTGCGGTGGACGCGCGGGTTCTTCCATGGCTGCAAACCTCTGCGCGTTTTGATTATTTGGGTTTGTTGCATGATCAGAGTGGGGATTGGCCCGTTCCAAGCCTCAATTATCCCAAGGTTTATGCGGCAACGCCGGTGACTTGGGCGATGGCGACGGCACTCAGTGTTCACGTTTCAGAAAATCATCGCTGGCGTGTTCAGTACCAGGTGGAAAAACCTGTGGATACCACGATTTACATCCATTCCGTGTTTCTCCAGGCCCAATTTGCATTGGGTCGCAAGTCTGTAAGTACCTAGAAAATTACCTTTAAAACGATTTCCTAACGCTTCTTGAATCCGCAACGTGCTCATGCTATGGGAGCCCCACATGAAATCGATAAATACAGCATTGAAGTTAACCGGTGTGGTTGGGCTAGTTGTTTCTTTGGGCGCATGCGTCAAAAAGAAAACCGAAGAAGCGGTGATACCCGCAGTACCCCAAGTGACTGTTACGCTTGATGGCTCCAGCACCGTGTTTCCCATCAGTGAAGCCATTGCTGAAGAATTCAAAAAAGCCAACCAAGACAATGTCACCATCGGTGTGTCAGGTACGGGCGGCGGATTTAAGAAATTCTGCAGCAAAGAAGTGGCCATGGTCGGTGCATCGCGTGCCATTACAGCCGAAGAGGCACAGGCATGCAGCACCAACGGTGTTAATTTTATTGAATTGCCTGTTGCATTTGACGGTATTGCAATCGTCGTGAATCCTAAGAATACATTTGCTGAAAGCGTTACCGTGGCCGAGCTGAAAATGCTATGGGCCCCTGAAGCCCAAGGCAAAGTGACCAAGTGGAGCCAAGTACGCGCAGGCTGGCCCGACAAAGAAATCCACCTCTTTGGACCCGGTGTGGATTCAGGTACCTATGATTACTTCACAAAGGCCATTGTGGGTACCGAGCATTCGAGCCGTGGTGATTTCACCTCCAGCGAAGACGACAACGTCCTTGTGCAAGGTGTGACCGCCGATGAATTTTCTCTTGGATTCTTCGGTCTTTCTTACTTCGAAGCAAACAAAGAAAAGCTAAAGCTTGTTAAGTTGGATGATGGTGTGGCTGAAAATGGCGAAGGTCCCATTGCCCCAAATGCAACCACCATTGGTGATGCAACCTATCAGCCCCTGTCGCGTCCCATATTTATCTATGTTAGCAGCTCTGCTTTGACTGAGAACGAAGCCGTCGCGCGTTTTAGCAGCTTTTACGCACAAAATGCAGGCCGCGTTGCTGCACACGTGGGCTACGTGGCATTGCCAACCGATTTGGCGGCCATCGTGACACAGCGCTTGACAGATCGTAAAATTGGCAGCTTGTTCTCTGCTGAAGCAGCCAAAGGGACCGTGCGTTCTGTGTTGGAAGCCAGCAAGCTACCCGCCGCGCCAGCCGCCGAAGGTGCTGCTGTTCCTACTGATGCCGCTGCTCCTGCGCCAACAGCTGCCCCAGCACCCGCAGCTGTTCCAGCTGCGCCTGCACCCGCTCCACACGGTCAGCATCCTGCGAAATAATTGTCGCGCAGTCTTTTAATGATCATATCTTAATTTCACGATTTCTTCGTCCATGACGAGGCTTTGATGACACGGAATGCTCAACGGATTGGGGGAGCCGCTGGGCGGAGCAGTCGATCGGCCTTAGAGCGTTTGATCGAAATGTTCTTGGTCGCCTGTGGCTTGCTTTCCGTGCTTACCACGGCGGGTGTTATTTTTGTCTTGGGCGAGGAGACCGTCGCTTTTTTTAGCGAAGTTTCTTTCTCCCAGTTTTTTTTCGATACCCAGTGGACACCCCTTTTTACTCAGAAACATTTCGGGATTTGGCCTCTTGTGTGCGGGACGGTTCTCACGTCGCTTGTGGCCATGGTGGTCGCGGTTCCCTTGGGACTCTTAGCAGCGATTTACCTGAGTGAGTTTGCGCCTAAAAATGTTCGCAATGGACTTAAGCCGGCCCTTGAAGTGCTCGCTGGGATCCCAACCATTGTTTACGGTTATTTTGCCTTGGTGTTTGTGACGCCCGCATTACAAAAAGTGATCCCGGGTCTCGCAGGGTTCAATGCATTGGGGCCTGGGATTGTGATGGGGATCATGATCATCCCGTTGATTTCATCGTTAAGTGAAGATGCGCTGTATGCCGTTCCCCAGGTGTTGCGCGAAGCGGCGTGGGGATTGGGTGCCCGACGTGTAACCACGGTTTTTAAAGTCGTATTGCCTGCGGCGGCGTCAGGGATTGGTGCTGCACTTATTTTGGCACTGTCACGTGCTATCGGTGAAACGATGATTGTGGCCATTGCAGCGGGACAACAACCCCGTTTGACCTTTGATCCACGTGTTTCTGTAGAAACCATGACGGCTTACATTGTGCAGGTGAGCATGGGGGATACGCCAGCCGATACTCTGGAATATAAAACCCTTTTTGTGGTGGGAGCGTCGCTCTTTGTGATGGCTTTTGCGGCCAATCTTGTGAGCCATCGTCTTAAAAAACGTTTTGCGGCGGGTGGATGATGAAAAAAAATCATGAGATCTGGTACGAGCGAGGGTTTTTACTCCTGTGCGGATTTTCGGTTCTTTTGCCTTTGGCCATTCTATTTTATTTTGTGGCGCAAGTGGTCATGGATGGATTCGGCCGGCTTTCATTGCAGTTTTTGCTCGGTTTTCCATCGCGTTTTGCTGAGCAAGCAGGTGTTCTTCCTGGACTTGTGGGGAGTTTTTATCTGCTGCTGATCACGGGCCTGATCGCACTTCCTATCGGGGTGGGTGCCGCTGTGTATCTTGAAGAATATGGTAAACGCAGTCGGCTGGCGACGCTTATTGAAGTCAATATTTCCAATTTGGCCGGCGTGCCTTCGGTGATTTACGGATTGCTTGGGCTCGCTGTGTTTGTGCGCGCGCTTGGAATGGGTCGGAGTATTCTTGCGGGGGGATGTACGCTTGCATTTTTGGTGTTGCCCATCGTGGTGATCTCCACCCGAGAGGCACTGCGTACGGTGCCCCAGGGCTTTCGTGAGGCATCCGCTGCATTGGGCGCCACCAAGTGGCAAACCATTCGTGGCGTGGTGCTCCCTGAGGCCATGCCGGGCATTTTGACGGGTGCTATTTTGGCGCTGTCGCGGGCGCTGGGTGAAACCGCACCTCTCGTGGTCGTTGGGGCGTTAACCTACGTGACCTTTCTGCCCAATTCGCTCAATTCGCCATTTACGGCGCTTCCGCTTCAAATTTACAACTGGGTTTCACGTCCTCAAGCTGCATTTGCAGCGAATGCTGCGGCTGGCATCGTGGTGCTGCTCATTCTTATGCTGGCGATGAACATGATTGCCGTGATATTGCGCGGGCGCATGCAGAACCGACGTTGAGAGACGATTTTATGAATGTAGAGCAAAAAGAGCCGGCCCGTGGTGGCGCTATCGAAACCCGTGAGATTGTTGCGGGGTTTGATACCAGAGAGGTGCTGCACGGCATTTCCATGCAGATCCAACCGGGGCAGGTCACTGCGCTGATTGGGCCATCGGGCTGTGGAAAATCCACATTTCTTCGTTGTCTCAATCGCATGCATGAACTGGTGCCGTCGGCGTTTATACGCGGGAGCGTGCAGCTTGATGGTCAGGAAGTGTACGATCCTGAACTTGATCCCGTTTTTTTGCGCCGACGTGTGGGGATGGTTTTTCAAAAACCCAACCCATTCCCTTCCATGTCTATTCGCGACAACGTGCTTGCGGGCTTAACGCTCACGAACCGTTTAAAGGCGAGTGAGGCCGATCTGCTCGTTGAAAGAGCGCTTAATCAGGCTGCTCTTTGGGATGAAGTGAAAGACCGTCTTAAATCGCCTGGGATGAGCTTGTCGGGTGGTCAGCAGCAACG
>SXGS01110112.1_pt1 | contig 85535 bp, 77 predicted proteins | sample 3174681 | NCBI WGS metagenome assembly SXGS01 (sample SAMN11356861, study PRJNA531348) | freshwater metagenome | isolation source: freshwater sample F1-80 | place: China: Fuxian Lake, Yuxi | collected 2017-12-25 | reverse complement strand
GTTGGGAACCGTCCGGATCGCTACGAACCACGAGCGCGAAAACGACGACCCAAAGCGTACGGCCTTTTGACAGAACCGCGCCCGGTCGCCCGAAAACGTTGCGGCAAAAAGTGTAACGGTTAACTACGTGCCATTCGGCTCTGAAATAATTTACTTCTTGCCAAGGCAGTAAAGGTACGCATCGGTGCGTAGAAACAATTGGCCATCGCTGATCGCGATCGACGCATTGGTGCGGGCGCTGTCGTCGTCGAAGAAGTTGCGGCTGACCAGGTCGAGCTTCTCGTTGGCGGCGACGACGTAGGTTCCCTTGAACTGCGAGACGAAATAGAGTTTGCCGTCCGCGAACACGGGCGACGCCCAGACGCGGCCGGCGTCGGGGGCGAGACGTTTGTCGGTTGATTTGCCGGTGGCGGCGTTCTGGCGATGGATGACGCCGCCGCTCTCGCTGGACCAGTAGAGGAAGCCGTCGTGAAAGATCGGCGAGGAGGCGTTGGAGCCTTTCTTTTCGTGCCAGAGGACGTGCGTTGCGGTGACGTCGCCGCGGCCGCCCGATTTTATGGCGAGCGAGGTGCCGCCGCCGCCGACTGCGTAGACGATGCCGTCGTGCGTGACGAGACTTGGGCAAACATAGCCGCCGTGCCCTTTGGCGCTCCAGAGTTCCTTGCCCGTGTCCGGATCGAAACCGGCGACGCGGCCAGACATGCTGAGCGCGAGTTCGGTCGTCTTGGCGGGAGTCGTCACGATCACCGGCGTGCCCCATGCCGACCCGATCTTCGCGGCGCGCCATACTTCCTTGCCATCCTTTTTGTCCAGAGCGATGAGTGAATTGCTTTCGATGCTGGCGTTGATAATAAGAAGATTCTTGTAGAACATCGGCGACGCGCCGGAGCCCCAGCCGTTGATGCCTTTGCCGACCAGCGTGTGCCAGATCTGTTTGCCGTCGAGATCGAAGCAAAAGACGCCCGACTTGCCGAAGAAGACGTAGAGGTGTTCGCCGTCGGTGATCGGCGTGCTGGGAGCGTAGCCGTGATAGGCCCCTTCGCCGGCGTACTTGTGTTCGGGCAGGACGGGGGCGAATTCCTTCGTCCAGTTGACTTTGCCTGTAACGCGATCGACGCACAAGAGATGGCGTTTGAGATCGTCCATGTTGCCCGGATTCTTGGTGTCAAGCGCGTAGCCGGAGTAGGCGGTGATGTAGACGCGATTGCCGAGCGTCATGGGGCTCGACGCGCCGGCGCCGGGCATCTTGACCTTCCAGACGATGTTCTTTTGCGTGGACCACTCGGTCGGCAGGCCCTTTTCGTCGCTGGTGCCTTGTCCGGTCGGCCCGCGAAACTGGCGCCAGTCGGCGGCGAACGCGCTGGATGTGAAAAGCAAGATGCAAACGACCCGAAGAATGCGCTTCATGTATGGAATCCCCCCAAAGGTGACGTCGAAAGCGGGTTCACTCGGCGCGCACGCCGTATTGGGTTAGTATACAATAACGACGGGCAACCCGGTCCCCACATCCTGAAATCCTGAGGACCAGTTTGGCGGGATTCTTCATCGGGCCGGCGTTAGAGCATGATAGACCAGGGGGAATCGCATGGAAACTCTTACGATCGAGCAAAGAAATCTGCTCAAGGAAACCGGCGAACGACCCGTTCGGCTGATCGACCCCGACACGTGTCGAGAATATGTGCTGCTGCAAGCCGAGGTCTACGAGCAATTGCGTTCGGCCTTGACGGACCTGGAACCGCGCGATCTCTACCCGGCGTTGCAGCGAGCGCTCGGCGACGAAGGCTGGGACGATCCCAAAATGGACGAGTACAACCGCTATGGCTAAACGAGGGCAGATCATTGTCGTGGACTTCGCCGTTGCGGGAATGCCCAAAAAAGTGCGTCCCGTACTGGTCATTCAATCCGATGCGTACAACAGCAAGATGGCCAACACGGTCGTTGTGATGATCACGACCAATTTGGCACGCGCCCACGAACCGACGCATCTCTTGATCGACGCTGCAACGCCCGAGGGGAATCAATCCGGTCTGCTCCATACTTCGGTGGTTAACTGCAATACTCTGACGACCGTGCGACAAGATGAAGTATTGCGCGTTCTTGGTTCGCTTCCTGCAGACATCATGCAGAAGATCGACCTGTGCCTCAAGGAGGCCCTCGCGATCACATGACACCAAATGTGCCCGCATCCAAGTCGTACACGCACAGGTATGATCATGTCCGACATTGCCATCCAGGACCTGCTCGCTCTACTGACCATCCCCGGTCCGCCCGCAAGCGAAAGCCGGGTCGCCGAGCATCTGCGCCGCGTGTTGCTCGACCTGGGCATCCCGGCCGACTGCATTGTCCGCGATAACGCCCATCAGCAAAGTGAGTACGGCGGCGACGGCGGCAACCTCATCGTTCGGCTCGATGGGCATGCCCGAGGACCGCGCCGCCTGTTCAGCGCGCACATGGATACCGTGCCTGGCTGCGTCGGGGCGAGCGCGCGACTCGATGGCAATCGCATCGTCAATGATGCCCCGGGCAAGGCGCTCGGCGGCGACAATCGCACGGGCTGTGCTTGCGTTTTGCAAGTAGCGCGCACACTTGTCGCGCGCAAGAGAAATCACGCACCGGCGACGCTCATATTCTTCGTGCAGGAGGAGGTCGGCCTGGTCGGGGCGCGCGGCCTCGATCTGACGAAACTCGGAGAACCAAAACCCTCGCTCGGATTCAATTTCGACGGTTATCACGCCGACGTGTTCATCACCGCGGTCACCGGCACCGAGCGCTTCACGATCGACATCGAAGGCATCGCCGCCCACTCCGGCATGAACCCGGAGGACGGCGTCTCGGCCGCGTTGATCGCCGCCGATGCGCTCGCCGAACTGGGGCGCGATGGCTGGCACGGTCTGGTCGAAAAACCCGCAGGCACTGGCAAGGCGAACGTCGGCATCATCAAAGGCGGCACGGGGAGCAACGTCGTCATGCCCGCGCTGCACATTCTCGCGGAGGCGCGCTGCCACGATCCGGCGTTTCGCAAAACGATCATCGCCGCCTGGCACGACGCCTTCCAGCGCGCCGCCAAGAGCCGACGCAATCATCGAGGCGAATCGGGGCACGTCCGCTTCGGCCCCGGCCCGACCTACGAAGCTTACGCGCTCGCCGATGATGCCGCCGTCGTGCGAACCGCCCTGGCCGCGGCCCAGCGCCTCGGCATCAAGCCGCGCCTCATCCGTGACGACGGCGGCAACGACGCCAACTGGATCGTCGCCCATGGCATCCCAGCGCTGACGATCGGCTGCGGCCAACGTCATGTCCACATGCCGAACGAGGAAATCGACCTCCACGATTTCACCCGCGCCTGCCGCCTCGCCGTGGAACTGGCTGTCACCGGATAAGCGTGCGTGCGGCCTCAGAATCCTCCGACGGGTTCTTCTCCCGCCCGCGTTGCCAGAGCGCGCCAAATGCCGAGCGAAATGGTGTTTGCGACAAACCGCACGGAGCCGTCGGCCAGGAGCACATTGACGCCGCCGGAATGAAAACTGCGCGCCGTCGAGAGAGCCTTGTTGTGGCTGCCATTGCCGCAATCCCATTTGTTGGCTGGATTGGGCGTGTAGTGGTGGTTGTAGAGCGTGTTGCCGAAGTGTCCGTTGATCCACTGTCCGCCGCGATTGACGGCCCAGGTTCCGTTCATGCCGTCGCAATCGGCCGGGGTGGGGTCGTTCCCGCCAGCGACTTCAAGGATGGCCGTGCGCGGATCGGAAGGCATCGTGCCTTTGGCCACGGGAATGCCGGTGCCCATGATGCTCTCGGAAAACGCGACCGTATTGGAAGTGCCGTCGATGATTTGAACCATGAGCGTCGGCGTCTGTGCAAAGACGCCGTTGCCATTGGGGATCGTCAGATACGTCGTGGGATTTCCCGCGGCGTCCATGAGCGTGCCGGTTCCATTGCAGGCGACATAGTTGGTTCCATAGTCGGTGCTTCCCTGAATCTTGCCGTGGGCCGGATCGGTTGGGCAAACGAAGAGCTTAACGCCGGTCTGCGACGCGACGATGTTTTGCGGGTCAGCCAGCGTCCCGTCAAAGTTCACAAGCTGCTGCAAGCTTTCTTGCTCGACGTTGGCCAAAAGGCGGCCCAGGGCGGAAACGACCTTCGGCCACTGGCTTCGCCCCGGCGGTAACGCCTTATTCGCCAATTCATAAGTGTGCATGGCCAGGCCGATCTGCTTCAGGTTGTTGGCACATTGCATACGCGCTGCAGTTTCACGGACCTTCTGCACGGCCGGAACCAGGATGCCAATCAAGATCGCGGTGATCGAAATCACCACCAGCAATTCAATCATGGTAAATGCGCGACGTGAGCGCATGGGTTTCTTCTCCTTCAAGGCAAAAGACAGCAGACCTCGTCAAGCGATGACGAGGCAATTTGATCGTAAACGAAGATGTAAGGGAAGCGGACCGGCAGCGCGTTGCGCCGGCGCGAGCGAACGACTAGCTCGCTAGGGAACGTGGCGGCGGATCGAGATGCTCCGCCGCGATCGAAAATGGATATTGCTGAATGTCCGCAATGGAAGCGCACAACGGCCAATATTGCCGTAACGTGAAAGGCGCCACGATCCAGAGCGGCGCCGTCTCGCCAGCCTCGGCGAACGTCCCGCCTCGACATTTTTGCGCGGAAATGCCGATTACCCAGCGAACTTTGTCGGGATCGGATTCACGCTGCGGCTTCGACGGTTCCCGTGGCTTGGCATCCGGCGTTGTTGGCTGGGCGCAGCAAGACTTCGGCTCAGCCGGAGGTGCCGCCTTTGCCGCGCAACATGAAGGCACGTCTTCGGCAATGGCGCACGTTGCATCGGGAGTCAACGCGGGACTGTGCGGACAGCCGCAGCGGCTCGCCCGGCATTGCTCCGCCGTGCCGCAGCAGCACGCCGACGCCGCGCGACCGCAGGGACCTGACGCCGAATGCGCCGAGGATACCGGCATAGGGACGCCGATCGTGCCGAGCACATGCGCGAACAGCACCACCGCGGAAACGATACGCCGTCGCTGGGTGCGCCAGATTGTTTTTCCAAGGCGTGCGAGCATAGGGTAAGAAGGCAGGGACTACGGCAGGTCTATCTATCCTGCAATAAAAAGACTGACGTTCAATGCCAAATGACAATAATTGCAAGGCTTCTCGGTGGAAACGCCTGATTACGCTTCAAATGCGGGCAATAAAGCGAACCCTCCGTTCCCAGGCGCCCGGGCGCATGCCAAAGCCGCCGTCATGCCAGCACGTCCTCTACGACATGCCCATGCACGTCCGTCAGTCGTCGCTCGATGCCGTTGTGGTAGAAGCTCAGGCGTTCGTGATCCAGGCCGAGCAAGTGCAAGATTGTGGCGTGTAGGTCGTAGATCGTCGTGCGCGGACTCTCGGCGCGATAGCCGAACTCGTCGGTCGCGCCGTAGGTGAAGCCGCGCTTGACACCAGCGCCGGTGAGCCAGACGGTGAAGCCGTGCGGGTTGTGATCGCGGCCGGAGGCGCCGCGCTGAAACGTCGGCATGCGGCCGAACTCCGTCACCCAGACGACCAGCGTGTCGTCGAGCAAGCCGCGCTGCTTTAGATCGCGCACCAGAGCGGCGCACGGCTGATCGAGAATCGGGCCATGGATGTCGTATTGTGCTTGGAGCGTGCGGTGGCCGTCCCAGTTGCCGACGCCTTCGCCCATTGCGTAGGCGCCGTTGAAGAGCTGCACGAAGCGCACGTCCGCTTCGAGGAGCCGGCGCGCGAGCACACAGTTACGCGCGAAGCCGGCCTTCAGGCGATTGGCATCATTGACGCCGTAGCCGTCGAGTACATGGCGCGGCTCGCGCGATAGATCAGCGACCTCGGCGGCGCGCAATTGCATGCGTCCCGCCAGCTCATAGCTCGCGATGCGGGCGGCCAACTCGGTGTCGCCGGGCCGTAGCTTCAGGTGCTCTTCGTTTAGCGCTCGCAAGAACGCCCGCGTTGCTTCATCCTCATGCGCAGAGATGGCAGCCGGTCGGGCCAGATTCGGAATCGCCCGATCCGCCCCAAACGCAGTCCCCTGAAAGACACCCGGCAGAAACGCGTGGCCCCAGTTGTTCGGCCCGACTTGAGGCACGCCGCGCGGATCGGGGATCGCGATAAACGCCGGCAGATCGTTCGACTCGCTGCCGAGCGCATAGCTGACCCAGGCGCCGATCGAGGGGAAACCGTCGAGCGTGAAGCCGGTGGACATCTGATTCTCCGCCGGCCCGTGCGTGTTCGAGCGCGCGGTCATCGAATGGATGAAGCACAGATCGTCCGCCAGCTCCGCGATGTTCGGCAACAAATCGGAGATCATCTTGCCCGACTGTCCGCGCGGCCGAAACCGCCAGCGCGGCGCAGCGAGGTTGCCGTTCTCGCCTTGAAACGTGATGAGCTGATCGACGCCCGGCATCGCCTGCCCATCGCGGCGCACCAGCTCCGGCTTGTAGTCGAAGGTATCGACATGGCTCACGGCGCCAGAGCAGAAGATCATGAGCACGCGCTTCGCCTTCGCGTCAAAGTGCGGCTGTCGCGCGGCGAGCGGCGCTTCGGGCCGGATGTTCGGCCGAATGGGATCAGCGAGCAGCCCGTTCTCGTGAAGGAGTTTGACGAGCGCAATGCTGCCGAGGCCGAAGCCGGCGGTTTGCAGGAAGGTGCGGCGGTCAAGGAGGGGATGCTTCGAGTGCAGCATGGTGGTTCAGCGCCAGTGGTTCAGAACGATGTACTCATTCGCTATCGGCACGCCAGCCGCCTCCAGCTTGCGAATCGCGGCGACGATTCCCTTCGGCGTGAGGTCGCGCGAGGCATCGTTGTCCTGGCGAACGACCAAGATCCCGGGGTGTGACCCCGCCGCCTCCAAAATGAGTTCATGCAGCAACCAAAAGTCGTCATAGTTTTTGGTCATGCAGGCACAAGCGTCTCGGATAGCACACTTGAGATGCGCGGGATCCGGTTGACCGTCCATCCCAACGTCGCCAGGCAGCACCACATCATGTCCCGCCTTCCGAAGGAAGCTGGCCAGAAGCGGGGACGCGATGTCGTCGTCAAGGTAGAGCTTCATGAGTTGAGGAGGCGAGCCATGTCTTCGGGAGAAACTCGTTTGTACTTTCCGCCGTATTTGTAATCCGGATCATTCATGCCCGTCGCTTCCATGATGCGTTCTTCGCGCTCGAAATCGGCGCGGATTTCCGGCGGATCAGTCTGGCAATAAGCGATCGCTTCCAGCACGGCTTCCAGCGGCAAGCCATAATCAGCCGCGATGGCCTCCGGCGTCATCGGCTCCTCGGCACTCATGAAATGGCCGTACAAATCGCGCGCGCGGATGCGCCGGCCCGCGATGTAGAGCTGCTTGTACGCCGACTTCGGATTCGGCGCCAGGTGTTTCCAGGTGATGGAGGCGGATGGAGTCATGGCTGAATTGTACCGTATCCTTTATTGGTTGATAGCGCGATTTTTGCAGCCGCACTAACTCTTTTCTGCGAGCCTGTCCTTAAGCTCTCTCACCGCTTGAAAGCGAAATAACGGCCATGAATGGCCCCTCAATCCAAAAACAAAAACTCATTCGCATTGAACAACCCTCGGCACAGCGCCGCCAACCCATGCTCACGCACCAAGCGCACCGCGGCGATCGATTCCGTCGGCGTCGGTTCGCGCTGGAACGCCAAACGGAAGGCGTGACGCACCTGTTTGTCAAGCTCGGTGCCGGCTTCGCGCTCGATGCGCTCGGCGAAGAACTTCGCCTGTTGCAGCATGAAGCGGCTGTTCAGCAGGTTCAACGCTTGCAGCGCCGTCGTCGAGCTGGTCCGCTTCGGCGCGATCTGGCCGGCGTCGGGGCAGTCGAAAGCGCCGAAGACGTCGTCGAGCTGCATGCGCCATTTGCTCTGATAGATCATGCGCCGCCATTCGTTGGGGCCGAAGTCTTTTTTCGGGTTATAGACTTTCACGTAGTTGGTGTTCGGCTCAAAGAGATCGAAGCCGGGGCCGCCCATCTTGAGATCGATTTTGCCGCTAACGAAGAGAAACGCGTCGCGTAACGGTTCCGCGTCGAGCCGGCGCGGCGGATAGCGCCACAGAAGGCGATTGCCGGCATCGGCGGCGAGGCTCGCGGGATTCGTGGCGCTCGACTGGCGATAGGTCGCGGAGAGAAGGATCAGGCGGTGGATGTGCTTCATGCTCCAGGGTTTTCTCCCCTCACCCCCGGCCCCTCCCCCCTTGAGTACAGGGGGAGAGGGGAGAAATTCCGCCGCCAACCAATCGATCAGCTCCGGGTGCGACGGTTTGCCGCCGTTGAGGCCGAAATCGCTCGGCGTGTTGACGATGCCTTGGCCGAAGTGATGATGCCAGAGTCGATTGACCAGCACGCGCGCGGTCAGCGGATTCTGCGGGTCGGCGATCCATTTGGCGAGAGCGAGACGGCGTTGACTCTCGGTCGCTTTCAGGGGATCACTTTCACCCGGGGCCACACCCTCACCCCCGACCCCTCTCTCGGGGGGAGAGGGGAGAAATTCGAGCTTGCCGCCGAATGACGTCGGCGACGCCGGCGCGACGGCCTCGCGTTTTTGCATCGGGTCGCCGCGATGCAAACGATGCGTTTCTTCCGGCGTCGTGAACTTGCCCGCGTAGGCGCGCGTGCTTCCTTCCGCCAGGACAAGCTGCTTTTCCAGTTCGACGCGGCGCGCCAGCAGCCGGGCCTGCATTCGCTCCGGGAGCTTGACGCCAAAGGCAAATCGATCGGCTGACGACGCGACCACTTGCCATTGACCCGGCTCGACCGCGACTTCGATACGATACTTCACCGCCAGGCGGTCAGCGTATTTGCCTTCCCGATCGCGCGCCCATTCGATGCGCTCGATCGTCTCCACCTTGGGCAACTCAAGCTGCACCCAGCCTTTGCCGGCGGTGTTCGCGATCCAGCTACGGGAATTGCCGTATTTGCCGTCGTTGATGTGCTCCAGCTTGTGAATCGCCGCGCCGGGATAATTGCCGGACGATGTCGCCTTGGCGCCGAGCGCGACGTTCGTGCGCACGGTGAAAACCTCCAGCTCGTCGATGCACGGCTCTGAATTATTCGTCGCCTCGATCGTGAACCGAATGAACCGTGCCTTGACGGGAGCGAGTTTCTCGACATTGCCCAGCGCGTTCACCGGCACGCGTTGAGGCTCCCGTGCATGCGGCGCGGCGAACGGCTCGGCGGCGACAATCTCCCGATCCAGGTCCCCGAGCTGGCGGCGCAACTCCTTGACGCGCGCGGTATCGGCTTCCTTCTTGATCGGCCGTTCGCCATGCTGCACGCCCGCGAAGACGGCACGCATACCGTAGTAATCGCGGATCGAGATCGGATCGAACTTGTGATCGTGGCAACGCGCGCAACCGACGGTCAAGCCGAGAAACGTGGACGCCGTGGTGTTGATGATGTCGTGCAGTTCGTCGCCGCGCTGCATGAGCGTCAAATTGATGTCAGGGCTTTTGACGCGATCATACGGCCCGCCGACGAGAAAGCCGGTCGCCTCATCGACGCCGAGCTGATCGCCCGCCAGTTGTTCGAGGATGAAGCGATCGTACGGCTTGTCCTCGTTGAGCGCGCGGATGACGTAATCGCGATAGGGCCAGGCGTTGGGGCGCGGCTGATTGGTCTCGAAGCCGTCGGACTCGGCGAAGCGCACGGCGTCGAGCCAATGGCGCGCCCAGCGTTCGCCGAAGTGCGGCGAGGCAAGGTATCGGTCCACGAGCTTTTCGTAGGCGCGCGGATCGGCGTCCTTGACAAACGTCTCGCTCTCCTCCGGGGTGGGCGGCAGACCGAGCACGTCGAACTTGAGCCGACGAATCAACGTGGCGCGATCGGCCTCCTTCGATGGCGACAGCTTCGCTTGTTCCAGGCGAGCGAGTATGAAAGCGTCGATTGGATTGCGGACCCACCCCTTGTTCTTGACATCGGGGAGCGTTGGACGCTTGACGAGTTGAAACGCCCAGTGCGATTTCTTGGCGTCATCCGATTGCGCCGCGCCGGGCGCGACGACGGCCAAAAGAAGGATCATTCCAAAAACGATCGTTCGCGGCATGACGACCTCGTAATTGGCCGCTTGCGGCATAGCGCTCGCGCGGCGCTGTGCGCGCGCTAAGCCGCAAGCGGCAGGATCGACATATCGTAGCACACCGCGCTCGCTTCTGCTACCATATGTCTTTCACGGGACCATCGATATGAGCGCGCCTTTTCTTCACATCCTGCAAGAAACATTCGCGAAGCACGCGGCGCGCCCGGCGCTGGTTCATGCAGGACGAACCTGGACCTACGCCGAGTTGGACGAGCAAGTTCGCAGCGTGGCCGTCTCGCTTGAGGTAATGGATGTGGCGAAAGGAGATCGCGTCGTTCTCTGCACATCCGACAAGCTCTCATTCCTGATCGGACACCTGGCGACGCTGTTTGCGGGCGCTGTCTCGTTGCCGCTGAATTCACGTTTCACACGCGAGGAATTGAAGTTCTTCCTGAACGACAGCTCGGCCTCGGTCGCCGTCGTCGATCTAACTGCGTGGCGAACTCTCGAAGCGATGCGTGCCGAATTGCCAAATCTGAAACACATCGCACCGGGCGCCGGCATCTTCGGGGCGCCGGCAAGTCGTTATCGAGCGCCGACAATGACCGGCGCCGATCCTTGCATGATCATCTACAGCTCCGGCACGACCGGCTGGCCCAAGGGCGTCGTGCACACGCACGCTAACATCGCGGCCGGGCTGCAGGCGCTCGGCGCATGCTGGCGCTTCACCCCGGACGATGTCGTCCTGAACGTATTGCCGCTATTCCATGTGCACGGCCTGTGCTTCGCAACGCAACTGACCTTGATGAGCGGCGGCTGCGTGATCCTTGACGAGTTCGACCCGCAACGGACCTTGACGCGCATCAACGAATGCAGTGTCTTCATGGCGGTGCCGACGATCTACTACCGTTTCCTCGAACAATCGAACTTCCGCGACAGCGCCAGGACCTGGACGAAGCCGCGGCTCTTCACGTGCGGATCGGCGCCGATCCGGGCCGAGGTGCTGCCGGAACTGGAAGCGATCCTCGGCAAGCCCGTCATCAATCGCTACGGCATGACGGAAGCTTTCGTCATCACCAGCTTGCCGCTTGAAGGACCGTGGCCGTATGGATCCGTCGGCAAACCGCTCGACGGCGTCGAGGTGCGCGTCATCAACGAGCCGAATGCGTTAGCGACGGACGTCGGCGCCGTGCAAATTCGCGGTTTGAACCTCTTTCGCGAATACTGGAACAAACCGGATGCGACGCGCGACGCTTTCTCCCCTCTCCCTCGGGGAGAGGGGCCGGGGGTGAGGGCCGGCTGGTTCGACACCGGCGATCTTGGTTCGCTCGACGCGAACGGCTTCTTGACGCTGGTCGGCCGTAAGAATGACCTGATTATCACCAGCGGCTTCAACGTCTATCCGCAGGTCGTCGAACGCGTCATCAACGAATGCCCCGGCGTCCGCGAGTCGGTGGTGCTCGGCGTTCCTGATAATCGCAAGGGGGAGCGCGTTGTCACCTTCGTCGTGCGCGACGATGTGACGCTCGACGAAGCGCGTTTGAATGCGTATCTGGCCGAACGGCTCGTCGATTACCAGCGGCCCAAGACGATCGCGTTCATGGACGCGTTGCCGCGCAATGCGATGGGTAAGGTGCTACGGCGCGAGTTGCGTGATGCAATCATGGGAGAGACCAAATGAGACTCGCCGACCGAATCACGGCGCTGCGGCCGACGGCCGTCAATCGTGTGATGCAGGAAGCGAAAGCGCTGCAGACCGAGGGACGCACGCTCGTGTCGCTGATGCGCGGCCAGCCAGATTCGCCGACTCCTGGACACATTGTCGAGGCCGCGGAAAAGGCGATGCGCGACGGGCTAACGGGCTATCCCGATAATCAAGGCGAGCCGGTCCTGCGGCAAGCAATCGCGGAAAAACTGTGGCGTGACAACGATCTGACATACGATCCCAATCGCGAGGTTCTCGTCACCGATGGCGCAACGGGTGGCCTCTTCGCGGCGCTGGCGACGCTGATCCAACCGGGGGATGAAGTGCTATTGCCCGATCCGATCTACGATGCGTATGCGTCGCCGATCGCGATCTGGGGCGGGCGAGCGATACCGGTCCGATCAACGATACGAGATGGCCGATTCGCCATGGAGCGCGCCGCCCTGGAGGCCGCACGCACGGAGCGCTCGCGCGTGCTGTTGTTGAACTCGCCGTGGAATCCGACGGGTACGGTATTTACCCGCGCGGAGTTGCAAGCGTGCGTCGATTTCGCGAGCGCCCATGATTTGACAATCCTCAGCGACGAGATCTACGAGACGCTGATCTACGATAGCCGACGGCACGTTTCCCCCGCGGCGCTGTCCACGGAAGCCAAGGCGCGCACGATCGTCGTCAACAGCTTGTCGAAGACCGACGCGATGACCGGCTGGCGCGTCGGCTATTGCGCGGGGCCGGCTGAGCTTATCAAAGCGATGCTGCTGGTCTGGCAACAGTTCAGCCGCGGGCCGGCGATGTTCGTGCAGCATGCGGCGGCAGCGGCGCTGTCGGGCGATCAATCGTGCGTCCGCACCATGACGGCGGAGTATCAGGGCCGCCGGGATCGTGCGGTGAAAGAACTCAGCGGATTGCCGGGCGTCCGGCCGCTCGTGCCCGAAGGCGGCCTGTTCGTGATGCTCGACGTGCGCGGCCTGGGCAGAACGTCCGACGACGTGCGCCGCTGGCTCTTGCGGGAAGCGGGCGTCGTCCTCATCCACGGCTCCGCGTACGGCGACGGCGGCGAAGGAACCTTGCGCGTCTCGTTCGCGGGGGGTGGCAAGACGCTCGAACAGGGACTGCAGAGGTTGCGCGCTGGGCTTAAACAGTTAGGCGAACGGCCGGCGTAAGCCGGCTGGTGCGCTGCGCCTGGTAGGTTGAAGAGCTGCTGGCTGATGATTACTTCCGATGGCACACGCACGCACCAGCCGGCTTACGCCGGCCGTTCGCCAAGGATTTTGCATGACTCTCGCCTCGCTGCCTCTGGTCTCGAAGCCCACGGTCGACGTCGTCGCCCTGCGCGCGGAACTCACGCGCGCCATCGCCGGCGAGGTGCGCTTCGATCGACTCGATCGCGCCCTCTACTCCACCGACGCCAGTGTCTATCAGATCGTACCCGTCGGCGTCGTCATCCCGAAAACGCTGGACGATGTCTTGGCAACCCTGAAGATTTGCTCTCGGCTCGGTGTGCCCATCACCGCGCGCGGCGGTGGGACCTCGCAAGCGGGGCAGTCGATCGGGCCGGGGGTCATCCTCGATTTCTCGAAGTATCTCAATCGCGTGCTCGAAATCAACGCGGCCGAACGCTGGGTGCGCGTTGAGCCGGGCTGTGTGCTCGACGAACTCAATCAGCAGGTGAAAACGCACAAGCTGCAATTTGCGCCGGACATCTCGACCGCCAATCGCGCCACCATCGGCGGCATGGTCGCGAACAACTCCTCCGGTACACGCTCGCTCATCTACGGCAAGACCATCGATCACGTCCTGGAGCTGAAAGTGCTGCTCACCGACGGCAGCGTCATGCACGCCCGACCGCTGGATGATGCGGACGTGGAGGCGAAGTGCACTCAGCAAGACCCAGAAGGCGCCGGCTACCGCGTCGTGCGCCGGCTCGCGGCGGAGAATGCCGACGAGATCGGACGCCGCTATCCGAAGATCCTGCGCCGAGTCGGCGGATATAATCTCGATTGTTTCGTACCGAATACTAGCCCGCAGCGCAAGCAAGGGCTGCCCTTGCTTGCGCTGCGGGCTAGTAATCCTGTTAATCTCGCGAATCTCTTCGTGGGCTCCGAAGGCACGCTCGGCATCGTCCTCGAAGCGAAATTGCGCCTCGTCGAACTCCCCAAGGCGAAAGCGCTGCTTGTCGTCCAGTTTCGCGACTTGCTCGATGCGCTCGCGGCGACACCGCCTATACTCAAGCATAAGCCGGCGGCGGTCGAGGTCATGGATCGCTTCATTCTCGATTGCACGAAACTGAACGCGGAAGCGACGCGACTGCGCGACTTCATCGTCGGTGATCCGGGGGCAATCCTCATCATCGAGTTTTATGGTGAAACGGTACAGGAGTTGTTGCCGCGACTGGACGCCCTGGAAGGTCCACTGCGAGCGCTAGACGGAATTCTGCATCTGCATCGCGCCACGGAGGCCGCCGCGCAGGCGCGCATCTGGAAGCTGCGCACGCTCGCGCTCGGCCTGTCGATGGCGGAGAAAGGCGACGCCAAGGCGATCTCCTTTGTCGAGGACACCGCCGTCGATCCGCAGCGCCTGCGCGATTACATCGACGAGTTCCTGCAAATCATTGCCCGCCATGGCACCAAAGCCGGCGTCTACGCGCATGCGTCGGTCGGCTGTCTGCATGTGCGGCCGATCGTCAATCTGAAAACGGTCGAGGGCGTCGAGCGCTTCCAACGGATTGCCGACGACGTCGCGGACCTCGTGCTGAAGTACGGCGGCGCCTTGTCGGGCGAGCACGGCGACGGGCTGGTGCGCAGTCCTTATCAAGAGAAGATGTACGGGCCGACGCTCTATCAAGCCTTTCGCGAGATCAAACACACTTTCGATCCGCAATACCTGCTCAATCCCGGCAAGATCGTGGACGCGCCTCCGCTCGCGTCGAGTCTGCGTTACGGCCCCGCGTATCAGACGCCCGACGTGCCGACGACGTTCGACTTCTCGAGCGAGGGCGGCCTGACGCGCGCGACCGAATTATGCGCCGGTGTCGGCGAGTGCCGTAAAAAGCGCGGCGGGACGATGTGTCCGTCGTACCAGGCGACGTGCGACGAACTGCACTCGACGCGCGGCCGGGCCAACACGCTGCGGCTGGCATTGACCGGCCAACTTGATTTGCTCCCCTCTCCTTCTGGGAGAGGGGCTGGGGGTGAGGGATTAACCGACCCCGCCGTCCTCGCAGCGCTCGACCTGTGCCTGGAGTGCAAAGCGTGCAAGAGCGAATGCCCGACGAACGTCGACATGGCTCGCTTGAAAGCGGAGGTGCTCGATCAGCATCACAAGAAACACGGCCTGCCCTGGCGAAACTGGCTGTTCGGCAATGTGGCAACCCTGAGCAAGTGGGGCTGCCGATTGACGCCGTGGTCCAACTGGTGGGCGCGCAGTGGCGCAGGTCGATGGCTGAACGAGAAGACGCTCGGCATCGAACGCGGACGCACGCCGCCGGCGTTCGCCGCCTTGCCGTTCACAAGCGGGCCGCTCTATGCGACCTCGCCCGCCGCGTCGCTGCCGGAGGTGCTGCTGTTTCCCGATACCTTCATGAACTACCATGAACCGGAACTCGGCGTCGCAACGCTGGTGCTCATGCTCGGTTTGAAGAACCTCGTCATCGCCGGTTTGCCGCATTCGACCAGACGCGCGACGCCGGCCGGACACGTATGGCCCGACAACCTGCGCTGCTGCGGTCGGCCGATGATCTCCAATGGCATGCTCGATCAGGCGGTCGCCAACGCCACGCACAACGTCGAACGGCTTTTCCCGTGGGCGGCGCAGGGCCTGCCGATCATCGCCTGCGAGCCGAGTTGCATTTTGACGATGAAAGACGACTACCCGGCCCTGCTGCGCGGCGAGCTGCGCGAGAAGGCGAAGGCAGTTGCCGCACGCTGCTTTACGTTCGAGGAATTCCTCGAACAGCAGTTAGCCGGACGCGCAAGCGACGGACGGTCGGGCTCGTCGCTGGCGCGTCCGGCTAACGAGCGCTTGACCTTCCGGCCCGGTCCGAAGCGCATCCTCGTGCAGGGGCATTGCCATCAGCGTTCCCTCGTCGGCATGGGAGCGACGATCGATTTGCTCAAACGCATCCCCGGCGCGGAAGTCATCGACGTCGACGCCGGCTGCTGCGGCATGGCGGGCTCGTTCGGCTATGAAATCGAACACTACGATATTTCACGTATGGTCGGCGAACAACGGCTCTTCCCATTGATCCGGCAGGCCGACGCCGACACCGTGATCGTCGCGCCCGGCTTCTCATGCCGCATGCAGATCGAGCACTTCACGGGACGCAAGGCTGTCCATCCGGCGACGCTTTTGCAATCGCTGCTGACGAATAACAGTTCTCCTCCCCTCTCCCCCTGTACTCAGGGGGAGAGGGGCCGGGGGTGAGGGGGAGGAACAGACAGTTGCGTGACGGCTCAACCCCTCACCCCCAGCCCCTCTCCCCTGAGTACAGGGGAGAGGGGTGAACAGTTAAGCTGGCGACACCGTAGGACGACCGTCGCGCTTGCACTACGCAATGCTGTCCGTTACACTCTCACCATCGATCCACGTCTGCTTCAAGAGGAGTGAGCCCATGCGCCGTCATCGAAGCCCGCTCATGCTCATCGCGTTGACGTTCTTCGCTCCGTCCCTTGCTGCGCAGGATCGCGTCGAGATTGCCAGGAAAGCGAAGGCGGCCACCGTGCTGGTCGAAGTCGCCGGCGGTTTCAAGCACGGCTCCGCGTTTTGCGTTCACGAATCCGGGCTGTTCCTCACCAACGAACACGTCGTGCGCGGCGCGGCCGAGGTCAAGCTCATCCTGCATCCGGGACTCACGAATCAACAAATCGTCAAGGCGCGCGTCATTCGTCAAGACAAGCTCACCGACCTCGCCCTCTTGCGCATTCACGACAAGCTCGATCTCACCGCATTGCCGCTCGGTTCGTCGGATGATCTCGTAGAGTTGGCCGAGGTGATCGCGCTCGGCTTTCCGTTCGGCAAAGCTCTCGCTGAGAAAGGCGAGTACCCGGCCGTCAGCGTCAACCAGGGGCGCATCACGGCCCTGCGCTTGAAGAAGGGCGAGCTCGAACGCATTCAGATGGACGCCGTCGTCAATCCGGGCAACTCCGGCGGCCCGGTGCTCGACGGCAAGGGGAAGGTCATCGGCGTCACCGTCAGCGGCGTGCCCGGCGCGACCGTCAACTTCGCGATTCCAGTCGGCCATGTGCACAAGTTCGTGGCCACGCCGGAGCTGGAGACGATTTTTCCGACGATTGCCTTCGCGGACCGCTACAAGCCCGCGGTATTCCAGGTGAAGACGTTGACGCTGGTGCCGACGATGGACGAATACAAGATCGAGCTCATCCTAGGCGGGCGCTCCTATCCGATGACGCGCGACGGTGACGCCTATCGCGCGATTGCCGAGGCTTTGAAGCAAGCGCCGGGGCCGAAGAACTTGCGCGTCACCTTGACGTATCCTGGCGGCAACGTGCAGGGGCAGCTCATCGATCAGGCGATCACCGTCGGCAAGGACGACCTCAAGCTCAGCGACATCCGCAGTCTGCGCTTCGCCAAGGAAACGACCGCGATCCTCGGCAACGGCAAAATCGCGACCGGCTCACTCACTGGACTTGACGCCGTCAACGTCAACGTCGGCACCGATTCGATCAAGCTCAATCCCGCGAAAGCGCTGGAGCTTACCATCCACGCCAATGCGGAGGAAACGAGCGTCGCGTATGCCGTCATCGTGCGCAAGGGGGGCAAAGAGCTCGCCCGACTGGAAAGCACGCTGCCGTTCCGCGATGTACCCTCCGCGCCGACGCTGCCGAACACGGGCGACACGGTCAAGATCGGCATCGCGCCGCCCGTGCTCGAACGCGATGCGACGACCATCAATCTCCCCTCGACGGTCGCGGACGTCGCCGTCGGCGGCAACGGACGCTTCCTGATCCTGCACTTTCCGAAGACGCGCACGCTCGGCATCTTCGACGTGAGTCTGGCGCGCATCGTCCATACGCTGAATCTGTCGGAGGACAGCGCTCGTTTTGCGGCCGGCATGAACAAACTAGTCGTCGCCTATCCCAACTCGAACATCTTTTCGCGCTATGACCTGACCAGCTTCGAGCGCGATCTGGTCAAGCCGCTCGAGTTCAAGGAAAAAATTCAAACGCTGGCGATCGGCTCGGCGTCGCGCGGGCCGATTTTCGTCGGCGGTCCGCGCGGCCCCGGCGACGACACGTCGGTCTACGTGACGTTCCTCGACATGGAGCTGCACGTGCTGCCGACCAGCATCAAGGATCGCCACGTGATCGGCTACAAGTACGCGACGTGCCCGGTGCGCGCGTCGGCCAACGGCCGCGTCTTCACCAACTGGGGTCACGGCTCGCCTTCGCAGGTGCAGGCGATTGTCGTCGATGGCCCCGACGCGAAGATTCACGCCAACGGCGAGACGGCCGGCTCCATCATGCCCAGCCACGACGGCTTGACGCTGCTGACGAGCCGCGGCGGTTTCTTCACGTGGCAAGCCAAGGAGATCGACGGAACCAAGCGCAGCGCGCGTACGTGCAGTGTGCCGGCTCACGGCTACCCCTACCACCTCAGCATGCGCGTCGCCGATAGCACACGCCCCGGCAGCGATCCGGGCAAGGGCTTGACCGTCCACGTCATGGGCGACAGTCGCGTGATCGCGTCGTTGCCGCACGTCAGCGAGGTGCATGACGATCTCGATCACTGGGGCCGATCCGCGTTGACGGTCGATAAGCGTTTCCACTTCATCCCCGACGCGAAGGTGATCGTCGTCTTGCCCGGCAGCAACGACAAGCTCATCTTGCACCGCTTCGACATGGACGCGGCCCTGAACAACGCGAACTTCGATTACCTGTTCGTCGCCTCGACGCCGCCGACATCGGCCCGCAAGGGCGAGCTGATGACGCACGTGCTCAACGTCAAATCGAAGCGCGGCGGCGTCTTGTGCAAGCTGCTCAACGGCCCCGCGGGCATGACCGTGTCGCCGACGGGCCAGGTCGCGTGGCAGGTATCGCCGACCGCAAACGCCGGCGAGGCGGACGTGCTGATCGCGGTGAACGATGCGTCGAAGCAGGAGATTTTCTATTCGTTCAAGATAACCATACGGTAGTGCGCGATTTGGCCTGGTGGGGCTTCAAGATGACATTTGACCACGAATCGGACTACGACCGCTTCGACAAGGAGCGCAACGATCCATGGCGCGAGCCGGCGCGGGAGGTGGCAACTCGTCCGCGCGTGTGGACGGTCTTCGCCGCGTTTGGTCTCGCGGTGTTTGCCATCCTTGGGCTACAGCTTGTCCTCGGTGTCGTGCTTGCCGTCTGGCTGCTGGCGACTGGGGTGGGCATGGAACGCCTCGAGCAAGAAGCGCTGGGGCTGGTCACCGAACCGGCGGTGTTCCTGGGAAGTTTCGCGTTGACCATGGCTGTCGTCGCGGCGTCGGCAATCGTGCCGGCGCTTCTCTCGCGCGAGCCGACCCTGTCACGGCTGGGGCTGACGACGCCCGCTCTACCGATCTGGGGATACCCGTTCCTGATGCTCGGCTCCGGGGTTGCGGTGGCGTTGGGTTTAGGGCTCTATCAAGCTCTGGCGCTGGTGACGAAACCGGACGATTCGTTGGAAATCTTCTACACGAAAATCACCTGGCCGATCGTTGGGCCGTTCCTGTTGCTGATTTCGCTTGGGCCGGGATTCATGGAGGAGTTGTTGTGCCGCGGCTACATTCAACGCCGGCTGCTGGCGCGCTGGTCCCCCTGGCTCGCGATCCTGGTCAGTTCGTCCTTGTTCGCAGTCTTGCACCTGTTGCCGCATACGATACTGTTCGCTTTCCCGGCCGGGATTTGGCTGGGGGTGATCGCCTGGCGCACCGGCTCGGTGTGGCCGGGCATTGTCTGTCATGTATTCGTGAACGCATCTATATGTGCTCATGAAGTTGGCATCCGCCTCCTGGGTTGGCCGGAGGTTCCACCGCTGATCGGTTGTATTGCGTTGGGTGTGGCGATCACGGGCGGATTTACCGGTTCGGTCTGGCTGCTCTGGCGCGCAAAGCTTGAATCCGCGCCGGCGTTTGAGGATGCGGGCGATCCAGACGGATTCCGACCAGAACGCGTGGATCCGGATGATAGGATCATGGGATGAACGCTGCCGATGCGCGATCTGCTGTCGCCTGCCGTCGAACCTGCGTTCGCATCGTTGTTCACATCCTTTCCTGTGTCTCGTCATTTCTCTGGTATTGCGTTGCCGCTCACGCCGACTGGCCCCACCTGCGCGGCCCCACCTACGACGGCGTCTCCACCGAACGCGAACTCGCCGACGCCTGGCCCGCGGACGGACCGCCGCGCCTGTGGTCGCGCGAGCTCGGCCAGGGCTACTCCGGCTTCATCGTCGCGCAGGGAAAACTCTTCACGCAGCGGCAAACGCTCGGCGGACAATATCTACTTTGTCTCGATCCCGACACCGGCGCCACGATCTGGGAAACTCGCTGCGACTGGGCCTGGCAACCCAAGGGCGCCTATCCAGGGCCCTACGCCACGCCGACGTATGCGCACGGCAAGGTATTCTTCGCCTCCACGTCGGGCGTCGTCGGCTGCGTCGATGCGAACTCGGGAGCGCCCATCTGGTCGCTCAACGTGCGCGCCAAGTTTGCCGGCAAGGGCTTCGGCTTCGGCTACGCGGCGACGCCGTTGCTCGAGGACGACAAGGTGATCCTCCCCGTCGGCGGGCCGGACGCGAGCCTCGTCGCGCTGCACGTGGACGATGGACGAACCGCCTGGACGGTCGGCTCCGATCCGGCGAGCTATTGCCCCGCCTTCCCAATCACGTTCGCGGGCAAACGCTGCGTCGTCGGCTATCTGCAAAACGCGATGATCATCGTTGAGCTGGCGACCGGCAAGCTCCTCTGCCGGCAAGCGCTGTCGTCCGGGTATGACGAGCATTCCGCCTGGCCGATCTGGCGTGAACCGCACCTCCTGCTCGCGGCGCCGTTTCGCGTGCCGGCCACGCGCTTTGAATTGACAGCAGAACCGAACGGAGCACTTGCCTGCAAGACGCAATGGCTGGCGAAGGACATGGCCAACGATGTCGCCTCGTGCGTCCTCTACGGGAAACATCTGTACGGATTTGATCTCAGGCAATTGCAAGCGAGCAAGCATCGCGCCTCGCGCGGCAGCTTCAAATGTCTCGACTGGGACACCGGCAAAGTGTGCTGGACGACTGACACGGTCGGGCATGCCTCGCTCATGAGCGCCGACGGCAAGCTGTTGCTGCTCAACGACACGGGCAGCCTCATTCTCGCGCGTGCCGATGCGACGGAATACCGCGAACTCGGGCGCGTGCAGCTTTTCGACGACGAGATCTGCTGGACGCAGCCGACGCTATGGCGCGGCAAGCTGTTCGTGCGCAGTCCATCACGGGCCGTGTGCCTGTACGTCGGTCGCCCGGACCAGGAGCCGGCCGCGCACACGCCCGTGCCGGCAGCGCGCGGGTGGCGGTTCGATTCTTCCTGGCTATTGACTCGCGAACGCGAATTCCCCAACGACGCGCCGACGTGGGCCGAAATGTCGCTCTGGTTCGCGTGCGGTCTCCTCGCACTCGGCGCCGCGGGGTTGAGCGTGCTTGCCATGCAACGATTCATCAAGCGACAAATTGCGACGGCGCTCTTGTTCTTTCTGATCACGATGCTGCTCGGCTTTCTCGGGCCCAACGTGGTCAGCACACTTTTGGATCAAACGATCTTCACCTGGCCCGTGTGCTTGTACGCTGCGTTCCATGCCGCGCTCTATGCGTGCTGTTGGGCCGAAGGACCAGAAACCAAAGTCCGCGCCCGGTGGCTGGCGCGGAGCCTCGGCGCCGGCTTTCTGCTGGTGGGCTGGAGCTACTACCAACTGTGTAATCTCGTCGGCATGTTCATCGCCTGGAGCTTCCTGGTCGGCTTCCCGTTCGCGTTTCCGCTGACGCTCCTGGCGGTTCACGCCGCGTTGAAAGGGCAGGCCAGATGGATCGTCGCCGCCTGGACGTCGCTGGCGTTTGCCGCGTTTTTCTGGAGTGCCCAGGCTCTGCTGCTTTGGAAAGCGTCGCAGACTCCGTAGAGCAAGTATCTCACTTGCACTACGAGCGCCATGCTTTCCCATTTTGACGATGTCTGCTCTTGCGTTTTGGCGAGAAATAGCCGATAGGACAGCCGACTTTGTCTTTAGGCGACGGGCAGTTGAAAAGCTACCCGTAGCCGATGCGACGCGGAGCGTCGCACCACATTGTGGCACGACGCTCCGCGTCGTGAACGGGTATATTTAATTCTGCCGCTCGCCTTACGGGAAGCGATTGATGCGCCGCGGTCTTGCTTTTGCGATCTGTCTGCTTGCGGTGAGCGCCTGCCGGGTCACGGACATGCGTTTGTGGGGCCCCGTCGGCAAACCGGATGCGGACGCCTGCGCGGTTGCTTATATACGTGATATTACCTATTACGACGGCCCTCAGGCGCATCCGCTCAAGCATCGGCTCGACCTCTACATACCGCAGGGCAAGAAGGACTATCCCGTCGCCGTCGTCGTTCATGGCGGCGCGTGGATCCTGGGCGACAACCGCTGCTGCGGCCTCTACTCCTCCGTCGGCGAAGCGCTGGCCCGCCAAGGCATCGGCGCCGTGCTGCCCAACTACCGCCTCTCGCCAGGAGTCAAGCATCCCGAACACGCCAAGGATGTGGCCCGCGCCGTCGCCTGGACCAAGAACAACATCGCCAAACAGGGCGGCGATCCGCGGCGGCTCTATCTCGTCGGTCATTCCGCCGGCGGACATCTCGTCGCCCTGCTTGCCACTGATGAATCGTACTTGCGCGCGGAAGGCTGTACGATCGACGACATCAAAGGCGTGGTCGGCGTCAGCGGCGTCTATCGCATCCCCAACGGCAACGCGGAGGTTCTGCTCGGCGGCTCCTCCGAGCTTGCACTGCGGCTCGACGAGATGTTCCCCATGCGCGGCAACGGCATGCGCCACGGACCGGAGCACTTGCCCGGTCGGCCCATCAGTATCAACATCTTCGGTCCCGCGTTCGGCGACGATCCGCACACGCGCCTGGCCGCCTCGCCCGTCCATCACATCAGGCCGGGGTTGCCGCCTTTCCTTCTCTTCAACCCCCAGAAGGAGCTGCCGCTCCTGCCGGGCATGGCCGAGGAGATGCACGAGACGCTTCGCAAACATGGTTGCGCTTCCGTGCATGCCACCATCGAAAATCGCAACCACAATTCCCTCTTCTTCAAGGCCGCCGAGCCGGGCGATCCGATTGGGCGCGCCATCGTCGAGTTCATCCGCAGGTAGCTCCATCAACTGCTTGCGGCTTGGAAACGTTCGTCTATTTTCACTGGCGTCCAGGTCCGCCGCCGTGTAAACTTCAATCATCTTCAATTGGGGGGATTTTGAGCATGCGATCGACCAAGATCCATCGTAGGCAATTTATTCAAGTCGGCGCCTTGGGCGTCGGCGGCTTGACACTCGCGCAACTCTTGCAAGCGCGAGCCGCCGCTGCCGACGCGGGACGGACGCCGCGCAACACGTCGATCATCTTGCTCTTCCTCGACGGCGGCGCGCCGCAACACGAAACGTTTGATCCCAAGCCAGACGCGCCCGCTGAATATCGCAGCATCTTCGGGACCATCCCGACACGGCTCTCCGGCGTCCGCTTCGGCAGCCATTTCCCGCGCCTCGCCGAGCAGGCCGACCGCATGTCGATCCTGCGCACCATCACGCACGAGGACGGCGATCACGGCGGCGCAACGCACTGGATGAAGACCGGCCGGGCCTGGCCGCCGGAGTTTCTCGGCAAGGCGCCGATCATCCCGCAGCAGCATCCGTCGGTTGGTTCGATGGTGGCGCGCGTCCGCGGCGCCGTCAATGCGAACACCGGCGTGCCGACCTTCGTGCGCGTCCTCTCCAATCACGGCGGCTATCCGGGCGATGACGCGGTCTGGCTGGGCCGGGCGTATTCGCCGTTCCGCGTCGGGCAGTCGCGCGAAAATCCGATGCTGTCAAACATGAGCCTGCGCGTCAGCCGCGAAGAGCTCAACGATCGCCGTGCGCTCTTGCAGCAGTTCGACACCTTCAACCGCGCGCTCGACGTCAACGGAACCGCAACCGCGATGGACGGCTTCCAGCAGCAAGCGGTGGACGTGCTGCTCGGCCGAGCCCGCGAAGCGTTCGATCTTGCCCGCGAGCCGGCCTCGGTGCGCGATCGCTACGGCTCGGGGCTGGGCCAGGAGCTCTTGTTCGCGCGCCGGCTGTGCGAAGCAGGCGCCGGTTTCGTTACGCTCAACAACGGCTATTGGGACTTCCACGGCGGCATCATCCCTGGCTGCAATAGCCTGTGCCCCCCGCTCGATCACGCGGTGTCCATCTTCCTCGACGACGTCCGTTCGCGCGGCCTCGAGAACGACATTCTGCTGATCGTCACCGGCGAATTCGGCCGCACGCCCAGAATCAACGGCGGCCCCGGGCGAGATCATTGGGCTCCGGTCAACGACGCGCTGCTGATCGGCGGCGGTCTGCGCATGGGCCGAGTGGTCGGCGATACCGATACGCGCGGCGCCTATGTGCGTTCGCGCCCGATTTCGCCCGACGAGCTTTTCGCGACATGCTTCCATGTGCTCGGGCTGGATCCGCGCGTTCAATTCACGCATCCGAGCGGCCGACCCGTGTACATGATCGAGGATGCGCGGGCGATCGAGGAAGTGATCTAATCCGCTTGCCGTTTAGCGTTCGCGTGGAAGCGCCAATTTCCCTGCGCTTTCACGCGAACGCTAAACGACAAGCGCATGGACCCCAATCATGCGCGCACACCACTTTTCTTACTCGCTATTCATCACGGCGGCACTCGCCTCCAATGTGTCCGCCGACCCGCCGTCACCGGAGCAAGTCCGCGCCGCCGCGACCAAGAGCCTCGCGCTCCTGCAAAAAAGCGCGGCGAAATACACCGAGCATCGCCAGTGCTTTTCGTGCCATCATCAGGCGCTGCCGACGCTCGCATTCACGACGGCGAAGGAGCACGGCTTCGACGTGGATGAAAAAGTGATCGCCCATCAACTGAAGCACACCGCCGACTTCCTGACGAAGAATCGTGATAACTATACGAAAGGCAAAGGGCAAGGCGGCCAGGCCGACACCGCGGGCTACGCAATGCTGACGCTGCACGCCGGCGGCTGGAAAGCGGATGACACGACCGCAGCCGTCGTCGAATATCTATTGCAGCGCGACACGGATCGCGATCACTGGCGGACGACCTCGCAGCGTCCGCCTTCCGAAGCCAGCACCTTTACGACGACCTATCTGGCGCTGGCCGCCCTCAAGAACTTCGCTCCTGAATCGAAAAAAGAAGCGATCGACGCCCGCATCGAAAAAACGCGCAAATGGCTGCTGTCGACGAAGCCGAAGGACACGGAGGATCGCGTCTTCCAGTTGCGCGCATTGAAGCTGGTCGGCGCGATCAAGAAAGACGTGCAAGCCGCGGCCGATGAACTCGTGAAGCTGCAACGCAAGGACGGCGGCTGGGCCCAACTCGACAAGCTTGAGAGTGACGCCTACGCCACCGGGTCAGTGCTCGTCGCCTTGCATCAGGCGGGCGGACTGGACGTAAAGGGGGGCGCCTATCAGCGCGGCGTCAAATTCCTCGTTGATTCGCAGAAAGACGACGGCTCGTGGTACATCAAGTCGCGCTCGAAGCCGTTTCAGCTTTATTTCGAGAGCGGATTCCCGCACACGAAAGATCAGTGGATTTCCTGCGCGGGATCGAGCTGGGCGGCGACGGCACTGGTGCTGGCGTGCAAATAGTCGGTTGCCGTTTAGCGCTCGCTGAGAAGCGCCAAGCCGCTCCTCGTTTTCCGCAAGCGCTAAACGAAATCGGTCACTTCTCCTTCTTCAGCGTGTAACTCGCCTTCCCCTGGATGCGCCGCGCGTAGATCTTGTCCCCCGCAGCGACGAACAGTTCGTCCGCCTTGGCGCCGCCTATCGTGATTGCGGTCATCGGCTCCTTCGCGGGATTGGGGATCACGCCCGAAAGTCGGCCGGTCGGGTCGAACACCTGGATGCCGAGCGGCGTGCAGGCGTAGAGCAGGTAGCCGGCGTCCATCGTCATGGCGGTTACGTGCATCTTCTCGTTGGGACGCGTGCGCAGCGAGTAGTAGCGATCGCCGGGGCCGAACTTGCCGTCCTTTTCGATGCGCACGGCCCAGAGGTAGGCGCCGTCCGCTTCGCCGATGACAAGATGACCTTCGTCGGGCCAGACGAACAGGCAGGTGGGGGCCTTGAGTCCCGTGAGTTTCAGGGCATCGGTGCGCTTGCCGTCCTTGAAGGAGGCGATCTTCCCCTCATCGTCGATGACGTAGCTCCCTTTCATGGTTGTTGAGGCGACTCGTGCCGTGCGGACCATGAGAATGAGGGGACCAGGCAGGTAATCCCCCTTGGCGGTGAGCGTACCGTGGGCGCCCCCCCGGTTGATGGCGATGCCGCCATCGGGGCCCCCTTGCAAATACGTGACGGGATCCATCGGCCCAGTCGCGACGCGCCAGCCTTCTTTTTCGACGAGGATCTTCGACAGCGGGATGTCCTGGGCGAACAGCAATGGTGAAGCAAAGGCGATCAGCAGGGCAGATAGCGACGCACGTGGCATGATCAGGTCTCCGGGGAGTACATGGTACTGAGTACTCAGTACTTGGATTACGGGCTCACGGAACGGCGGATCGAGCCAGCCGGAAGCCGTGGACATATTCTCCGCCCGCGGGTGTGGTCCCGAAGCGGACGAAGGTCGGCGTGGCGGGATTGATCCAGCTGCCGCCGCGGATGATCCGAAACGACGGACTCTGACCGCCGAAATCTTCGCACCATTGCCAGACGTTGCCGTGCATGTCGTACAGCCCCAGCTTGTTCGGCGGATACGAGCCGACCTTTGTCGTCCGCTCCAAGTACGGCTCTTTCTTAGGCTTGTCCGCCTTGTCTGCCTTGCCGAACCGCTTGTTGCCGTCGAAGTTCGCTTGTGTTGACGACAACTCATTGGTCGGCTTGTCGGCATAGAATAGGTACGAACACTCGTCCTCCGTCGTGGCGCCGCCCCGACACGCGTATTCCCATTCCGCGGAGCTCGGCAGGCGATACCGAAAGCCATTGCCTTTTTCCTGCTCGTTCAGCTTCTTGATGAACTCCTGGGCAGCGTTCCACGACACCTGCTCGACCGGGAATTGCCTCAACTCCTCGAGCTTGAATTCCATGACCTTGTCTCTCCCTTTGCCGCCGCGCGAAAAGAAGCTCGGGTTCGTCCCCATCACCGCTTGCCATTGGCCCTGCGTCACCGTGTGGATCGCGAGTTCGAAGTCCTCCTTGATCTCCGTCTTTTTGGCGGAATTCTTCGTCCCATTCCACCCCATGTAGAATGTTCCCTTCGGCACCCGCACGAACTTCATGCCGAGCGGGCCGTCTTTTGGTTTTAGCGGCTCGCCCGCAACGCCAGCCAGCGACATCGCGGCGAAGCACGACACCCATGCAATCAGGCGCGGCAACAAGGGCAAGTTCCTTTCACATGGTAAGAGACGACGGCTCGGCTCGCCGTGATCATTTCTTCTCGTTGAAAATTCCTTCCAGGGTCTCGCCGATTTCCCTTGGGAATGTGTACTCGCGCAAGCGCACGTTCCCCTGCGCATCGATGATGAAATACTGGGAGCGCGAGCGCCAATCCTTCATGATATTCTTCGAATAGTCGCCGCTATAGCCTCGCATCATGATGACGGGCCAGTCGATATTTTCCTTCTTGAGCAACTCACGTGTCGCGGCGCCCGAGGGGTCCCAGCGGACGAGGACGCACACGAACGGCTTGTCGCGGAATTTCTCGATCATGGACTTCTCCAGGTCAAACGGACCTGGCGTGGGAGTATTCGATTTCTTCTTGCCTATGGGATTCACGGGAACCTCGGACTTCGGCGAACTGTAGCCCTGAATCCGCAGCAACACGACCTTCCCCTTGAAGTCGCTCAGCTTGATCTTTTTGCCGTCCAGGTCGAGGCCCATCAGCTCCGGCGCCGGTTCGCCCGCAAGCACGATCTTGGGCAGGCCGGCCCAAACGCCGCGCATTTCGGCCAGGCGTTCGTCGGCCATGACGCCGGCAAGTTTTCGGGACGGAAAGGCCGTGACGAAGCGCTCCATTTCGGTCATGGTCTCCTTGGCGAACTCCTTCTTGAGTAACTCGTGATACTTGACGGCCGCGGCGACGGCGTCCTTGTCGTGCACCTTTTTGGTCTCCTTGTCCTGGCTCTGCTTGGCGCGATAATACGAGCGATTGGCGAGCAGCATGCAGGCGTCGGCGCGGTATTCGGGAACTTCCTTCTGCTCCAGCAATCGTTCGAACAACTCATCAGGCGCCTTGGCCCGCACCGGCAGCGAAAACAAATACAGCCCGAGCGACTCGTTCTTGACCTGATGCTTCACCATCAGCTCCGCAGCCTTCTTGTGCACCTCCGGACTCGCCATCGACATCAGCTCACGCAGAAAGTTGAACGACTGCCGATCCCCGGGCTTCTCCTCGACCAGCTTGAAAATCACCGCGGCAGCCTTGTCCTCCGCCGCCTTGATATTCGCATTGCCGACGGGTCGCCTCAGCAAATCAAGCTCGTTGTCAATCAATTGCGGCGACAGCTTGAAACCCGGCGGCAGCTTGAAACGCGGCGGCAGCTTGGGCTGCGCGGCCTCCACCCCCTTCAGCGCCTCGACAAACGCCTCTTGCCGACGCGTCCGTTCCGCGTCATGCTCCGCCAGGCGAATCTCCGTCGACGGGAATCGCCGCGACGAATACGAGACCTCGACGAGATCCCCGAGCCGGAACTGCTTCAGGTTCGCGGTCTGCTTGTCCTTCATCAGACGCATGTCGGTCGCCGTGGGGGAAACACGCTTCTGCACCGTGATCTCTTTCATCGTCTTCGGGTCAACGTTCGACTTTCCCCCGATGGAGATGACCGGACCGTGCGTCAGATACGTCTTGGCGTAAGTCTGGAGCACGAATTCCGGCAACTCCGCTTTGTCCTCATCGTGGAGCAAGTTCTCGAGGTAGGCCTGGTACGACCCCTTGGTCTCCGGCATGTTCCCGGCCGGGTTCTTGGCGATCGGGCCCATGGGCGAGGCGGGCAGCTTGCTCAAATCCCAAACGCTGATCGACTTCGACAGGGTCGATGCCACGAGGGTGTTGCCGTCGGCCGAGAACGCCATTGCCAACCAGGGGGTTACGGCGATACCGGTCTGGCTGGTCTGGGCGACGCGCTTTTGCGTGCCGACATCCCAGATCTCGACGGTCAAGTGTGCGACGGCCAGATGGTTGCTGTTGGGCCGAAACGCCAGCCCGGTGATGATGCCCTTGCGGAGAAGGTCGGCCGCGGGCATGTCACCGCTGAAATCCCAGAGCAGCACATCGCTGCTGGCGCAACTGCACGCCAGCACGGCACCGTCGGAGCGAAAGGCCATCTGCCGGCCGAGCGGCTCGTAATTGCGCGAATGCAGGAACATCGCGCGCTTCTTGCCGGTCACGTCCCAGAGCTGTGCCTTTTGCGAGCCAGCGCCAAGGGTGGCCAGCGTCAGGCTCGCGTCATCCTTCTTGAGAGGCGGCCGGAACGCGACCTGATCGATCTTTACCTGGTAGCCGTAAAAGCGATGGACGCTCTCCAGGGTGTCGGCGTCATAGATTTCGGCCTCGGACCCACGGCTCACGGCGAGCCATTTGCCGTCGGGGCTGAAGACGGCGGCATTGCCCGGGAGCGTCCCCATCTTCTTCTTGGCGGGCAGGTCGAATATGTGGACGCCGCCAATATCAAGTGCTGTCAGGCGCTTGCCATCGGGGCGCAGGGCGAGGGCGTCCAGGCGAACGGCGGCATTGGCGGCGACGAAATCCAGCACGTCATGCGTGCCCTTGGCGACGTCCCAGACGCGCACGGACTTGGTTTGATCGAGCGTGACGAGCGTCTTGCCGTCGCCGCTGAGGGCCAGGGAGAACACGGCGGCCGGCGTCTGGATCTTGCGCGGCTCGGGGAGCGCGGGTTGAGCGCGGGCGGCGGAGCAGGAGACGGTCGCGGTCAGGAAGAGAAGGAGCCAGCGCTGAAGCATGATCGAATCTCCAAAGGGGGCGGTGCGCGAAACTGCAAGCGCATTTCACGACGGACCACGGACTACTCGCGCCACAACCAGCGCAGCGAATCGGGCAAGATCGCGCCGCCGTGTTTGCCGTCGTGGCCGCCGTCGCCGTATTCAAAGCGGTAATCGTAGTTCATGAGCTTGAGCGCGGACGCCATCGCTTGGTTGGCGAGCGGCCAGCTCCCGTGCAGATTGTTGAGGTCTTTGGAGCCGTCTTGCAGGAAGACACGGATCGGTTTCTTTTCGGTCTTGCGGATCAGGCTCGGATAGACATCGCCGCCGCGGATGTTGGTGAAGCTGCCGACGTGCGAAAGGACTTTCGAGAAGAGGTCCGGTCGTTCCCATGCCGCGGTGAAAGCGCAGATGCCTCCCGAGGAGATGCCGCAGATCGCCCGGCCATTGGCGTCCTGGCGCAGGTTGTACTGCTTGCCGACCGCGGGCAGGATCTCTTTCTCCAGAAAGATCGCATATTGATCGGAGAGTCGATCGTATTCGAAGCTGCGATTGCTGCGGGCCTTTTTGCCCTTGTCGCTGCCGGGGACGGTGCCTGGCTGGAGGAAGACGCCGATGGTGACGGGCATCTCCTTCTTGTGAATGAGATTGTCGAAAACGATCGGCACGCGGAAGCTGTCCTTCTCGCTCTGATACCATTGACCGTCCTGGAAAATCATGACGCAGGCGGGTTTCTTTTCGTCGTACTGCGCGGGGACGTAGATCCACCAGTCGCGCACGGTGCCGGGGAAGATGTCGCTCTTCCAGGGGGGCATCTTCGTGACCTTGCCGGCGGGAACGCCCGGCTGCCGCAGCGAATCTTGACCGAGTTGGTTGTCTTTCTTGGCTGGTTGCGGTTCGGTGACGACGTTGACTTTCAAGGCGACGGCGAGGTCCTTCAGGTCGGCCGGAGCGCGTTTGCCCCCATTGCCGACGGCCTGCAGCGCGAACCAGTAGCTACCGTCCTCGTGAGCACGGAAGTGAAATGCATCATCGCGCAGCCCGCAATCGATCCACCATTTCCAGGTCTGGCCCTGATCGCGCGAGACGAATACGGTGACGATCTCGAAGTTGCTCTTCGTCGGGTCGTCAACCAGGAGGGGAACCAGAAAGAAGCGGGTTTTCATCTCATAGACGGCATCCGTCTGTGCGGCCGGCTGCTTGGCGAGCTTGTCCGGCGGGACGTTGGCTTGGCAATTGGAGCCGGGGCCGAGTTTGTAATCGTCGATGGGCACGACCAATCCTTGCCGGAGCTCAAGAATTTTCAGCTGTTCGCGGACTCGGCGCCAATTGACTTCGCTCGCTAAAACGGGCGTGGTCTTGATTTTTCTTCCCGCACTGTTGATGAACACTTTGAGATCAGGCTGCGGATTGGCAGGGAGGATCTTGCCATTCTTTCCAACCGTTTGAACAGCAAACCAATACATTCCATCTCGAGTCGATTCGAAGCTCACAGCATATACGGTCGGTTTGGCGAGTTCGACCAGCGCCCAGGTTTTTCCTTGATCATTGGAAACCGAAACTCGGATTCCCTCGAGCAGGTTTCTTGATTCAGGCCTCGTCATGACCGGAAGCTGGAAAATCCGCCTGTCCACGACTGTGACATCTGATGGCAGTTCGACGGTGTCGATGGGGAGAACAAGAGTCGAGAGGACAATCCCGATGCCGAACATGAGTGACCTCCTTGAGGGCGTCGTCTCATTGGTTTGCACAATCTGTAGCGGTTTACAGATCGTCTTCCGTCAATCCCGCTTGTTTCATCAGGTCCGCTTGCAATCCCTTCTTCATGTCCTTGTTCCCGTGAACGGGCACGGAGATCGTCGCGGGATTGCCCGGCTTCTCGTAAATGAAATGACTGCTCTTGGTAGTGCGTTTTAGGATCCAACCATGCCTCTCAAGGATTTTGCAAAATCGCTTGCCGGAGATGGCTTTCATACCTCCAATTCCTCGACCGCCTGAGCTTCCTGGGTCGCCGCTTCTTCACGCACGGCCAGGCAACCTTCGAGCGCATCGAGGATGTTCGCCTTGACCTCCTCGAGCGTCTCGCCTTGGCTAACGCAACCGGGAATCGCTGGCACCTTGGCCCAAAAGCCTCCCTCTTCGGCCTCATAGATGAGTACTTTCAACTTCATGACGTTCTCCTTGTCGATGATGCCGCAATCGTCAAACTTCGGATCATTATACCGAACGTAGCATGATCCGCGACAGGGCAAAAGTAGTTGGGCGGCCATAATCTAACACGCTATTATCAAGGGAAAGAGCGTCGAGACCAATGACGAAGGAGTTTCCATGCTGCAGCGCATCGGATCGCTAAGTCTAATTCTCATCCTCGCCGGCAACGCGCTCGCCCAACCGCGCCTTGAATTTCGCCGCATGATCGCGCACTGGACCGACTACGCCCATCCCGACTATCTCGACTTCGTCGGCGAGGCCCAGCCAGAGGTCGTGCAGGTCGGCTTCTACGGGGCACATTTCTGGAGCCTCGCCCATACGCCACAGTACAAGGGCTATCCCGCGCATTTCCCTGTGCGCGGCCTCGACGAGTGTGGCGACTGGTTCAAAGACCTCAACGGCAAGCTGCACAAGAAAAACGTCAAGGTCGTCGGCCATTTCAACGTCGAGTTCCTCGTCGGCGATCCGGAATCGAAGGACGGCCCGCGCGGCTTCTTCAAGTTCTATCGCGAACTGTGGGACGAAAAGATGCTCGGCCCGCGCCCCGTCAAGGACCCGCTCGACCTGCTCGAAAAGAACCTCGATGGCACGCCCATCGTCAGCAAGAGCTATTCGATCGGCGGCATGAAGGAATACTGGGGCTGCCTCAACAATCCGCACTGGCGCAAGGTCCTCAAAGCCTGGACGAAAGTCGGCATCGAACGCGGCGTCGATGGCTACGTCGCCAACTACTTCTATCGCCACAAGTGCCTGTGCGAACATTGCCAGGCCAAGTTCCGAGCTCATCTGAAGGATCGCTATCAACCTGCCGATTTGAAGAAGCAATTCGAGATCGACAATCTCGACAAGCACAAGTTCACCGAGATCGGCGGCTGGCACAATCCCAAGGAATCGACGCCGTTCAAGCGTGAGATGCTGCGCTTCTCGCAGATCTCGTGCAAAGATGCGTTTGATGAGGTCTTCGTGAAATATGGCCGTTCGCTCAAGAAAGATTTGATCCTCGCACAGTGGAACCATCTCGGCAACTTCAGCGCGATCAACGGCGACGAGCGCTGCATGCTGCCCAAGGAACTCTGGGGCAAGGACGAGGACTACGCCTGGTACTCGACCGGCGACCACGCGAGCTACACCGATTTCACGAAGGACCACTACGGCGAGGGGACGCTGCAAGCCCGCTACCTGCGCGGCGCTTTCGACAACAAGCCGTTCACGCTTGGCAAATACGAAAATACCCGTATCCGCACCGCCATCGCCGAACTGGCGGCCAACGGCGGCGCGCCGATGGGTTTCTACACGATCTTCAAGGACCCGCTCGCCCGCAAGGAGATCACGCGCTACTACCAGTTCCTCGCCAAGCATGATTCGCTGTATCGCGCCAGCCGGCCCGCTGGTGAAGTCCTTCTGCTCTTCCCGCGCAGTCGTGTGCATGAGGGGGACGTCGCAGCCGTGGAGATGTTTCGACAAACCGGCAAAATCCTGCTCGACACGCACGTCCTCTTCGATGTGCTGCCGGATGATCTGTTGACGCCGGAGTTCCGCAAACGTTATGGCCAAATCATCGACGTGACGAAGCCGCCGGTGGAGTTGCCAGGAAACATCAGCAGGTTCAAGGCCCCGAAAACCGTGCGCGTGGCGCTGGATCACACCGCGGCGAAAGACGCGCTGGTCCTGCACTTCGTCAACTACGCGCGCGAGGACAAGGCGCCCAATCGCGGCAAAGGCATCATCGACGAGAAACCGCTCGCCGTGAAGGGCGTCGAGGTCGATCTGGCGTTGCCGAATGGGATGCGCGCCGGCAAAGTCGAATGGTTGACGCCGGAGGTGCCGAACGGGCGCGTACTCGATGCCAAGTCAGTGGATGGACGATTGCGATTGACGACTCCGGAATTTCTGGTCTACGGCGTGGTGCGAATTGCCCCGTAGGGCAAGCGGCCTCGCTTGCCTCTCGTTCACGTCAACTCCGCCGCCTCAACAAACTGCACCGGCACTTGCTCGATCAGTACAACTTCTTGTGCCGCGACATGCTCCAGTTGCAGCAGCCATTTGAGTTGCCGCATGCACGTGACTGCTTCAACGTCCTGAAGGGCGTAGACGATAATCTGAATGTGGTGATCGACGATCGGCGTCTCGGCATCGTCGGGCAGCCACGAGCCAGACCACGGCGGAAAGCCTTCGAGGCGGGAATGCGAACAGCCGCCGCAGCAGACGTGGAACAGTCTGAGCAGCGCGTGCTGTTGGTCGCCGGCGAACACGGGCATGCCGTGTGATTGAACGGGGAGCCAGATGGTGAATCGGTAGGCGAGACCATCCAAGGGCGGCTTGAGCTGGCCGCCATACCGATCCTTCAGCCAGGCGATTCCTTCATCGAGACTTGGATTTTTTGGCGGCTTTCTTGCCATGGACTTTTGCCTCCTTGCCGTTCGTGCCGTTCGCCGGAATAACGCCCGCCTTCACGAGTGCCTCAAAGTGGGAATCAAGGAGCCACAATTCGACCGTGATATCATCCCCGCGCGAATGCCACATGCCCGGCAATTCATTGAGGACACTGATTGCTCTCTTGAACTGTTCGTTGGCGTCAATTCGTACGACATGTGCCATGGTTCGTTCCTCCTCTCGCCCATCTTACTCTCTACGCCGTTCGAACTCAACGCCATTCGTCACGCCAGCAATTCCGGAATCACCTGCGCCCCCTCGACGCCCGTCAGCTTCTGGTCCAGCCCTTGGAAGCGGAAGCTCAGGCGTTCGTGGTCGATGCCCAGGCACTTGAGCACCGTCGCGTACAGGTCGAGCAAGTGGCATGGCTTGTCGACGATGTTGTAGCTGAAGTCGTCGGTTTCGCCGTAGGTGATGCCCCCCTTGATGCCGCCGCCGGCGAGCCACATGCAGAAGTTGCGCGGGTGATGGTCGCGGCCATAGTTCTCGCGCGTCAGCGTGCCCTGCGAATAGACCGTGCGGCCGAACTCGCCGCCCCAGATGACGAGCGTATCGTCGAGCATGCCGCGCTCTTTCAAGTCTTGCAGGAGGGCACCGGTGGCGCGATCGGTGTCGTCGCACTGGTTCTTCAAGGCGCGCGGCAAATCGCCGTGCTGATCCCAGCCGCGGTGGAGGATCTGCACGACGCGGGTGCCGCGTTCGATGAGACGACGTGCGAGCAAAGCGCTGTTGGCAAAAGTGCCGGGTTCGCGGACGGTGCCGCCGTACATGTCGATGGTGCGCTGCGATTCGCTGCGGAGGTCCACGAGTTCGGGAACGCTGGCCTGCATGCGGAAGGCCATCTCGTACTGGGCGATGCGCGTTTGCGTTTCGGGATCGCCCAGGCGTTCGAAGTTGCGCTGATTAAGCTGGGCGAGCGCGTCGAGCATGGCGCGGCGGTCATCACCGCTGACGCCGGGCGGGTTCTGCACATAGAGGACCGGATCGCCGGCGCCGCGCAGGGCGACGCCGTTGAAGCGCGTCGGCAGAAACCCGGACGACCACATGCGCGTGAAGAGGGCCTGCCCATTGCCCGACGCCGGGAAGCGCGGCGTGAGGACGACGAACGCGGGCAGGTTCTGCGTCTCGGCGCCGAGCCCGTAGGCGAGCCACGAGCCGATCGACGCCTTGCCGGGGATTTCGCTGCCGGTCATGACGAAGGTGCAGGCCGGGTCGTGATTGATGGCGTTGGTGTGCACGCTCTTGATGAGGCAGATGTCATCGACGTGCTTCGCGGTGTGCGGCAGTAATTCGCTCGCCCAGGTGCCGCACTGTCCGTGGCGCTGGAAGCGAAACTTGGTCGGCGCGACGGGATGTCGGCCCTGCCCACTGGTCATGGTCGATAGACGTTGGCCCCTGCGCACGCTCTCGGGCAGATTCTCATTGAAATAGCGCTGCATCTGCGGCTTGTGGTCCCACAGATCGATCTGCGAAGGCGCCCCGTTCATGTGCAGATAGATGAGCGCCTTCGCCTTCGCGGCAAAGTGCGGCAACCCCGGCAACGCGGGATGCACCGGAGCATCAACGAGCCGCGCCCGTGAGGAAGCGCTCTGTGCATGGGCATCGCACATCCCGAGCGCGAGTCCGCCGAGACTGAGGCCGACAGAGCCGAAGAACTGGCGGCGAGTTTGATTCAGGTGGAATTGGAATACGGGATCCATGAGCATGTTCCTCAAGGCGTTTGCGCAACAAAGGTGTGCGGATCCAAGGCGGTGATGCCGGGAAATCGGGCAAAGTCCGCGCCGTTCAACGTCAACAGGTGCGTGATCTGGTGTGCTTGCATCAACGCGGCCAACCGAGCGTCATGAACCTGCACCCCGCTCACATTCAAGGTGACAACCAAATTCCGCCAAATCGAAAATGCCGCAGGGGAGTCCGGTAGGATCCGAATGATTCGCTCAAGGACTCGTAGGCGCTGGTTGGTTTCGCTGATCGAAAGTCCTAGGCCGCCTCGCGCGGAGGTTGGCCGAGTGCACACATTCCAGAACTCAGCCACATTTTGTGGGGCCATCGCCAAATTGTCTCCACGCGTCTTGACCGCGCGCACGGCGGCGCGCACGGTCGAATGCAGAAGCTCATTCCGCTCCAGCAAGCGAACCAGGATACCGCTGTCAAGAAGAACAATCATCAGTCATGGTCGGTATAAATGTCTGCCCGCGAAAAATCGGTGGGGAGCGGCGGGGCGTTCGGCGGCGTGGCGGAAACCTCATCCAGGATCCGATCGAATTCTTCAAGCGTGATTGCGTCGCCGGGCGCCGCCTGATCGGCCTCGACAAATTGCCCGAGGTATGTGTCAAACGGCATTTGCTGCGCCGCGGCCTGCGCCCGCAATTTCTCGAGTACATCGATAATCTTGTTTTCGATCTCAATTTGCATTTATCCGCTCCGTTCTCGTGCCACGGGCTTTGACCTCTTTGCCATTTGGTGAGACCAACGCAGATCTCTTCCTCCCTAATGATATCGCGGCAAAGGGCGTGTGCAAGCCGCCCAATCTCTACTACGGACCCATCAATCCGGCGTCTGCACAGGTTCCGGCAGCCGTACCAGTTCCCCGCCTTGACAAGTGATGGCCTCGCGGATTTCCATCTCAGGCCAATTTGCTGGGAAAAAGCGCACGGTCGCGTCACAAAAGACCGCCAGGAAGCCGTCCGGCGTGAGGCCGAACTTCGGGAGCGGGCCGTTTGGATGAAATGGCAGATCGTCGGGCCGCGTCCAGATCGTCGGTTCCGCAGCCTCGACAACGAGGATCGTATTCGCCGTGCCGTCGGTGATGGCGGACAAAGCTCTCCTTTCAGCCATTGGCGCCTTAAAGCCAGCCAGAGCGAGATAATGCGTCATGCCTTCCTTCGTTTTCACTTCGGGCACAATGTATTACGCGGGCATCTGCGGAATCAAATTCTTGTTGGTCGGATGATCCCACGACTGCGAGAAGTCGAATTGCTTGTACAACTTATTTTGATCGATATACGGCAGAATCTCGACACGCCAACTCAGCTTCCTACGACCTATGTCGTCGCCCGCATGCGGCAGCACCTTGTTCGCATCATGGTAGCCGTGAACACCCATCGCGATTTTCTTCAGGTTGTTGACTCGGATTACTCGGACAAGTTTCTTCGCCGCGACCGCTTTTTCTAACGAGGCGCTGCCTTCTTTGTGAAATCCGTGTTTCTCAGGCAATAGGATGGTGTCCCCGTCGAGTTTACCCTTGAATGCAACTTGCTCCCGGTCTTCTTTGAAGGTAATGGAGTTTCCCTCGACTTCGTACTTGCCCAGCTCGCCGCGCAAATCGGTCCCACGATAGAAGGTTCCATCGTGTTTCAGTTCGAGGTAAACTGACGGTTTTTCGTCGGAAACATATTTGCCAGCAACGCCACTTGTGAACGGGTTCAATGCGCTTTGCTGTCCATTGCCTCTCATTCTTAGAGCGATCACGCCGCCGCAACAAAGGGGCATCACGCACGTAAAAAAGCCAATGCAAATAATGCCGATGATGGCGAACGTGCGCCGCGTTTCCAGAAACTCAATTGCTTTGCCGAACACGCCAGGAACCGGCGGTGTGGTTGATGCGTCGCTCATGACTCGGCCTCTTTGTTTTCGGGTCACCACCTCAGGAGTCTTGATCGCCCCTGACCGACAGTCAACCAAACGCAAAGCTGCTCACGGCCGCCACACCGGTTCCAAATCGAGCACGAAACCCGGCAACTCCGGATCGCCGCTGATGGTCTGCGGGTTGTCGAGCACTTGCACGGGTTGGCTTGGGCGATACACGTGAACTTGTTTCTTTTCTGGAATGATGAGCCAACCGAGTTTCGTGCCGTTGGCGATGTACTCTTCCATTTTCTCCAGCGTGTTCATGAGACTGTCGCTGGGCGACAAGAGCTCAACCAGAAAGAATGGGCAAACCGGCGGAAACTTCTTCATCTGCTCCGGCGAGATCGTAGCTAACTGCTCGGGCGAGATCCACGACGCGTCAGGCGAACGATTGGCGCCGTTTGCCAAGATGAAGCCGCCGCTGGAATCAAACGCCTTGCCGATGTCGACGCGTCGGAACCAGGCGTAAAGTTGAGAGGCGACGGATAGGTTCTGAGCGCTCGATTCTCCTCCGGCCGGGGGTATGACGATCAACTCTCCTTTCGCATTTCGCTCGAAGCGCAAATAGCGATTCTGTTGGCAGAAGTCGAAAAACTTCTCCTGCGTCATCGCAACGACGGGCAGCAGCTGAATCGGATTATTGACCCAGTATTGTGCGATTTCCGGATCAAACGTAGGCAATGTTGCGGCGCTCAGGTTCCACCTCCTTCCTTCACATTAATTCCGCGTCACCGTCTCATCCAGATTCAACAACAGATTCGCGACCAAGGTGTACGCCGCCAGTTCCGGCTCCGCCAGGCCCGCGCGAATGGGCGATTCGCCGACGCGCAGCGCCGTGGCGGCAGAGGCCGGGTCTTTTTGATAGCGCGTCAAGAATTGCTCGAATGCCTTGGCGACAATCTCACTCTCGACGGCGTCCGGCGCGCGCGACAGGACGACACGATAGCCGTAGCCGATGCGTTCCGCCGGCGTATTGCCACCGTTCGCCATCATGCGTTCGGCGAGCTTGCGGGCGGCCTCGAAGTGCTGCACGTCGTTCATGAGCTGCAACGCTTGCAACGGCGTGTTGCTGCGTTCGCGCCGGCTGCATGACGACTCGCGATTGGGGGCGTCGAAGTTCGCCATGAACGGATGCGGCGCGGTCCGTTTGAGAAACGTGTACACACTGCGGCGATAAAGCCCGACGCCCTTGTCTTGCACATAATTCCCCGTGTTGGAACCGGAGAACGCCACCGGCTCCCAGACGCGCGGCGGTTGATATGGACGCACGCCGCGGCCGCCCATGTCGAGGTTGATCAGCCCGCTGACGAACAGGACGTTGTCGCGAATCTGCTCGGCGTCGAGGCGGAAACGCGGGCCACGCGCGTAGAGGCGATTCTCGGGATCGCGCTTATACACGTCCGGCGTGAGTCTTGCCGATTGGCGGAAGGTTTGCGACGTGAGCATCAGGCGGACGAGCGCATTCACGTCCCAACCAGCCCCACGCGCAAGCGTGGGGTCGGAGCTATCCCCACGCTTGCGCGTGGGGCTGGTTGGAGAAATGAACTCCAGTGCCAACCAGTCAAGCAATTCGGGATGGCTAGGTAAATCTCCCTGGGCGCCGAAATCGCCGCTCGATTTGACCAGGCCCGTGCCGAAGAATTGCTGCCAGTAGCGATTGACGGCCACGCGCGCCGTCATCGGGTGCTCCGGCGCGGTCAGCCACTTCGCCAGATCGAGCCGAGTCGCTCGTGCTCCGCTCTTGGTCAGCGGCGGCAGGAAGCTCGGCGTATTGGGATCGACTTTCTCGCCCGGCTTCGTGTACTGCCCGCGCATCATCACGAAACTGTCGCGCGGCTTGGCCATGTCTTTGAAGATAAACGTGCCTGGAATCGCCGTGTTCAACCCGTCGCGTTCCTTCGTCAATGTCGCGAGTTGCTTCGTCAAGGCATCGAAGATCGGTTTCGTCTCGGCACAGGCGTTTTGCAAGAAATAGTCGCGCAGTTTCGTCTCGCCGGCTTGATCGAGCTTTGGCTGTTTGATGAGAGCGACGACCTCTTTCGGCAACCCCTTGTTGTCCTTGGCGACCTTGACGCGCCAGGCCTTGAACGAGCGGGCCGGATCTTTCGCGAACTTGGTCGCTTCCGGCGGCAGGTCGGCGGGGTCGGTGTATTTGACCGTCTGTGTTTTCTGGCCGAGATCGCCTTGCACCTTCGCAATTTGACCGTTCAGAGCCGCGAGCTTTTTCTCCTGGGCTTGCGTCAGCGTCTTGAATGTCGGCGCGGTCAAAAGCGCGTTGCCGTCCATCGCGGGGCCGTCGATCGAGTAAAAGAACGCATACATCGAATAGAAGTCCTTCGCCGTGATCGGATCGAACTTGTGATCGTGACAAACCGCGCAGCCGCCGGTCAGCGCCAGGAAAACTTCCATCGTCGTCGAAGCGCGATCGACGGCGTTGCGGAAGACCCATTCGGAGTCGATCGAACCCCCTTCGCTCGTGGAGACGTTGCAGCGATTGAAGCCGGTCGCGACAATCTGTTCGCTGGACGCCTTCGGCAACAGATCGCCGGCGAGTTGCTCGATGGTGAAGCGGTCGAACGGCATGTTATCGTTGAAGGCGCGCACGACCCAGTCGCGATAGAGCCACATCGTACGTTCGTTGTCGAGGTGCAACCCGTGCGTGTCGGCATAGCGCGCGAAATCCAGCCAATGACGCGCCATCTCTTCGCCGTAGCGCGGCGACGCGAGATAGCTATCGACCATCTTCTCATAGGCGTCGGGCGCTTTGTCGGCGCGGAATGCATCGATCTCGCTCACGGTCGGCGGCAACCCCGTCAACGCGAAGGCGACACGGCGGATCAAGGTAGGCCGATCCGCTTCCGGCGACAGCGTCAAGCCTTCACGCTTGAGCCGTTCGAGGATGAAGCGATCGATCGGATTCTTCGCGTCAACATTCGGCAGCGCGACTTTAGCCGGCGGCTCAAACGACCAGTGCTTCTGATAGGTGGCGCCGTCCGCGATCCACTTCTTGAGCAACTCCTTTTGCTCCGGCTTGAGCGTCCGGTGCGCAGTCGGAGGCGGCATCATCTCGTCGGCGTCCTTGCTGAAGATGCGTTTGATCAGCTCGCTCTCGCCGGGCTTACCGGGGATGATCGGCGTCGCCTTGCTCTTGGCGGGCCGGGTCGCCTCCTCGCGGACATCGAGACGGAAACCACCTTTCTTCGCCGCGGGGCCATGGCACTTGAAGCAGGCGTCCGTCAGAATTGGGCGGATGTCGCGGTTGTACTGGATATCGTCGGCGCGCACGCTGGTAACAGCGCTCGTGAGGAAAAAGGCGGCAAGCATGAGGTTGCGGGTTGTTGGCATCATGGTTCAATCCGTGGCATGAAGAAAAAGAAAAGCGCAATCGCGGGTAGTAGTTTATTCTACCAGGCGCGCGCCGCGCTTGCGAGGAAAAATCCAGCACAGGCGCGGGGCTGCCTGCGTATTGCAAAAGGCTGAGGCTCACATCACCGTGATCATTTTCACCTGCACATCATTACGCCCCGACTTCGCATAGGGCCGCGGCTCCGGCTGGGCGAAATCGTTCTGATCCACGCTGCGCACCCGAAACTCGTAGCTCCCCGCCGCCAGCTTATCGAGACCGACCGACCACTGGGCCCAACTGTAGCGCATCGGCCATTCGCGCGGTTGGCCCGTCTTCGGATCGAAGCCCCAGACATCGCGCGGCAACACGCCGTTGGGGAGGGTGCCGCCCCAGTCTTTTGGCGCCGCCGCGATCATGCATGGCCGCCAAACTGCGGTGCGCCACGACGGATCGTCGTCCGCGATGCGCCCATGCGTGCCGGCGTCCGGGCGAAGCCAGTACTCGACGCGTTTCAGCCCCGGCAGGCCGACCATCACCAATCCGGTCATCGTGACGTTCTGGCCCGCCCGCGCCGTCACGTCATTGCCGTCGATGTACGCGGCCGTCTTCAGGAACGATTCCGAGTCATTGTTGCTAAGGGCGTAGGTATCCATCGCGCGAAATTCATTCGTGAGGACGATTCGCTGCAACCACTTGATCGACTTGAAGCCATACGACCAGGGAATGACCATGCGCACCGGGCCGCCGCGCTCCAGCGGAATGGCGTGGCCGTTGAGCCGATAGGCGACGAGCGGACCCAACTCCCCCGGCGCGGCGTCCATCACCTGGGTGTAGGTCAACGACGACTGGAAGACTTGCTTCGGGTCGTTGTTGTGAAAGCCCCAGTAGTAGATACGGCGAATGTTGTTGACGCGGCCGGCGAGCTTCAGCACCTCGCGCAGCGGCACGCCTTCCCACAGCCCTTGACCCAATGGCTGCGGGATATTGAGGCACTGCATCGCCTTGAGGTACTTGCGTCCGTGCCGTCGGCCGAGGCGTTCGATGGCCGCGAAATCGACGGCGTTCTTTTTCTCGAGCGTGAGCGGCGTGTCGATGGTGCAGCCGCCTTCGGCCATGATCTCCAGCCGCCAGGTCTCCGGCGTGAGACGGGCGCGGACGAGGTCGTCCCCCTTGAGCGAATGCGGTCGAGGCGTGCCGCGGCTGACATCGCGAAACTGCGCGGGGTTGGTGAGGAAGCTGCGTTCGGCGCCCATTATCGTCTCCTTTGGCTGGCAGGATCGTCTATCATAAGGCAAGTAATGGTCGATGTGAAACCTTTTCTTGAAATCGAGGATGCTGAATTATGGAAGTGCAATTTCTCAACCCGCCCGCCCTCTGCCCGACCTTCGGCTGGACGCACGTCGTCACGCACACCGCGGGCAAAACGATCTACATTTCCGGCCAGGTCTGCAATAACGAGAAGGGGGAAATCGTCGGCAAGGGGGACCTGCGCGCCCAGGTCACGCAGGCGTTTGAAAACCTCAAGGCGGCGCTCACCGCCGCGGGTGCGACGTTTAAGGATGTCGTCAAGTCGAACCTGTACGTAGCAGGCTTCAAACCCGAACATTTGCCGATCCTCCGCGAGGTGCGCGGTCGTTACTTCGACACCAAGAACCCGCCCGCGAGCACGCTGGTCGGCGTCGAGAAACTCGCGCATCCGGATTGGCTGGTCGAGATCGAACTCGTCGCGGTTTTGGCGTAAAGGCGATTGCCGCTTGCGGCTTGGCGTTCGCACGACCCCTGGCGAACGCCAAGCCGCATAGCCGCGTCCAATTGCGTTGAATGATATTAACACATTTGTTAACATGAGAAGTATGGATTGGCAGATCGCCTATTTCCGTGAAGACGTGCAAGACACGATCGTGGGCTTCCCAGCCGGCATTCAGGCGCGCTACATTCATCTCACCGATCGCATGCTCGTGTTCGGGCCAGACCTTGGGATTCCCCATACACGCTCCATGGGCAACGGACTATTTGAGCTTCGCATGAAGTCCAAGGAAGGTATTGCCCGCGCCTTTTTCTGTACGCTCTCCGGGCGACGAATCATGATGTTGTACGCGTTCATCAAGAAATCGGCGAAGACGCCGGCCAACGAACTCAAGATCGCCCGCGCCCGCTTGAAGGAGGCAAAAGCCAATGAAGACGCATGAAGAACTCGTCAAGAAGATGCTGAAAAATCCGGCCGTGAAGGCAGCCTATGACGCTCAGAGCGAGGAGTTTTCGCTGCTCGATGAGTTGTTGAAAGCGCGCCGCCGCGCCGGTTTGACGCAAGCAGAGGTCGCGCGGCGCATGGGCACGAAAACGCCCGCCGTAGCGCGCCTGGAAGCGGGCGGCGGCAGCAAGCGCCACTCCCCGTCAATCGCGACTTTGCGCAAATATGCCGAGGCCGTTGGTTGTCAATTGGAGGTGAAGTTGCGCCGGCGATGATGCGTGCTGCTGGCCTGACGAAATTCACGACCACAACTCGCCGATCGCCTGCCCCGGGCTGATCGCGTACGGCCGATCCGCGAGGTCGTGATAATGTCCGGCGGGATCGACGCCGAGCGCGTCGAACATGGTCGCGGCCAAGTCGCATGGCGAGTACGGGCGCGTCGTTGGATAGGCGCCGATGCGGTCCGAGGCGCCGACGATGCGGCCTCCGCGCACCCCCGCGCCCGCCAGCAACACCGAGTACGCGCCTGCCCAGTGCTTGCGGCCCGGAATTTCGCCCGCGAAGCCCGGCTCCAGCGCCACGCGTGGCGCCCGGCCGAACTCGCCCATGCACACCACCAGCGTCGTCTCCAACAGGCCGCGCTGGGCCAGGTCGTCCAGGAGAGCGGACAGGCTGCGATCGAGTCGCGGCAACAGATGGTCCTTCAGCGATGGGAAAATATCGTTGTGCGTATCCCAGCCGTATTCGTCCTCCGGCGTCGGCGTCATGTCCTGGCCGCGGATCATGTGGTTCCAGAACACCGTCACCCATGGCACGCCGATCTCGACGAGCCGCCGTGCCAGCAAGCACGCCTGCCCGGACCGATTGGCGCCGTAGCGTTCGCGCACATTCGCCGGCTCGCGCGACAGATCGAACGCCTGGGCGTAACGCGGCGAATCGAGGAACGCGAACGCCCGACGATAAAGTTGCTCGCGTTCCAGTAGATTGGGGTCGCTCTGCCACGCCGACGCCTGGCGATTGATCGATTGCAACAGCGATCGTCGGCCATCGACGCGCACGCTGGGCAGATCGGGCTGCGGCTCCAGACCGGGCATCGTGGCGCCGTCGGTCACGTCGCCGATGATGAGCGGCTCATTGCCCCGGCCGAGGAAGCCGCCGTATTGTCCCGGCCCGGCTTCGCGCGGCGTCAAGAGCGGACCGTTGAGATGGACTGCCGTATAGGGAAAATCACCGCTGGGCCGCACGCGCCGCAGGATCGCGCCATAGGTCGGGAAATCCGTCGGCCGCACGGGCGGGTTCGACGACTTGCGCAGGTGAAACTGCCCCGTCAGTGCCAGATAGCTCGCGGAGCCGTGATCGACGTCGTCATGCGACACGCTGCGCACGACGGCGTACTGATGCGCCTGTCGGGCCAAACGAGGCAAATGCTCGCAGCAGCGCGTGCCGGGAACGCTGGTGGAGGACGACTGGAATTCGCCGCGAATGTCTTCGGGCGCATCGGGCTTCATGTCGAACGTGTCGATGTGGCTTACGCCGCCACCTGTGAAGACGAGCAACACCGACCGAGCTCGGGCACGCGTCGCTTGCGGTTTCGCATTCGAGCGTCCCGCCAGCGCGAGCAACGTCCCCAACCCGCCGACGCGCAGCCATTCGCGGCGCGTCAGTCGGCCATCGGGTCGCCGTTCATCGCAGAGGAAACGAAGCATAGGAAGCACTTTCCACGGTCTCGCAAACTTCGATCATGGCGAGTCCAGCAACAGCGCCGTGAAGCCGGCTTGACGAAAATGCACGTCTGCCGTCAGCGCTTCGGTCACGCCTTCTTGCTTCATCAGAACAAACGAAATGCAATCGGTCAAACCCCATTCCTTATCGGTACGCGCACGATAAAGCGCCTGTGCTTTTTCCATCAACGGCTCGTTGAGAGGAAACACCACGTATCCGTCCTCACTCTCGAATCGAGTCAGCAAATCTATTCCACGAGCGCGACGGCCAAAGCGAGCATATCCGTCGCCGATCTCGAGCACGATTCCCAGATGTAAAAGCAGAACGACGTTTTCCCTTAACAGCTCATCGTCGAGCGACTTGGCGCATGCGTGATGCGGATCGTGCGTGTTTTCCAGCGCGACGACAAAGCTTGTGTCAAGGAAGACGACGCGTCGGGCCACGCTCAGTACCTCCGCCCCGTGAAACCTTCAACGTCTTCGGAGCTGATCCTATCGCCCCAATCCTCCGCATTCTCCTCGGCCCACGCGGCAAGGCTCGATCGAGGTTTCTTCTTCTCCGCCGCAGGTGCAACGGTCACCATCAACGAGATCTGCCCCATCGGCACCTCAGGCGGCAACGTCAAGACTACCTGGCGATCTTCCTTGATGTCCACGGTGATTTGCATGGTAATCATGGTCATCCCCTTTCTGTGCTCATTGTAACGACGAAGCTCGGTTCGTGGTAGTGATCTGCGCGGTCGCGGTTCGCAATCGCATCGCCGCTTGCGTCAATCTGGCCAGCTTCTCGTACGCCTCGTCGATGGTGGGCGGCTCACCGGCATCCGGCGCGAAGCCGCAATCGGGATTGAGGGCGATGCGGTCCGCGCCGACCAGGCCCGCGCCGGCTGCCGCGAGCGCCGCGATTTCGTCCACGCTCTGCAGGCGTTCGCCGCGCACGTCGATGACGCCCATGCCGAGCGACAGGTGCGCGGGCAGCAGCTTCAAGTCGCTCACGTCGCCAGTGTGCGGATAGGCGAACTCGAGATTGACCCGATCGATCTTCGCATCCGCCAATCTCGGCAGAATCGGCTTGTAGTCGCCGGCCACATCACTTCTACGCTTGTACACGCTATGGCAACAGTGCAAATGCACTTCTGCGCGCAAACCGTCCGCGACGCGATTGATGGCGGCGAGCGCCTCGGGAAATTGCTTGTCGATGTCCCATGTTCGCCGCAAGCGCTCGTCGTGAATCTCCGCGCCTGAGGTCAAGCGCGGATCGCAAAAATACGTGAGGGCCGGATCGTCGAGCTGCACGATGTCGATGCCGGCCTCGACCAGCGCGTGGGCCTCGCGCGCCAGCACTTCGGCGAGATGATCGAGAAAATGCGGCAACGTCGGATACGCGTCCTTGCTGTAGTCCTCGTGCCAGTAGCGCACCGCGATCAAGAATGGGCTCGGCAGCGCGAACTTCGTCACGCGCTCGGTATGCTTGACGAGGAAGCGGGCATCGTTCGTGAAGACAGGTTCGTTCTTCGACATGCGCCGCACGACGACTTCCGTCAGCTTGGTTTCGCCCTGGTGCGTGAATTTTCGGCAACGCTCGAAGCCGCCGACGCGCGTGAGAAACTCACGGATATACTGCGTGCGCCGCCATTCGCCGTCGGAGATGACGTCGAGACCGGCTTGTTCTTGCAGACGGATGGCGAAACGGACGCAATCGTCGAGCGCGTGCGGATCACGTCCCGGCCGCGCCAACAGATCGCGCACCATCTGCGGCCGAGGCAACGAGCCGATGCCATGTGTGTAGACGGCGGGCAATTGCGCGATGCGTGCAGTCTTCATGGGTCGATTATGTCCGCGCAAAGACAAGAATGACACAAGAAAAAGCCTCACGCCGATGAGTCGCCTCGTTTTTGCTTGTGCATCGACTCGCGTCGTGCGATCATCATGCTGTGGTATCATCATGTCCAACGGGAGAGATCCATGCCTCGATGTTTTGCCTTCGTTGTCCTGATCCTGTGTGCCACCTCCATGCGCGCCGGCGAGCCGAAGACGCTCTTCGACGGCAAATCGCTCGCCGGCTGGGAAGGCGACCTGAAAACCTGGCGCATCGAGGGCGGCGCGATCGTCGGCGGTTCGCTGGACGTGAATGTGCCACGCAACGAGTTCCTGTGTACGCTCAAGACCTACTCCGACTTCGAGCTGAAGGTGAAGTTCAAGCTGCTCGGCGATCGCAAGTCGGTCAACGCTGGCGTGCAGTTCCGCACGAAACGGATCCCGAAGCATCACGAGGTCAGCGGCTATCAAGCGGACATCGGCCAACATTACTGGGGGGCGCTGTATGACGAATCACGCCGCAACAAGGTGCTCGCGTCACCGGACAAGGGCCTTCTCGAAAAGATCATCAAGCACGACGACTGGAACGACTACAAGATCCGCGCGGAGGGCGCCCGCATCCGCTTGTGGCTCAACGACACCCTCACGGTCGATTTCACCGAGAAGGACGACAAGATCGAACGCAGCGGAATCATCGGCCTACAGGTGCACGGCGGCGCCAAGGCCAAGGTTCATTACAAGGACATCACGATCGTCGAGTTGCTGACGAAGTGACGTGATGGCGCAGAACAGCGGAACGAGCTACACCCTCGAACGCGAAACTGGAGTGCCAATGAACCAGCGCATGACAACCTCGGCAATTATCGGTGGCATGATCTTCTGCGTCGCCGCGAGCGCGCAGAACCCGGCGCTCAAGGACGGCCTGCTCGATCTCAAACAGCAATGGAGCCGCGGCCAGGCGGAAGGCAAAGGCCCCGTGCGTTTTCACCATGCGCCCATGCGGCTGGCGGACATCGAGCGCGTCATCCCCTATGGCCTGATGGTCGGCGGGCACGTGGCGCCGATCGATCATCAGTACTACTATCCCAAGCAGCTCAAACCAGGGCAGCCGCACTTCGATGTCTTTGCGCCGGCTGACGGCCAGATCGTCATGATCGGCCATCGCGTGAAACTTTTCGCTTCGACCGAAGCCAAGCGCGCCTACGATGACTTTGCCCTCCACATCGAGCATACCAGCACCTTCTACACCTTCTACGACCTTCTCACGGAACTCGACCCGGCCATTCTTAAAGCGCTCGATGAATCCGCGCGGCAGCGCTTCGCCAAAAAGATCCAGGGGCCTCCCGTGCACGCACGCATCGCCGTCAAGGCCGGGCAGGTCGTCGGCAAGGTGGGCGGACGCTCGCTCGACCTGGCTGTAATCAATACCGACACGCAGCTCAAGGGATTCCTCAACCCGAAGATGTACGGGCATTATGCCTGGCGCGTGCACGTCGTCGATCCCTTCGACTATTTCGATGAACCGCTCAAGGCCAAGCTGCTCGCGCTCAATCCGCGCAAAACGGAGCCGCGCGGCGGCAAGATCGACTACGACATCGACGGCAAGCTCGTCGGCAACTGGTTCAAGGAGAAGACCAACGGCTACGCCGGCACGCGCGATCCGCGCGGCTACTGGATGGGACATCTGGCGATCGTGTACCACCATCTCGACACCGATAAGGTCATCGCGTCGATCGGTGATTACGTCGGCAAGCCGCGACAATTCGGCGTCAAGGGCAACGGTCCCGATCCCGCGAAGATCGGCGCCGACGCCGGGCTCGTCAAGTACGAGCTGATCAACCCTACAAGCCCCAGCTCCGCTCAACCGTTCGCCGGCTCGGATGGGACGGTCCAGGGCGTCCTCCTGGTGCAAGTTCTTGAGGGGCGGCAGCTGAAAGTCGAGACCTTCCCGGGCAAGAAGGCCGCGGACGTCAAGGGCTTCACGGCGGCGGCGGCGGTCTATGAGCGCTGAGCGCGTCAGGCAACGCGCCTGCGTCATCGTGGCGTCGGCAAATTCGTCGCCGGCATCGCGTGGGGCTGCGCAGAGCATAAACGACATTCCCAATCCGAGGCCTGCCATGCGATATTGTGCGATCTTCATTGGCTCGATGATCCTCGTGCCAACCGGGCACGCCGGCGAATCAAAAGAACTCGCCAAGTACGACGCCAAGATCAAGCCCGCCGACCGCTCGCACTGGTCGTATCAGCCCGTGAAGCGTCCCGCGTCGCCGAAGGTGAAAAATGCCGGGTGGGTGCGCAATCCAATCGACGCCTTCGTGCTGGCGAAGCTCGAAGCGAAGGGCTGGATGCCGGCGTCTCCTGCGGAGCCGAGCGCATGGCTGCGGCGCGTTCATCTCGATGTGACAGGTTTGCCGCCGATCTTGGCGGAGCAGGATGCGTTCCTGAAAAACCCGACGCCGGAAGCGATGGACGCTGTCGTGCGCGATCTGCTCGCTCGTCCGACCTACGGCGAACGTTGGGGCCGCCATTGGCTCGACGTGGTGCGTTACGCCGAGACCGCCGGCTATGAGCGCGACGCGGTCAAGCCGAGCGTTTGGCGCTATCGCGATTACGTCATCAAGGCGTTCAACGACGACAAGCCGTACGATCGCTTCCTGCTGGAGCAACTCGCCGGCGACGAGCTGCCCGACGCCAACGCCGACACGCAGCTCGCGCTCGGCTTCAATCGGCTCGGGCCCTGGGACGACGAGCCGGCCGACCCGAAGGAAGACCGCTTCGATCAGCTCGACGATCTCGTCAATGCGACTTCGCTCGTCTTCATGGGCACGACGCTTGCCTGCGCGCGTTGCCACGACCACAAATTCGAGGCGTTGACGATCCACGATTACTATCGCATGGTCGCAATCTTCGATCCGCTGGTTCGGCCGCGCGCCGGTCGCACCGAGCTTGACTTGCCGGTTGGCACGCGCACCGAGCTCGATCGGCAAACCGAGCGGGACAAGCAAATCGCCGCGCTCCTGAAGGACGTGCCCAAAGGGAAACCGACGCCCGCCAAGGTGGACGAACTGCGCAAGAGCATCCCCGATTTGCCGCGTGGCTACTTCCTGCGCGAGCCGACGCCGAAGTCGCCGGACACGTATCTACTGATCCGCGGCAAAGCGACGCGCCCAGGGCCGAAGGTCGGGCCAGGGATGCCCGCGGTGCTCGTCGCCAATCAGCCTACGTTTCCACTGCCGGGCGAACAAACGAGCCTGCGGCGCTTGACATTGGCGAAATGGCTCGCGCGTCCGGAGCATCCGCTGACGGCCCGCGTCATGGTCAATCGCATATGGCACTACCACTTCGGCGCAGGCATCGTGCGCACGCCGAACGACTTCGGCATCATGGGCCAGGCGCCGACGCATCCGGAACTGCTCGATTGGCTGGCGGCGGAATTCGTATCCCCTACCAGTCCCACGCCCAAGCGTGGGGATGGTTGGAGCATCAAGCATCTCCACCACCTCATCCTCACCAGCAACACCTACCGCATGGCCAAGACCTGGAACAAGGACTACGCCAAGATCGATCCAGAAAACACCCTGCTATGGAGATTTCCGTACAAGCGCCTCGAAGTCGAAGCGATCCGCGACTCCGCCTTGCTCGTCAGCGGCCAGCTCAATCCAAGAATGTTCGGTCCCAGCATGTACCCCGAAGTGCCGAAGGAAGCCCTTGCCGGCAACAGCGATCCCGACAGGATCTGGAAGCCATTCGACGAAAAGGAAGCGTCGCGCCGCACCGTCTACGCGCACATCAAGAGGAGCTTCGTGGTGCCGATGCTGGAAACGCTCGACCTGTGCGATTCGACGCGTCCCAACGACAAACGCCTGACGACGACGGTCGCCCCGCAAGCGTTGACGCTCTTCAACGGCGCGTTCATCAATCGGCAAGCCAGACACTTCGCCGAGCGTTTACGCAAGGAAGCCGGCAACGACGCCGACCGCCAGATCGAGCTAGCGTATCGCCTGGCGCTGTGCCGATTGCCGACCGATGCGGAACGCGCGGCGCTGCGCGATTTTCTGAAGCGACAATCGCTGGAGCAAATGTGCCGGGTGATCTACAATCTGAACGAGTTTGCGTATGCGGATTGAGGCATCAGCAGGTATAATCACACGAGAGAACCCGGCGCCAAGTTGCGAGGATGGCCCCATGCCCTTGTTCGATCATTTTCACCCGCCGCTTTATCCCCATCATCACTGGGAGTCGTTTCATTCCAACTGGGCGACGCGGATCGCCGACGGCATCGCGGCGTTGCTGCCCTCGGATTATCAGGTCGAGGAGCACACCCACGCCGGCGTAGGCTTCGAGATCGATGTCGCCACCTATCAGGGGCCACTGTCTCTTGAGGAAATTGCCGCCGTCGGTCCGGCGCTGGCAACGCTCGTCGCGCCGGCGTATGCTCCCCCCGTTCCGGATCACACGATCCCGGCCGCTTTCCCGGACACGTTCGAGGTCCGCGTCTTCAACACGACCGCCGGGCTGACGCTCGTCGGTGTTATCGAGTTGGTCAGTCCCAGCAACAAGGACCGCCCAGCCGAACGCCTCGCTTTCGCCACGAAGTGCGCGAGCTACCTTGCACAGGGCGTCAGTTTGATCGTGATGGACGTCGTGACCAACCGTCGCGCCAACCTTCACAACGAGATAATGCGCCTCATGGAGGCCGCCCAGGATCTGGATTTTGCAGGTGACGTGAATCTTTATGCCGCCGCTTATCGTCCTGCGCGTCGGGGCGAGCAAGAGGAGATCGACCTCTGGAAACGGACTCTCACGCTAGGGGCGACGCTGCCGACGTTGCCGTTGCGCTTGACCGGCGATTTGTTTGTACCGGTCGATTTCGAGGCGGCGTACCAGGAGGCGTGCAGGCGGCGGCGACTTCTTGCGTGAGCAATGAAGTTCTCGTTGCAGCTCCACCGGAACTCTGTTGGGATGACCACAAATGGGACGTTACTGGGTAATTGCGCCTTATGACTACCGCTACCCTGACGAGTGGGAGCGGGTTTGGAATTACGACCTCAAACATGGCGTCATCTCGATCGGCTGGTCAAGGTTAGGTGATGTTTCATCCCATGGTGAGGATGAACTCCGCAAACTTTACCGTCGCAAATACCCAAAGGAAATATCGTCTGTAGTGACAAAGGCAACACGAATGATGCACAGATTCTACCATTCGGTAAAACCAGGGCACATGGTCATTGCCCGACGAGGATTAAAAAAACTTGCTGCCGTCGGAACAGTCAAGCGTTCCGCTTATCATGATCCTAATTCCCATTCGGAACCGTTTGGTCCAGAGGACTCGTTCGCCAACCACCTGGACATCAAATGGGCGAAGGCCCCGCGGGATATCGCATTCCGGACGCAGGTCTTCCTTATGCCGACGATTTACGAGATAACACAGGAAAAGTTTCGGTCGCTGATGAATGGTGAAGAGAGTTCGCTTACGGAAGACCTAATTTCGATAGCGAAACGCAACATTGATGCTACAACGAAGGAAACCCTGGTTAATGCACGTATTGGTCAAGGGAGATTCCGAACATCAGGTACTCGACATTTGGGGAAGTCGGTGCGCTGTCACGGGATCGCATACGCACGATGCCATCAGAGCCTCGCATATCAAACCGTGGAGCGAAGCCACCGATGATGAGCGACTGGATCCCCAAAATGGACTGGCACTTGTGGCGACTATCGATGCACTCTTCGACGCAGGGCTCATTTCCTTCGCCTCAACGGGCACAATGCTCTTATCGTCTCTACTAAGCGACGCGGAACGGCGCATTCTCGGTATTGGCAAAGGCTCATTGGCCAGAAAACCATCAACAAAAACGGCCAAATACCTGGCGCACCATCGCGAAAAGCGGTTTAAGGAATGAGGACCGATAAATACGGGCACACTCTTATGTGGATTCCATCGCTATCCCGCCGCTCCTTCTTCGCCCGCGCCGGCGCCGGCTTCGCGGGCCTCGCGCCGATCGACCTGCTCTCGCGCGATGGCTTCTTCGCGCACCCCTCATCCCCTCTCCCCCGAGTACAGAGGAGAAGGGCGAACGGTTACTTCTTTTCTTCCCTCATTCATTAAAGCCGCGCGAGCGCGCGCAGGATTTGATAAACACGTCCGCGCCCGCCTCCCGGCAGCAACCCTCGCCTGGCACGGCATCCAGGAACAATACGAAATCGAGTTGCTGCTTGGCGGTGCCCTGCTGGCGTTCAAACGTGCGGCCGATCTCCACGGCGGGCAGCGTGTGCCGGCCCATGATGCGCACCAGGTCGAAATGCAAGAGGCCCTCGTACGAACGGTAAACTAGCTCGGTGCAGACCAGCTTGTCGGCCGTCGCGAAATCGAACTCGAAATCATACGGCTTGCCCTGATGGCTGAATGCACGCCGGATCGCCTCGGCCTTCTGTTTGTCCGTGAGGCGCGGACGCAGGATCGCCACGTAATCGGCGTGCAGGGATTCGAAGATGGAATTGAAGATTACGCCTTCGCTGACGCTTTCGATCACATTGTGCGCTCGGCCGTCACTGGTTTTCTTGAGATAGGCCGGCAGACGCTCGCGGATCACGGCGTCATCGGCCGTCCAGGTCGCCCCGTCGCGGCGCGCAATCCCCAGGCGCTCGAGGTCGTCGATTTCGCCGACGTACAGGGCGGCGTGCGGCCAGAAACCCGGCAGGAAGGAATTGGACAGGAACCAGTTGCGCCGCTCCAGGATAATGTCCCCCGCCTGTAGCTTGGGCTTGATCTCGGCAATCTGTTCGTGCGAGATGAACGGCGGCCGCCGCATTAGCCGCGTATCGCCGATCCAGATGGAAACCAGCGACTGGGTGGCGTAAACGGGCGAGTAGGTATCTTGCTTGACGCGCCGCAGGATGCGTTCGAATTGCACCTGATGATGGGCGACGGCGTGGGTGCGCATACCCAGGAGCGATTTCTCGATGCGCCCCTGGAGCCACTGGTAGTCCTCGTTGGCAAACACCTTGCCGACGCGCCACTCGGAGTTCCGAGTCTGGAAATAGGCGGCCATTTCATCACAGACCTCGGCATTCCGCTCGTTGCGGGCACTGTCGTGGATGCGGTCGAACATGCCGGCGGGGATGCCCCAGTTGGGGTCCGCCTCATTCAATTTCTTGCGGGCAACCGGATCATCGTGATAGTCGTGGATCAATTGCCGGCTGGCGGCAAACAGGGTCGTGCCGGCGCCGAAGCCGACCAGGAAGCAACGGCCCCGCGCCTCCGCGTCGGTCACCGAAGCGAAGCCGCTGTACGTCGCCACCATGCGCAAGAGCGCCGCCCGGTAGGCGAGATAGCTCATGAATTGAGCCTTCAGATCGTTCTCTTCTTCGGGCAAGAAATATTGACGCTTCTCGTCGGCGAGCTTCTTCTGAAGGTCCGCCCGTAGCGCCGAGTTCTTGCCCACGAGATCGTCCACGCTTACGGCGACGGCCTTCAGCCGCGTCAGATCGCCGCGCACCTGCTCGTCGAGCTGCTTGGGGGAAAGCTCCGTCAAGTTGGAGGGGACCAGATCCACGATGCTCGGCGGCGGAGTCGTGACGCGCCCGGCATAAAAACCGAACAGGAAGGTTCCCATGAAACACATCGGCACCCAAAGAAGCATCCACCAGCGTGAACGCGGCAAGGTGAGCGTTTCGTTGGTTCGATACCACAAGACCACGGAGCCGACCACGGAGCCGAGCGTGGGCAACATCCAGATCCAGATCTCCAACGGCGACGGGGTGGCCAGCAAGTCCTTCCGCAGGGCCAGCCCGATGAGCAGGCAACACGCGAGCAGCGCGCAGGCGACCGTGCTCAGCGCGGTGCGCTTGCCGTGCTCGGCACTCCGACTCATGAGGACAATGATGTGGGTGGTGGTGACGGTTCCTACCAGGGCAATCCACCAGATGCGCCAGAGCGGCGTCGAGGACTTCCAGGTCGTCCAGACCAGGAGCAGGAACATGGCTTGCGAAATCAGCATGGACGCGAGGCCGACGATGGTGAGCCGGGGAAAAATCTTGGCCGCCTCGACCTGGATGCCCGCCAGCCAGGCCCCCAGGACGAAACCGATGAGCGTCAGAAAGAACTTGACGCGGAAGTGATCGAACGCATGAATTTCCTGGTGCCAGCCAAGAAGAGCGCCGGTCACGCCCCAGGCGACGGCCAAGCTGAGCGATCCCATGAGGAGCCAGTGCAGTCCGCGCCGCAATCCGGGAAGGACCTGGGCGATTTCCATGGCGTGAACTCCGATTGAATCAAGAAAAGAAAAGAGCGGAACCTGGACACCTCGCGCCGACTCCTACCAAAAATTGAGACCACTCGGAGTACGGGGAATACAGAGAAAACGCGAAAGTAAGCGCCTCCTGTTCTCGTGGGGATCAGCGTGGACAGTCGAAACCCACGCACGCAATTGACGATTCATCCGAATCGAGCGGAGCGGAGACTTGAACAACGTGCACGTGGTTTGAACTCTTGGAGTTACCCAAAAACAACCGCGTAACCGTTCACCCCTCTCCCCTGTACTCAGGGGAGAGGGGCTGGGGGTGAGGGGTTGAGGCGTCGCGCAACTGTCTGTTCCTCCCCCACACCCCCGACCCCTCTCCCCCAGAGTGCAGAGGGAGAGGGGAGGTGAACGGGTACAAAGGTCGCACGCCAATGAGGATGCCGCCAGGCAGCAAACGCCACGCCCCTTACACGGGCCGACCTTCGATGACGCTCACCTCCGTCGGCGTCGGCACGACGCGCTCCAGTCTGAAGCCCGCCTTGGCATACATGTCGCGATACTCCGTCTCGGTGCGCTCGCGGCCGCCTGGTAGGACCAGCATGTTGAGATCGAGCCATTTCGCGAGCTGCGGCTCATTCTTCGGCTTGATGACCATCTCAATGACCAGCAACCTGCCGTCCTTGGGGATGACCTTGCGAATGTGCGTGAGGATAGTGTGGCACTGCTCGTCGGTCCAGTCGTGGATGATGTGCCGCATTTGATAGGTGTCGCCGCCGGGCGGGGCCGACTCGAAGAAGCTGCCGGCGATCGTCTGCACGCGCGACGTCAGACCCTGGTCGGCAAGATTTTTCTTGGCGCGCTCGATGACGCCGGGCAGATCGTAGAGGATGCCCTTGATCGTCGGGTGCCGTTTCAAGACCGCGGCCAACACGGTGCCGTTGCCGCCGCCGATATCGACGACGGTGTTGACGCCGGCGTAATCGTAGGCGTCGATCATCGCTTGCGTTTCGGAGCCGTGGAAGCCGGTCATGGCGGCGTCGAAAATCTTCGCCTGTTCGGTATGTTCCGAGAGCCAATCAAAGACCGGCTTCTTGTAGAGGTGATCGAACCCAGGCTTGCCGGTCTGGACGCTGTAGAGCAATTCGCCCCAGGACGCGTAATGTTCGTCTCCCATCATGATCGCGACCGCGCGCTGTGAGCCGTGCACGTCGAGCAGGCACTCGGCCATCGGCGTCAAATGGAAGCGGCCTTGTTCGTCCTCGCGGAAAATCTCGACGCTCGACAGCGCGCGTAGCAAGCGAAAGAGCGCCTGCGGATGCGTGCCGGTTGACTGCGCGAGTTCGGCGGCGGTCTTCGGTGCGTCCTTGACGAGATCAGCGAGCTTGAGCTTGGCGGCGACGTGGATCGATTGCGAGGTCCAGTAGCTGGTGATCATGCCCAAGAGTTGTTGGCGCGGCGTGGGTTTCTTGTCGGACATGGCGTGGTCTCCGTGCGTGAAGCGTTGTTCCGTTCAACGGACAGAGTATGACGTGCGCTAGAAAACGAGAAGGATGTGCGGGCGACTCATCAGGGCAATTCCAGAGCGATGCGCAATGCGTCATTCACCTGGCGCATCAGCGCGGTTGAAAGGCGGCCGATGACTTTCATCCGATTCTGACGAACCGTCGCGATGTTATGGCATTTGATGAGCGAGGATCCCGTCAGTCCCGAGCCCGCGCCGGCAGGAGTGAATGGGTCAATAAGGACGGTTGTCGGCTGACCCGCGTCTTGCAGGTTGCCGGTTATCATGACAACAACACTGTTGACGAGTCTTGCATTTTCGGCATCGCTTTGTACCACTACGGCGGGACGGAGCTTTTCGCCGGGTTTGTCCTGAAATGGAAACGGCACGAGGACGACATCGCCGCGTTTCATGACCGGGTCTCGCGGTAATGCTGATAGCTCTCCAGAAGTGGATCGTTGGCGTCGTCCCCGGCCATTACCTCATTCATATGGACGAGGCCTTCGTCGGGGTCGTACTCGTCCAGAGCTAGCTGCGCTTTGAGCCGATCAAAGAGATCCTTGCGCACGAGGACGTATTCGGTTCGAGTTTCAGGATCGATGAGAGTTGGCATCTCCGCTTCGGTGATTGCCTGGTGCTGTTCGGCAGTGAGTTCAATCATGGCGGCCTCCATATGAAATCCTACCAGCCGATGAATCAGGACGCAAGGAGGCCAGGGCAGCTAAGAAACCGTTTGCGGCGCGGCACGACTACCGTGCTACGCCGCAAACGGCGAATCGGTTACGCCACCAGCGGCGCCAACACGCGGCCCAGCGGGAAGATCTGGAGGGGCCGGCCGAGCGGCGAGCTGATCTCGTAGCTCGGCTCAAAGCCGAGGCAATGGAAGATCGTCGCCGCGACGTCGTCGGGCCGGCACGGAGCGTTGGCGGGGGCCATGCCGTTCGTGTCGGTCGAGCCGTGCACGTAGCCGCGCTTGATGCCGCCGCCGGCCAGGAACACCGACATCGAGCGGCCCCAGTGATCGCGACCGGCGCCGCCGTTGACGCGCGGCGTGCGGCCGAACTCGCCGGCGCAGTAAACGACTGTGTTCTCGAGCAGCCCACGGCTGGCCAGATCGCCTACGAGCGCGGCCAAGACGCGATCGAGCCGCGGCAGGAGGTTGGTGCGCAGCGCGTTGAAGTTGCCGCCGTGCGTGTCCCAGCCGTTGATCGTGAAAGTGACGAAGCGCGTGCCCGCTTCGATCAGGCGGCGCGAGATCAGACCGGCGCGGCCCAGAGCGTCGCTGCCGTAGCGATCGCGCACGATGCTCGGTTCGCCCGAGACGTCGAGGGCGCGTTGCGTGCGGTTGGCGCGCAGGATATCGATAGCCTGCTGATGGAAGCGATCCATGCCGCCGACGATGTCCGCGGAGTTATCAAGTCGGCTGAAATGTTCGTCGAAGGCGTTGCGCAGACCGTCGCGATCGTTCAGCATGTCCTGCGAGAAACCCGGCGGCAAGGCGACGCCGAGTTGTTGCTGCTGTTGCGGCTGCTGGAAGCGGTTCTGCGCTTGAGCGGCAGCCGGCCGAATGTTGATGTTCTCGTCCACTTCGAGAGGGCTATACTGCGTGCCGAGATAGCCGGTGGTCTGGCTGCTCCCGCCCCGGCCGAACTTGACGTAGGCGGGGATGCCCGGTTCGGCGTCGAGCAAGCGGGACGTCATCGAGCCGAGCGACGGGTAGCGCAGCACCTGCGTCGAGCGCGTGCCGGCGGTCATGTAGACGGATGCCGCGCCGTGGTCGTCGATGCCATGGGCCAGCGAGCGGACGATGGCCGCCTGATCCATGACGCGCGCCGTGCGCGGCATGTGTTCGCTGATGTGAACGCCATCCGCGTTGGTGTGGATCGGGCGGAACTCGCCTCGAATCTGCGCGGGAGCGTCGGGCTTCAAGTCCCAAATGTCGATGGTCGCCGGGCCGCCGGAGAGCCAGATCATGATGACGTTACGGGCGCGGCCGTTGGTCACGGATTGCGCGCGCGGATTATTCGCGGTCGCTTCGAGCCGCAGCAGATCGGGCAAGGTCATGCCCAGAAGACCGGCGGCGCCGATCTTGAGGAAATCGCGGCGGTGGGATCGGTTCGACATGAGTAACCCCCTGTTTTCTTCGTTTAGCGCTCGCATGGCGCCATGCGAGCGCTAAACGAATGAGATCAATGATTCAGAACAAACTCCCGCGTGTTGATCAATGCCCACATGATATTGACGAATCCCGCCTGGCGCGACGCCGCCCGCTGTAAGCTCTGCTGGGCGAACATGCGTTCGCGCTCGGTCGGCGTTCTCGTCAGCGTGGCCAGGAACAAGTCGTCAATCACTTCATCGTCGCTTTTCTTCGACGACAACAGCTGGCTCATGCGGCCCTTCGTCATCTTACCGAGCAGGTTGAGGTCCGTCATCAAGTATAACGTCTGCGGCAGCGCGGGTTCGGTGGCGCGCTCGCAATCGCAGGTCGAGGTGCGGGGCGGCCGGCCGAAGATGCGCAGAATGTTCGCGAACTGCTGATTTTGCAGCTTGTTCGGCGCCAGCTCGATGGCGCGGCTTTCCTTGGGCACGTCGGGCCCGAAATCGTCGGTGACTCCGAGAGCCGAGTTGAGTACGTCGATCACGACCTCCGCCATAGGCCGGCGCGGATAGCTGCGTGCGAAGGCGTTCTTGTCTTGCCGATTCGTGTCGTTGGGCGTCGCCGACAGTTGATAGGTGCGTGACAGGAGGATCGTGCGTTCGAGCCGGCGGATGTCGAACTTGCTGTCAATGAAGTCCTTCGCAAGCGCGTCGAGCAGTTTCTCGTTCGACGGCGGATTGGCGGCGGAGAAGCTGTCGACCGGTTCTACCAGCCCCTGGCCGAAGTAGTGGGCCCAGACGCGATTGACAAAGCTGCGCGCAAAGAACGGATTGTCCGCCTGCGTCAGCCAGCGGTGTAATCCTTCGCGCGCGTCGCCATCATAGGACAACTCGGGTCCCCCCAGCGCTTTGGGAGGCAGGGCAGCCTTGGTGTCGGGATGACTGAGCGTGCGCGTCAACTTGGTCGAGATGAAGATCTCTTGCAGCTGCCCCTGGCCGCCGCCCGGACCAAAGGGATTCATCGCGGAGAACTTCGCGTTGACCTCGGCCTTGCGCTTGGCGGATTCTTGATTAATCGCGGCCGTGGCCTTCTGACGCTGACTGAGCACGGATTGATCGAACGACGTTTGCGTCTTCTTGCGATAGGACTCGATCATCTTCTCGGCGGCCGCCAGGGCGGTTTTCTGTTTGTCGGCGGGCTCATTTGCGACGGCCTTCTGGGCGGCTTCCTTGCGAGCAGCGATCTCCTTCGCCAGCGTCGCGTCGAAGTCCTTGCGTTTCGGAGCGATTTCCGCGTCGAGCTTCGCATCGATCTCGGCCTTGCGCGCCTTGATGTCCTTGTCGATGATGTCGAGCGCTTCCTTGATTACGCGTTGCCGTTCGGTCTGCTCTTTCAGGACGGCCGCCTTGATCTCCACGGACGAACCGAGTTGGACCTGGCTGAACACGTTGGCGAACGCGCGATACTCGGCTTGCGTCCATTCGTCGGTCGGATGCTTGTGGCACTGAGCGCACTCGATGCGGACGCCCATGAACGCGGTCGCGGTCAGCTCCGCCATCTTCTCGATGGGGAAGAACTCCTTGCCGTCGAGGCGCCGCCAGAACAGATCGAGACTCGCGCGCTCGGCGTAAGCGGTGTTGAAGCCGACGCGGGCCGCCTGATCGATTTCGCCGTAGTGCCGGACCCAGGCCAGTGGTTCGAGCTTGTCCCGGCTCGTCGCGGTCAGCACGCCTTTGGCGATCTGATCATACGGCATGTTTTCATGAACGCGCTTGCGGAACCAGTCGTGCCACATCTTGGCGCGCTTGGCCCGAAGCTGCGGCACGCCGTCCATCGCATCGACGTTGTTGGCGGTGATGTCGCTGAATTTCGTCGCCCACAGCGCCGCGTGCAACGAATGCTTGAGCAGGTCGTCGATCTTCTTGGCGCGTTTTTCGGGGTCCTTGTCGGCCACGAACGCGCGCACTTCCTCGGGCGACGGCAAGGAGCCAATCGTATCGATCGTGGCGCGGCGCAGAAACTCGGTGTCGCTCGACAGGTCCGACGGGATGATGTTGAGCTTCCTCAGTTTGCCGAAGATTTCGCGGTCGATGTAATTGATTTCGGGAACCTTCGGATAGGCGACATCCTTGGCGAGCGTGACGGGGGTGAAAACGCGCGTCGTCTGGATGTGTCCGCGATAGGTAACGAGGATCGGCGTGTCGCCGGGCCGTAGACTCTTTACTTCGCCGGTCGGGGAAACCGAAACGACGAAATCGTCGTAAGCGCGGAAGTCGCACAGGAGCGTCATGTCTTCTTGCGTCTTGTCGGCAAAGTGAACGATGACCTTCAATTGCTTGGTGTCGCCCGGCTTGGTGAAGACGAACTCGTTCGGCTGCACTTCGACGCGGCTGACCTTGCCGGCGCCGGGAGTCCAGTTGGCGCCGGACGCGATCCAGGAGCGTATGACCTCGTGCTGCCAGGAATAGGGAGAAAATCGTACGTCGCCGCCGTGCGTGACTTGCCCAGTGGCTTTGAGCAGCATCAAGCTCTGGTCGGGATTGCCTACACTGACGCGCCGGCCGCGCGCGTCGCGCATCAAGGCGGCGATATCTTTCTCCGCGGAATAGCCGAACAAGCTCAAGTACAGTCCGCCGCGCCCCTGAAGCGAACCGTGGCACGAACCCGCGTTGCAGCCGTGTTTGCCCAGCAGGGCCTGCACGTGGCGTTCAAAATCGATCGTCTCGATGCGTCGGCCGTCGGGAAGCGTGACGCCGTCCGCCCAAAGCGGCGGTGCAGCGATTGCTAATGCCAGGAACGCGACAAGCCAGCGGCGCGAAAATGCCCGAATCATGGGAGTACCCCCCAACCACGACGGCGCACAAGTCAATAGCGCAAAGTTCTTCAACTGGATAGTGCCCGCACAAAAAGGAGTGGCACGATGGTTTTCGGCGCTAGTGAGGCGAACCAACATCTAGAACTAACACACCTGTTCAGGCAAGTCAATCAAATCCATGGAAAGTGGTAGGCAACGCCACGGCGGATTCCGGCACGCCAGGGACGCTCCCTGGGCAATCTAACCCTGAGCGCAAGGCGGGGATCGCTCGATGCCGTGCAGTTAATGTGTTCCGTTGCAATCGCCCGGTTATTAGTTCAAGCTATCCATCTCGCGCAGCCGATTCCGCAAGAAACGTGCCCGCTCCGTGTTGCGTTCCTCGCTGTCGAGTTGTCGCCCAAGCAATTTTTGCAAGTGGGCCGGCTGCGTGTGGATGAAGAGTTCGTTGACCTTGAATATGTCGATGTCGTCGATGAGTCCCAAATTGACGCCGAGGCGGACGCTCGACAGGAGGTCCATTGTCTCCTCCGAGGTCATCATGGCGGCATTTTTCAAAACGCCGAAAGCGCGGCGGACGCGATCAAGCACCTGGGCATGGTTCTCGCGCGTCAGGGCCTGGCGCGCCTGACGCTCGTAGTTGATGATGTTCGGGACCACGTCGCGGATCTCATTGATGATCGTCGTTTCGCTTTTGCCGAGCGTCACCTGATTGGAGATTTGGTAGAAATCGCCCGAGGCCCGGCTGCCTTCGCCGTAGAGCCCGCGCACGGCGAGGTTGATCTTCTGCAAGGCGCGGAAGACCTTCTCGATCTGTTTCGTCAACACCAGGGCCGGCAGGTGCAGCATCACGCTGGCGCGCATGCCGGTGCCGACGTTGGTCGGGCAGGCGGTGAGATAGCCGAGCTCCTCGTTGAAGGCGTAGGGGACTTTCTCTTCGAGCTTGTCGTCGAGGCGGTCGGCGTCTTGCCAGGCTTCGTCGAGCGTGAAGCCGGAGCGGATGACCTGCATGCGGACGTGGTCCTCCTCGTTGACCATGACGCTGATAATCTCGCTGCCGGCAAAGGCGACGCCGCGCGGGCCTTCGCTGTTCGCCAGCTCGCGGCTGATGAGCTGTCGCTCCACAAGAAGTTGGCGATCGAGCGCCGACAGCGGGGCCAGGTTCACGTACTCCAGGCGCGGCTCGAAGTCGATCTTCTCCAGCCGGCCTTTCAGGTACTGCTCGATTTCCGCCTTCTGATGCGTGGACGCGCGATTGGTGAACGGGAACGACGACAGGTTCCGCGCCAGTCGAATGCGGCACGATATGACGATGTCGGCCTCGGGACCGGATGCGCGCAGCCATTCACCACTTTGTTCGGTCAGGCTATCCAGGTTCATCCGCGTTTTCCTTCTGTTTTATCTGATCGCGCAGCCTGGCGGCGTCCTCGTAGGCTTCGCGCTCGATGGCGTTGCGCAGTTGTTGTCGAAGCTCGCGCAGCTCGGCTTGCAGGGCTGCGTGTTTCAAGGCGTGCGGCGGAACTTTGCCGACATGCCGTCGGCCGCGATGGATCCTTTCCAGGAGCGGCATCAGAGGTTCGCGAAATATCTGATAGTCCTGCGGGCAGCCGCAGCGGCCGGCCGCCTTGAACTCCATATACTTTATCCCGCACGAGGGGCAGGTCAATCGCGACAATTCGTCCGTCTGTCCGCCGACGTGCTGGCCGATCACCGATTGCAAGATCGCCGTCAGGTTCAGCTCTTGCTGCTTGAGGAGTTCGAGCTTCTGGGCGCAGTCCTGGCAGAAGTGCTTTTCCTTCTTCTTGCCGTTGACGATCTCCGTCAGATGGACTGTTGCCGATTGCTCGCAGGATTGACATTTCACGGGTACGTCCTTCCATGTGCCGCTTGCGGCTTGGCGTTCGTGCGGCGCCACGCGAACGCTAAGCCGCAAGCGGCGTTCACGCATCCTCGACCGTCTTGATCTGATCGCGCAGCCGGGCGGCTTCCTCGTAGTCCTCGCGCTCGACGGCGCGTTTCAAACGCTGCCGCAACTGCGTGAGTTCCGCCTCGGCGAGCTTGGTTTGCGGATAACGCCGCGGGGTCTTGCCGCAGTGGCGCGTCTCGCCGTGAATGTTCTCCAGGAGCGGCAGCAGCTCATTTTGAAAGACCTGGTAATCGCGCGAGCAGCCGAGGCGATGGCTATTGCGGAAATCAACGAACTTGATGCCGCAGTCGGGGCATTCCTGCTGGCCGAAAAGAGCCTCTTCGAGTTCGGCGCCGGCGTCGCTGGTGATGGCGGCGCCGGTCTTGGTCTGCGAGTCCTCCATGTATTTGGGATAACAGGTCTCGCAGACATGGTGCTCCTCGAATTTGGCCTCGGCCAGGACTTCGGTGATATGCACCGTCGCGGGGCTGGCGCAGCGTTCGCACTTATGCATGGTCGAATTCCGTGGGTCGATCGCCAAGGATCTCTAGCGCCATTCTAACAGGGGGGGCAATAGTGTCAAGAAAGATGAATCGATGCCGCTTGCGGCTTGGCGCGCGCAGGATTGCGCCGGTTGTAAATGGCGCAATCCTGCGCGCGGCCATCAAAAGAAATAAAGCCACACGTCGTTGCATTCGATCTCAACGAACCCCAGTTCTCGATAAAGCGAGCGCGCCGGCGCATTGCGGCCATCGACGGCCAGGGTCAAGGCGAGCACGTTCCGCCGCGCCAGATCGTGCATGGCGTGCAGCACGAGGGCCCGGCCATGACCGCGTCGGCGTGCTTCGGGAACCACGCCGACGTACGACAGCTCCCATGTCAAGCCGTCCGACAATTCCGCGCGCAGGACAACGCCGACCGGCCCGGCGTCATCATAAGCCAGCCGCCACGAGTCGGGATCGAACTGCCCTTGCGCGCGATGACCGGCCAGAATCTCGGCGATCGTGCGCACGCCGTTCAACTCCGGGCAATCGAGCGTGCCAATATACGTTCGCTCCAGCGTGTCCGCGAATGCGCTCTCCAGCGATGGGCGATACGGCAAGAAACGCAAGGGGGCGTTGGGCATCGGCGGCAGATCGATGAGTTCATGCGTCAACTGATGAAGCTGCGTGATCGGCCGAAAGCCGTGCAGGCGCAGCGGTGCCGTCCACGCGCCGTCTTCGGGTCCCGCCAGCGCCTGCGCAATCTTGCATCCCTGCGCCCGGCACCACGACAGCGCCGCTTCGACGAGGGCGTCGGCATGCTCGTCGTCGGTCGTGGGCAGCCAGACCAGGCAGGCCGCGCCGGCGAGCGGCACGCAGACCTGCACGCCGACAATTTCGCGACCGGCGCGAGCGACGAATACGCCGCGCGGATCGAGCGTGCCCTCGGCCAGCAGATCGAGGCAGTGCCGCACGCGCTCGCTGCGCTGCTCGGCAGGCAGGCGCGCGAGCGCGCATTCGAGGGCGGCGGTCCAGTCCCCCGGGCGGAGTTGCTCGATAGTGGTCATGTTGCGCGCCATGACGAAAAAAAGCCCGCGGCTTGTGCCGCGGGCCTGGCGATTTCGCGTCGACGATCAATGGGCCTGGTCGCCATTCAGGCGCCCTGCGGCGGCCATGCGGACCTTCGACATGGTCAAGCGATTGCCGGGCGGATGGACGGTTACTTCGGTCATGTAGTGGCGCATGAGCAACAGGCCGCGGCCGGAGGGGCGTTCGAGATTCTCGTCGGAAAGCGGGTCGGGCACATCGTCGGGATTGAAGCCGGAACCTTCGTCGGTGACGCCGACCTCGAAGCGTTCCGGCAGAACTCGAAAGCGAACGTACACCTTCTTGCCGTCATCCATCTGGTTGCCATGCTTGATGGCGTTGACAATGGCTTCCTCCAGCGCCAGCCGAATACCGAAGATCTCCTTATCTTCATATAGAGATTGGCGCAGCTGGTTCTCGATGACTTCCTGAATCATCTTCGCTTCATTGAGATCGCTAGGAATAACGAATTCGACGGATCCATCCGGCATGGCATTACGCATGATCTGGCCTCGACAACCGCACGGACGATGACGCTGGACTGAACGCTAAAGATTGCATCGGACGGTCTGTGGCGAATCGGACCTTGGGAAACAACCGTCCAACTGGATCATCTTCAGGGCGCCGGGCCTTACTGGACATGGGTGAGTTGTATCCTAACGTTCCCACACGATTCATGGAAGAGCAATTTCACGCGCACCGCTCAGAAGGCTTGCAGCGCGGTTTGCTCGTCTTTTTGGATGTTGAACAGTTTGTTGAGCTTCGTAATTTCAAACACTTCAAAGATGTCGGCGTTGATATTGCACATCACGAGCTTACCCGAGACGGATTGAACCTTCTTGTTCAAGGTGATGAACTTGCCGAGAGCGGCGCTCGAAAGATACTCGACATTGCCGAAATTGAGGAGGAGCTTCTTGCGTCCTAGCTCATCGATGAGGCTGAAGAGATCTTCGCCGATTTTTTGGATGTTCTGTTCATCGAGAATTTTCTTGTCGATGAAATTGACCACGGTAACTTCGCCGTTGTCTTCCACTTCCAGGCGTCGGCGCCGAGGTTGCGTGGACATGGGAACATCTCCTTCGCATGCGAAGCCTGTGTGCCACGTAAGTTGACACGACAGGCCTGGAGCCATGCTCCCATGTTAAGATACACAGGAATGTTGTCAAGGAATTCCGGTCCGTTTTTTGGCGAAATGCTCGCCTGCACCACGGTGTGGTTCAGTCGCCCGGCACGTTTGGGACATTCAAGGCCGACCCAGGCTCCAGTTCGGTCACGTCGGGCAGCAAGCTCAATTCTCTCCGTTCTTCGATGGGGTCCGCATGGAAGCGCCAGCCGACGACACCTGGCGCGAAATGATCGAAGACGTACCAGGCCAGGTCGTCCCCTTTGCGGAACGGGATTAACGCCAGGCCTTGCACGGGATCTAGCAGGAAGACATCGACGCGATTGAGTTCCGCAAGGGCTTCGTCGAACTTCGTCTGGGCGCGTTGCCGCTCATCGGTCAACCGTGTCGTCTCGATAAGTCTTGCGCGTTTCGCGGGAGCTTTGTCTTTGGCGGTTTGATCCAGTTTGCGCTGGGCGGTGAGCACCTCAAGATAATGTTCGCGTAAGGAAGCGGTCACCGAGCGGAGATAGGAAACCGCCCTGGCGACCTCGGACCAGCTCCAGAGGTGCAAGACGCGCATGCGTTTCGAGCGCTCTTTGCGAGGTTTCATGGGGGTTCTCCGTGTTACCAGTGCTTTGAGAAGGCCGGCCGGGAGGCCCTTGCCTTCTCCTCTATCATTGTAGTAGTGGGATCAAGTCCCCCGCTGCCGAAATCAGTGGAATCCGTGCGGATCTCTCTAGAAAGCAAGGGTGTCGGATTAGTCCATTCGCTTCCGGCGAGCGTGCGGATCACACGGATTGTCACGCCTCTAGCAACGGATTGGCAGCGCCAAGACGCGGAATCTCGCGTGCTTGTCGCGTCCAAGTGCCGATGCCGATGGTGCGGGATTTTCTCTTCATGACGGAGCACCACCATGGCCACGGCAGGGCCGAGCGCGCCGGGACCGGTCGAATCGCTGGGCATCGTCGCTGCCCGCGCGGTGACGCTCCTGGGCGACATCGCGATCTTCAGCGTGCAAACCCTCACCTGGATGTTCACGCGCGCCCCCGCCCCCGGTACCTTGATGCCGGCCTTTTACATCGTCGGCGTTCGCTCCGTTCCCGTCGTCGCCATCACCGGCATGTTTATCGGCATGGTGATGGCCGTCCAGATGTTCAATCAGTTCAACGCCCTGGGTATGGCAACCCGGCTTGGCTCGATGATCAACATCACCGTGGTCCGCGAACTCGGCCCGGTGCTGGCGGCGACCATGCTTGCCGGGCGCGTTGGCAGCTCAATGGCGGCCGAGCTGGCGACCATGCGCGTCACCGAGCAAGTCGATGCCCTCTCATGCCTGGGCGCGCATCCCTTGCACTATCTCGTCGTGCCGCGATTGCTGGCCTGCGCGTTGTTGATTCCGCTTTTGACGGTGGTCGCAAACTTCATGGGCATCATGGGGGGCGCCTTCATCTGCACGCGCCTTTATGGTGTCGAAGCCCATTTCTACTGGGCCAACAGCGCCGCCTACGTCAGCATGTGGGACGTCGGCATGGGTTGCACCAAGGCGTTTTTCTTCGGCATTGCCATCGCCCTCATCGGCTGCCATCGCGGGCTTAACAGTCAGCCCGGCGCGGAAGGCGTCGGCCGATCCGCGACCGAAGCGTTCGTCGCCTCCTTCGTCGCGATTCTCGTGCTTGATTTTTTCCTCGCGATCTTTCTCCTGGCCGCGCACGATCGCTTCATCCTGCAAGGGGCGGGGCGATCGTTCCTGTGACCCATATTGCCTCTTGCGGCTTGGCGCTCGCGTGACGTCGAGCGAGCGCCAAACCGCCAGCCGCCTACGACAAGCACCATGAGCACCCCGGCCCCCACACCGCTGATCGCCTTGAAAAAGCTGAACGTCGAGTTCGGCGCCCAGCGCGTGCTCACCGACGTCAACCTCGAAATCCAACGCGGCCAAACCGTCGTCGTCATCGGCGAGAGCGGCTGCGGCAAAACGGTCTTGCTCAAGCTCATCATCGGCCTGTTGCGCCCGACGGCGGGCGCGGTCGTCTTCGATGGCAAGATTCTTACGAACCTCAGTGACCGCGACTTGACTCGCGAACGTCTGCGCTTCGGCTTCCTCTTTCAAAGTTCCGCCCTTTTCGACAGCCTGACGGTCTACGATAACGTCGCCTTCGGCCTGCGCGAGCAACGCAACCTCAAGGAAGGCGAGATTCGCGGTATCGTCCGGCAACGGCTGCAAGAGGTCGGCCTGTCCAACGAAGTCGAGCCGAAGAAGCCCGCCGAACTCTCCGGAGGCATGAAGAAACGCGTCGGCCTGGCGCGGGCGCTCGCGCTCAACCCGGAGGTCATGCTTTACGATGAGCCGACCACGGGCCTCGATCCGATCATGACGGACGTGATCAACGAGTTGATCCTGCTGGTGCGCCAGCGCCATCCGGTGACGAGCATTGTCGTCACGCACGAAATGAAGACCGTTTACAAAGTCGCCACGCGCGTGGTGATGCTGTATCCGCTCGCGCGCCTCAAGCCCGGCGAAAACCAGATCCTCTTCGACGGCCCGCCGGAAGAACTGAGCAATACCAACGACCCGCGCGTGCGGCAGTTCATTGAAGGCAAAGCCAATGAACGATTGCAGGAAATTTCAGGTGCTGAGCACTCAGCACTTAGAAATGAGGTCGCATCATGAACGAGCAAGCCTTGCGCTTTCGATTTGGGATCTTCGTCCTCGGCGCGCTGATTTTGTTGGCCGTCTTGATTATCCTCTTCGGCGGGTTCCCGAACTACTTCAAGCGAACCGACAATTTCACCGTCGAGTTCGCCAGCGCTCAGGGCATCACTCCCGGAACTCCCGTGCGGCGCTCCGGCGTGCGCATCGGCGAAGTCCGCGGCATCGCGCTCGACAACGACACCGGCAAAGTGCGCGTCGCCATTCGTATCGACAGCAACTACCCGCTGCGTAAGGCCGACCGTCCGACCGTCGTGATGGGCCTGCTCGGCGGCGATACCTCGATCGCGTTCGTGCCTCCCGAAAACGAAGAAGGTGCCGACAAGTCGCTGGTCCCCCCTGGCTCGACATTGAAAGGCGCGACGCCCGCCGACGCTGGGGCGCTCATGCAGAAAGCCGGCGATCTGGTTGGCCCCGCCACGGAAGCGCTCGTCGAAGTGAAGAAGGTCTTTCAGCGTCTCGACAAAATGGCGCCGATGTTGGAGGACACGCTGAAGGACTTCCGCGCGATCGGCAAAATCGCGGGGCAAGTCGGCCCGGAGCTGCACAAGACCAGCGAGGAGATTCGCGCTCTCATCAAGACGACGCGCGACGCCGTCCCCGATATCAAACGCACCAACGACGACATCCAGGTCGCCGTCAAGCAGTGGACCGAGGTCGGCAAACGCACCGACAGCCTCCTCAAGAACAACGAGGACAAGATCGTCAAGTCGATCGAACGCATTGAGGATACGCTCAAGAAGGTCGGCGACGTCTTCAACGACGAGAACCAAAAGAATTTTCGCGACACGCTCAAGAACGTGAAAAACTCCAGCGACAAATTCGAATCGATCACCAAGGACACCGGCGAGCTCGTCAAGGAGAGCCGGGTCACGGTCAAGCAAGTCGGCGATTCGCTCAAGCGCGCCGACGACGCGATTTCCGACCTGCAGAAAGCCCTCAAGCCTCTGGGCGAGAAGGGGCCGACGATGCTGAAGAACTTCGAGGAGAGCGCCGACAACCTCAGCAAGACGATGAAGGACCTGCGCGAGCTCATGCAGGTGGTCGCCCGCTCGGATGGCACGGTGCAGAAGCTGCTGGGCGATCCATCGCTTTACAACAACCTCAACGATTCCGCCGTCATGGTCACGCGGATACTACCGCGCCTCGACCGCGTGCTGCGCGACGTGGAGATTTTCGCCGACAAGCTGGCGCGCCACCCGGAGCTGATCGGCATCGGCGGTGTCGTCAGGCCGTCGAGCGGATTGAAGGAAGCGCCGTTTCGCATCTATCCGTAGACTCTTGCATTCTGGGACGCGCGCGGCTTTCCGCCCGACTTCCTTGACAAGTCTTGACACGACGGGATAATAGGTCATGGCCGACGTGTTCATAACACCGAACGCCAGGAAGGAACTGGCGCGCCTTCCCAAGGTCATTCGCCAGCGCGTCCGCAAACTCTTCCAACGGCTCCAGGCGTGGCCGAATGTGAGCGGCGCTAAACCGCTGTCCGGCGACCTGGCAGGCTGTTATCGCCTGCGGACCGGCGATTACCGCGTCCGCTTTCGCGTCGAGGGTGCGGCCGTAACCGTGGACAAGATCGGCCATCGGAGCGATTTCTATGAAAACTAACCCCCATCGCAACGGCAAGACGGTGAAGCGCATTTCGATCAAGGAAAAACGCCTGGTCATGATCGAGGAAAGCCCTTGCGAATCCCTTCTGCGAAAGGTGCATGTCGATGAACCGGACTTGCCCCCGCCGAACGCCGACGGAAATTACCCGGCCCTGGAAACACTTGACGTTTTGCAAGCCCGCGACATTCTCCGCGCCCGCCGCAAGCTGGGCCTGTCGCAAGCCGATCTGGCCCGCCGCGCCGGCATCCGCCCGGAAACGCTCAATCGCATCGAACAGGGCAGGAACCAGGCGAGCGTGCCCACCATGGCCAAGATTGACAAGGCGCTGCGCGCGGCGGCAGAGGAATAGGACGGGTGCCACGCCGGAATCGTGACCAGCGGCATGCCCGTCTAGCAATCGAGGATTCCACGTAAGGGCTTGCATTCGAACTTGGCAACGCGTGCCGAATCATTCCTTACTTCGCAGCCAACGACGCGCACACGATTTCCTTGTCGTTCCGTGCAAATACGCATTGCTCCGCATAAGCCGGGTGGCTCCACACGACCTTGCGGCCCAGACCGACGCCCACCGGGTCCAGCAGTTTCGTGCGGCTCACTTCCTCGTATTTTTCGGGCGACAATTTGGCGATCACGAGGTCGCCGTTCTCACCGAAAATGAAGAAACGCGCGCCGTTTTTGGTGACGAACGTGGCTCCTTCGAACGCGCCGCGCCCCTCGCCGTCTTTTCCGTTCACGGGCTTGGATGTGCCCCACAAGCGTTCCCCGGTCGCCATGCGCATGGCCCGGAAGATGCCGTCGCCGTCGATGCCGTAGGCGATTCCATTCTCGACGAATGGGGTGCCGCTTACCGGCGCCAGCCCAAGGTCGCGCGCGCCCTGCCAGGCCCTGGTTACGGCGGGCTTGGCGGCATCGAGCTTCAGGCCCAATGATCTGCCGCTGTGACCGCCGGCAAAGAGGAAGTCGCCCCCCTTCCGCGGGGCCATGATTGCCATGGCATAGGACGTGGCGAGCGGCTCGGACCAGTAGAGCCGGCCGGTATCGGGGTTCAAACTGTTCAGACTCTTGCCGTGAAAGATGAGCAACTGCGTGGCGCCCCCTGCCTCGATGAGAGTGGGAGGACTATAGCCAATCTCAGGTGTTGTCAGCACCTTCCACCTTTCGTGGCCGTTCTCTTTGTCGAACGCGACGACCGCGCTGCCGTCGCCGCCAACCGTGCAGATGAGCATGTCCTTGTAGACAAGCGGATGCCCCGCATATCCCCACAAGGGCACCGAGGCAGCGTACGCCTTCGGCAAGTTCTTCGACCAGATCACGTTGCCCTTCGCGGCATCGAGGCAGAACAAATCGCCCATGGCGCCGAGGGTAAACACTTTGCCGTTGTCCACGGTCGGAGTGCAGCGCGGTCCGGCCGGATAACTGATCACGTAGCTGCAATCGTATTCGTGCTTCCAGAGTTCGGCGCCGGTCTTCGCGTCGAGACAGAGCACGCGTTCCTTGCCCTGGAGGCTGTTCCGTTTGGTCGGCGCGGGCTTTTCGTCACCGGCCGATCTTACATAGTCGGTGACGTAGACCTTGCCGTTGACGACTGCCGGCCCGGCAAACCCACCTTGGATCGGTTTGCGCCAGAGCGCCTTTATTCCTCCTTCGGGAAACTTCTCGATGATGCCCGTATCGGTCCAAACATCATCGCGATTCGGGCCCATCCATTGCGGCCAATCCGCGGCGGGCGCGGCTGTCGTCAAGAGTACGAGTGCGAAGAGTGAAATACTGCGTATCATGAGTTCCTCGCGGTTGGCTGCAAGAAAAATCTGGTCAGGCCGGATCCAATCTACACGTAATGAAAACTCATTGCAACCGCTCGATCATGACCATTGAGCGGAGAACGTTCTGGGCGACGGGCCGTTGGAGCGATACCCGAGCCGATGCGACGCGGAGCGTCGCACCACATTGTGGCACGACGCTCCGCGTCGTGAACGGGCACCTTCAATTCTACCGGTTGCCTTTCGGTCCCTTGCTCGCCGTCAAAAACCCCTGGTCGCGCATCCAGTGCGCGCATGACTTCGTCCAGGTCGCGTACGGGCGATCGCTTGGGCGGACGCCGAAGTCGTGAGCGGTGCGGGCGTAGATGTGCAGTTCAGCGGAGACGCCGGCACGTTTCAGGGCCAGATACATCAGCGCACTGTGCTCAGGCGTGCTGATAAGGTCCTCATTGCCGTGGACAAGGAAGACCGGCGGCGTCTTGGCGGGGATCTTCATGCCTTTCTCGAGCAACTCCTTCAGATAGCCCGAATAGACGGGGATAGCGAAGTTCGGCCGGCAACTCACCTTGTCGATGTCGTCCCGTGGCTCGTAGGTGCGCTGCTCGAAGCTCGTGGCGGTGGCGATGGCGAGATGGCCGCCCGCCGAGTAACCGGTGATGCCGATGCGTTCGGGATCGATGCCCCAGTCCTTGGCCTTGCTGCGGACCAGGCTGACCGCCCGCTGGGCATCCTGGAGCGGACGCCGGGCGGGCACGCCCTTGGGTTCGTCGGGCCGGCGCGGCACACGATATTTGAGGATGATACCGGTCACGCCCAGCGTATTCAGCCACTCGGCGACTTCTTCGCCTTCGATTTGCCAGAAGAGGTTCCAATAGCCGCCGCCGGGACAGATGATGACGGCCGCGCCGGTGTCCTTGTCCTTCGCGGGCCGATAGATGGTCAGTGTCGGCTTGGTGACATTGGTGATGAGTCGCGTCGGCTCGGTGATTTCGACCTGAGTCTTCACGTTCTCTTTGGACATGAGTTCCTTTTCGGGCCCGATGGTGCCTGGCTCTTCAGGTGCTTTGCCGGGCCAGAGTTCGACGACCTTCGGCTTTTCACCCGCGTGCACCGGCCAGGCTACGCACATCAACACAATCGCTACTGCGGCTCGTTTCATGGTTGCTCCTGGGGATGAAGGAATGAGGAAGGCTAGATGGCCGGCGTGAGGGTGAAAATGGGCTTGAACATGCAGCATGTCTCCGTGCTGGAACGATACCGGGGCGTTATTAAAATGTCAATAAAACGCCATTAACCCCGTTCGATTCTGGCTATAATTCTCGCTATTCGTAACTCTTTAGCCGTATGAAGTACATCTTTGCTCGAACCGCCTGTTTGGGTATCCTCCCCTCCGAGTACCCGTGTGGACGCGAGGACTGACTCCAAGTCGGGATGAAGAATCACCACGCCGGTCTGGGAATCGGGTTCAATCTCGATCCGCTGAACAAACGCCTCGACCAGTTGCCGGTCTGCCAGATCGACTTGCTCCTTGTTGGCCAGGCGATCCAACTTGTTGAATTGCTCCGTGACCCATTCGCGGAGTTGCTGCTGGGTAAACGCGGGCTGCTCGGCCAACTCTGCGGCCCGCTGTTTGCTGACCAGTGAATCGCGCTTGCGCTTCAAATCCGTCAGCAAGGCATGGATATCCTCCAAGCCGTCGAAAGTCGGGTCGGCGATCAAGGCCAAGGTTGTCTTGATCCGACGGTTCAGTTGCTCAATCTCGCGCCGGGTGTCAGGAGCGTTCGCCGCCGTCGCCGGTTTCGCCATCGCATTGACGAACGCGTCGATGGCCTGCTTCCGCGTCTTGGCGTCGCCCTGGAGCTCCTGGCCGATCAACTTCAGCACGAAGGCATCGAGGGCCTGGCCGGGAATGCGTACCAGGCCGCAGACCTTCTTGCCGTACCGATGGTAGCCGGCGCAGGTATAATGGCGGTACGGCGGGCCAAACTCAGGCTTGCGGCGGGTGTCGCGGACGGTGGTAAAGCTCGACCCGCAGCGTTTGCAGGCCAACAAGGTCGAAACCAGCGTTCGCCGCACCGAGCGGGCCTTGCCGCCCGCGTACCGTCGCTTCGCCATCGCGGCCTGGGCGGCGTCGAATGTCTCTTGGGAAATCAGCGGCTCGTGAACGCCGGAGATGATAATCCAATCCTCATTCCCGTTCTTGAAGCTGCCGCGTTTGCCTTTCTTGGGCCGGAGCGTGCCATCCACGCTCATGCCGAAAAGCGTCCCTTCGGTTCGCTTGTTGTAAACCAATGAACCGCAGTAGACCGGATTGCGAAGCATCTGGGCGATGTTCGACATGTTCCAGTGCCGGCCGAACATGCTCGGAATGCTCTCCTCGTTCATGCGGACGGCGATGGAGCGGTAACCGTAGCCTTGTCCACAGAGGTCGAACATGCGCTGAATCGCTCGCACGCGATCCGGCGTGCTGGGAACGAGGCGAACAATGTCCCCCTTGGCCTTGGCCACGAAAACGTCGCTGGCGATGGCGCGGACGATAGTGCCGTCCGGCGCGATCTCCAGCTTGGTGTTGTCCGGCATCCACCGCAGTGTTCGCAGCACCTTGCCGTCGGGCGTGAGATGTTGCTTGTCGTAGCCGTAGGGCGGTTGGCCACCCGGTGCGCTCTTGCGTTCGCGGATGTTGCTGATCTGGCCACGGATGGTGTCGCGGGCCAGCTTGATCGAGTATTGCCTGGCCTGCCAGGACTTGACGCCCTGGATCAGCTCGCCCTCGTCGCCTTCGGGAATGGCGTCGGCCGTGAACTGCACGTTGACGCCGGCCAGGTTGAGACGGTGCAGGTAGTAGCCCGTTTCGTTCGTGCCGCCGCGCGAGAAGCGAGAGATGTCGTAGCAGAGGATGGACTCGAAGTCGCGGCCGTTCTCAGCGGTTGCGATCAGCTGCTCGAAGGCGTTGCGGCCCTTCGTGCTGGTGCCGGAGATGGCGTCGTCGATGAACCAGCGATTGACGGCGTAGCCATGCTGCGCAGCCCACCGCTCCACGAACGCCTGCTGGTCGGGAATGGATCGTTCTTGCATGTCGGTGCTGCGCCGAGCGTAGCCGACCGCCGGAATGAGTTTCTTGGTCATGGGTGTGGTCTCCTTGAATGCGACACGCCCCGCGATGGCGCGAGGCGCATCTGATCCGGTTCGATTACGCCAGGTCGAATTGGCCGCGAGCGACCTTCTTGAACCGGGCCTCTTTCCCCTTGGTCTTGATCTGCCGCAGCAGCGATGCGTACAGCGTGGCTTCGGGCGTCTTGCCGCCGGGCGAGGACCAGAGGCCCTTCGCCGCCATCGCCTCGACCATCGCCTTGCAAGTCATCGGCTCGCCGGCGTCGGCCAGGATGCGCTCGGCAGCGGCGATCTGGCTCAGCTTTTCAGCCACCAGCTTGAGCGCCTTGGTCTTCTTGGTAGTCGCGTTCTTCTTCGTTGTCGTCTTGGTCGTCATCATCGTTCTCCCGTTCGGGGTATTCTGGTTGGCGAGGCGAACGTCGCCTCGCGTCAGGACTGTCAGTTACGAGCTGGTCCGCGAGGGTTCCAGGCAATTCCAGCTCGATTTCGGGAGATTCTTCGACGTCGATGATCCGCTTGCGCCCGGCCCGGATGTCCGCCTCCAGGTCCTTGAAGAACCGCCATTCCCAGAGCGGCACGATGGCGACGATGCCCTTGCGGTAGCGCATCACGATCACTGGCTCGTCGGATTCGGCAACGACCTGGCACGCGAAGCCAAGGCACTCGCGTAGGTGGGTCACGGCCATTTCGTTTTCGGTCTGCATGGTCAAACTCGGACATGTACAAGAAATAAACTGTGCTTATGACGGGTATTGTTCCCGCGGGGGGCACGGAGGGATCGCCTTTTTCAAAGTACCTATTGCACACGGCTACCCATCCACTCATCGCCTTGCTTGTGTTCTGCGCGCTACACATATACCCTTCCCCCGGTGCGTGCCTTACGCACGCATCCGGGGGGTATAAGGGGGGTGCGCGCGCAGGACACACACGCTCACGAAGCTGGCTTCGGTTGAGCGACCGTCGCGAATTGGACTGGATGGGTAGCACCGAAATGCCAGCGGTGGATCAGCCCTTTGCGCTCGGCTTGCTTGAGCAGCTTGGTGGCCCGACGTTCGGACAGGCCGGCATCCGTCGCGGCCTCGATGATGGCCAACGTCGTCGCTGAGTTTGCACCGACGAATTCGTTTGCGAACCGCTCCGCATCCCAGGTCGGCTCGCTTGGCTTGGCCTCGACGGCCTCGGGCTTGGCACGCCGGCGAGGTCGCTCGGACCGCAGGTCGGCCGGGTCGAGGGCGTCATCGAGCGTCCAGACGGGGAATGCCCAGCGCAGGCAACGCGGCAGGATCGGCGGCCAGGATCGCACGGCGGCATCGACGACCACCGCGTCCTCCTGCTCATGCGCCCGCAGCACGAGATGCGTATCGGTGGCCCGTGATTGCGAACCAGCACCCGCCCCGACATCGGTCACGCTCTTGGCGGATTGGTTTCCCTTGGTGCTGTGATGCACCAGCACGAACGAGCAGCCAAGCTTGTCGGCGTAAGAATCGAGGTAGTTGTAAAGCAGCGCCATGTTGGCGTTCGAGTTCTCGTCCGCGTCCTTCGGCATGAACCGGTAAAAGGCGTCGAGGATGATGACCTTGTACTCGCCCGACTCCATCTCCGCGAAGTAGGTGCCGAGGCCCACGATGTCTTTCAACCGGCCCCGCAGGTTCGAGATGACGATGCGGTCGCCGACCTCGTTCATGCCGATGCCGCGGGCCTGCATCACTTTCGGGATGCGGAAGGCGCTCGTCTCCTTGTGCAATTCGTTATCGATGATCAGCACGCGCCCTGGTTCGCAAGGAAACGCGTCGAGCCAAGATCGGCCGAGGGCAACGGCAAGGGCCAGGTCGCTGACGAGCCAGGACTTGCCGGTCTTCGAGGAGGAAATCACGTTCATGGTTTCACCCTGCCGCAGCAGTCCATGAATCACCGGCTCGCGGAGGGTGGGGTATTGATCCACCAATTGCCGCAGCGTCAGGGTTGGCAGCCGTGACGGTGGCGGTGGCTCCCCTTTCTCAACGGGGGCGATCACCGGCTTCGCACCCGTGCGCAGAAACGCCAGGTTACCAATGCGTGGCACCTCGCTGACCCGGCGTGAGATGAGCGTAGGTTCTGGCGTCATGAGCTGCTCCTTGGGTTCGTCTGGCCATGCGTCATCGGGGCGTGGCGGGATCGAAACTCTGGCCGGGTCGAGTTCCTTCGCGGCCCACGACGCAACACGTTGGCCCCAGGGCGCGATCACCTCGGCGGCGATCCGTTTGTCGGAAAGGCCACGATCTTCGCCACGATCCCACGTCTGGGCCACGAACTCGAACGCCTGGACGCGGCCGCGAACCCGTGCCGCCGCCACGATGTGATCGGCGCGGAATTCGTCCGGCTTGATTTCGGCCTCATCGCGCGTGTGCCGGCGTTCTTTCCAAGCCTGGTCGAGCACGGCCTGGTCGAAGCAATCGTCCAGCCGGACTGCCTCGTTGGCCGCATCGAGGAACGCCTCGCGGTAGGCACGCTCTGCGTCAACCCGCAGCGGCGAATCGGGTGGGTTCGAGCCATCGTCGTAGAAGCGAACCGGATCATCCGGCTTGGCTGTGGTCGCCATGATCCACCTCCTTTTGTTCCTTGCGCCATTGCGCAACGAGCCACGTCGCCAGCGTCTCGACGCGCTGGTCAAAACGGGCTTGTGATTCGGATGTTGGTTCGCGGAAGTCCACGCTGAACGTGAACCGGCCGATGGTCTCGGTGCTGGTTGCCATGATCCCTCTCCTGCTGAGTTCATGCATTTGCAGGGAAGAACCCGTTGAGGGTTCAGGCGACGGCTGGCCTTTTGTGGCAAGCCGCGTTCGCCAGGAAGCGAAGAGGGTCGGTCGAAGAGTCGGTAGATGGCTGGGTTGGTCAGGTTGGGATCAGTTTTCGCCCTTGGCCTTGTAGGCTGCTCGATGGTCTGCGAGGGCGGCGCCGTAATCGAAGTAGACGCGCCAGGACACCGCCAGCTTGTTTGGCTCGGCGTCGAGGCCGAAGAACTCGACCGTTGGCGTCTGCTGCCCTTGGAGGAACGCCACGATCAGTGCCGTGTCGGCCGCGCCTGCAAACAAGTACCATGCCTTCGTGCTGGTGCCGTTGAACCGCACCGAGTTGGACAAGCGTGGTTCGACCTCCAGCGTGACGGCGTTCTTGAGTGCGTTGCCGGTCGGCTGATCGTTGCTGGCCCGCTGCATGTAGTCGGACAGCAACAGTTCCTTGGCCGTCTGCTGAAGCTCCGGCGGCGTCAGTAACACCTGCGGGCGAATGTCCAGGTCGCGATTCTCGTCGTCGCGCTGGGCCATCATCTTGGCGATGCCGGTGCCCAGCGATGTGCTCGACAGCGCCGTCGCCGTGCCGGTGTCGTAGTTGGCATGGCCGCTCGAGAAGAAGCTGCCCGCGTTGGCCAGCAGCACCTGGTACACGAGATCGGACAGTGACCGCATGGCCGCGCGGCCGAGCGCCCGGGCCGTCTCATCGAACATCGACAGGTCGTCGTTGATGATGTCGCGGCGGTCGATGCCGAGCATCTTCGCGAACGTGTCGATGCGGAACGGATACGTCATCTCCTTGACTGAGCCGTGTTTGATCTCGCCGCCAGGAGCCAGTTGCGTCAGGTCGCCGGCGTCGCTGGGCCGCACGCCAGTCTGGTCCTTGAAGTCATTCGCAGACTTCACGCTGGCGAAGGCACGCCAGGTCGCCGGCGATTCGGTGTAAGCTTCCATCAACACCTTGTTGGCTGCATTGCCCAGGGCGACCGGCAACGAATAGGTGCTGAGTGCGGCCCTGATCATGGCCTCACGACTGTGCGGCGCGTCTTTGCCTTCGAGCTCGAGGGCGGTTCGGCACAGGTCGATCAGGTTGGTCGCGCGCAGATCGTGTGCCCGCTGCGCCACGCCGGCGCCGAGGTGTTTCTCGGCCAGGTGACCGCATCGCATGCGGGCCAGGATCGCGGCCTCGAGCACGACGCCCATCGCCGGCTCGTGCCGACCTTGGATGCCGGAAATGACCGGACGCGATGCCCTCAGCACTTCAAGCCGGGTGCGCTGAACGTCCCAGCCATCGCGGATGGCCAGAAATTCAATGTCACCGTGCCGACCGTCGCACGCCGCTCGGATCGCGTTGACCCGCTCCGATTCGGCCAGGGCAGCAGCCCGGATTTGCTCGGCGGACATGGTCTCGTCTTTCGTCATGGTCTTCTCCTTCCCGTTGGCAGCGATGGCGACGGACGTATTCGCGTCGGCGCCAATCGCCACGATGCTGACCTCTTTGAGAACGGATGCCTTGACCAGGGTGAACCCGCTGGTCGGCGCTTTGATGAAACGTCCGTTGACCTGGATCTGTTCGCCAGGGCGCACGCGCTCGTAGTCGTTAGGCGCAACGCCGACCGATGCCTGGAAGCGAAAGCCGGCGCGCGCCAGATCGACCACCTGGCGTGCCGCCTCGGTCGATGGCGTGATCATGCCCTGCACCAGCAACCGATCGCCGGCGACCACGGCCTTGCCGTGCCCGACGATGCCGGACAGCGTGGCGTCGTGATCCGCCAGGATGCCAATCTGCTCCGCGCCGGCGTCGAGGCCGGCAAGATCTATGACGACCGGCCCCCAGCCAGGCACGACCATAAGGCCGCCGGTGTAAGCCGTGATGTTCACCGATGGCGGCTTGCCCGCCGTGGCCTGAATCTCGACCTCGGAAGCCGAGAGCAACAATTCATCAAGTGCTGTGGTCATTCTTGCTCCTTGTTGAGACGACGACGGAGAGTGAAAGCGATGGCCTTGCGGCCTTCTTTGGTCGATTCGTTGATGAGTTGCTGGACCAGTTCCTGATCGACGGCATTCAGCCGTCGGCCCATCTCCCATCGCTTGATGTGGAGATAGCCGTAAATGTGTCCCCGCACTTCGCGTGCGTGCTTGCCATCTGTGTTGACTATCAGGTCGATCAACTCGTCAACAGTCGAAGCGTCAATTCGAGCTTGCAATTCGTCGTCGTAAGGGATTGCCACGATTTCAGCTTCATGTTGGAGTTCCCAGACGGTCTTCTTCTCATCGTGACGACCGTACTGCCAATAGCGCATCCTTTCCAACTGCATGGCGAAATCAATGACGTTCTCCCGCGACCACAGCAATCTGCGTTCCTCGCTCTTGGGCGGCTCAATGTGTTCGTGGCGAACACAGTAGTCAAACTCCTTCCGCGAAGCGCGGTATCCCAACCCGTTTAGCATCAGAAAGGCGTTCTCCGTTTCGAGCGGAAAGCGGAATATGAAACGTCCCTCGGAACGCTCTCGGATAGCCTCGATGTAGCGGTCGATTTGGTAACTCAGGCGGCGACGCCCGATTTCGAGCCAGTTTTTTGCCCCTTCTGGCGGGCCGAAATACGCTTTGGCCGCGATATCCTGGTCGCTGACGAAGCCAGTTCCCTTGTGCTGTTTCATGTGACACCTCAAGTGCAGTTCGGTTGACTACGGTATTATTTCATACCGCATGTGCTGTGTCAATGCGTGCTGTCAGGTGCTGTTCTGTTTGTTGCCGCAAGTGGCTTTGAGATCAGGGGTTCCGATGAAGAAGATTTTTCCAGAATCCCGCCATGTTTCGTGTGGTCAGCCAGTGCGGATTCCTCACGTTCAACGGAGGAAGCAACAAAAGCATATTTCAGATATGCTTCGGGAATCAGACTTGAATGAATCAACTGCATCGAAGAACAGATGGCCAAGACTACGCAGGCGGAGCGTCGGCTCGCGTGCCAAGCGTACTTCGCGGTCGCGCAGGAGATTCTTCCTGCGGTCTTTCATCCGATTCTTGGCGAGGCCAACGTCGCCGTTGTCCTTGTAATCCTGCCAACCAGCCAAGAACAGCAGCTGGCTGGCATCCTCGACATCCTGCTGGTTCCAGTCGTGCTGTCTTGGCCTGAGTTTCCGCACGAGCGCATTGGCGAACGAAAGAAAGTCCTCAGCAATCTGCGTTTCGTCAACCATTTGTCCTCCTGTCGGGCATTTGGTCCATGAATCACTAATCCACGAGCTAGGGGAAGAAACCGTCAGGAAAAAGCACGTTTCTGGGGACCGATCTGATTTCGTCAGAAATGGGAACTGGGACCGGCGTTCACGAATCCGCCAAGCCGCAAACCGCCGAGCATCAGCACATGACGAAAGCAATCGGCCCGCGCTTGCAGCTTCGTGACGAGAAGTTGAACGAGCAGTTGATTCCGTTCTACGACCCAACGCGCCGGCTTTTCTTGGCATCCGAAGATCCGTCGCCGATTGATCCCGAGCAGCAATAGCAAACCCTGAACATCAACTTGGAGTACGGCATCGTGACCATCAACGAGGCACACGAGTCGCAAGGATTGCCAACTGTACCGTGGGGCGATAAAGCGGGATAACCGATCATGAGGACAAAATAATTTCAAAATGTTTCTCGGCGCCTCTTGCCAATTGTCATTTCTTTGTTACCTTCACCTCCACATCTCATTCCCCAGAACTTTCAGCAGAGGGCGCTCATCATGTCGAACAACCGCACCGCCAGGCTCATCGTGGAACTCTTGGAAGATCGTACCCTCATGTCGGCTTCAGGCCTGATCGCCGACGCCGACGGCCCTATCTCCACATACAAGAACACGCCAATCACCATTGACGTACTGGTAAACGACATCAACCAACACGGCGATACGTTGTCCATCGTCAACCTCACGCAAGATCCCAAAGGAATTGCGACAGTCAACCCGGACAACACGGTCACGTTCAATCCGTTCATGGATATGATTGGGTCGGTTGCCTTGGGCTACGTCGTCACCAATGGCCAAGAAACCGCTTCCGCCAACATTTACATCGATATTTTCAAGTCGCCGAGCGAATTGTACTCTGATTACCAAACCACCGTCGCTCAGGCCGATCAAGCATATGCGGGCCAGATCGCTGACGCGTCGAGTGAACGGCTGACGACGATCATCACCGCCCGTGCCCAGGCGGAATCAACTGCAGTCGGCCTTTATGCGAATTACCAAAGCCAACTTGCGCAAGCCAACGCAGCATACGTGTCGGCCATTGCAAACGCGCTCGCCGCTTATCAAGGTGCCGTGCAAAGTGCTGACAATGCCCTCAATTCCTCATATGCCCAGGCCCAATCTGTCTATGACACAGCCACCGCTAGCGCTGACAATGCCTTCGAGAACGCATCGAGTGCGGCGCATCTGACCTACCTAAATGTGTTGGCGGCAGCCGATGCTGCTTATGCTTTGACCGTCGCACCCTATCAAACCTCGCTCGATGAGGCGTCGGCTGACGCCGCAAGCACCCAATCGTGGCTGAGCAGCGCGGAGGCATCGTTAAACGCGGTAATCGGTTCCACCACTACCAGTCGCGATGCCAGCGAACAACTGGCACTGGCAGCTTACGAGGCTGCGCAGGCTAATTCGCAAGAAGAACTTGACGCCGCGGCGCAGACATACGCCGATGCGCTCGCCGCGGCCCAGGCAATGTATGTGTCCACAGTCGCGCCGTTCCAAGTCGATCGGGACCAGGCCGATACCGCCAACCAGAGTGCGCAGATCGCGGTAATGTCCGTGCAAGCGGCATTAACGAACGCGCAAGCCTTGGCTTCCGCGACCAAGGATCAAGCGTACGCAACTGCTCTCGCCAATTATCAAGGGAGCCAATCGCAAAACGAACAAACCTGGGGCGTCGCCATTGATGCAGCGGCGACCACGTTCCGTGCAAGCGCGGAGACCGCCGGGGCAGCTTGGACGTCTGCGAACACAACGGCATGGGGCACCTACACTGGTGCAACCAACAACGCGGAGGCGTCCGTTATCGACGCGGAGGCCACTGCGTGGAATAACTATACTAGCGGCCTCTCCAATTTGGAGTCGAACCGAACGTCTGCAGAGGCCTCTGCGCAAGACCAATTCAACACGCGCGTTTCCACCGCCTTTTCCAGCTGGTCAACGGATGAGACGACCGCTTGGACAACATACGTTACAGGGATGGCAGGCCTGCCGGGAGCACTAGAATTCGGCCAAAGGATCAATGCGCCTGCACCCGTGGAAGTTGCCGCAGTGGTTCCGTTCTTAGGATTCAACCCTGGGGCACAGCAACAACCGCAAATGCTGGCCCAACCTGCCGGCGGCGCAAACAACGTGTACGCTCAGGCTGCGCCGCCCCTTTTCCGCCCGTCCCGCCAAATGCCTTTCGAGAGCGACGAACAATATATTCAGCGTGAGCTTAATCGGGCCATCCAGGCGGCAGACGCCGCTCAGCGAATGGTTGATCAGGGCACTAACCTGTTGAATGCCAGCGCGCCATTTTTGGCCGCTATCATTGTCTCGAACCCCTTCCATTTCAGCACCTCCCCCGATTTCGTCTTGCTAACGTCAGAAATGAGTCGGATTTCGGCAATCCGCGAGTTTTGGCAAAATCAGGTCAGTACGCTCGATGAACATATCATGTATCTCCGCGGGCGTCGGAACAGCATACGACCACTTGTGTAGGTGCATTCATTTGGAACTACCGAATTCCGTGGGAATTCAATTCTGGCCATTCTGGACCCAGGACTGGGTGGAGGACAGCAGCAGTCTTGTTAGCAAGCGTGGAGAATTTCACCTAGTTACGGTTCTTGTACGACCGCTAGGGAGAAACGAAATGTACCAGAAGTTATTGCGCCTTGATCTGACCAAAGGAATCGTGGTTTTATGCGCCTCGCTTCATTTGTTTTGCGTAAATGTCATTTGTTGCCGAGGACAGAGTGAAGAAGAAAAAGCGGCTTCACATGTAGAGTCTTTAGGGGGGAAGATAACAAAAGATCCTGATGGTAAGGTGCGGGACATCATTTTATGGGGTAAGCCTAAATCGCCGTTAGTTGGATTCACGGACGAGGACATCGAGTCGATTGATTTTTCTGCTTTCTCCCGAGTCAAGAATCTCATGGTGATTTCTGGGATAACCAGGCAGATAACCGACCGCTCAATAATTCGCTTTGAGAAAATTCCGGCGGAGTTAGAAACTCTCGACCTGAGTTACAGCCAAATCACAGATAAATCGGCTAGCAGGCTTCTCAAGAAGCAACGATCCTTGTATACCGTAAGCTTCATCGGAACCTCGTTAGGAAATCAGGCCTTGTCAACAATCGGGTCACTGGAAAACCTGCAATCACTCGGGCTGGATGCAACACAAATCGATGACAACGGGCTTGATCAACTCGTCAACCTCAAGCATTTGCGTATGCTCTCTTTAAAGCGTACTAACATCACCGATGCGGGCGTTCTGAAAATCAAGAAACTCTCAAGTTTAACGCACCTGTATCTTGATGGGACTAGAATAACCGATGTTGGGTTGGCCGAGCTTTCCGCTCTTAACAGCTTGTCAAAGCTTGGGGTGTCATCCACCAATGTGACCGAGGAAGGGAAGGCATCGCTTCAGAAGATTCTACCAAACCTAAAATTTGAGAAATAGCCATTGACGCCTAGTCTATTCCCATTCTTCTGTAAGCTATCGTTTCTCTCTTCCGATAGCGTAATCATTCATCTACCATGCCTCTGGGTTTTCAGACCTGGAGGCTTTTATGGCAACCTCGACCAATTCCTACGGCCCCAAAGGCCCACTTGGCTTCTCGCTTACCGACAAGCAGACCCGCCAATGATATTACCTCGCCTCCACGCAAACCCCACCCGCACCACACGGCTACCCCTCCCGTCTGTGAGACACACGGAGGGTTTTACCATCACGGCACTGGATGTCTCTCTGGGGCCGAGCCTCACAGAAGCGGAGGCTCGGGCCATCTTCGCCAAAGGCGAAGAAGCAGTCGTGTTCGCGCTGTTGACGTTGTCGCACATGGCAGCGTCGAAGCAGAATGCGACCGGCGCCGATTCTCCGTCCACGCCGTCGGGG